>Ga0210410_10000076_pt1 | contig 164904 bp, 148 predicted proteins | sample IncBWC4MmetaG_FD_161058 | JGI IMG/M metagenome (GOLD analysis project Ga0210410, IMG submission 161058) | Forest soil microbial communities from Barre Woods Harvard Forest LTER site, Petersham, Massachusetts, United States - Inc-BW-C-4-M | ecosystem: Environmental > Terrestrial > Soil >... | reverse complement strand
AAGAACTCCGCCGATCAACAGATAGCGTTTCTGGACCTTGCTCATGTTTTCCCCCGCAATGTTGCTCACGCCTGGGCTGCGAACCGCACGTCGTAGATCTACAGTTCGAGGATACCCGGGACGGAACAGGCCATCGGTCGTCGATCGCGAAACAGCGTCCTCTGCAACTGCCGGCGCAGTCGATTAACGATGTGGATGAGCTTTCACCACAGAAGTATATTAACTCTACAACGGTTTATCATTCTGATTAACTTAGCCTGCGGATTCGCAGTAAGCGCGGCAGTTTTTTGCGCGAAAACCTTCTGCGCAGGGGATTCTGGGCGGATGACGGCAATCCGGAATGTATAGTCCGCCGCTTTGTCGCAAGCGAAAAATGAGGTGGATCGGTGGCCGATAGGCTTCATTCTTGGCGAGCGCGGCCCAGGCCATGCGCGCCAGCTCATTGGCTAAGGCCACTGCGGCCACGTTACGGCCGGTACGGGTTGCGCCGCTGCCGCTCGATCCAGCGTTGGCGGAGGTGATTTTCGAGTGGAGGCGGAAGACCGAGTTTTCCGCCGACTCGCGCTTCGTTTTCGCATCGCCCTTCATGGCCGGAGAAAAGCCCTACACACCCTGGAACTTGCAGCACAACCATCTGAGCCCGAAGGCGGTCAAAGCCGGCTTAGGACCGATCAGCTGGCATACGCTTCGCCACACCCATAGGGCGCGGCTCGGAGACAAGGGCAAGCCGCTCACGGTGCAGAAGGAACTCATGCGGCACGCATCCATCCAGACCACCCTGAATACGCATGGCGGAGGGATGATGGAATCGATCGGGGTAGCGCATGGGCGAGTCGTGAAGAATGCGATGCCCCGTCAATGGACGTCAGTGGACGTCAGCGAATTGCTTAAGTGTCTTAACATCAATAAGATAATGGCGGAGAGAGTGGGATTCTCGCAGGCCGTTTGTTACAGCTTACGCGCGTTCAATAAGATGCCGGAAACCATCGTACTTACCGATAGTTACCTTGTATCACGTCAGGAACACGCGTCACACAAAAAACATTGATTAACCCCAATTGGGCTGATTGCGGTATGGACGGTATGGAAGTCGGTCTCGTTCGATGAATACAGTTCGATGAATCTAAGTTTGCGAAATGGCGGGGGGAGCGTCGGGACTCGAAGCCGCGGCTTCCTGCGGACAGGCATTCGTTCTGAAAGCAACGAACAAGGACTTATGCCGCGACCTGTGCAAATGCAGGAGAGAATTACAGGTGTGCTAAGCGAGGAAGGCTGACTGGGTCTGCGCCGGGGTCCGGTGACAGGGCAGCGTTCTAACCAACTAAACTACGTCCCCACTTTGTTTTCATCGGGCCAAGCGCGGCATCGCGCCTGTTTTCGGCGTTCATTAATAACGAGGATAGTTCCGAGTGCGGTTGCCCGTAATGCAGAACATGCTCTTCAGCCGCACAACTTTGGGCTGATGGGGCTGAACCGCGCGTGCGCGACGGATCGTCTGGTACTAGACACTCAAAGTGAAATGTCCTAAAGACTGCATTCGGGTAACTTAAAGTTCGGATCGTATTCGATGTTTTGCGCGGGCCGCGCGAGAAGGAACTGCACGTCTTGCCCACAGTAGTGACACGGCGGGAACTTCTTGCCTAACACGCAGGTAACTTCATACTCGCTTGCATGATGCGCGCCATGAACAACTCGATATACGCCGGGGGTTATTACGTCATCTCCCGATTTATGCGACTGAGCCACTGCGTGCCTCCTTTCCAATCGGATACGGAACGACCGATTCGGTGTTGACGTCGCCTTCCATCAATAACATGAGTCTAAGCCGAGCGCTCCCGTTTTTCGTCAGCGGCATGAACCGGGGCGCGGTTCTCTCTCGCGTTAATCTGATACGGATATTCGGGCGCGGGAAAGAAGACGGGACGGTAGTGACGGAATTCGCATCGGCGGCACCTGACAAGTTGAAGAAGAAAGAGCCCACATGCTCGATCCAGAAATGTCAGGGGCTGAGTTCGGGAACGATAAACTTCGTCATCGCCGCAGTAAGGACAGAATTTCAATCCAATTCTACGCAACGAGGACAATACCTTTTCTTCTTCGCTCTTCTCTGCTGATGACCCTGGCATCTATGCTGAGCGTTTTCGTTTTTGATCCGTGATTTCGGACGGCGGATGTTTTCGTAGTGACTTCAAGAACACCGCGTTTGGCCACTCCTCGTAGAATCCAGAGAGGTACTCCAAGGATGAGAAGCATCACGATGAGTCCGCCCAGCCTGGTCTGTCCAACGGAAAAATTGATCGGGTTCTCGACCAGCTTGGTGGGAACCGGGCTGAGAAGGCTCGGGATGTCCGAGGTGTGGCTACGCACTGCCATGGCACCGGCGACGATGTCTTCCTGGCAGAACTGAAAGAGATTCTGAAAACTGGTTCGGAGATAGTAGTTCTGAAGAATCGAAAGATAGAAGATCGCGAGGCTCAGAAGTGCGGCGGACAACAGATGCGTGATGGTGGCTTCGAAGATCTCGAAACCGCGATGCGGGTCTTTGTCTGAGGTATCGGGGATGATCTGCCAGGAGTCGCGGACTTTGCCGAAGAATAGACAGAAAGTCGCGGTGAAGACTAGGATCAGAGCAAATGCGGCAATCATCGCCGCCTGTTGCGCAAAAACCATGAGGGAAAAGGCACCGTTTAACAGTCGGTGTAGCCCGTCGCCTCCTGTCAGCAACGCCCCGACGGACCAATCGTATTCGTGTTCAGGAACCGCATTCAGGCTGTGAGCAATGAGGGGATACGCAGATGTCGCCCACCATTCGATCACCGGCTCGACGACGGCCACCACAAAAAGACCAGCGGTGACTAAAACGGAACGCTTGAGAGCCGCATTCCAATCGTCCAGGACAGTGTTGGGTTCGATACGCGTAAGCTTTCCGTCCACCAGCATTCCACGGCCGGCCAACAATCCAATTGAGTTCGGAACGCACTCGAAGGCCTCAAGGAGAAAATAGACGATGAGCGGAAAAAGGATCAGATACGCGACGGTCCAGTTGATCGCTGGGAGATAGCCGACTTCTTTAATTACACCGGGAGCAGTGTTGGGATCGGGAACGGAGGCTAGACCGAAGGGATATGACAAAGAGCAAACCAGGGCTGCGTAAAGAAAAGCAACAGCAGCGGGCGCCAATGGAGACGCAGTGTAGACGCGACTCACCAGGCCCACCCATTTTGCCCAACGCTGTTTCATCCCAGTCTGCCTTCCTCGATAGAGCTCATCGTCGACCACCGAACGAGTCAGCTCTCTAGATTCATAGCGTCTTCAAATACTCAACCAGCTGCCAGCGCTCTTCCTCAGTCAATTGCGTACCATAGGGGTGCCCGGCATTACTGTTGCCCGGGAGAGTTGTGTCAAACGAAAACGACCCATCTTCAGTGTCGAACCCGACGTTAACCGAATCGAATTTTCGACTGCCGACCTTGAAGTTCGTGCTACGTTGCGGGGCCGGTAGTAGGAGCTGGTACAGGTTCGGAACCGAGCCATTGTGTAAGTACGGAGCGGTTGCCCAGATGCCGTTTAGTGGCCCCGCCTTATAGACCTCGAACGATGCTTGGCAAGTTCCGGCTGGCGCCGTCGTGGTACGGAATGGCTTGGGAAGGTTTTGCAGGATCTCGGCACCAGTTTTCGTAGCTTTTGTCGCTTTTGTCGGCCCCGTCGTCGGTGTCGTATTTGTCGTCGCTGTCGTCGAAATAGCGCCGCTCTGCGCCCGAGTCACAAGCCAGTTTTCGATGACACCCACTCCGATGCTCGCCGCAAGATTTGTTACGAAATCGGTTTGCTCCAGTTTGTGGCCGGTGACTGGTGGTTGACGAGACCCGACAAGGGCGCCGGTATCGACGGTTCGACAGGCGACCATGGTGGTCATGGCAGGATCGGTGCCAACTTCTGCGAGTGGGACCGGCTTTACCCTGATCGCTGCGGTGTTGTTGCGATCTGCAAGTGCGTGACAAGAGCTGCAGTGTTGCGCGAAAAGACTCTTACCCTGATTTGCTTTGGCGGAGTCAATGAGACCGAGAATAGCTTGGGGCCACTCAGGCGATTTGAGAACATGGACCAGATTTTCTTCCAGTTGCCACTGATTTGTTGCGTTGACGGTCGACCGATAGCCAGGGTTCAGCGTGGAGGTCTTGGTCAGGTTGATGCGTCCGAATACGCCGAGAGCCTCCACGATATTTCGCTCCAGTCGTTCGTACTTCAGCGTATTGGGCGCGATGGCATTCCACTGAACAAAGTTTTCGCGGGAAGTGTCCCAGAGGAAGGGATAGCTGACGGGGGCATTCGGCGTCTGGTTATTCTCTTCGAGTGGCTTGAACCACGCCCATACGGGAGCGTCGGAGAGATCGATCGCCGACACACGATTAAAGATCATCCCGAAGGCGTCCGTTCTTCCGGGACCCCAGGCGTGATCAGGTGTGCTGGCCTGGACAAGGGTCGAAAAGTAGGCCGAAAAGCGAGTGAACTGGTTACGCAAGTCGCGCTGCGCCTTCGGCGTGTTCGCCGCGACCCTCGCGGCAAAGCGCGTGAATTTCGCGTCGTCTGCGACCGAAGCCCGCAGCGCTTTATCGAGTTCGGAGAGGAAGGAGAACAGATCGGCGTTAGTCGGGCCACCGTCAATTTGCAGGGTGACTCCGTTCTTCTCAATCTGGCTCGTGTGACAAGCAGCACATGTTAAGCCAACCCATGTCCCAGCATTTTCGTCCTTGGTGAACCCGACTGGAAGGTGGTCCGGGGAAGCCGAGTTTGGCAAATATCCGAACCGAGACAGGCCGTCGCCGGTGAAGAGGTCTTCGCTGTCGAATTTCTCCAAGGCGGTAAACCAGGATAACGGCATGAGCTGCGAACCTTGCGATAGCGTATAGAATTTCTGTCGCTGGCTGTCGCTCCAACCTTGCTCCAAATATTTAACTTGATTAGGCACTTGGGACTGCGCTATTGGTGGGAAGGAACAACTAATAAGAAGTATGACCGTCAGAAGTCCTTTCAGCCGCGGATCTAGTTTCATGATTTCTCCAAAAAACCCGGTCGACAATGAACAGAGCCCTCGGCAACACCGAGGCTCCAGACGCCTAACCCGACATAGCGGCTGAGGCACACTTCTACAGTTATGGGAAGTATCGGCGAGAAGAAGTCCCCCTCGGATGGGAAACGCAGGAAGCGCTTCCCACTTCCGATCGCCGATCCGCACAAACATATTCTCCGAGTGGACGGATGTCAAGGTAAGGTAAGACCTGGCCGACTATAAGTGGTTTGAATCCCACTCTCTTGTATTTCCAAACCGAGTGCGATTCGAGGGAGCACCAAGAACCCGCCGCTTGCTACGGTTCAAACAGCCGCTTCGGTGGGCAACCCTGCACTATTAGAATATTCAGACGATAACATTTTAGAGGCGCTCTAAGTATCGACGTGCCGGGGATTCTAGTGCTATGCCAAAGGGACGATGCAAGCTCTGCCTACTCACCAAGGACCTACAGAATAGCCACCTTATGCCTGCTTCCCTCTACAAGAAAACACGAAATCCTGCCAGCAGGAATCCGAACCCGACGGTCATCACGGGAAAGGGAACGGTGCAAACGTCACGCCAGATTACTGATTATGTTCTGTGTAAAGAGTGTGAGCTGCGCTTCAGCCAGAAGGGAGAGGACTATGTAATGACCCAAGTGGCCACCACTCGCGAGTTCCCGCTGCTTGACACGCTGCGATCAGTTCCTCCCACAAAAACCGCGGCTGGTTTCGATTGGTACGACGAGGCAACCGTCCCAGGGGTCGACAGAGATAGGCTTGTCTACTTCTCTTTGAGTGTCTTCTGGCGAGCGGCAGCCCATAGATGGGAACGACTCAGTGTGGATCCCATATCGATTGATCTCGGTCTGTACGAAGAAGAATTAAGGAAATATCTCCACGACGAAACCAGCCTTCCTACCAATGTCGTGTCGCAGCTTGTCGTGTGCACCGATAAATTGTCCCAAGATTTGTTCTATCCTCCAAGCAGAGGCCGGAAGAAAGAGGATACGACCTACACATTTCAGGCGTGTGGACTGAACTTCTTCATGACTGTCGGCAATCGGATACCTGGGACGATACGCCAAATGTGTCTTCTGACCGGTACGAATAAGTGGATTGTCTCTCGGAGTTGCGAGGAAAAGGTAAAGCAGGCAGCAGATCGTCTGGGAAAATCCCGACGTTAAACGTTGAGAAAATCCTCTCGTCAAGTACCACACGTGCGACGCGGAATCCTTAACGCTCATCGCGGACAAGTTCGACGAAGCCGTCGCGCGGCTCTTGCGCTTCGCTATCTGTTCGCCTAGAATAAAGAAGCAAATTGGTGGGACATTCGCGCCAGCCGATCGCTCCAGAAAGCGAAGAGAGTTGGGAAATAGGCAAGGAGTGACGAATATGAAAGTGAAATCGTTTACCTACGAGAGAAATTGGACGGGGAAATACTATCGGCAAAGACTGCTGCCGAGCATGCAGACAATGGATAAGCACATTGCAAGCATGTTGACCGATGGTTGGGAGATCATGAGCGAAACTTCTCACTCTGGCAATAGCCGCGGGTTTCGACCTTTTGCGAAACGCGACAGCATCACTGTTTTGTTTCAAAAAGCTGCTTGATTCTTTGGATCGCTTCAGAAAGGCAGATTGACGCGGCAAGAGCCAGAGCAGCAGTCGCTTCAAGCGGGAAACGGCCCGCTGTGACGATCCGTCGCGGAACTGCTTCTCCACCGACACCGTTTGCCAGTCAAATGACCCCCTGGCTAGGGTTGCAATTGGAGGGTTTACATTAAGCCACAACTGGCGTCGTTGAGTGAGAATGAGACGGTTGAAGCACCACTCAAATGATTGAGTAGCAACGACCTTGGCTCCATACCCCCAAGTTCGGGACCAGGGGGTCGGAGGTTCAAATCCTCTCTCCCCGACCAATTATTTCCAACTACTTACGGCAGCCGCACGGACTCCGAAAACTGGCCCACCTGGTTTGGCGCTAGGCGCTCTAGCCTCCGGAACCGCACAAATACTGCATTGGTTGGGTAGCAAACAGTGCAGGACCGTCTACAAAATCGACCACAACGCAGTGATGGAAAAACCAGATGCCCTCTCAATTGCAGCGATCGAACTACAAAAAATCGAACTACAAAAAGAGGAGTACAGCGGTTCGACGACCGCAGGCTATCCTCATTCGCCGATCACTTCTGCTTTGCCGACACGAAACTCCAAGGAGTGTAACTTCCCAGATGCCCGTTTTTGGGCAGCTTCGGGTGTGCGACGATCCAGGAGTTGTGGTAAGCGACTACCAATCGGCATACTAAGTGCAGTCGCTTCCGGGCGGACTGAGTTCCCAACGAGTGAGGAATGGGCTGCGGGAAACCCAGCTGGGCGCGGCACAGCTTTTATGAAACGCTAAGGTCACGTGCGAAGGAGATGAACAACCACTTGGGATAATAGCGGCTTCTTTTGTCTTCCGCTTGCACAATCTCATGAGTCGATACTAAGTGGGCGAGTGAACTTCGCCGCCGCCGGAAGTTGAGAACGCACTCACTTCCGTCGGGATCGTGAACTGAAACGTCGCGCCACGTCCCGTATTGGCGCACGCCCACAGGCGGCCACCATGAGATTCGATAATCCTCCGACTGATAGACAGTCCCATGCCGGTGCCCTGCGTTTTGGTGGTGAAGAATGCATCGAAGACCTGGTCTATTTTTTCCGCGGGAAGGCCGACGCCTAAATCGCTCACCGAGAGCATTATTTGACCATCGTCGCTCTTCCCCGACCTGACCGTTAGTTCACCGCTCGTATCTTTCATCGCCTCAATACCGTTCAGCATAAGGTTCATCAAGACCTGCTGCATCTGAACACGATCAGCAGCAATCGTCGGAAGGGATTCATCAAGATCCGCGCGCATTGAAATGGAGTGTCGATTCGCCGCATCGCGCAGAAGAGCGGTCATCTCTCGAATGAGTTCATTCAGGTTAACCATTTCCCGTTGTGGGATGCCACGCCTGTACAGCGAGCGATTTCGGTCGATGATGTCGGCGGCACGGCTCACGTCTTTGACAATTCTCGACAAAGCTTCCCGAGCCTCTCCGATGTCAGATGGCTCGCGCTGCAACCATCGCAGGCCGGTTTTGGCATTCGTCGCGGCTGCAGCGATCGGCTGCTTGATCTCGTGAGCAAGTGATGCCGCCAATTCTCCCATTACGCTCACGCGGTTCATGTAAGCGAGATCTGCCTCCAGTTGGTGCAGTTTCTTGAGTTGCTTCTCGGCGCTTTTGCGTTCTGTGATGTCCCGTGCATTGACAACTACTCCCGCCACTGCCGGTTCGTCGAGCAGGTTGTTGGCCAGCACCTCGATTACAGCCATGCTCCCGTCTGGACGTCGAAATCCAACCTCGATTGCGGGCCTCGACTCTGTATGCGTGCTACCCAAGGTATCCCGCATCTTGGAAATGTCCTCGCACGCGAGAAAATCGAACAAACACTTTCCCAAAAGCTCCTCTTGGTTTCGGCCCGCCACGCGCAGGCTCGATGGACTCACGTAACGGACTATTGCTTCGCTGTCCAAGATGAGTATCAGGTCGGACGAGTGCTCGATGAGAGCGCGGAACCGGGCTTCGTTGCTCTTCAATTCGCCGTATAGTTCACGAACCTGCCGCGCGGCATAGTTGAACGCCGTTCCCAGTCTGGCCAGTTCGTCTTCACCTTGGACTTCGATCTGGTGCTGAAAGTCACCACTCCCTAGAGCCTTTGCGCCCTTGTCCAGGGTTGCAAGCGGAACGGTGATACTGCGAGTTGCGTACCAGCCAAACGCGATGGCCATGAGTAAAGTGAAGGCCGCCGTCACCGAAAGCACCAACGCCAGTTGGTCGCGTGCCCGCTCGGTACTCGCCAGAGCCTGGGCACGTTCGTGTGTAACTTCCTGATCCACGTCGTGCACCAGTTGCGAAGTCAGCCCAACCAGGGTGCGCACCTGATTCGCCAAGCGTAGGCGCACACCCTGCCAGTCTCCGGCATTTGCGAGTTGTACCAGGGCATCCGCCTGTAGCGGCAGCGACCTACCAACCGCTTCGAGGGTGATGGCGACGTTCGAGTCCAGGTACGGAAACGACTTGAGAGTTTCCTCTGCGCGCCGGACGTCCTCCACAACGTGATCTCGTTGCGACGCCGCTTCCACCGCGAATCCTCGTTCGTCCTGCGCGTTGGCCAGCGTTACGAGTGCTTCGCGGAACTCCATCAGATCCACGTGCGCGCGCATCACTGCCAGCGATTTCTGGTCCACCTGATAAAACCGGCGAGCAGAGACTTCGATGTGTTTGAATTGCCACGCGGCGATAAAATCGACGGCACCCATGAGAACCACGATAATCAGGAAACAGGCAGTCAGCCGTGGCCCTATATTCAAGCGCCGAAAACGCGCCGGGGTGCCGGACGGATTTTCTGTGGCCGCGTTTTCCATTGTCACCTTTGCTCTCGCTCGAATCGCGTTATGGCGCTGAGCTCGACATGGCTGCCTGTGTAAAGCCATGGGGGCCTGCGGCAGCGCCCGCAAGTTTTCGTTTGGTAAGCCTGCTTGGCTCCGAACTTTGTGCCTCGAAACCGGTGATTCGAGCCAATTGCTCGCGCAGGTTGCCCGCTGCATCTGCTGCTGTCTTCTGCCGAGTCAGGACCGAATGAACCGCTTCAAAATAGGCGCGTGATACCTCGGGATACTTCTTTCCGGTTACTGCAGAAGGTCGCGCAGCAAAAGTTTCTTTATACACTTTCTGCACGGACTCGAGATAAGGGGTCGCAGCTCGTACGCCAGGATCTTGATACAAGTCAGGCATCGTGGGAACTCCTGAGTAGGTCCGCAGGCGCTTGAGTTCGGTATCGCGGCGGCACAAATAGCGGACAAGCTTTACCGCTGCTTCCACCTGCACGGAATACTTGGACACGGCATAGCCGTGCCCGCCGAATGTACTTACGCTTCCCCCCTTGCCTGCCGGCAACGGAGCGAAGTCATAGTTGTTCGCAGCGACGCCCGGTGTTTCGGAGGGGCCCAAATGGTAAGGGCCCGGCAAACCATTCCAACTGCGCATGAAAGCGGCGCCCCCCGCCTTCCAAATGTTCTTGGTGTCCCATTCACGGTAGGCGAGCACGCCCCGTGGCGATATAGAGCCGACCCAGCGCGCCGCCCTTTCCCAGGCACGGACCGTTTCCGGATTGTCCACTGTGATCCGGCCATGGTCGATGATTGCACCGCCGCCTTGCGACTCCTGCCATTCGAGCGCGTTGCACGTCAATACCTCGGCTGGCGCACCTTGCCAGATAAAACCCCAGAAGCTCTTGTGGCCTTTGGTCCGCTCCCCCTGCTGAATACGAGCCGCCATGATTTCCAGTTCGTCCCAGGTTCTCGGCGGACTCCGGAAGCCGTATCTACGCAGCAGATCGGTACGGTAATAAAGAAGACCGACCTCGACGTTATACGGAAGCGCGACCACCCTTCCATCTACCGTATTGTTCGCAACCAGATCGGGCGAATGGGCCGCGATCTCTTGGGCAGGTACATAGTCCTTCAGGTCGATCAGGTTATCCGCCAGAATCTTCGGCCAGATCACGTCCACGGCATAAACATCCGGGATCTTGGCCCCGCTTTCAAGAAGACTCTTCCACATCGCTAATTGCTCCACGGGACCTTCGGGCGAGGGCAGAACTTTGACGTGAATCCCGGTCTCGTGGGTAAACTCGCTGATTTCCTGGTTGCGTGGGTCCTGATACTCCCTGTCTAACCAGTCCATGAGGGTAATGGTTGTTGGGGAAGCCGAAGGGGCGGAGTGTCGACAGCCTGAAGAGGCCAAAACCAGAGAAACGAGAAGAAGGACAGATTGCAAGAGGGGGAGACACCGGAAGCGCGACCGAACCCATCGAACTCCATTGGTATACATCTCGCCCCTTACTGCAGCCCCGCGGAAAATTAGCGAGATTCTAACACGCCTTTTACGCATTCATTCGTGGGCAGTCCCGAAAAATTATGGCTTCGCGCGACGCGATCTCCACGTCGCTCTCCCCCGTTCACGAAGGAACCCTCTAAGAGAACGGACACGATCTTCTGGAAATGTCGGGAAGGTAAAAGGTACCGTGACAGGGCGGCCAGTGTTACTTGTGTTGAGTTGCCGATTTTAAATCGCTTACATCAAGCTCACGGTTAGAGAGGGGCGTTCTAACCAACTGAACTAAGTCCCTCTTGCTTTTCAAACGGCTAGGGCAAAACCCGCATGTTTACTGTCTATTCTTGCTCTCAACCGTTTCGCCTGCTTTAATCCGTTCTGCTTGAACCCCTGGCAGGGGCTGCCATTCGAGGACTTACATTCACCCAAAATGAGGTGATTCAGCAGGAATCTCTTACAGTGATGCTTCGACCATCTCAGTCCTGTTTTCCAATTGAATTTCAATTCATTCAGTTCGCGAAGGTCACAAAATGTCGGTCCTCGAGGCCTCATGTAGATCGACCGTCGGTCAAATCTATTTCCAGAGTGTCTCGATATGCGGAGATTTCGGCGACCGATGCGTGGGCATCGCCCATGCCGCTCCGTCCACGCACTACTGCGTCACAGTGAAGACGCCCGAACTGATAGCTGTGCCTCCTGGAGTGGTGATCGCTATTTTGCCAGTCTTCGCGCCGGAGGGCACATTGGCAGTCACTTCTGTGTCCGAGTTCACTACCACCGTTGTCGCCTTGACGCCGCCGAACGTTACCTTGCTGGTCTGCGTCAGGCTGACACCTGTGATCGTCACCGGTGCCCCTACTTTTCCGCTGGTGGGAGTGAAGGTCTTGATCGTCGGGGTCACGCGGAAGTTTATCTTGCTCTTCAGATTGCCACCGGGAATCGCGACTGTCACGATGCCAGTCTTCGCGCCGGCTGGGACCGTAGCGGTCAGGAAAGTATCCGACGAAATGTTGAACGTTGCCGAGGTTCCATTGAACGAGACCCCGCTGGCGCTATTAAATCCCTGACCAAGAATGCCAATCGACTTTCCAACCTTACCGGAAGCCGGCAGCAGCGCGGCGTACGGCGCCAGGCTAGCTTTGAGGCTGTAGAACGCTCCTGTATTGTGAGTGCCGCCGGTGTTGGTGTCTCCGTACAGAGTGCCAATTGTGTGCTGGAGCAGGGTAACCATGGGGGAGCCGCCGTGGGTGCCATCGAAGCTGTAGCGCGTGGAAAATGTGCCAGCGGGCGTTATTCGAAAAATCGTGCCGTGGTTCGACATCCCACCAAGGTAGCCGACGCCGTAAAAATTGCCGTCCGTCGCCTGCACCAGGTTGCCGTAGGGAGTTCCTCCGTCCGAGGCTGGCGTGAACGAGTGCAGTACAGTCAGAGTGCCCGCCGGGGTTATCTTGAATACGTTCCCATATCCCACACTGCCGCCGTTAAAAGTCGTTCCATAGAAGTTGCCATCCTTCCCGAGGACTAACCCGGCGTATGGATTTGCACCATCCGTCAGGTTGAAGGAATGCAGAATGGTAAATGCTCCGCTGCCGGTAACTTTGAATACGATGCCGTATCGGTTGGTGCCCACTCCACTGTATGTGGTGCCGTAGAAGTTGCCGTCATTCCCTTGAACCAGCGGACCAAAAGGCCTGGAGCCATTGGTCAAATCAAAAGAGTGCAGAACCTTGTAAGCGCCGCTCGGAGTCAATTTGTATACGGTTCCATAGCCCGACGCGCCGCCAAAAGCCGCAGTGCCGTAAAAGTTTCCGTCCGCCGCCTGAATCGGAGGCGCGTAGGGAGTAATTCCGTCGCCGCTGGCAAAGGTGTGGAGAACCGTCAACGCGCCGGCCGGCGTGATCTGGAATATGACGCCCAGATTGCCTGAGCCGCCCACCGAAGTTGTGCCATAAAGGTTGCCGTCCGTACCCAGCGTCAGCCCGCTGTAGGGCACTTTGCCATGGGTTCCGTCGAAGTGATACAGCACGGAAATCGCTCCCTGGGCCGTGATGTTAAACACTGTGCCTAGGGCGTTCCTTCCGCCATTCGGGGTTGTGCTGTAAAGATTGCCGTCACGGCCCTGTGCCACGAGTCCCGAATACTGAGGATTAAGCGGATCGCCCGACCCGTCACCAAAGTTGTACAGATCAGAATAGGTTTGAGCATTCGCGACAGAGGCAACCAGGCCCAGCACGAGGGTGGCAACCGCCAAAAAACCGCACGTTTTAGTTTTTTTCATTGCACTTCTCCTTGGATTATCTATTCGCTGCACCGGGAAACCTTCTATCGAATCAAACTTCTGGGTCAGGCCACCGGAATTATCAGGTTTTGCTGCCCGTCGAAGACTTGGCCCCTCGCCGAACGACCAATTTCCTCGCCGAGTGCACAAAACTCCCTCTTTAGTTATGAAAACGGAAAACAAAGAGCAATCGGCTCACGGGACTCGAAAATCCCGGGTTCGGCAACAGCGCGCGCCCCGGATAGCGTCTATCTGGGCGCCGTTTTCCAAGTACATTGACTTTGGGGCCAAACCGGGGTACCGTCTATGCCCACGTGGAGGCCACGCCTCCTTGGCTTGGGGTGAAGTGTGCCGCCTTCCTCGTCTTACCCGGTGACCGATCTGCTAACCCGTTGGCGCGGAGGGGATGCTGCCGCACGGGACGCCCTGGTTCCTCTGGTTTATGGCGAACTGCGCCGCATCGCTCGCAAGTGTCTTGCGGGACAGCGTGGCCACACCTTGCAGCCCACCGCGCTGGTGCACGAGGCCTACCTTCGCATGGTCAGTCGCAATTCCCGGCCCTGGCAGAACCGAATGCACTTTTTTGCATTTGCTGCTCAGATGATGAGACAAATCCTGGTTGACCATGCACGTATGCATGCTGCCGCGAAACGCGGAGGCAACGCCATCACGTTGGTGTTGGACGAATCCGTGGCCCTGCCGAAGAAGCCGAATCTGGATCTGATCGCCCTCGATGATGCCATGAAGCGGCTCGCGGTCCTGGACGCGCGCCAATGCCACATTGTGGAATTGCGTTTTTTCGGTGGCCTTTCCATCGATGAAACTGCGGAAGTGATAAATATCTCGCCCTCAACCACGAAACGAGAGTGGGCCACGGCACGCGTCTGGCTATACCGTGCGATGAGCGAAGGGGCTGAGACGTGACACCCGAGCGCTGGCAACAGATAAAGGAGGTGCTGGCCAGCGCGCTAGAAATTGCGCCCGCAGAGCGCGCCTCCTACCTGAACCAAAGCTGTGCCGGCGATTCCGCCCTTATGCACGAAGTTGAACTCCTGCTCCTCGACGAGGAGAAGGTCAGTCCCCAATTTCTCAACGACACCGCGCTTGCCGCCGCGGCCGTGTACATTCTTCCCGAAGAGTCTGGCCGTTGGATCGGGCGCCGCGTCGGATCCTATCGAATTCTCCAGCAAATTGGCGTGGGCGGTATGGGCGAGGTATATCGCGCCGTCCGCGACGACGATCAATACCAACAACAAGTGGCGTTGAAGCTGGTTCGCGCCGGCCAGGATTCCTCCATTGTTATCACCCGCTTCAAGAACGAACGGCAGATCCTGGCCACTCTCGAACATCCGAATATTGCCAGGTTGCTCGACGGTGGCACGACGGAAGATGGTACGCCATATTTTGTGATGGAGTTGATTGATGGTCAGCCGATCAGCGATTACTGTGATGCTCATCGGCTGTCAATCTCAGATCGCCTGGCGCTTTTTACCCAGGTGTGTGCGGCGGTGCAGTACGCGCATCAACGCCTCATCATTCATCGCGACCTCAAGCCGGGCAATATTCTTGTAACTTCCGAAGGCACACCCAAACTGCTGGATTTCGGCATCGCGAAGATTATCGGGCTGGATGCGATGGCCCAATCGACCGAGGCTACTCTAACTGCATTTCGAGTTCTGACTCCTGGATATGCAAGTCCGGAGCAAATCAAGGGCCAGCCAATGACTACGGCCAGTGATGTGTATTCGCTGGGAGTAGTTCTGTACGAGTTGCTGGCTGGACACAGTCCCTACCGGGTTACCACGCGAACCGCGCAGGAAGTTGCCCACGCGGTCTGCGATGACGAACCGGAGAAGCCGAGCCTTAGCATCCATAGGGTTGAAACCGCAGGAGACGGTATTCCCGGACCAAGAAGCTGCGAGGAACTTAGCGCCAGTCGCAACAGTTCGCCGCAAAAGCTACAAAAGCAACTCAGCGGCGACCTCGACAACATTGTCCTGATGGCGTTGCGTAAGGAGCCATCCCGCCGCTACGCGTCGATCGAACAATTCTCACAGGACATCCGAAGACATCTCGAGTACGTTCCCGTGATGGCCCGCAAAGACACTTTGCGATACCGCGCCTCGAAGTTTGTTACCCGGCACAGGGTCAGTGTTGTGGCCTCCACCGCTGCAGTTCTCGCGCTCTTGAGCGGCCTGGCGATCGCTCTGCACGAAGCCCAGGTGGCCCGGCAACAGGCTGAAGTGGCCCGCGTGCAGCGAACCCGCGCAGAGCGCCGTTTTAACGACGTCCGGCAGTTAGCAAATTCGCTGATGTTCGAAGTTCACGACTCCATCAAGGATTTACCGGGAACAATTCCGGCGAGAAAATTGTTGGTAACGCGGACGCTCACTTACCTTGACAGCCTATCCCAGGAAGCGAACGGCGACATTTCTCTACAACGAGAATTGGCGGCGGCCTATGACCGGGTTGGAGACGTCCTGGGATATGACGGGAACGCAACCGTTGGTGACTTTGCGGGGGCACGCCAGAGTTATAAGAAAGCGCTGGCAATACGCGAAACTGCGGCTGCCGCCAACCCCGGCGACGCGCAGATACAAGCTGAGCTTCTGAACGATTACTTTCATTTAAGCTTCGCGCTTAACAGCAGCGGCGACAACACCGAGGCGCTGAACAACTTGCACAAGGCGCTGCCCCTGGCGCAAAGGCTTGCCACTACCCAACACGACCTCAAATATCAAGACTGGCTGGGCGGCTTCTATTGGCAGATTGGGAACGTTCTAAAACAAGCTGGGGAGGATGCGGCGGCCCTGGAAAATTACAGAACAGCACTCTCCATTGAGGAGCCGCTTGCGCAAGGAGCCAGCGCAAATAGCTTCTTTCGCACTCATCTTGCCGGCGACTATCATGGCTTTGGACAGATGTTGGGGCGAACTGGCGATACAGAGCAAGCTCTGGAAGTCTCGAAGAAGGGACTGCAAATTCTTCAGCAATTGTCACAGGCCGACCCCAACAATGCCACTCTCCGCGAATATCTCGGAGAGTCGTACACTGATTTGCAGCCAATATTGGTGAAACACGGCGATCTCGACGAGGCATTGGAACATAGCCAGAAGGGGCTGCAGATCTTCACCGAATTGGTAGCCGTCGACCCCGCGAACTGGCTGGCGCGGGCCAACGTGGCTGAGTCGGAAGAGGCGATCGCAGAAGTCTTGATGTTGAAGGGAGAGATCTATCAGGCGATCCCGCATACCCGCCACGCCATCGCGATCTTCGAGGCCGACGAACATAAGACCCCGCTGGAGATAACGAGCCAGGCCAAAGCCTATTCGACGCTTGCCGCGGCGTATTCGTCGTTGGGCAATCGCGACGTATCCTCTGAGAAAAAGCTCGAACACTTGCGCGAAGCCCGATTTTGGTATCAAAAGAGCCTGCGCACCTGGCAGCAGAATCCCAACCGCGGTTCCACTGATCCCACCCACCAGGACGAAAGTGAAATCACACAGGAACTTGCTAAGTGCGACGCCGCCCTCGCAAAACTAAAACCTGAGAAGTAGCGCCCGTCGAACCGCAGAGCTAAGAAATCGCGCACCTTCGTGGGTTAGGTTGAAGTTCCGACCCAGAAGTTCAGTCGGGCGGAGGTTCAAATCCTCAATGAGGGTTGACCCCAATCGCTTTAACGGACTATACGGAGCTGCAAAGTCCGCCGAAGTACTTAATCAAACGGAGAAGGCTGCAGACTACTACAGCCAATTGCTGAAGAATTGCGATAACGGAACAAATTTGAAACGACCGGAACTTGCGGACCGAAAGCAACAATAAAGTCGGGACAGATACAGTAATCACCTTCAACGGATCGTAGGCCCGGCAGCATCAGTGCACACGTGCATTACTGGCGATGTGCGCAAAATGTTCTACGATGGGCCGAGAATCCCCTACCACCCGCGCCAGTTCGATATCGCTGACGACCTTTGCACCTCGCACAGGTATGCACACCTTCTGGGGAAGCAATTCGCTTTACGCATGCCGGGGCCACCGAGACTCCAAGCCCGGCGCCGACCAGGAGCAAAATAGTCAGCCAGTGAGACGCCTCCTGCACGATCTGCGGCCGGAACCCATACTCTTGGAACAGCGTTAGCGGCTTTTCAAAGGCCCGCCCGCACTTCGCGGATAGTAGACAAATGGTTCATTGCGCAATATCCCAGGCGAAATACTCTTTTGCCTCGCGCAGGCATGGGTTGCGGGAAGCACCGCAACATAGGGCTCGGAGAAGAGCGTCGTCACCTTTAGCATCTCGGCGGCGTCGCCATCCCGCAATATGCCTGCATCGAGTGAGCCGTTCTCTAAACCTTCAGCCACTCGCGCTGTAAACGATTCATGGAGCTGCAAATGCACCCGCGGATAGGCCTCGCGATAGGCCCGGAAGATTGCAGGGAGGGTCGTCAACATGGCAGATCCGACAAAACCTATATTCAATGATCCAACTTCACCGTGACCAATACTTCGGGTCTCGTCGATATCGCGCTGCACATTGCGTAGTGTTCGGCGCGCCCTTTCCAGAAGAGCTTCTCCAGCATTCGTCAACTTCACCGAGCGTGAAGTCCGCACAAACAGCGCATAACCGAGAATATCCTCCAGCTCGCGAATCTGCTGGGAAAGCGGTGGTTGCGACAAATGCAGCCGCGCCGCCGCCCGACCGAAGTGTAATTCCTCAGCAACTGCGACAAAGTATCGAAGGTGGCGGAGCTCCAAGTCTTGATCCATATGTATTAAATCATAATCGGTTTGAACAAGATATTGGACGTCATAAACGAGCGCTGGCACAATATATTCTTTAGAGGTAATGCCATGCTCAGTAATACAGTTAGATCTACGCGCGGCGAGAAGCCGATTTTCTCATCGCCGACGATTGAGATTCGCCCACTTCTTTCTGGCGACGGATCACCGAGCGTCTCGATGTCTTTAGCCTCGAGCGATGCCACAGCATTTCGCACCCTCAACGAAGAATGGATCACCCGCCATTTCGCGGAAAACGCGATCCTTCGTAAGGGCGGTCACATTTTCATGGAGATGACGTTGTAATGCGTGGCTCTTTGGCAGATTGGGTCGAGCGAGTGTAGATTCCGTTCTCGTTTTCCACAAGAAACAGAACCTGAATACTGTTGGCGGGTGTGCCCTAACCGCGTTCCAGACGTTGCCTCTTGAGGTAATCGAATTCTCGTACCGCTCCACAACTACATAATTGAAGTGGAATAAAAGATTACCGCTTCCGTTATTTCCTGTGAGACTCATTTTGTCGGAGCAGAACGCGGATCAGCGCCGGTAAGCGGCGAGGACGCTGAGGCGGCGTGTTTCCAGAACCAACCTCAGCGCAAAAGTGGAGAGCAGGGTGATGGTAAATCCTTTTGATCCTAAGACCGTATTCTTGGCGAAGCACGCCCAACATGTGGTCCTTATACATTTTCCGATTGCGCTGTTCCTGGCGGCGGTAGCATTCGACCTTGTCGCCCAATGGACAAAGCGGCCCGGCTTGGCGGACAGCGCCTACTACAACCTGCTGGTGGCAGCAATCTCAACCCTGCCAGTTTTCGCGACTGGAGTAATAGCTTGGCAGCTCCAACTCGAGGGTCAGAAATTGAAGGGCATGCTATTGCTGCACCTAATACTCGCGTGCGTCTCAAGTCTGACGATCTGGCTCGTCTGGTGGGTGCATTTCCGGGCGCGACGGCGGGCACAAGTATTGCCGACTTACCGCCTCGCGTTTGAATTTCTGGGCGTTGCTCTTATCGCATTGACCGCGCACTTAGGTGGCTTTCTAAGCGGCGTAAACGGACCCGGTTGATCGCGACCAACTCTCAATTGAACCAACCAGAAAGAAAAAGAGCTCCCAGTCCGTAGAAAGTAGTGACTGTGCAAATACAGAAGGCTCGCAGCACTTCAATCATGTCGGGAATAAAAGCTAATCGTGCCAGTTATCAACTAAGAGCGTTACAACCACGGAGGAGAAATGCCAGACAAGAAGCAAGATCTTATCGATCAGAATTTGCAAGACCTCAACAATGATGGCGTCGACCGCCGCGGGTTCCTGAAGTGCATGGCATGGGCAGGCACCGGTCTGGTCTGGACTATGAGCGGTGGCATTCCGGTATCGCAGGCATTCGCCAGGAGCGGGGGCAAAGGTTCCAGCAAAGATGCCGCCAAAGGCTCGGACTTCAGCTTTGTCCAGATCAGCGATAGTCACATTGGTTTCAACAAGCCAGCTAACCCGGATGTTACGGCTACTTTGCAGACGGCGATCAACAAGATCAATGCCATGTCCCAAAAGCCGGACTTCATCATTCACACCGGTGATCTGACTCAGCTCTCGAAGCCCGGTGAATTCGACACGCTTGATCAAGTGTTAAAAGGAGCCTCTGCCAACGAGGCCCACTTCGTGCCCGGCGAGCATGACATGCTCAATGACAATGGCGAGCAGTATCTCCAACGCTACGGAAGAGGTACGAAAGGTGCGGGGTGGTCCAGCTTCGATCACAAGGGTGTGCATTTCGTGGGCCTGGTGAATGTCGCCAATTTGAAAGCTGGAGGCATGGGTTCGCTCGGTCACGAACAACTGGAATGGCTCGAAGACGATCTCAAGGGCCGCTCTGCCAGCACTCCGATTGTGCTCTACGCGCACATTCCGCTGTGGACGATCTATCCCGATTGGGGTTGGGGAACCGATGACAGCGAACAAGCTTTGTCTTACGTCAAGCGCTTCGGCTCTGTGACTGTGTTGAACGGCCACATTCACCAGATCATGCAGAAGATCGAAGGCAAGGTTTCATTCCACACCGCGATGTCGACTGCGTTCCCTCAACCCGCACCGGGAACAGCGCCCTCAGCCGGGCCTATGAAAGTTCCAGCCGAGCAACTGCAGCAGGTCCTTGGCATCACCGATGTGAACTATGTGGTTAGTGGTAGCAGTCTGGCAATCGTGGATTCGCCGCTCGGGGCCGCGGGTTCTGCGGCATCAGGCAATGGCGGCGGTACTTGGAGGTAGTTGACATCGTTAAACGCAGGCCAGTTCAAACCAGTAAATTAAACTTAGAAAGGAAGCAGAACATGGTTAAGAAGAAGGTGTGGATTGCAAGCTTGGCGACGCCGGTAATGATCGCAATGCTGCTGCTCGTGGCGGGCACCGCAGTAAAGGCCAGCGACCAGCCCTCCGCCCCAACCACGGAGGTAAAAATCGATAACTTCAGTTTTGGGCCGCAAACGATTACGGTACCTGTCGGAGCGACAGTTACCTGGGTCAACCGCGATGATATTCCTCATACAGTGGTGAGCACAGACGGCGTGTTCAAATCCAAGGTACGAGATACCGACGAACAGTTCTCTTATACGTTTACCAAAGCCGGGACATATCCGTACTACTGCTCGGTCCACCCTAAAATGACCGGCCAGGTAGTAGTTCAGTAAGACGCCTAGGAATTGTAAGTCGAACGTTGCAGATCTCTCCCCAGCAACGGACAGGGCGCCAACTCTCAAGTTTACGCACCGAGTTGACGACCTGTCCGCCTACCGAAAGCGTTCAGGCTTCTGAGCACTTACGCGCATAACCATTACCTGCATCCGCGACAACAGCGGCCGCCCACGAACAGTTGAACATGCTTTGTCGCAGGGTCAATGATCAGTGTTTGCGCATTTTCATTCAGCTCAAGACCAAACCGTAATTGTCAAATTCGTCCTATCGCTCGAGAAAAGATTCTTGACAGAAATGTGACACCGCAGTGACAAGAGTACTTTTTCGAGGCGGTAGCGTGGGTTTTGTCACCAGAAATATTTCTCACAGTTGGGGAATATCGCTTGCGTGGCGGAGTTAGACACTGTACTGGAACCAAAATCATTAATGAAAAGGAATGACGTAAACATGAAACAACAGAATTCTCCATCTGTTTTAGTGATCGAGACAAATTCATCCGAATCAAAGAATTCTTCGACGGGAGAAGAGGTTCAACGTCACTGGCAGGGTGTAGTTAAGCGACGTTCATTTCTCAAGGGCCTCGGGATTGCCGGTGCAACCTTGTCGGCCGGCGCCTTATTGGCGACAGAGAGCAAAGCGCAGGCCACGGCCAGCGCCGGCAAGCTTTCCAAAGGCGACGCCGCGCTTCTGCGGTTCGCGGCGGCAGCAGAGCTCATCGAAGCCGATCTGTGGCAACAATACAACGAACTGGGCGGAGCTAACGGAGGCAACCCGGCCTACATGGCCGCGCTCAGCAACCTGGATGGCGACATGCCGCAATACATCGCAGATAACACCGATGATGAATTGAGCCACGCGGCGTTCCTTAACGCCTACTTAGCATCGAGAGGGGCGGAACCGGTCAATCTGGATGCGTTTCGGACCTTGCCCAGCAGCCAGGCGACGGGCGCCAAGAATACCGGAAGGCTGACAAACCTGATGAACCTCAATGTTGACCTTAGTTGGTACACGCGTTATCGCAGCGGACAGAATCCGGACTTTGGCGCGCATTTCAAAGGTCCTTTTGTTATCCAGAACGAACCAGCCATTCCTTTGAACGATACCGACACTCCTCCCAACCAGCCTCAACCGGTTCCACCCGCGACACCGCTGGAGGCCCGCATGCAAGCCATCGCCAACACGGCAGGATTTCACTTTGCCTTCATTGAGCAAGGTGGGGCGAGCTTGTATCCCACGCTGGCGTTCAAGGCGACGGACCCTGAAGTCCTGAGCGTCCTGGTGAGTATTGGTGGTGTTGAGATCGACCACTTCGGACTCTGGCATGACAAGTCAGGCAATGCAGTTTCTCAGCCTTTGGCCGGTGTCACGGATCCAGTAACCGGTTTGACGTTTCCGGATCTAAATGCCCGCCACTCGGAGCTCGATCAGACGAACCTGATCCTGCCTGAGCCCTGCGAATTTATCAATAAGAGTCTGCCGCAGTGTTCCGTGATCCGGCCAACTTCGACACAGAACGGAGGAGCCGTCGCCACGATCAAAGCTTTCACGGACGACCTCTTGTTCCAAGGTCAATCGTCGGCGTTCTTTACCCTGGTGAACCGACTGGCTGTCGAAGCTGATTCAGTTAAACGCGGCTTCTGATTGTTTACAGCTCTCTCCTGATGTCTCGCGGGCGCTGTATCTCGTTATAGGTTACGGCGCCTGCATTTTTGCTTGGCACGATTTTTTGATTTTTGTTACTCGATCCGTTTTTAAGCCGATCTAAGGAGGCCGTATGTTTGAAGGACTGTTTCAACCGATGCATCTGCTCGTGATTTTTGGAATTGCCTTGCTGGTCTTCGGACCCAAAAAACTTCCGGAGCTGGGAAAAGGAATTGGAGAAGGTATCCGCGGCTTCAAGTCAGCAATCAAAGCCGAAGACGAGAAGCCGGTCAGCACCACCACCATCGCCAACGATCACGGCCTAACCAAGGAGTAAATCGTGAGTTTTGGCACGGAAATCCTGTTCATGCTTATGCTCGGCCTCGTGGTATTGGGACCAAAGCGATTGCACGCAATGCTTGGACACGTGGCCCGAGCTAAAGCTGAACTCGAGAATGCGACGCGCGGCATAAAATCTCAGTTGGCCGCTCAACTTGATGCGGCGCCGCAAGAAACGAATCGCTCCCATGAATCCGCCGGGGATAAGTGAGCCATCCTCGGATCGTCAGCCGCGGAACAGCGTTGCCTGCGGCTAGGCTCACCCAGGAGCAGCCATCGGTAAAATTCATCCGCAGGCCTGCGGGAATCTTCTTCAACAGCATTCAACAACATAATCCGCGGACTCGTGAAGAACGTCAGATTCAATGAAATCGTCGCGATTTTGGCGTATTCGTGGGTTGCTTCGAACAGCACCGCAACTTACATTTTTCCGAAGTCGAGACTTATGATGCCTTAAGCCGATTTCTTCTCTGTCGGCGGAAACTCAATCAGTTTGCCTCGTAACACAACAGGAATCCATATTCGTCTTGTCCGGAACTTCGCCGGTATGTAGAACTCAATTATTTTTGCCATGACGTTTACCACTCCCATCCGCATTTGCACTGGACCCGCTCGGATAGCCTGGCTTTCCTGAGAAGCCCACGACATACAGCGCAGCATCGCATCCACATAAGTTTGTCTCCCAGCGGAACTGTGCCAAGCCTCTCGACCCAGCTACCACATTGGATTTGCAAACCTCAAGTCTGGATGCGTTGGCTGTGTCAAATCATTGTCAAAAAAAACCCAGACAATGAAGACTAACTTAGTCAGAATCCCGATCTCAGCATCTCCACGGCTGCGTAGATAATTTGTTCGTTTCCGCATAGTCGGGTTGTAAAAGCCCAAGTCGCCTCTAACTCACGGCGAATTTACGAAAACAAATAGACAAAGTGTTGACAATCAAATGACGTCCTGCCCGCATCGGCGTGTCAGTCGTTGCGTCTAACTACATATGTTGTGAAAAACACACTCGCAACTGTATTTGAGCGTTGTAGTTGCTTTGAGGCCGCTTGAGCCGAGTAACTGTTGTAACGCCAGGCGAACCTGATGAATGTTGTCTTCTTCTCGCACCAACTAAGGTTGAGGACACGTAGTTACGCAATGTTGGCAGAAGTTTGGAAGTCAGGAACGCTGTGCCTGCATGTCCTTTCATGGCGCCAACGGCGAAAAAAAAGAATGCGGTTTCACCATCGTACAAATCATGAAAAGGGTATGGAGAACAACTTGAAAAAAACACTACTGTTTTTCGGATTAATGATGATGCTAGCGATTCCTTCGGGACTTCGGGCTCAGCAGGCTGGCTATTCCCAGACTAACCTGGTCTCGAATACTGCCGGTGTGGCTACTACCACAGATCCGCAACTTCTGAATCCTTGGGGAATTGCGTTTGTTCCCGGACAAGACTTTTGGATCGCGAACAACAACAGCGGCACCTCCACGCTTTATGACAACCAGGGCAAGAAAGATACGGGTCTTGTGGTGACCATACCCGGGGCCACAAAAAATCCTAACGGTAACTGCAGTCCTGGTTGCCCGACGGGCACCGTAGCCAACGGCAACAGCAGTAACTTCGGAGGCGCACTGTTCTTGTTTGCCACCGAAGATGGCATCGTCGCCAACTGGAATGGCAGCAGCAATACGGCAACAGTGGCCTTCGACAACTCTGCCAGCGGTGCGGTTTACAAAGGCCTCGCCTTGCTAAACGGCACTTTTCTTTTAGCGGCGAACTTCAATAGCGGTAAAGTCGATGTACTCGATCACAACTTCACGATCACCTCGTTGAGCGGCTCATTCACCAATCCAAAGCTACCCGCAGGGCTGGCTCCGCATGGCATCCACGTCATCAATAACCAGGTCTACGTTGCCTACGCGATGCAGGATGCTGCCAAGCACGATGCTCAGCCGGGCGCCGGCCTCGGACAGGTAGATGTCTTCGACGCGAATGGTAACTTCGTGAGCACCCTCGTAGCTGCGGGCGGCAAACTTAATGCCCCCTGGGGAGTGGTGGCAACTCCCGCTTCCTTCGGAACATTCCCGAACGCGATCCTGGTGGGAAATTTTGGCGATGGTACGATCAACGCGTTCGACACAACTGGCAAGTCTCTCGGCCAGCTCAGCGACACTTCAAACAGGGCATTGGTGAACGGTGGCTTGTGGGATATGGTCTTTGGCGGCGGGGGAAGCTCCGGCGATCCAGGCACGCTCTATGTCACAGCTGGAGGCAGCAACCAACCCAATTTCCCCAGCGGAGGCAGCACGACCGCTGTCTTCGCCAGCCTGGTACCCGCGGCCGCCGTGGGCACTCCGGATTTTTCTCTAAATCTCTCGTCCCAAAGCGTCACCGTCGCACCGGGCGGTACGGCCAACCTTATGATCAGCGCGAGCGGGGTTGGAGGTTTCAGCGGTCAGATTTCGCTTAGCTGCGCCGCCGCCGCGGGCCTGACTTGTACTTTCAATCCTTCGACCATCTCTCCCGGAGGGAGCGCGTCATCTACCATGACGGTCGCCGCCACGGCGACGCCGCCAACCAATGGCTACGGCATTGCAGCCCTGCTGCCTGGTCTAGGGCTGTTCGGAACCGTTCTGGTCGGTCGCAAAAGGAAACCGCTTGCGCGCAAGAGTGTTCTGTGGCTGACCATGCTGGGCTTACTTGTATTAATCTCACTGTTCGCCATTGGATGCAGCAACAGCTCAAAAAACCAAACGCCTCCATCTCAGGCTACTCTGATGGTGAAGGGTACATCGGGTTCGCTGAGCCACTCCGCTGCTGTAAGCATAAACATCAACTAACAAAAGCCGTGGACAAGCGGCCACTCCGGTGCGCCGCTTGTCCAGAAGGTTTCGTCGCTCCCACCAAGGTTTCAGGTCGGTCGTAACGGCTGCTTCCCTTCCCTGAACTATCCGCGATTCATCGAGAGGCTAACATGCGCAGTCGGCGAATCATGATCTCGCCCACGTCATGAACCGGCTCTGCTCGTTGAGATAAAGACACCGTGACGCTATTTCGACTGGACTCGTCTCGAGAGCATGCCGGAAGCGCGCAGTTCTTACATTTTGTGACGGCATTGATTGGAAGCGCGATTGCTGTTTTTTTCGACGGTTCGGAACGCAGCATCAAACTATGTCAGTCGCTGAGTAAGAGATCCTATGGCAATCATCTCGCGAGGTTTTGCCGGTCGGCGCAGCGCAGCGGGCGCCAGACTCCCGCCTGGTCAATATCTCACTACGGATTTTCCCGTGTTGTCTGCGGGACCGACACCACATGTATCCCTTGATCGCTGGGAATTTACCATCGATGACGCCAGCAAAGTTTTGAAGCGATGGGATTGGAAGTCTTTTCGTGAGTTGCCCACCGAGACCATCACGGTTGATATACATTGCGTAACGCGGTGGTCGAAACTCGGGACCTCTTGGGAGGGTGTTTCTCTTGATGTTCTGCTTGCAGATGTAAAAACAGACTTGCCCTATGGAATGTTCCGCTCGTACGGCGACTACACGACAAACCTTCCTCTAAAAGACGTCATTAATAAGCAGGCCTGGATCGTGTTCAAATTTGATGGCGCCGATCTTGAGCCCGAACACGGCGGCCCCGCGCGCCTTCTCGTCCCTCATCTTTATTTCTGGAAGAGCGCCAAATGGGTGAAGGGCTTGACGCTGATGCCGCACGACAAGCCGGGCTTTTGGGAAGGCCTCGGCTATCACATCTATGGGGACCCATGGCTGGAACAGCGGTACTCCGACCAGTGACGTGGCGTAGTTCCACGGTTGTTGGGCTGCGCGACGAAACAGCAACCGCGCGGACGATCGCACTTGCAGTTCGCGATTGGCCAGGTCACATTGCTGGTCAGCATGTTGATTTGCGATTGACGGCTGCAGACGGATACTCAGCGGTTCGATCCTACTCCATTGCCTCAGCTCCGAGTTCGGATGGGCATATCGAACTCACCGTCGAGCGGCTCCCGAGCGGCGAAGTCTCCCCTTATCTGACGCAGCAGGTTGTGGTCGGCGAAGAATTGGAGGTGCGGGGACCGATCGGTGGCTGGTTTGTGTGGCGTCCCGAACAAGTAGGGCCGATCCAACTGGTGGCCGGCGGTTCGGGTATCGTTCCTCTCATGGCTATGATTCGGTCGCGCATTTCGGCTGGGAGCACCACGCTATTTCGATTGCTGTATTCCGTCAGGGAACCGGGAGCGATTTTTTACCGCGATGAGCTGCAAGCATTATCAAGCGAAGGCGACTCAGTAGTTGTCAGCTACGCATACACACGCGTGACTCCAAAGGATTGGCCGCGACCCGCTGGACGCATCGACGCAGAGCTAATTGCCAGCGACACCTGGCCCTCGGACCTTCGGCCAAGCACCTATGTTTGCGGTCCGACCTCGTTCGTTGAACATACGACCGACCTCCTAATCGCAGCCGGCCACGATCGCGAAAGAATCAAAACCGAGCGCTTCGGCGCCACAGGAGAACGGAAATGAGTGCATCTATGAACTATCTCGACGGTAATGCTGCAGCAGGTGAATTGAGCGGCATATTCGCGGCGGATCTCACAAGCGCAGAGGGGCAGTGTGCCAATTGCGGCGCAAAGAAACGCTTTGCCGAGGCACATTTGTATATGCAGTGTCCTGGCCTCGTCGCGCGGTGTGCGCTTTGCGGGCACGTGCTCCTGCGATTCACGAATGTACAGGGGCGCGTCTTCCTCGATCTCAGCGGCATCTCGTACTTGATCTTCGACACGACATTGCAGCGCTGAGGCTTCCGTTTGTCAGCTTACGCAGCGGTGTTCACTAGTCCACCTTTCTCAATAATGAAGTTTGCGATCGGTTCGACGCCTTCGCCGCTCTTCAAATTGGAAAACACGAAAGGCCGCTTGCCGCGCATTCTGAGCGTATCAGCTTCCATGACTCCAAGGCTTGCTCCCACAAAAGGAGCCAGGTCGATCTTGTTAATAACGAGAAGATCGGAGCGAGTAATCCCAGGACCGCCCTTACGAGGGATCTTCTCACCTTCAGCAACATCGATCACATAGATCGTCAGGTCCGCCAGTTCGGGGCTGAACGTTGCCGCCAAATTATCTCCGCCCGATTCCACAAAGCACAACTCTGCATGCGGGAATTTCTTGTTCATCTCATCGATGGCGGCAAGGTTCATCGAAGCATCTTCGCGAATTGCAGTGTGAGGACAGCCCCCTGTTTCGACTCCCATAATGCGCTCGGCCGGCAGTGCCTGCGCACGGGTAAGGATGAGCTGATCCTCCTTGGTGTAGATGTCATTCGTAATCACGTAAATGTCGTATGTGTCGCGAAGGCGCTTGCAGAGCGCTTCAGCGAGCGCCGTTTTACCGGACCCGACAGGGCCGCCGATACCGACACGCAAAGGATGGGCTTGGGAATCGGAACTGAAAATGTTAGTCATGAGCGAAACAACCTCGTGTATTGGGTTTCGTGAGATGCGGAAGCAAGATCGACCATGAACGCAGCCGAACCCAGATCGTGAATTGTTGCCTGTTCAGCTTGGGAAGCCACGGCCAGCACTGCTGGCTCAAGCTCGGCAATGCCAAGCTGCCCGTCAGTTTGACCCAGGGGAATCAAGCGAACGCCGGCTGTTATCAAGTTGGCGACATAGCTTTGCAGAAAGGCGGGCAGGGCCAAGGTCGCCGGAATCTTTTCTCTCGCTGCCCGAACTCCGAGAACGATAGATGCGACCGGTGCAATTCTCAGGTCCGAGAGCAATTCGGAGAGGCTCTCTATAACGCGATCGGGCCACACCCGGCGTAGGATTGCGAGACAGGCCGTTGCCTGCTGCGATGTTTCAAGCGCAAATTCAGATGTGCTTCGAAAGGCGGCCGCGAGTTCCGCAATTTCAAGCAACTTTTCACAATTGTCGTCTGCCGCGCAGCCCCAGGCCTCGATGAAGAAAATTGCTTCGTTTCGTCCCGAGCCATAGCGGAGATCCGCTTCCAGCCAATCCACAAGGCTCTCGCGATCATGAATGTGTCCCGCTTCAACCGCCCATTCGATGCCGTGAGAATAGCTGTACGAGCCGGTAGGAAACGTGGGCGACAACCAGCTTTGCTGCCTCAAGAGCGCGAGAGGCGCGAGATCGTACAGTTGATCACTCATGATGATGTCCATCCTCCCGATGGGCGCGATGGTGGCCGTGGCCGGTGTAAGCGCCGCCTTCGGGCTGGAAAGGGGCCTCCACCTTTGCAAGATCTGCTCCGAAGCCGAGCAGCATATCCTCGATCACGTGGTCAGGCCGAATGCGAAGGACCCGGTCTCGAATTTCAGTTGGCAAGTGTCGATTTCCCAGATGCCACGCAAGGCGCGCCAGCTGATTGGGATCTTTATGTTTGACTTCGACAATGAACTCCGCCGCAGCCTGTACCTTGAGCCACCTGCCATCTTCCAGTTGCAGGCCATCTCCATCAGCCATGGCAACCGCTTGGGGAAGGTCGAGCAGGACATCTTCGCCCTGATCCCCAAGCAGGCGAATGCGGCGTCGATGGCGCGCGTCGAAATCGAGAGTGAGTGAGCCTGCCGTGTTTTCTGTCGGCCAATCCCCGGCGGGTCGATGAACGGAAACGCGATAAGTGGGATCACCGTGAATGGAAGCATTATGCGCAGTCATAGTCATACTCAATACATGAAATATCGCTGAGCCATGGCCAATACTTTGGCGGGCTCGCAAGTAAGAAGGCGGCCATCGGCCCGCACTTCGTAGGTTTCAGGGTTTACTTCCATGCGAGGCGTGGCATTATTCAAAGTCATCGAACGTTTGCCGATCTTGCGCGTGTTGGAGACAGGAAGGAGCTTCTTTGCAAGGCCAAGCCCGTCCGCTTTGTTGAGTATTGCCTGGCTGACAAATGTCACAGAGCTTTCCGTCAAAGAGCGACCGAAAGCACCGAACATGGGCCGGTAATATTCGGGCTGCGGTGAAGGGATGGAGGCGTTAGGGTCTCCCATGATCGCGGCCGCGATCGTGCCGCTCTTTAGCACCATGTCGGGTTTCACCCCGAAAAAGGCTGGATCCCAGATACAAATGTCGGCAAGCTTTCCGGTTTCAATCGAACCAACATATGGAGAAATACCTTGAGCTATCGCAGGATTGATCGTGTATTTCGATACATAGCGCCGGGCCCTGAAATTATCGTTTTCACCTTTCTCCTCGGCGAGCCGTCCGAATTGTTTCTTCATTTTGTCCGCGGTCTGCCACGTACGCATAATCACTTCGCCGACGCGCCCCATCGCCTGACTGTCGGACGACATGATCGATAGGGCCCCAAGATCCTGCAAAATATCTTCGGCCGCAATGGTTTCCTTGCGGATGCGGCTCTCGGCGAAGGCGACATCTTCAGGAACTCGCGGATCGAGGTGATGGGTGACCATCACCATATCGAGGGCTTCATCAAGTGTATCTACTGTGTATGGTCGCGTTGGAGTTGTCGAAGAGGGAATGACATTCGCTTCACCGCACACCTTGATGATGTCGGGGGCATGTCCGCCACCGGCTCCTTCTGTGTGAAAGGTGTGAATGGTTCGTCCCTTGAAGGCTGCGATTGTATTCTCGACAAAGCCGCTTTCGTTCAAGGTGTCAGTGTGGATGAGGACCTGCACATCCATATCATCCGCGACAGAGAGGCAGCAATCGATGGCGGCCGGGGTCGTACCCCAGTCTTCATGAAGCTTGAAGCCGCATGCGCCGGCCTCGATCTGCTCAATGAGGCCAGCCGCAGTACTTGCATTGCCTTTAGCGAAGAAACCGAGATTCATGGGGAAGGCATCGGCAGCCTGCAGCATGCGCTGAATATGCCAGGGACCTGGAGTACAAGTGGTTGCATTCGTTCCTACTGAGGGTCCTGTGCCTCCGCCCATCATCGTGGTTAGGCCTGCATAAAGAGCTTCTTCGATTTGTTGCGGGCAGATGTAGTGGACATGCGTGTCGATGCCCCCGGCCGTGACAATCTTGCCCTCGCCAGCGATCACTTCAGTTCCGGGGCCGATCACGATGGTGACGTTCGGTTGGACATCCGGATTTCCGGCTTTCCCGATCGCTGCAATCCGGCCGTCTTTAACACCGATATCTGCTTTCACGATTCCCCAGTGATCGAGAATCAGGGCGTTGGTGATGATGGTATCTACAGCGCCCTCGGCGCGCGAACGCTGCGATTGACCCATGCCGTCGCGAATTACCTTCCCGCCTCCGAACTTCACTTCCTCGCCGTAGGTCGTGTAGTCCTTCTCCACTTCCACGACGATGTCGGTATCCGCAAGGCGCACTTTGTCGCCGACAGTTGGGCCAAACATCTGCGCATAAGCAGCGCGGTTCATTTTGTTAGGCATTTTCGATTACCTCGCTGATCCTTGCGGCAATGCCCCCATCACAGCCTTGTTGAAGCCATAAACCAGCCTTGCGCCAACGTATGGGATTAGGGAAACTTCGCGCGACTGACCCGGCTCGAAGCGGACAGCGGTTCCCGCCGGAATGTCCAGGCGGTACCCAAGCGCCGCTTTCCGATCAAACCGGAGAGCTGGGTTGGTCTCAGCGAAATGGTAATGGCTGCCAACTTGTATCGGCCTGTCGCCAGTGTTTGCGACCTTAATGATGATGGCCGCTCTGTCCTTGTTCAGGACAATGTCGCCGGCTGCTGCGAAAATTTCTCCCGGTATCATGTCAGTCCTCGCTCATCGAATTGGATTATGAATGCTCACAAGTTTCGTTCCATCGGGGAAAGTTGCTTCCACTTGCATTTCGGGAATCATCTCGGCGATGCCTTCCATCACCTGGTCACGGCTCAGCACTTTGCGGCTCTCGGACATCAGCTCAGCAACCGACTTGCCATCGCGGGCTGACTCGAGAATAAAATCGGTTATGAGCGCAACAGTCTCGGGATAGTTGAGCTTGACCCCTCTTTTGAGGCGCTCGCGGGCGACGATTGCGGCAAGCGAGATCATCAGCTTGTCTTTCTCACGGGGCGTGAGGTCCATAAACTTCTCCGTTCTGCGGCAATCTTTAGCATGACCACATTTTCGGAACTCGGAAGGGGCCCGAGCCAACTTCTAGTTCGAACTGCTGGAGAAAGCTGCGCAAAGCAAGCTTCAAATCAGAAGACTCTTTCGCGGCAAATCGAACGACGATGAGTCCGCTTACCAACGTCGCTGCACAATTGCATCCCAGCGAAGCAATAATCTCGCGCAAAAACTCCAGCCGTCTGTCTAGCTGAGGGCCGGAATAAATCAGCGTTGCAATCGCCTTGCAATTCGAGAGCAAGGCCTTCCGGTCAAGATGTGGGAAGATCTCGTCGGTGATGCGAAAGCTGTCCGCCCAGATCAGCCGACCGTCTCTTTTCACGCGCCAGCTGTCGACTATGTTGCCGCCCATCACAACTTCGCCATGTGCTGCACGCCCTAGCACCAACCATTCGAGCGCGAGCAACTCTGCCCCAGAGAAAAGTTCGATCTCTGTCGTCCGGTGAAGACGCGCCCGGTTGAAAACGATGGTTTCCTGCGGAAGCCATGCAAGCTTCGCAGACTCCTGTGCTTTCAATCTGGTCATAACTTGCGCGGGTTCATACAACGCCCGATAGACCTTTTCCGCCGCCTGCGAAGTTACGGCAATTGAGGCACCAGGGAGCGCTGCCACCGAACATTCGAGCCGGTCACCGCCTGCAACGCCCCCTCCAGTATTAATTACGACCGCCTCTTCCACTGGACGACTTCCATTTCTTGGGAACATGATGCGAATCGGCGATCGCTCAAAGACATCCTCGATCCGGGTACCGCTTTCGGAGCCACTCAGTACGATCCGGCCGCATCCGTCCGAACGCTGCAGATCCTTGTCGGACGGGTGCTTCGTACTCGACTCTGCAAGACAAAAACCCAATCTCTCGGTGACATTGGGCGTTGACATCAACGTGAACCTCGGGTCACAGCAACCGCTCTCCCTGGGGAAGTTACAATGCATACTCCAAAATTAGTGGTGTGCCGCAGCAACAGTGCTGACTTCTTGCGCATCATCCCACTCACGAATCGGGATCACCAGGTACAGCTCGTTGTGGCCCGCAAGATGGTTGACGTAAGCCTCGCCATTCGATCCGTCATGGTTCAATGTCTGCATTATTTTTTGATCCAGGCCGATGATCATGATGTGTGGCCCAACGTGGAATTCATTGCCCCTTCCCATCGCGTGCGACTTGTTTGGTACCCAGAAGCCGCCGTACATATATGAAATTCCAACACTCTGCACATTGGGCGTTCGCCCTGCCACACTGTCCTTTATGAACTGCAGAAAGACTTGGTCGAAGCAACCGGGCTCCTCGTGGGCAGCGTTAGGACGACCCGGAAGACAGGTCCACCCATTCGCGCCGGCCCGGAGAACGCGGAACTCGCCGCCAGGCGAAGACGGCCAGTCGAGCACGGTTGCATTTTGCGTGACAAACTTTGGCCCTGCCTGCATCGCGGATACCATCTTCTCCCCATCAGACCTTATCGGGCGCGGCGCCGGCGTTTGAGCTGCGCCGCAGTCCAAGTTGACCAGAACGAAAAACACTGCGCTGAATAACACCCTAGTTATACGCATGGGTGGATAATTCCTTTCGAGTGTTGCATGTGTGTACCGTTACTTTCGCAAAGAGGGCGCCATTCGACTTTCACCGCAAGGATGAAAAGCGAGCGATAGCGCCCCGCGAGCAAATCAGAATCCCGCCAACCCCTCCGGACTGTTGTAGGGGATGGCGACGCTGGTCACTTCCTCCAGCGAGCCATCGGGTTTCGTGGCGTACCCCACCAGCTTCGAGGCGTTCCCGTAGATCTGATAGAGATATTCACCATCCGGCGAAACCCAGTTATCGCTCGGGCCGCTGCTGACGTCTCCACAAAGCCCCCTGAACGTGCCATCGCCCTCGACCTCGGGACATGCAGGATCCTTCGCGACTTTGATCTCGAGACCGTCGTCGATATGGAAAGTGGTGATGTCGCTGTACCCGAAAACCGTAGCGTACAAGCGTCGGTCATCGGGGGAGACGGATAGCCAGCAAAGTTCAGCGATCTTGCCTCGCTTGGTGTCGATCGGTACAACCTTGCCGACGCCAATCCTGCCGTCCTCGTCGATTCGACCCAAGGCCACTCCGTCGCCAACGGCATACCCGATGACGAACGTATCCGGCCGGTTATGCAGGAACGCGATGTAGAACGGAGAACCGCCTCCTCCATCCTGGAAGGCGCCTTCGCCGAGTGTACCGTCGGCATTGACCCGGTGGATTACTATGCCGTCGGGATCTGGCGCATTGGAAGCGACGGACCTTGTTTCGCCGTCTGGACCAGTTACCCAGAGAATAGGTGAACCGTCCGGATAAGTGCCGGAGATCGCAATGGGCACGTCAAACGTGGTGCCGACAAGGAGAAATTTCTCATCTGGCGAAAGCACACCCATAGTTGGAACACGGTGTGGCTTGTCTGGCGTGTTGCACGTGTACTTCTCCATGCGTGGCGTAAGCTTGCCATCACTTGAGACCGACATGATGCGGATGTGATCGGGTCCGAACGAGTGCACCACATACAGCATGTCCTTCGAGGACGAGTAGGCCAGCGATTTGGCAGTGCCGCTCTTCCCCTCGACAGCGTTTCCCGTCGGCTTGGTGTCGATCAGCTTGAGCTTGCCATGGTCGCCCACGGCGAAGCTGGATACCGAATTGTCCCCGCCGTTTGTGGCAAACAGAAACCTGCGATCTGGTGACAGTATGACGCTGCTCGCGCCTTCAAAGGAGTTGGGCGCGCTCTCCTGGCCGCTGATCGGCTTGAAAGTCCCCGAACCTGCTCCGCCGGTGGCGACACGTTCCACCTCGGTGAGCGTGCCGTTGGCGGAGCGATGGTAGTGAATGATCGCGTTCTTGACCTCATTGGTTTGCATGTAGAGATGGCCGCCACGGCCATTCGTGCTGATCTCTTTTGACATACTCATCATGTCTTTCGACATAACCATTTCCTTTGCCATATTTATCTCCTTATTTTTCTTTTTAAATTGAATTCGATTTTTTGGGCGCCTGAGCCACGCTGATAGAAGTCTCGCCAATTAATAACCTTTTTTGTCACGAAGTAGCGGATAGAACTGGACCCAGGTCATGTCTGTGGCGGCGACATTGGCGATGTGGCATCCGGCACATTCGGACACAGGTTTTTCAGCAGCGCTCTTGTCATACGGCAAGGGATGATGCCCAAAAGTGAAGAAGCCCCAGCCGTTTGTGTTTGCAAAGCGCTTGCTGTCTTTTACTGTTAAGTCGATGCCGTTGTACTCGCCGTTGAAATAGCCGCGCCCAGAAGGTTCCTTGCGAGAGCCGTCCGGAAAAGTCGGCTCAAGAACCCGCGTCAGCTCTTTTACGATGACCGTTCCTTCCGGAAACTCGCCATTTTTGAGATACGCATCAACATTTTTCTGCTCGATGTATACGTGGTGATATTCGGGGAAGTTTGCCTTTCCGTTGTTGAGGCCGTTGGGCGTCAAGGGAGCTCCCACAAAAACCCACTTGCGAAAACCGGTTGGCAACTCTAACTTGCCATCAGAATCGAACACGGCGCTCGACTGTTCAGTCTGGGCAGCCGCAACCGGCTTCGCGACCAGCAAGTAAAGAGCTGAGGCGGCCAGTCCAAGTCCAACGATGATTGTTAACAGATACTTCTGCATTGCAATTCTCCTTGTGAAGTGTTTTCCGAAACGAGTTTCTTTAGAGCCTTCTGCTTACTTCGACTTGAGGACCGGGTAACCTTGTATGTATACCCAGTCGGTTGGCTGAGCTGGGACATGACAGCCCAGACAGTCTTTTTTGTAGTTAGTTGCGACCTGCTTATCGGGTGCGTCGGCTTTGAAGAGTGCCCATCCCCATCCATCACCCCACAAAGGATTGCCGGGATAGCGTCCCTTATCGTCTTTGATCATGACGAACCACACTTTCGTTTGCGTGGCCCAGTGGGCGTCCCCGGTCGTCAGTTGCGCGTGATCGGTTGCAAACACCTCTTTCACCAGTACGGTTCCGTCCGCGAACTTTCCATTCTTGCGGTAATACTCAGCCGTGCCCGGCGATGCGTAGGTGTAGTGCATCTCGGTGTTGTTGTTGAGATCGACCGGTGTATACACTCCAAGCTCCTGATAGCGATCTCTAAAATCAGCCGGTTTGCGAATGTTCCCCGTCTGGTCGACGAGATCAAATCCGTTCGAGCTCCCTTTACTTTGAGAACGGGCCGGCTGTTGGCCGGTTAAAAAAACGAGGGCAAGAATTAGCGATGCAATGTGACGGGACATCTATTCATCCTCCTCTTTGAATAAGCAAATCAAGCTGAACGGTGGTCGCCAAAAGGGCAAACATTCGGAGCCGCCGAAGAACTCTGTAAGCTCAAAATCTGTTGGTGCATAACCGGGGAGATTCGGTTCGCTCCGTCTGCTCTTCCCGATCGATCCGTTGTTCTCAACTGCCGCGTTGGCGTTTCTCGTCATTGTGAGTTCCTGGAAGCGAGTGTCGCCGCTGCGTAGCTCATGTCAGCAACTGATTTTCCAAACGCGTTTCACGTAAAAAGCTGCAGTCTGATTTCCTCTGGATCGCTGTTATCACGCGTGCGTGGAGCCTGGGGGCGCGGCGAGCACGAATTCATTCACTTTGTGATGAAGGCGTGCGGAAGTTGCGCAGGTGACTTAATAGCGACTTGTGGCAGCGAGTCCGCGTTGTTATAGCGACACCGCGAATTGAATTCGGCGATTTCCGCTACAACGCTCGCGTTACAGAAATTTGTGTTCCAGACGCCGCACGAGCCGGCCACGTTGATTGCGGATTCCAGCATCCCCAATCCATCGCTGTGGACTATTGCTCGATGAGAGTCGATGCAGACCAGACGATCCCGGCCGTCAGACCTCCTCACTTCTTTGACCAGCTTATGGTCTATCGCTCGGTCTTTCGGGTTGCAGAAAAGAGCTCTGCACACCCCGGCCTGTAACCTGCCCTGGGAAAAGAACCTGATGCCGTCCCGAACCATTTGGACGATGCCTGCATCTCTTGTGGTGGTGTTAATCGGGGTTGGAATGATGAAGTTCGCTATGAGCTTTGCAATCGAATTCCATCTCACATCAAGGAGAAGGCGACAATGGAAACTGACAGTACCAAAGATCAAGTCTCGCGGCGCGGATTCCTAGGGGTAAGCTCGGCAGCCCTGGCAGCGGCAGTAGGAACTCTCACCATCGGTGGTGCGTCCGGGCAAGAACAGACCGCGGGCTCAAGCGGCGTGAGCGATAGGAGCAGAAGTGATCCCGGTCCGGCGAACAGCGCATCGGACGCACAGAACCCGGATTCCACGTGGCCGCCGGCAACGGATTCGAAGAGTTTGGTGCCGACATTCAAATATCCGTTCTCGATGGCGAACAAGCGGAGTTACAAAGGCGGATGGTCTCGCGAAGTAACTGTTCGGGAGCTACCGGTTTCGAAGTCACTGGCCGGCGTAAATATGAGACTGACGGCCGGTGGCGTCCGTGAGTTGCACTGGCACACAGCCGGTGAGTGGGCAATCATGCTGTATGGGTCGGCGCGAATCACCGCGATCGATTTGGATGGAAAAAGTTTTGTGGCCGACACAAACAAATACGATCTGTGGTTTTTCCCGAGCGGAGTGCCCCACTCGATTCAGGGATTGGAGCCGGATGGTTGCGAGTTCATGCTGGTATTCGACGATGGGAATTTTTCGGAGTCGGAAACCGTGCTGCTGAGCGATTCGGTGTCGCACCTACCACCAGAGGTACTGGCGAAAAATTTCGGAGTTTCCGAACAGGCTCTGAAGAATGTTCCCAAGCAAGAGCTGTTTATCTTCCAGGCGCCGCTTCCCGCATCACTCGAGACCGATCAGAGAGCGGCGGCGGGCGGCCTGGGAAAGTCGTCGCGCGATTTCTCTTTTCGGACCATGGAAATGCCGGTGACGAAGCGCACGAAAAGCGGGGAAGTACGCATCGTGGACTCCAACACGTTCAAGGTGTCCACAACGGCCATGGCGATGGTAACCGTACACCCAGGAGGCCTGCGGGAACTGCATTGGCACCCCAACGCCGCCGAATGGCAGTACTACATCGAGGGCAAAGCAAGAATGACGGTGGTGGACACCGGGAACAAAGCGCGGACGATGGATTTTCAGGCCGGAGACGTGGGGTATGTGGAAAAAACTTTGCTGCACTACATTGAGAATACAGGGGACACGGACCTAATCTTCCTGGAGATGTTCAAGAGCAGCTTCTATCAAGATTTGTCGCTTTCGGAGTGGTTAGCACACACCCCACCCGAGCTGGTGATGGCACATCTCAATATCGACCGGGCGACGCTAGATGCCATACCGAAAGATGCGTTCGTGATTGTACCGAGATAGGGTCAGAAATACGAGGCCGTCATTACGAAAGAGGACCTGAACATTCGCTGCCGGGAATTTGCCTCGACGCGGGATTCTTGAGCTTGCAAAACAGGTACAAATTCCTGGCTATGAACTCGCGCGGCGTTTGCTGCAGGAATCGACTCTTCAGAAGTTGTGACCCAGTTCCTGGAACACGGATGTTACCTGCAATCGGATATCCGCGAAATGATTGCCTTGGCCTCGGACCATGGTTGAAATGCCGGGCCATGCGAAATGGGACAAGAAGTTTAGGATTGCCGGGCTGTCTGCCTGCAGTGGAATACAGGAAACACTGTAGACACTCCCGTCAGTTTCCGGTCTAAGATATAGACGGGTAGTTTCCCTGACAACTGGCAGTCAACTTTCAAGATCCTTCTTTTCCGAATCTACAATCGCGGCCACGGAAAACGTAATGAAAGTTTCTCCCGGCGAAATCGCACTTGGCATTACCGATGATGAAGTCCCACTAGGCAGCCACCTCATCCATTTCTGGCACACTGACGCGGAATTCGAGCGCGGAGTTCGCTTTCTCGAGCTCGGGATCGCGGACGAGTCCCAGTGTTGCGTTCTTTTCGGTCATAACGAAGCGAACCAACGAGTTTTAGAGATTCTAGGGTCGCGGGGCTGTGACCTTACTCGTGCCCTTCAGGAGGGGCGATTCGTCATTTTGCGCCGCGAATCCTCTGCATCGGAGACGCTAGCGAAAATTGACGCTGCTTTTTCTGATGCCGTGGCCAAAGGGGCAACGGCGATCAGGTACCTGGGCAATCTTGGGATGGGTCAAGCTCCGTTACCGGGCAGAGGAGCGGACGACGTAGTTGAACTTGAGACCGGCGCAACAGCTCTAGCGCTTCGCTATCCATGTGTGATCGTGTGCATGTATGACGTAAATACAGTCTCTGGTCGTCTTGTTCTACATGGGGGGTTTGGAACACACCCACTAGCTGTTTGCCGTAACGCGCTCCGGCACAACCCGTACTACGGGACAGAGGATAAGAGCGTAGCCGCCTAGCATCAGAACATGAACGCTGAAATACAATCAGCCACCCAGACTAGCGAACAGCTAGACCTGCAAATGCTGATTGAGACGATTCCCGCGATGGTGGTGTGCGCCCTGCCCGACGGCTCGGTCGAGTTTGCGAACCGCGCCTGGCAGGAATATACAGGCGGCTCTTTGCAACAACTGAGAGGTTCGGGCTGGCAGACCGCCATCCACCCGGACGATATTCGAGGCTTCATTGAAGAGTGGAACGCAAGTCTGCCAACCGGAAAGCCGTTCGCGGCTGAAGCGCGTATGCGGCGCGCCGATGGCCAATACCACTGGTTCCTAATCAGGAAGGCTCTAGCGGTTTCCCCAAACCGTGGCGGCGACTCGTCCTTGCGCACTTTGATCGCTTGCGAGGAGATCGACGAGCGCAAACAGTTTGAGGCTAGGCTGCACCAAAGCGAAACCCAGCTACAGGCATTTCTCGAAAACAGCCCAAGCATGATTTTCTTGAAGGATCGGGAGGGGCGATATCTCTACGCCAACCGGGAGTTCAAGCGTGTCGTAGGCATCACTGAAGAACACATCAACGGTAAGAGGGACAATGAACTATTTTCAGGCGAACAGGCGTCGGTGTTTCAGGCCAGTGATCGACAGGTGCTGGAAGCAGGGGAAACGATAGAGTTTGAGCAGGTTACAGTCCAGAAAGACGGGCAGCATACGAGTATTGTGCAGAAATTTCCTCTATTCGACGCAGACGACGAGATCTATGCGATTGGCGGAATTGTCGCGGACATTACTGAACGTAAGCGGGAAGAGTCGGCCCGCCGCTACATCGAAGAGAGCCATCGCCTGATAGTAGAAACTGCAAGTGACGCCGTGGTCAGCATGGATGAGACTGGCGCAATTCGGTTTGCGAATCCCTCCACCATGAGAATATTCGGTTACGATCCGACGGAATTGATCGGCAAACCGTTGGCTGTTTTAATGCCGGAGTGGATGCGCAAATTGCATGATGCTGGTTTCAGGCGCTACCTGGCTACTGGCCAGCGGCACATGAATTGGCAAGGAACGGAACTCACTGCGTTGCGGAAGAATGGCGAGGAGTTTCCGGTGGAAGTTTCGTTTGGTGAACTGACCAGAGATGGCCACAAAGTATTTACCGGCTTCATCCGCGATATCAGTGCAAGGAAAGAAGCGGAGGAGAAGCTCCGCGCCAGCGAGCGCACTCTCCGTGAATTGACGGAGACCATTCCGCAGATGCTGTGGAGCGCTGAACCAGACGGAGCAATTGACTATTGTAACCAGCGCGTACTGGACTATACGGGATTATCTGCGGAACAGGTGCGAGGCGCTGGCTGGATGAAGACCGTCCACCGGGACGACATTGAAACTATGTCTCGGGCTTGGACAGCCGCAGTTTCAAGTGGCGAACCATTTCAGCAAGAATTTCGCTGCCTGAGAGCGGCGGACCGCGCCTATCGCTGGTGCATTTCGAGGGCTCTACCGCAGCGAGATCAAAGCGGTCGAATTATCAAGTGGTTCGGAACCGTCGTGGACCTGCATGATTGGAAAGAAGCTCAACAAGCTTTGCAGATGACCCAGGCCGAACTTGCGCGTGTTTCCAGGCTGACGACGATGGGCGAATTGGCAGCATCCATCGCGCATGAAGTCAATCAACCTTTAACTGCCGTTACCAACAATGGCAGTGCGTGCCTGAGGCTGCTCGCCAATCGTAGTCTCGATCCTGAAGTTCTCCGGCGGGCTCTCGAAGAAATTGTTGCCGATGGCACCCGCGCGAGTGCGGTTGTGGCTCGGATCCGCGCATTCATAAAGAAGGCACCTGCAGAAACGAGCGAGCTGGATATAAACGAGGTCATTCAGGAAGTGCTGGCTCTAGCTGGCCATGAGCTTCACAAGAATCAAGTCTTAGTCGAATGCCAATTGACAAAGGCATTACCGCTCGTACGGGCCGATCGCATTCAACTGCAGCAGGTTCTGCTGAACCTGATCATGAATGGTATAGAGGCCACGATGGGGGTGACCGTTCAGCCTCGCGCACTCTCTCTGGAGTCCCGGATAGACGAATCTGGCAATGTGTTGGTTGCGGTACGCGACTCAGGCGCGGGCCTTGGTCCAGAGGCAGATCGTTTATTCACTCCTTTCTTTACAACAAAGGCAAATGGTATGGGTATGGGCTTGCCCATTAGTCGCTCACTCATTGAAAGTCATGGCGGGCGACTGTGGGCCACAGCCAACTCTCCCCACGGTGCCGTGTTTTGGTTTACATTGCCAGCGGCCGGCGAGAATCCTTCATGAGTGTGGCCCCTGTAATCTTTGTTGTCGATGATGATCCATCGGTACGCTCTTCGCTCAGGTTCCTCTTGAGTACGGTGGGGCTGCATGCCGAGACCTTTGACTCCGCTGATAGCTTTCTGCACAAGAAACCTTCCGATGTTCCCAGTTGTCTTGTGCTGGATGTCAGGCTACCGGGACTGAGCGGACTCGATTTCCAGCGCGAGCTTGCATCAAGAGATATTCGTATCCCGATAGTCTTTCTCACCGGTCACGGTGACATTCCAATGAGTGTTCGTGCTATTAAAGCCGGAGCGGTCGAATTTCTGACCAAACCATTCCGTGACCAGGATCTACTGGATGCAGTTCGCGTCGCCCTCGATCGGGATCGTGCGAGGCGTGAGCAAGAGAAGGAAGTGGCTGATCTCAAACGACGCTTCGACTCGTTGACATCTCGAGAGCAAGAGGTAATCTCCCTGGTGGTTGCGGGAATGCTCAATAAACAAATTGCTGCTCAACTCGGAACCGCGGAAAGTACCGTAAAGGTTCAGCGTAGCCGCGCAATGGAGAAGATGCACTCAGCATCGCTTGCCGAATTGATAAAAATGATCGAGAAAGTCAAAGCTCCTTCGAAAGCAGCCTCGTAAGCCAAAGCTTACGCGCATCGTCCTTATTGCCGATCCAGAAATACCAACACCCAATAGATTTTTCCGTCTCCTGGGAATAACGTCGATTCAGTTGGGAGTTGAGAGTGTTAAAGAATCTAATCTCGGTTGTTGACGACGATCCTTCCGTCCTCCGGACCACGGAACTGCTAGTCGAGTCTTTTGGTTTTCGAGTGGCAGGTTTCGAATCTGCTGAACTTTTTCTGAAGTCAGGCCAACTGCATGAGACATCCTGTCTCATCGCTGACCTGCGAATGCCCGGTATGAGTGGGCTACAACTCCAAAGCCATCTCGCTGCCGTAGGCCGCAAGATTCCCATCATTTTCATCACTGCTTACGACGATAAAGCATCTCGTCAACGCGCCTTGCAAGCTGGTGCCGTCGCCTTCCTGGGCAAGCCGTTTACTGACAAGATTTTGCTTCAAACCCTTCGTTCAGCATTAGGGGACCAATTGGGAGTAAGAAAGAACCTCATATCGCTAGTTGATGACGACGAGTCCATCCGCAGGACCACAACGCTGCTTATCGAGTCTTTTGGCTTTCAAGCAGCAGCCTTCGAATCTGCCGAAAGTTTCCTGCAGTCTGGCCAACTGCAACAGACATCCTGCCTCATCGCCGATGTTCAGATGCCGGGCATGAATGGGCTACAACTCCAAGGCCATCTTGCCGCCGCGGGCTACAAGATTCCTATCATTTTCATCACTGCTCACGACAACAACGAATCGCGTCAGCAAGCATTGCAAGCTGGCGCCGTCGCATTCCTAGGCAAACCGTTCAGTGACGAACTCCTGCTACAGATCATTCGTGCAGCCTTGCGGCAGGACAACGACACTGGGATGACCAAGTGACCGAGGAGTCCACAGATGTACAAATCACGTGATTTCGCTTTAGTTCCTGGTTTAAAGGAGATCCGGTGAGATGAGTTATGGAATAGGAGTGAGTTATGGAATACAACAGAGTTCCTCAAAATGAACAGAATCGGCTTGAGTGCGAGTTTGAACAGATCATCGGCCACAGCCCCGCTCTTGAATCAGCTCTCGCCGAAGTACAACGTGTGGCGCCAACTGATTCCACGGTGCTGGTTCTTGGAGAAACGGGAACGGGGAAGGAATTGATCGCCCATGCCATTCACAATCTGAGCGCGCGCTGCGGACGGCCCTTCGTGAAACTTAACTGCGCTGCCATACCTTTCGATCTCTTGGAGAGTGAGTTGTTTGGGCACGAGAAGGGGGCTTTTACCGGGGCCGTAGCACAAAAAATTGGCCGTTTCGAAATGGCTGATACCGGCACTCTTTTTCTGGACGAGATCGGGGACTTGCCGCTGGCCCTGCAGCCGAAGCTTTTGCGCGTGCTTCAGGAACAAGAGTTCGAGCGCCTGGGCAGCGGCCGCACGCATCACATCAACGTGCGGCTGGTTGCCGCTACCCATCGCGATCTGGCCCAGATGGTCGCGGGTAATGAATTCCGCAGTGATCTTTACTATCGGCTGAACGTATTCCCGGTCCTACTTCCGCCTCTGCGCGAGCGCCGGGAGGACATACGCCAGTTGGTCCTTCATTTCGTCGACGTATTCGCCGGGCGGATGGGGAAGCACATTGAACAAATACCGGAGACAACAATGGGTGCATTCATTGCATATCCTTGGCCCGGCAATGTACGTGAACTCCAAAACCTCGTTGAACGAGCCGTAATCCGATCGGACGATGGAGTGCTGCCCAATCCTCTGTCTCCACTACAGACGAATACAATATCCGCGCTTGCTTCACAGGGCACACTACGCGAACACGAAGCAACTCTGATCTTGCAGACATTGCGGGCTGCCGGAGGAATGATAGGAGGACCGCGAGGGGCGGCTGCCCTGCTTGGGCTAAAACGTACAACATTAGTCTCGAAGATGAAGAGGCTCGGGATCTACCGACCGCGGTATCAGCGACTCATCCATGAGATCAACGAGGAACCGGAACTGGCGGTATGAGTCCCGTTCCGTGCCTTGCCCGTCACGCTTGCACGGGCTCGCACAAACGTTAGTCGTTACGGCCTTAAGAGCTTATGAAACGAACTTATTCAATATGCAATTTAGGTGCTGCCCCAAAGCTCGAAACGGCGTCACGGCGATATTTTCGACACCACTTGTAAGTGGAGGTGTCTGGATCTCCATCCTTTACGAGCTTGACCGTATTCGCTTGCTTTGGAGTCGGCCGTCGTACCTGACAACAAGGCATCCGATGACATCGATTTGGAATATCAGTTGCAGAGAATTCATGCATGGTTCACGTAATCGGTTGACTGCTCACGAAAGGACTTGGTTTATGTCAAAGAAGTTTGAGGGAAAGGTCGCGGTTGTCACCGGAGGCTCGGCAGGAATGGGCCTAGCTACCGCGAAGCGGTTCGTCCAAGAAGGGATGGACCACGTATTTATTACTGGCCGCGGTAAAGACGCGCTGGATGCTGCAAGTGCGGAGATTGGAAAGAACGTGACGGCGGTACAGAGTGACGTGGCCAAGCTTTCTGACCTTGATCGTTTATACGACACCGTAAAAAAGCACAATCGACAGATTGACATTATCTTTGCGAATGCCGGCCTCGCGAAGTTGGCCCCGTTTGGAACGGTGGACGAGAAGTTTTTCGACCTTCACTTCGACGCCAACGTCAAAGGACTCTTTTTTTCCGGCAAAAGGGTCTTCCGCTAATGAAGGACGGAGACTCCATCATCCTTAATGGATCTATCGCCGACATCAAGGGCTTTCCCGCGATGAGCGTGTATAGCGCCACGAAAGCCGCGGTACGTTCCTTTGCGCGGACTTGGACCAACGACTTGCGGGACCGCCGCATCCGAGTGAATGTGCTCAGCCCTGGTCACATCGACACTCCGATTCTGGAAGACCTTCAGCAGGGCGAGGCGCTCTTGAAAATGACAAGGAGATGGAGAGCAACGTCCCACTCGGAAGACTGGGGGACCCCGACGAGATTGCCAAAGCTGTTTCATTCCTGGCTTCCGATGAGGCGAGCTATGTCTCGGGCGCAGAGCTTTACGTCGATGGTGGCGTGGCGCAAATCTGAGTGCTGTAAGTCCTAGCATTGGGTGATTGGCCAGAACTAAACTTGCGAGTCTAAATTCGATCCCACGGGACGCGCAGTCTGAACTTACACGAGATACCAGCGGGGTGCTGGTAGCAGAATTTCACAGCCAAGGCGGATCCTTCACTTTCACAGCGCAAGACCATACAGAATTGGGGGACGCCTTTTACCGATCGCCCAAGATCGGGCGAATAAGATCGTGATCCTGACGGGCGCAGGCGGGGACTTCATTACCGGTGTCGAATGGTCCTCGTTTGGCAACGTCGCCGATCCCGGCATTTGGAGCCAGGTTCACGACGAAGGCGTGCAGATTCTCGAAAACATAGCTAACATTCGCGTTCCCGTCATCGCGGCTATCGAGGGACGCGCTCATGTGCACTCCGAGTATGCGCTACTCGCGAATGTGATTGTGGCAGCCGAGGGCGCGACCTTCCTCGATGGAGCACACTTCGCCGCAGGGGTAGTGCCAGGGGACGGAATTTTTACCGCCTGGAGCTATCGTGCTGGAGCAGGACGAGCGGAGGCGTTCCTGCTCAATCCGCAGCCACTGACGGCGCGTACAGCGTATGAATGGGGAGTGGTTGCCGAGGTTGTGGCGAACGGTAAAGCTGTCAGTCGGGCGCGAGAGTTGGCCGAACTGTACTTGAAAGCTCCCGAAGTGACGCGCCGTGACACGCGGGTGCACTTCATTCATCCGTTGAAGGAGCGCATTGTACGAGAAGTCGGCTACGGACTGTCACTCGAAGGAGCATCCGCCGCCGACCTCGTGAAGTCAAAGCAAACCAACACAGAGCGTACACCCTCTAAAAAACAAGTCGCATGAACGATGCAGCACCAGCACTGATGGTAGTTGCTCACCACTGCCTAAGCATCGAGAAGCAGTGAAGGGCTTGTGATAGATCGCACAAGCTCGCAGAGGACGGTTCAGTTTCTGGGATCGCGGTCGGGTCGTTGGCACATCGGATAGACTAGTTCCGCTTATTCGGGGTAATAGGAAAGTGAAAGCCGGACTTCGAAAAGTTGTATTCGAAGTACGCGTAGGGATAGCTGTAATCCTGACCCTGCGTAGTTTGGTTGAGAAATTGTCCGGCAAACATGCGAGCGTAACCAAAGCCAAAGTTCAGTCCTTTATTCACCGTGTATTCCGCAACCAGATCGAGTTCGTTGCCGATGTGCCGGCCTGCGACGAGATGGGCCGCAACTGCAATGGCTCCACTGCTGGCGTAGAAGTTGTCATTTGAAGTGGCCAACCAGAAGCTTTCAAATTGCTGTTTGAGTTTCCACTTTTTCGTGGGCTCTTCTTCGACGCCGATTCGGAAATGCACAAGGTTCCGGCGGCCAACCTGATCGGCAAAGCCCAGCTTGTCGTGATTCGAAGGATAGAGCTGGTCAAAGGTGTTCCACTCGTGGCCCTTCGGATTTTTCGTTCCAGAGGCGTAATTGCCCTCGAGAAAAATGTGAGGCGCCGCGGGGACCTGGCGAAAAGTCTTGCCGACGCTGGCGTAGCCCGCCCACGCGGCAATGGAAGATGCGCCAAGCGATCCTGTCTGTCCGTCGAACTCGGTGTCGTAATTGAAATCGGCGGGCAGATCGCCCTTCCAGTGGAGACCGATGGTGACTTCATTGAGGTGGCCTCGGTTAAGCGTCTCCGGAAGTTCAGAGTTCGAGGGTGCGACACGCCGTATGACATAGGGCTCGAAGTCAGCCTTGGGGACGACGTTCTGGAAACTTCCGTAAACTCCGTACATATTGTTGCCCGGAAGTGCATTGTGTAAGTCACTGTTGTCGCCGGGCACTACTGAAGAAGCGAACACGCTCACGATGTAGCCTGGATGATGAACGTCAACACGAGCGACGTTGAAAGTGCGACCGACGTTAAGCCAGTCGGAGGGGCCAATCACGCGTTCATCGCCAAAACGCAGAACTTGGCGACCCGCCAGGGCATCTACCCAGCCTGTCTCGGAGCTACCGACCTGAGGATAGGCCTGCCAAAGGGTCCACTTATCCTCGTAGGGGTTGGCGTTGGCGATGTGGTGATTGAAGAAAATACGAGCATCCTGCACTTCACCATAAAACAACAACCACTCCTTAGGTTGAATGCCTAGCTTGATGCGCAAGCGGTCCAAATAATAGAAATCGTTTGTGCTAGTGAAGCCGATTCCCATCGGACCTTCAAGGCGACCGCGAAATTCTCCACCGATGCGGAACCAACTGGGCAAAGATCGGTTCAGCTTGTGAACGGGGAACAGCCAGTCCAGGGAATCGTCGGCGCCAGCCGGGTCAGATGGGGCCGGGGCCGCCGAATTACCGCTCGATCCAGCGTCCACGTTTATGTCAGGAGCGGTTTGCGCATTGACCCGCTGTCGAGCCATCCACGAACTAACTAAGAGAACCAGAACGATACATCTTCGCATTGCAACCTTTTCAAGACAGAGTGGGCTTCAGCGCTCGACCCATCATGGATTTCGCTCATACGAGCATCAAAGGCAGATCCTCTAGAAACCTCTTCGACGATGAGTTGCGCACCGGGCATAGACGATCTGTGTTTCCAACTGTCGGCGTCTATCGCGGCCGACATTCAATTCCATTCCTCCTCAATCTGCTCGATCATGCTCACGCGGTTGATGTGCGCGACATCGGGCCCAGCGACGCTCCTGTCTCTGTTACCCTGCGATCACGAGTTCCTTTTCCGAAGGGATTTTCGCAATCTGTTGTTGGTTAAGATTCACGTGGGCAGCTACAGCTTCCGGGGGCACACGCCTGAGCCAATTGTTCAAAGAGACGTCGATAAACTGGTCGGCCTTGAACATTTCCAGAAACACGACGTCGGTGTTGCCGGTGTTTTCGATGGCATGAGTCGCAACCCTGGGAACATAGCCTACATCGTTGGCGTTGAAGTCCATGGTGCGTGCTCTACCCTCATTCATGATTATGGTCATGCGTCCTTTGCCGGCGAGCCAGAACTGCCACTCGCTGGCATTGGGATGCCAGTGCAATTCGCGCAAGGCGCCGGGCTTGAGAGTAACGATGGCGGCGGCGACATTCTTGCTAACGGGGAAATTACGCGAGTCCACAATACGAACTTCGCCTCCCGGTGTTTTCCGCGTGGGAGCCATAGCCTCCGTCTTGAATGTGTACTTGATCGGGGATTCCACGCGTTGTCCACCAATCGCCGCCTTGTCTTGCGCTAGAGATAGGGGCAGGTCCGCCGGGAAAATGTAAAGCTGCTCTTTTCTTACGAGTTTCGCGATAACTTCCTTGTCGAGGCCAAAATTCTTTGCCAACATGTTCCGCGGTGTGTGCGCAATAGTCTCCGAGAGAAGGAAGGTGCCGTCCTCCGAGAAGTCACCTTCATCGAACACCAGCAGGAACTCGCAACCATTTGGACGAAGTCCTTGAATGGAATGGGGAAACCCGGCCGGAAACAGCCACAGATCGCCTTTGCTCACGTCATCGATAAACATCGTGCCATCCGGATTCATGACCGTGACACGGGCGCTGCCGTCGAGCATGATCGCCCACTCATCAGCGGTGTGCCAGTGCAATTCGCGAAAGCTGCCGGCAGTAAGCCGCATGTTCACGCCGGCCAGATCCTTTGAGGTCGGCAGCACGATCGAGTTCACCTCGTGCGTCCAGCCACCCTCTTCCACCCGTTTGTGCACCAAATCGAAGGAGTACCACACCGGACCAATATCGCCATGATCGGTGGGAGGAGGCAGGTTTGAACTTGGGTTCTCGACCAGTAACGGCTTGTTTTCCTGTCCCGGATTGCTTGCAGAAATATCTTTTTCTGCTGTGCGTGTATCTTGCACCTCCTGCGCATGCGCGGCGATTCCAGCCAACGCTGCTGTCGCCAGCGCTGTGGAACTGACGCCTAAAAAATTCCTTCTCGACAGATCTGCCAAGGGCTTGTTTTCGCTGTGATCACTCACTGAGTGCCTCCTTGATGCGTGTCTAAAATCGTGTTTTGCGTATTTCGCTGGACAAGTCGCAATCGCCAGGTTCGATTTTTGATCTTTGCATTTCCAGTTCCACGACGTTCACGCACAAAATCCGTTGTGTTTGCACTTGGCTATCTTTCATTAGTTATCGATTTGCGCAAAAACCAAATTAAATTTCCTACAGAGGCAAAACCTCACACCGCGAAACCTTTGCGTATTCAACCAGGTTGGCGGGCAGCGCTTTCCTGACGTACTTCCTTTCCGCCGGGCTAGCCGGTGGCTCGACAGCTTTTGATTCGCAGTAACGGCGTTTGTGTCCACATGTTGACAGGACATGTCGAACCTAGGCCACGTCGAAGCCATCTTGGGCTAGGGGATTGACCCAGCCGCGCACATTTTGTGCTCAGGACCAGCAGATTCAGGATTTCTTAGTGCCTGCAAAAAATGGCGTGCAAAGTGCAATATCGATGCGCGTGCAAACATGAGTGACGGTCGACACCCCTCATCAGTGCACATCGCGTCTTACGAGTAGTGAAAGTCCAAGCCTGACCATAGTTTGAGAGCCCCGGGGAGAATCAATATGGTTAAAGAAATACTGACGCGCTGGCCGGTGGTTCGACAGCTTTTGACCCACACCGATGGTACTGGTGTGGAAGCCATGAGCGATCGGACTCGCAATCTTGCTCCCAAGCATTGCGATGCTCAAGTTACGCGGTCGGTGTGTCCGTACTGTGCCGTAGGGTGCGGTCAGCTTGTGTATCACAAGGATGGAAAGCTTGTCTCAATAGAGGGAGACCCAGATTCGTTTATTTCCCGCGGTCGTCTCTGCCCAAAAGGTTCCGACAGCTTCGAACTGTTGACGCATGCGAACCGGGAGACGCGCATAAAGTATCGCAAGCCGTACTCCAGCCGGTGGGAAGAGTTGGAACTGGAGACGGCGATGGACATGATCGCCGATCGCGTCTGGGACACGCGGGAGCGCACGTTCGAGGAGGAGCGGAACGGAGAGGTAGTAATGCATACGACTGCCATGGCCCATCTTGGTGGCGCTACTCTCGATAACGAAGAAAACTACCTGATCAAAAAGCTCTTTGCAGCTGGCTTGGGCATGGTCTGCATCAGCAACCAGGCCCGTATTTGACACAGCTCGACGGTGCCCGGTCTGGGCACCTCCTTCGGTCGCGGCGGAGCGACACTTGGGCCGAGCGATCTCCTAAATTCGGATGCCATTCTGATTATGGGTTCGAACATGGCGGAGAATCACCCTGTCGGTTTCCAGTGGGTGATCGAAGCGCGAGAACACGGTGCGAAGGTCATTCACGTCGATCCGCGTTTCAGCCGTACCTCCGCGATGGCAGACATCTGGGCTCCCCTGCGCGCCGGGTCGGACATCCTGTTTCTCGGGGGGCTCATCCATTACGTTCTCGAAAACAAAAAAGATTTTCGCGAGTACGTGATCCATTACACCAACGCTTCGATCATTCTTCCTGAGGAGTTTAAGGATACCGAGGATTTGGGAGGCGTCTTCTCTGGTTGGGACGCTAACAATAAGCGTTATGACGCAAGCACTTGGCTTTACGGGGCTTGTGTCGAGGGTGGCCGAGTGGCGCCCAAGAGGGCCGGATCTCATTCGGGTCACTGTAAGGATGGCGCTGGAGCCACCGCCGACCTCACAGATTGCGAGTGCGACCCCACGCTCAGCCATCCCCGATGTGTATACCAGGTTTTGAAGAGGCATTATGCGCGATACACGCCTGAGTTGGTTGAACAGTTTTGCGGTGTTCCCCGCGATCGGTTTCTGAAAATTGCGGAGACGTTTTGCTCGGCATCCGGTCCGGAAAAGACGGGAGCAATTTGCTATGCGCTGGGCTGGACGCAGCAGTCGAAAGGTCCGCAGATCATTCGCGCGGCTGCGATCCTTCAGTTGCTTCTCGGCAACGTCGGACGGCCCGGAGGAGGCATCCTCGCTCTGCGCGGGCATGCGTCGATTCAAGGTTCAACCGATATCCCGACGCTTTATGACATTCTGCCCGGCTACTTGCCGATGCCGAATCTAGGGTTGGACTCAAAGAATCTTGCGGATTACGTTGCAACACATCGCGATCCCACAGGCTGGTGGTGGAACTTCGACAAGTACATCGTCAGTCTGCTCAAGGCCTACTACGGCGACGGAGCGAAAAAAGAAAACGATTGGGGCTTCAATTGGCTTCCGCGTGTGACCGGTGACCATTCGCACCAGGGTTATTTCTTGGAAATGATGGATGGCAAAGTTGAAGGTCTGTTTGTGATGGGACAAAACCCGGCAGTGGCAGCCCCCAACTCGCGACTGGAGCGCAAGGCGCTCTCCAAGCTGAAGTGGCTGGTGGTGCGCGACATGGTAGAGCTTGAGACCGCTTCTTTCTGGTACGACTCTCCCGAAGTTGAGCGCGGAGAGCTTCGACCGGAGGAGATCGGAACCGAAGTCTTTCTTCTGCCCGCCGCGGGGCATGCCGAAAAAGACGGCTGCTTCACCAACACGCAGCGTCTGCTGCAGTGGCACCAGAAAGCCGTCGATCCTCCAGGGGACGCACGCAGCGAAACCTGGTTCATGTATCACCTGGGCCGCCGCCTGAAGGAGAAGGCGAAGCAAGATCCGCGGCCGCGCAATGCTGGGTTGAGCGCCTTGACCTGGGACTATTCCGTGGGAGGAACGATGCAAGAGCCCAAGGTGGAAGAAGTCCTGCAAGAGATCAACGGCTACACCGTCGCCGACCATGCTCTGGTAAGCGGATTCAATGAATTGAAAGCTGACGGCTCCACTGCGTCCGGTTGCTGGATCTACACCGGCGTCTTCCCCCGTCCGGGTGAGAACCGCGCCAACCAGCGGAATTCGCAAGACCTCTGGGGACACGGCTGGGGCTTTGCTTGGCCTGCGGACCGCCGCATCCTCTATAACCGCGCTTCGGCCCGTCCTGATGGACGGCCGTGGAGCGAGCGCAAGAAACTGGTTTGGTGGGATGAGCAGAAGAAAGAGTGGACTGGGCTCGACGTCCCGGACTTCACGAGGACGAAAGCGCCGGACTACCAGCCGCCGAAACACGCGCAAGGTGATGAAGCTCTCGCCGGGGATAAACCTTTCATCCTGCACCCCGATGGGACAGGCTGGATCTTCGCCCCAAAGGGATTAGCAGACGGGCCTCTGCCAACACACTACGAAGGCTTGGAGGCTCCAGTCAGCAATCCACTCTATCCAGACCAGCAAAGCAATCCGGCGGAAATTCGAGAGGAGAGGCCGGACAACCGTTACGCCAGTTCTCCCGATAAACGTTTCCCCTATGTCATGAGCACGTATCGGTTGACGGAACATCATACCTCGGGCGCGATGTCGCGGATGCTTCCGCACTTGGCTGAACTTCAACCCGAGTTCTTCTGTGAAATATCCCCCGAACTGGCGTCAGAACGCGGAATCAAGAACGGAGGCTGGGTGACTGTGATGACACCACGCGGGATCGTCGAGGCTCGGGCACTGGTGACCAGGCGCATGCGACCGCTCCTTATCGACGGAAAGATGGTGCACCAGGTTGGCGTCCCCTATCACTGGGGCTCTCGCGGCCTGGTCAAAGGAGACTCGGCGAATGACCTTGTGGCCATCTCAGAGGAACCGAACGTCCGGATCATGGAAGCCAAAGGCATTCTCTGTGATGTTTCTCCGGGACGTCGCGCACGGGGAAAGGCCGCTCTCGATCAATTGAACGCTCATTTGGGGAGGAAGTAATGCCGACCAGTGCTTTTCTGACGGATGCTTCAGTGTGCATAGGTTGCAAGGCCTGTGAAGTGGCCTGCAAGGAGTGGAACCACATTCCCGATGATGGGTTCAACTGGACTGGTCAGTCGTACGACAACACGCATGCATTAGGAGCATCGACGTGGCGTCACGTGCTCTTCTTGGAAGAAAAGCAGCACATGGGCCCGCAACTCGCCGGAATAGAAGAGCCGTTTCGTTGGCAGTTTCTGTCCGATGTCTGCAAGCACTGCGAGAACGCCGGGTGCCTGGAGGCGTGTCCCACGGGCGCAATCGTTCGCACCGAACTTGAATCGGTATTCGTGCAGCACGATGTCTGCAATGGCTGCGGCTATTGCGTGGTTTCGTGTCCCTTCGGAGTAGTCGACAAAAGTCATGAGGTCGGAACCGCCTTCAAGTGCACGTTCTGTTACGACCGGCAGCGGGACGGGTTAATGCCCGCCTGTGCGAAGGCCTGCCCCACGCAATCGATTCGCTTTGGCGAGCTGGAAGAGCTACGGCAGGAAGCGCAGCTACGCGTCAAGGCGTTACAACATCGAGGATACAACGATGCGCAAATCTACGATCCAACGGGATCCAGCGTAGGCGGCACTCACGCGATCTTTGTGATTCTCGGCCAGCCGGAGGCCTACAATTTCCCACCTGCTCCCGAAGTGCCCACGATTCACATGAAGTCAGCGTGGAGCGCAGCGCTGCTTTCGGCGCTCGTAGTTGTGCTGGTGGTATTCCTTGCTTTCGCGCTGTAGCTGGACGAGGAATTCTCTCGCGTACATCTTGAACGAGGTTATTGAGTATGGTTGCAAATCCTCAATTCAATGAAGAGCGTCTGGATGCATTAAGGGAGGAAGCTGCGCGAACTGGGAAAGTACAGGGTCATGGGATCGCCGCCGTGGGCAGCCCTTTTCCCAAACCAGCTTCCGCGGTAAGTTATCACGGAAACCCCGTGCTCAAGCCGCCAACCTGGACGTGGCAGGTTCCCCTTTATTTTTTTGTGGGTGGAGTAGCTGGTATTTCTGCATTAATTGCGCTCGTGGCTCATCTCTTCGGCAATGCTGGATTGCTACGCGCTGGATTGTGGATAGGATTTTTAGGCGCGCTGATCTCGGCGCCTCTCCTCATCGCAGATTTGGGTCGTCCTGCCAGATTCTTAAACATGTTGCGGGTCTTCAAGCTGCGTTCAGCAATGTCGGTAGGCGCGTGGACGTTAGCGGGGTTTTCCTCTGCAGTGGGCTTGGCGGTCGTTTGCCACGAAGTGATCCTGGCAGGATACGGAAACAACTTCTTGCTTGAGCTCGAATGGCTCGCTGAAATCTCCGCAGCCCTGAGTGGACTGATACTCGCGAGTTACACGTCAGTCCTCTTAGGCGTGACCGCGATCCCGGTTTGGTCTGAAAATCGGAAGCTGGTGCCGGTCGTTTTTCTTACCGGAGGTTTGGGTTCGGCGGCGGCCGTGCTGGAGCTTCTCGGATTCCTTGTTCCAGTTACTCAGTCCATAGGAATTGTTGCAAGCGCAGTTGAGACGTTGGTTGCGGTCATTATTGAACTTCGCGGGCGATACGTTGATCGTCCATTGCGGGAGGGAGTTGTCGGTTGGTTGACCCGTGCTGGCGGTGCATTGGCCGGGCCCGCGTCGTTATTGCTCAGAATTTTCTGGGGACACAGCTCTGTGGCTCGCTACCTGGCCGCAGTTTGTTTTATCGTCGGCGCTTTGATCAGCCGGTATGCCTGGATTGGGGCGGGACGAGTCTCGTCACGCGATCCGCAGGCGCTTTTCCGAATCCAGCGACCCGCCCCGAATGCAGGGGCTCATTAAGCCTTGTTGCGAATCCAGAGAGTGTTAGTCCACCAGATGGAACACCATTGAAGGTCGTCATCGAGGGTAGGATCATGTCCTTCCGGGATGACGTGCTGCGATGGTTCAAATCCCATAGCAGTCTCGCTGCCCCAGGTTGAGCCCTGTGCAATAATGTTGCCGTCTCGTTCTCTGAGAGGAGAACTCTATGAGAAAGTCATGGTTTGTTTTGCTGCTTTCGGGCAGCTTTCTCCTGGCACAAGACAGCAGCCCCACCACGGCAAAGCAGCACACCTCGAAAGACTCCAAGGGACAGGTCACGCTACAGGGCTGCGTCAGCAGAGCCAGCGGTGATTACATCCTGATGAAGCAGAATCCAGCCATCACCTACGAACTTCAGGCGCCTGGCAAAATAAAGCTGCGCCAGTACCTCGGTCAACGAGTTGAAGTTACCGGGAAGGAGTCACCTTCGATGAGCACAAGCTCCGATGCCTTAACAAAAACGGGAGCTCCATCCTCGCTGACGCTGACCATCACTTCGATCAAGACTATTGCGAAGCAATGCACCGTGCAGCCAGTCCCCGACCAATAAGGAGGACCCTACAATGTCAGGCTTGTACACTCGGTCCTCACGAACGCCACGCGACAGAAGTGCTAGATTGAAATGCGATGCATCCCCAAATAGAAATGGCTGTGCAGCTTCTGCGGCGCGGTGATGATGCGGCGTTGGAGCAGGCTCTGGCTCTGCTCCAAAGTACCGTCTTTTCTTTTAGCATGCGGGTGTGCGGCCAGCGACAGGATGCAGAAGATACCATGCAAGAAGTGCTGCTCAAGGCGGTCCCGTACCTGCCTAAGTTTGACAGCCCCAAAGCGCTCGTGGTGTGGCTCTATAAGGTGGCAAAGAACCGATGTCTGATGAGCCGGCGCCGCAGCAAGTTCGCTCCGAATCCAGACCTTTCCCTGGAAGAACTCATGCCTGATCGGAGGGAACTCGAGCGGCTGGGAAACGACGGCAACATTAATCCTGAAGCTTTCGCAATTCGGAGCGAGGAAGCGGGAAGGCTGCGAGACGCGATTCAGCGACTACCTTCTCAATATCGTATTGTTCTCGTGTTGCGCGATATGGAAGGTCTGACCGACGAAGAAGTATCCGAGATCACAGGGCTGCGTTCTGGGACGGTGCGAGTTCGTCTCCACCGAGCCAGGCTATTTGTCAGGAAGGAATTGATGAAAGGATTGAGACGACGCTCCAGGAGAGCAGCTTCGCGAGTATCGTCAGATCAGAGACCCAGCGACCAACAGCCCAGACCCGCCCGCTGCAAAGCCATGTTCGCCGAACTCTCGAACTATCTCGACGAGCAACTGGATGATTCACTTTGTGAGGAACTTGAGCGGCACCTCAACGGCTGCGCACCCTGTAAGGCGTTTCTCGCCAGCTTGGAAGCAACGATCCAGGATTGTCGCCGGTTGCCCGGCCCAGCCCCGGATCGAGTCAAGGCAGTCAAGTTGCGGAAGGAAGTGATGTCACGCTACGAGCGAGCAATGGCAAAGAGGATCGATTGAGTTTGCTCATCGCCTTGGCGGAGGCAACTCCTGAGCCCGCAACTGGGCCAAAACCTCTCGGTCTAGAAACGAAGTGTCCGTAACGCCAATGTGCTTGGAATAGATTCGGCCGTCGCGGCCTATCAGGAATGCGATTGGCAGACCGAGAACTCCTCCATAAAGCTCGCCAATTTTCGCGTTTCCCATTACTACCGGGTAGTTCATTTTGAACTGCTGGCAGAACTCGCGTACAGGTTCCGGTCCATCGTCCATGGAAACACCAATGATCTGGAGGCCCTCGTCGCCGTACTTATTTTGCAGTTCGACAAAATGAGGGATCTCGTCCCGGCACGGAGTGCACCAGGTTGCCCAGAAGTCCAAAAGGACGACCTTGCCGCGATTGGATGAGAGGTCGAATTTATGTCCCGTTAAGTCGGGAAGCGAGAAGTCGGGGGCCAGCGGATGTTCAATGGCTCTGCTGCTCATGCCGCCCTGCATACCACGATGACGGATCACAAAGTAGAGTCCGGCCACGACTACGATCAACGCCAAGCCGCACAGAATGTTTCTATTCAAATGTGCCGACCCCAATCAGAAAGTGTTCCGTTTTCTAATCTCCTTTGGCAACCGGATAGCCCTTGTCGACCCAGTCTGTCCCGAAGTTGTTCGCGAAATAAAGAACTTTCAGATTGCTGAAGCCCATCGCGCGCAATGCGTCGTCTGCGGGCTTGACGTTGGGGCAGTGGTTCCACGGACAACATCCGCAATAAAGAACGATGAACTTGTTTCGCGGCAGCGGCTCCACGCGCTTTCGCAGTTGCTGTATGCCGCTTTCGCTGGAAGCCGCGCCGATGTACTCGGAGCCAGGGATATGGGCCTGCTGGTAAAGAACATGGGACCCGACTTGGATCATCAGGGGCTTCTCGCGCTTGGGGGACCGAAGGATATTGACGAGTTCTTCCGGGTTGATGAGCTGCGAAGCTGGGAAAGATGTGGCCTGATAAAAGGGAAACATCGAACGCGTCTTGCCGCCCGCGCGGGTTTGCGTATTCGCGCGAACGGCCGCAACGGAGGCCACGGCCCCGACAAGAACAATTGTAATTGCGCGTTTCATCGTTGGATATCTCACTTGAACTCCTTGGACATTATCAGCGGTCGATTGCCGATCTCGCAAGGAACCAGTTTGAGCCGTTCCCGACGGAACGCCGGCGCCAGTCGAAAGTTCTCGTTTCATGATGTTGTGGCTGCATTTTCTCTGTAACAAAATCCGACGGACTGCATTTATTCGTGTGTTTAGTCGATAGAGGAGCAGGAGGCAAACCATGATCACGGCCAAAGTCGAGTTGACTCAACCACTTAAGCGGCAACGCCAATTTGTGGCCCAGACCGGAAGTGGGCACAACTTCCTGTTGGACGATACGGCTGGCGGCACAGGACCGAAGCCGATTGAACTGGTCGCCGCGGGGCTGGCCGGCTGCACAGCGTTCGACGTTGTCACCATCCTCCGCCAGAAGTACCACCAAAAAGTGACAGGCTACGAGGTGCGGGTCGAAGCCGATCAGGCAGAACGCCCGCCCCAGATATTCACCGTCGTGCGAATCCACCATGTGGTCACCGGCTTTGAAATTGACGTGGCGGCAGTCGAGGAGGCCCTCCGTCTCTCCGAGGAAAAATATTGCTCGGTGGGGGCCATGGTTCAGAAGACCGCGAGTTTCCATACCACCTACGAAATCGTTGAAGACAAGACCGAGTGGATGGAACCGGCTCAGGCTGCTGGAGTACCAAGTTGAAAGCTTTCTTCAAGCGAGGGGCGAACTGATGGGTTTTGACAACAGTTGCACAACAGATAGGACACAAGTACGAGTCCCTTTGGTGGTCTCGTTCGTAGAACTGATTTAGAATCAGTGAAGCAGTTAGAGTCGGGGCGTAGCGCAGCCTGGTAGCGCACCTGCCTTGGGCGCAGGGGGTCGTAGGTTCAAATCCTATCGCCCCGACCAATAAAAAACCTGCCTTCGGTTTCGAAAAACCTATAACGCTATGCATTAACCTGTGCAGAGTCGGCCAATGGATCCTCAGGGATTGCCGTTGATCACGGAAATCCCTAATTTGCTTTTGGTTGGCGGGCCGGGTCGGAGACCCGGCCCCACACGAGTCTTGACCGATTTACTTGAGGATGATTTCCTGCAGGAGTTCTGAACTGACTAGTTCGCGGATTTCGGCGCGCTTTTCTGATAGTTGTTGAGCGGGTTGTTTGCCGCCCAGGATCTTATCGCGAGCCATTTCGCCTTTTGCGGCCAAGCCGTCCATGGCTGCGTGGTTTTTGTATTCAATCGCAAGGCAGACATCCCAGTCTTCAGGACTGTGCTTGGTCTCCTTTAAGAACAGTTTGTAATCCATGATGGTTCCATTTTTCTTCTGCTCCTCGAGCAGTGGCTTGCTGGATTGGCGCAGGCTGGTGAGATAGGCGTCCATCTGGGTGGGTTTAACACGGACCAGCGAGACCCGCCAGACTGGGCCTTCGGTGTAGTGTTCTTGAGCTAGAACTGCGGGAGTTAGCAGCAACAGGAACGCGACTAGACGGTAAATTGTTTTCATCCAGAGATCTCCTCAATTGAATTTGGGGGAAACGGCGCGAGAATCATACGCTTCGCCGAGTGTTTTGTCAGTGAAGACAGAGATTCGCGGCAAGGCTGCCGAACTTCGCTCGGCTGGAGGGGTCGAAGATCCGTGCACACACTAGTGTCCCCCCAACGTTTATGGGGCTTCGATTAGTTCCATTTTTCCGTCGCGGGTGCGATGGAGGATCATGACTTTGCCTTTGGGATCACGGAAGACGAAGACGTCGCGATCGCGAAAGTGGGCTTCCTTAATGGCTTCTTCGAGAGTCATGGGACGTAGGGCCACGGCATCTTCGGAGCGGACGAGGTGTACCTCGGTCGTGCGGGCTACGGCGGGGAATTTGTGTACGACGACATCCACTGCGGTTGATTCGGAAAGGCCGACGGCTACTCCGATTTTTTCCTGAGATGCTTCGCCGTCCCATTTTCCGGCTGGCGCGGGCCGCGAACTTTGGCTCTTGGGATTGGGGCTCTTGTGATTGTGGCGTTTCTTAGTGCGCCAGCGAGTTTTGTACTTGACCGCTTGCTTCTCGAGATGATCGAGCGCTTCGCTGACGGCGGAAGGCATGTCTCCGGCCTGAGCCAGGCCTACGATAGGTCCGTTGCGCGGACTGATGGTGATTTCGGCTTTGTGGCGGTGTTTCTCGACGGCGAGGACGACCTTAGTTTCAAACTTGTCACCTAGAATCTTGCGGATTTTGGTTAGTCCGGATTCTACGTCCTTGCGGATGGCCGGTGTGACTTCGTAATGCCTGCCGGTGTATTCCACGTTCATGAGCGCCCCTCCTTGGATTTTGAATCTTGCATAGCCTGGGCACTACATTTGGAACTCGTAGGAAGCTCTTATTGCGGCTTCTCCGGGGACTGCGTCGCGAATGCCAGTACCATCCCTACGGGATTCAAGTCTTCCCACTTTGCTTCCCGGCACTCCCGTGCCGGGCTTTCACATACCGCCGCTTTGCGGCTGTTGCGTCGTTAGAATCCTCTTTACCTCTTTACTCTGCGCTGGTGGGTGCTCGGGATGCGCATATCTTCCCGGTACTTTGCGACCGTGCGGCGAGTGACTTGGATGCCCTGCGATTGTAGGATGCGGGTGATCTGCTCGTCGGTCAGCGGCCTCGCGGGATCTTCTTCTTCGATCAACTTCTTGACGCGGCGTTTCAGAATGAGCAATGAAGTGTTGCCACCCTGGGGTCCGTTTACACTTTCGCTGAAAAAGTAACGCAGTTCGAAGACGCCTTGGGGTGTGTGGGCATATTTACTTGAGACCGCGCGGCTTACCGTGGAGGGATGGACTCCGATTTCTTCAGCGACTTCCTTGATCATCATTGGCTTTAGCTGGTCGATGCCCTTTTCGAGGAAATCCTGTTGCCGGGCCAGGATGCTGTAGCAAACTTTTACGATGGTTTGCTTGCGCTGCTCGATGTTCTTGATCAACTGGATCGCGCTCTTGTAACGTTCTTTGACGTAGTTGCGAGTGTCTTTGTCATTCGTGTCTTTGGTGAGCAGGCGCTTGTAGGCTGGATTTAGGCGGAGTTGGGGAACGTCTTCGTCGTTCATGACCACCAGCCACTCGTCTCCGTGCTTCACAAAGGCTACGTCGGGTTCGATCAGGCGCGGTTGGGTTTTGTTGTAGCGCAGGCCGGGACGTGGGTCGAGAGTGCGGATGTAATCGAGCGCCTGCTGGACGGCTTCTACAGAACGACCCAGGGTGCGGGCGATCTCTTTGTATTGTTTGTTCTGCACCGCGCGCAGATACTGATCAACGATCGCGATGGCATCGGTGAGGACCTGAGTGGTGGATTCTCCGTTGCCGTTCTTGTGCAGTTCGTGTTGCTGTTGGTGATAGCGCAGTTGGTAGAGCAGGCACTCGCGAAGATCGCGGCAAGCGACTCCGGGCGGATCCAGCTGTCTTATTATTTCGATCGCTTCGTGGAGGTCGGTGAGACTGAAGTTGGTCGTGAATGTTGGACGTGGAGCCGGAGTTGGTGCGGTCTTGGCTGCTGGGGGCGCGGTTTCAACCGGGCTTGGCTCTGGCGCCTGCGAAGGTTCGCTCCATGCGGGCGTCTCTGCGAAATCACGGGCAACTATGTTTTGTGATTCTGAGGAATCGATTCCAGCGAGTCCAACGCCGGTTGCAACGGACTCTGGCGAATCGGCCTCGAGGGCATCAAGTTCCGACGCATCCAGTTCTGCGGAACCATCGGAGGTAGCTTCCTCATTGGAGCTTAGGCCCAGGGCTGTGGCTTCTTTGAAAAGATTCTCGACGACGGCGGCGTCAGACTCCGGTGCGGCGGGCGGTGCTACTCCCAGCAACTCTTCGTCGCTTGCGATCAGGTAGCCATCCTCGTTTAGATTACCGATGATGAGTTCGACGGCTTCCTGCACCTCAGGGCGCATGGAGATAGAGCCCAATTGCCAAACGAGATGGTCGGTCAGGCTGCCGGGCTTAGAGAGGAAATTCTCGAAGGAGGGACGCTCGATGTCCTCCATTTCGCGGGAGCTGCGGTAGCCGGGATCCAGATAGTCCTGGAAGAAGGAGCCGAAATCGATTTCTTCGAAGGGATCTTTTTTCTCGGCGTCGGCGGCGGCGGTGGGGCTTTCTTCTACCGGTGCGCGGTCGCGGTCTTCCTGGCGGCGATCTACGTCATCGAGCAGGGGAACGGATTCTTCCAGTTCTTCGAGAACCGGGTTCTCTACCATTTCGGCGGTGATCATGTCCCGTAGCTCTAGCTTGTTGAGCGCGAGGACGCTGACCATCTGGACCAGGCCTGGGGTCAGGATCTGTCTCTGGGAGACTTTCAGACTTAGCTTGTGTTGCAACAGCACCATGTTTCGATGATCTTTCTTTACGGACTCAGAACAAAATCTTTAACCACAGAAGGCGCGAAGGTTCACAAAGGAAACCTTCGATGCAACTTCACACCAAAGAAAAACTCTGGCCCAGATATACTCTTCGTACTTCTGGGTCGCCTCCTAATTGCTCGGGCGTGCCTTGGCGGAAAATCCGGCCTTCGTTAATTATGTAGGCGCGATCGGTTACTGATAGCGTTTCGCGAACGTTGTGATCGGTAATCAGCACGCCGATGCCGCTGGCTTTTAGGTCACTGATTATCTTTTGCAAGTCGAGCACGGCTATGGGGTCGATACCCGAGAACGGCTCGTCCAGCAGAATGAATGTTGGATTGATGCACAGGGCGCGAGCAATTTCTACGCGCCGACGTTCGCCTCCGGACAGAGCGTATCCGCGATTCTGGCGGATGTGCTCCAATCCTAATTGATCGATCAGCTTCTCCATTTTCTCGCGGCGTTCATGCCAGGAGATCGATTGCGCTTCGAGGACGGCAAGAATGTTCTCCTCGACCGTCAGTTTGCGGAAGACCGAAGCCTCTTGCGGGAGGTAGCTGATGCCGTACTGGCGCGCCCTCAAGTACATGGGAACGTCGGTGATGTCGTCATCGTCAATTAGGACGCGTCCCGTGTCCGGGGGAATCAGGCCTACGATGGCGTAGAAGGTTGTGGTCTTGCCGGCGCCGTTAGGTCCAAGCAAACCAACGACTTCGCCCTGTTCGACACGGAGGCTCACGCCGTTTACAACTCGGCGGCTGCGATAGGATTTGCCGATTTCGTCGGTGGCCAAGGTACGCATTTATCGTGCCACTCGTGTCTGGGTGACCGTCGGGGAGGAATTATTGCCTTCAACCAGCACCCTATCACCGTGTCTAAAGAAAGTCAACGAAACGCCGGTAATCTGACCGTGTTCGGCATCAAAAATGCTAGGCGGACCTCCCGTCAGAACGAATTTGTCATCCTGGGCGGTGTATATAAGGAGGTCGCCGGTGGCGCGACGGTTTGGCTCGGTGATCACGACTTGATCCTGGGCGACGATTTTTTCCAGTCTTCCCGCTTCGGAAAGCAGTTGCTTTGTTGGACCTCGGGCTTGAAGAAAAGCTTCCATCTTTTTGGCAGTGATGATGGCGTCGGCTGCCTTCGCAACAACATCACCTTCGAAATGGGCTTTGCGATCGCTGTCGGCGTAGGCGAGGCGCGTGGACGTGATTGCGATCACGGTGGGTTTTTCAGATGTGCTTTTTTCTGATCGATTCGCTTGGACCAAGATTGTCGAGACTGTTTTGGATGCGTCCGATCCGAGCGCAATCATCGAACGCTGATCGCGGTCGAATTCAATCGATTGGGCGTCGACGATGTTTGCATCCTGCCAGAGGCGGGCGTCTCCAGTGTACAGAGCGATTGCCGACGTGCCATGGACGGTCATTGAGTGGGCGGTAACGTGAATGGGGCTGGCCGAGGACAGAAGCGCGCCGTCGGGCTGCGGCTTGAGATCGCTGTATGTGGTCTTTACGTTGCCGTCGGCGAAGGCGTCTCCGGTGGCACGATTCAGGCGCATGGCGTTCGCGGTCGTAGTCATGCCGCCGTCGGTCACGCGGGGAGAGCCGGTGAGAATTAATACTTGATCGTTCGGAGTGTAGCGGGCGCGGTCGCCCCAGGCTTTCCGCTCTCCATCTACGTAGGTGACGTTTCCTTGCTGCACGAGGGTTTGAATGCCACTGCCTGGTTGAAAGATTGCGTCGAGGACCCGGCTGTTACTAACACGATCGGGTTGCCCGGGATTCTGGCTGACGATGCGGGCATCAGGGGCGCCGTGAACTGAGCTGAGTTGGCCGGAGTCGTCGAAGTGGGCTTCAAACTTTGCTGCGGTGACCAGCGTTTCTGGTCCGCCGGCTGTCGCAGGGCGAAGAGCGATTTGCGCTGTGCCGGAGGTTTCTGCTCGATCGACGTGGCTTTGCTTGTTGGCCACGAAAAAATCTATGCCGGATGCCGTCAACTCCATATCCTGCGCGCTCGCGGAGGCGTTGGCAGGATTCTGATGTTGTAGCAATTTCACGTGGTCTTCGGCGTGTACTTTTGTTAGAAAATTCTTTCCTGAATCTTTTTTTCGAGAGGAATGGCTCTCTGAGAAATCGAGGATCACCCGGCCCGCTTTGCCTTCGATGGGTTGCGCGCCCGGGACCTGAGCTCGCACGTCTCCGGAGAAAATGGCAGTCTGCAATATGGCACGGTCTTTTGCCATGATGAGGTCGAGTTGCTCGGATCGGGCCTCAGCGGTCCGCGAACTTTGCGATGCCTGCGCGTTGCTTGCTTTGACCAGCACATTCCCTTGCGCCAGAACGCGGTCCATCGTGTTGTCTGGTCGCAGAAAAAGTGTGGCTTCATCGGCGTCGCATTGACGAGCGCCGCTTTCCAAGTGGGGGTGATCCAACAGGACAAGGTGCGGGGCCTTGGTAATCGTCGCGCGGTCAGCGTCTATATTCGCACCGCCAGCACCGCTAAGCGCGAGATGTACGTGCGATTGCAGGCTGAGCAAGTTGGTCTTGGCGACATAACTCACACCTATAGCGGATCCGCGGCCTTGAGGCAGATCAAAGTCGACTTTCTCCTTGGTGTGGGCATCGCCGGTATTCTGGTTGAAGATCAGGCCGCTGGTTTTGAGGTGAATGGGATTCCTTAGATCCTTGGGCGGTGATTGATCGGGATTCAGCAGGCCTTCAGGATTTGCTTGCAGATCGATCTGAACTTCACCTTTGGCGATGACGTTTCCCGAAGGCTGGTCGTATTCGAAATCGGCGCCACGGATCTGATCGAAACGGCTGGAATCGCTGCCATAAAGGGTGATTTGTACGTCGTGCAGTTCGGCGTGGCCTCCCTGCTTGAATTGCACCGCTTTGCTGGCTTGGATGGTAAAGAGAGTGCGTCCTTGTTCGGACTTGGACACGGTGAAACCCGTTGCGCTTTGCTTGATTTGGAGGCCGATCTTCTCGGGAATCTGTTTCAGTGCGTTCTGCACGCGATGACGGGCGTAGAAATATGCTCCCGCCACTAGCACCACAACAAAGATAATGGTGCCAGCAAACCAGCGCCGCAGGCGGGATAGATGAGTGGGCATCTGAGGACAAGTGTACTGCAGGCTGCAGGCTTCGGGCGTCCGCTTCTCAGTTGGGATAATGGAACTTCTTGCGAAATTGATCGTGAGAAGTGGCGCTTTGCTGATGGTCGCCTGAAGCCTAAAGTCTGGTCTAGAAATTCTCGTCGAGTGTGATCTGCTGCACGATTTGGTCGAGTTGGTTCCGGGCCTGGTTCTGCTTCTCTTGCAGGTCTGAAATCTCTTTGTTCAGGGTGTTGAGGCGGTCTTCCTGGGCATCGAGTTGGCGAGTGTAGCGTTGCAGCAGGGCCTTTTCTTCCGCGCTTCCCTTCAAGGCTTTCATGTTTTCGCGCAGGCGCGCCTGATCCCTGGTGATGGTTTCGATTTCATGCTGGCGAGTTCTGATCTGCGTTCCCAGACTGTCCACTTTATTTTTCTGGTCGAGGACGCGGCGAAAGGCTTCTTGCATCGCGGGCGTGATCTGCCTTTGCTGGGTGATGAAAGCAACTTGTTTCTCGTCGAGATTGGTCAACGCAAATTCGCTGCTCTCGGGATGGAATTCCTCGATTTTGAGGTTCGCGGTCTGGCCCTCTGGCACGGCTACGCGGAAGCGCAGATAGGACGCTGAGGTTTCCTCCGGCTTCGGCCCTTCGACCAGTTTCCAGTTCTCTCGCGCAGGATGCTCGATGACCACCTGGCGAGCGACTGCGTCGGCATTGTGCAAGGTGTATTTGCGGCTGTCACGCTGCTCTCGGGTTAGATACATCAAGCCTTTGACAATGTGAATTCGGGTGACGGGTTTCTCGCGCGACTCCTGTTCCATGGTCACGCGCAGGGCTGGATCGGCAGCGTAAGAGATGAGGCGGCGCTCGGCGGGATGGACAGTCTCGATCAGGCCTTCTCCGGCGAAAGTATCGCTTTCCAGGATGTTGAAGGTTCCGGAGTCGAGAGTGAGACCGCTGCCGTTCGTGATCCAGAGGGCGCGGCGGATTTCGCGGGAGTTCTCGTTCCAGAGGGTAACCTTTTCCGCTTCGATGGGAGATTGCAGAATTGGCACCAGGGCAGACTGATTTTTGCCGATTGTGATTTTCTGCTTGAGGTTGTATTCGAAATAGTCGCCAAGGTCTCTGGCTTCCGCTTCGACTTGCTGCTTAGCGACGGCGTCGAACGCGTTGAGCTTGGTCCTGAATGCGCCGCCACCAATCCCACCGCCATGGCCACTCGTGGCGGGCGCAGGGCTCATCATCGTCAGTGACGTTGCGCCGCTGACTTCGACCGATTCTGACGTCGGCGGAGGGGGAGCCGCAGGGCCGCTCATCGACGCTTCCTGTGTCTGCGGGTTGAGCATGGCTGCCTGCGGCAGAGGTACTACCGGGCGCCGAGTGTACAGGGGCCGAGAAATATCCTGAATAAACGACTGCGGGGCGCCGGCAATGAGCGAAAGCTGAACGTCTCTCCAATCTTCGCCGACGGTGTTGTCCACAATGGCCCAGCCCTGCAGTACAGGCTTTTCGTTTGGCTTTTCAGGCAGGATGATGCGATACGTGCTCTTCCACACCGGCACTTCGCTGATGTAGCTCACGAAAATCTCGCGATCACCGTTGCCCGTGGCGGAGATGGTCATGCGGCGCAAGTCGCGGGCGCGAGAGGAGCCGATGAGGTTCAGGTACTTTCCAACTTCGTCGCTCAGGTCGCGTTCCGCGAGCCGGACCGAGGTGTTGGGTCCGAGATCGAAATTCCGCATGTCGCCGCTGTCGGTGATGACCGAGAATTCGGTGACTTCGTAGGAATCGCCCTTTTCGTTGAATCTTTTTTCTTTCTCGACGCTGAGGAGGCGTCCGATCGAATTTTCGGAGCCGCTGTGTACTTCGACGCGGGCGCCGCGGAGGGCGGCGAGATAATCGACCCGGGTGAGTTGTTCGCCGAACGGCAGACGCAGCGCCTTGAGACGCTCGTCGAGCGGGGCGATGGAGTTGTAGCGGACGCCGGAGATGTGTCCTTCGCCGAGGTCCACCGCGGTTAATGACTTCAGAACGTCGTTGAGCTGGCCGGTGGTGAAATCGATGGCGAGATCCTGGTTGCCGCGGACGCGGGCTGAGTGCTCGAAGTATCCCACGCCATTTTTGTAGAGGACCACGCGCTTGACTGGCAGGCGGCCGGCGGAATCGCTTTCAGTTGTCTGCGATTCCTCTGGCAGCGGCGGGTCAGGCTTCGGCTCTGCCAATGCGGCACCTGAGAATGCAACGGTGATGACTGCGATGAGAATGGAATTGCGCATCGACACCTCCCGCTATCGCGGGAGTGTAGCAGTGGAGCAGAGTGGGCGGCAGTGACAAGTCAGTAGCTTTTTGCAGACATCCGGTTACTTCTCAGTTGTGGCGGAAGCGGCGTGGGTCAAACTGCTCTGCGTCTTTTCGGGACGTTTGAAATCGCGGAGTGAGAGTTCCAATCCGCCGAATTCGGGGTGGTCATTGTGATCGAGGGTGAATGCGATATCGAGAGCGTCGCCTGGAAGCAGTTCGGCTTGCTGGATACGTTCGGCCATACGCCAGCCCAGAGCATTGTGGATCACCGCCCTTCGTGAGTCACTCTTTGCACTCTGGGCGTGGAGGCGCGGCAGGACGGCTGAATCGGGATGACATCGCGGGGTGGTCATCAGCGCAGCCTCGCTCAATTCTTCGTGCGCTGGCGGCGAAGACAATCTTAGTTTCACGTGCTTTTCTTTCATCACGCGAGGCGGGGCCATCAGCAGCAGGTCACGGGAAGCGAAGACAGGCTCGGGATTGCCCATGCCAAAAGGTTCGAGTCGATGCAGCGCTTGAAATAATTCGGGCCTGATCTGATCGAATGGGAGTTCGGCATCGATATCGAGGGTGGGCTCGAAGTCGGCCAAGGTCAGGCGCGCGCGAGCGTAGCCGTCAAGGTGAGAGCATAGTTCCGGTAAGTTCGCGGCGGGCATGGAGAAGCCAACCGCGTGCGCGTGTCCGCCGAAGCGGGTGAACAATGGGGCGCAGGACTCGAGTGCGTTTAGAAGATGAAAGGCTCGAATGGAGCGGCCGGAGCCGTGAGCTTCGCTGCCGTCGCGGGAAATGACTAAGGTCGGGCGGCAATAGCGTTCGACTATGCGGGTTGCGGTGATTCCGATCACCCCGCGGTGCCATCCGTCGCCGTCGATCACAAGGCAGAAGGAACTCAACAGCGCGGGTTCCTGCTCTAATCGCGAATTGATGGCTTCCAGAATTTGCCGTTCTTCGGCTTGACGGTCGGCGTTGAGCTGGTCGAGCTTATGGGCAATCTCGCGGGCGCGCGTTGCCTCTTTTACGCTGAAGAGTTCGATTACATCGCGAGCGACGTCCATGCGTCCGGCGGCGTTGATGCGGGGGGCAATGCGGAATCCAACTTCGCCCGAGGTCAGCGGCCTTCCGCTCACCTGAGCGACTTCCAGCAGCGCTTTTAGACCCGGGTTCACTGCGGAGCGCAGCGCTTCGAGACCAAGCTTGGCGAATACGCGGTTCTCTCCGGTCAGAGGTACGGCGTCGGCGATGGTGGCGATGGCTGCAATTTTCATGAATGACTTCAGCAGCGGAGCTTGATCGCGGTGGGTTAGGCGGCGCTCCATCAACGCCTGCGCGAGTTTGAAGGCTACGCCTGCGCCGCAGAGGGCTTTGCATGGATAATCGCAGCCCGATTGATTCGGATTCAGCACGGCGAGAGCGGTCGGCATACCGTCCTGGCCAGGCAGATGGTGGTCGGTGACGATTAGATCGACACCGAGGTTGCGCGCAGTTTCTGCCGCGGCGAAAGCGCGAATGCCCGTGTCCACGCTGATGATGAGATGAATGCCCGCTGCGGCGGCGCGCTCGATCACATCGCCGCGCAGGTCGTAGCCTTCTTTTATGCGGTGGGGAACGTGGAAGTCGGCGGTGCTGCCGCATAGTTCGATGGCGGTTTTTAGGATGACGATTGCGGTGGTGCCGTCGACGTCGTAGTCGCCATAGATCAGGATGCCTTCTTTGCGCTCGATGGCGGCATCGAGGCGGTCGACGGCGGCTTTCATGCCGGACATCAGATATGGCGAGTGCAGATGGCCGAGGGATGGTGTCAGGAAGCGATTGGCAGTTTCGATGTCATTGATCCCTCGCATAACTAAAAGGCGAGCGAGAGTCGAGGCTAGTTGCGGATTTTTAAGGCCGAGGTTGGCGTTTGATTTCAGTTCCTGCGTGAGGAATTCGATGCGGGCTGCGTCAGCGGTTTTGGGAAACCACTTCATTTTGCGATCCGGATTCCTTGGGAAGGATGATTTTACTCGAAGGATTGGTAACGCCGCCGTCTCGGGTCGCAAATCCGTACCTGCGTATTAGTACGGTTTATCGTCGTCCTGATCGGGACCGTCGATGGGGAAGCCGGCGAAGTCGTCAGCCATTTCCAGGATGTTCTGGTAACGGTCGTACCATGGGGTGGACGCTTCGTAGACCATCATCACGCCTTGTTGGGCGAAACCTAGTTGCACGAAACCGGTTTTGCCAACGTAGGTGCGCAGCCAGCGGGCATCTTCCAGGTCGTCGTCGCTACTGAACTCGGCTGTGCTCAGGCGCTCGATCATGGCATCGAGTTCCTCACGCTCCATTCGCCACGAGTCCATCGTAAGAAAAGGCGCAGCGGAAGCTTTGGCTAGTTCCACGAAATCTTTCCAGCTGTCGGGATTGTCTTCGGGCTTCCAGGTGACGCTTTGCACCTGTTCGTAGTCGACGAAGCCGGGAAAGCGCCGCATGCCGTGACCTTCGATGAAGGCGACCATGTCATCTTTAAGGCTGCTCAAATCGTCGGGTGCAGGAGGCATAGGGCTTTGGATATGAACATTGTATGCCCGAATGCGGGGGAGAGGGCAAATCGCAGGCTTCGGGCTTCGGGCTTCAGGTTGCAGTGGTCAGCTTGAACGCAGTGACTTTCTTTATCGTCAGGTCTGCGCATTTGACAATTGAAGCCTGACGCCTGAAGCCTGAGGCCCACTCCCCTGTGCTACACTATTTGTTTCACGACGAACCTCCGATCCGCATCATGCTTCTTTCCAAAGATTATGTGGGCTATCTGGCCCGCGAAGTCACGAAAAAACTGATTGTAGGCAAGTTCATCGAGACCAAGGCTGCGGCTGCGGTCACGGAGAAAGTGCATGCGGCCATCCTCGAGGAATTCTCGCTTGAGGATCGCATCAACGACGAAGTGCGCGTGATTTTGGAAGCCTATTCCGCCGAGATGCAGAAAACCGGGGCCAATTACCAGGAGATGTTCCGCAAAGTGAAGAACGAACTGGTGCGCAAGTACAAGGCGGTTCTGTGAGAGTGAGCCGAGACAAAGTGAATAAAGTGGCCCACGTGGTTACAGACGCGCTAGCCGAGATGGATGAGTTGGATTTTATCGAGGACCGGAATACGATCCGGTTGGAAGTGCGGAAGATTCTGGAAGAAGTGCTGAACCAGGAAGAGAAGATTGATCAGGCGGCGCGGCATAAAATTGAGAATCAGAAGCGGACCATCCTGGAGGGCAGCCAGGAATGGGACATTTTGTACCGCAAGTATTACAACGAAGAAGTGAAGAAGCTAGGAATGTAGGTTTCATCAGCGCTTGATGCAGGAGCTCCGCCTTGGCGAGCAGCTATCTTTCCTCCGTGCCTACCCTTTGTGTTATCCCATCCAGCTATTCATACACAAAAAATGCGGATTTTGGCCTCCCATGGCGGTACCATTATCACGATTCTGGGTGAGGAGCATCACGGCATAAATCGCGGCGAAGGCCTTTAATAGAGTGTTGGCCAAGTTTCATGAATTGTGATCTTCACCAGAGCAAGAACGTTGATTCTGAAACATAATTTTTCTTGGAGGAAAATCCCATGACCGTTATGACACCGCCCGGAATTAAAACTTCGGGCGATTACATTGAAGACGTAATGAGCATCGTTAAAGCGAAAAATGCGGCAGAGCCTGAATTTCACCAGGCAGTTCAAGAAGTGTTCGATTCTCTACGGCTGGTTTTGCAGAAGCATCCGGAATATAGATCGTCGAAGATTCTTGAACGTATCACCGAACCGGAGCGGGTCATTATGTTCCGCGTGCCTTGGTTTGATGATCAGGGGAATATTCAGATCAATCGCGGCTTCCGCATCGAGATGAATAGCGCCATCGGCCCTTATAAGGGCGGGCTGCGTTTTCATCCTTCGGTCAATCTCGGCATTTTGAAGTTCCTGGCCTTTGAGCAGGTGTTCAAGAATTCATTGACTACTCTGCCCATGGGTGGGGGCAAGGGCGGATCGGATTTCGATCCTAAGGGTAAGAGCGACAACGAAGTCATGCGCTTCTGCCAGAGCTTCATGACCGAACTGTCGCGCCACATTGGCCCGGACACCGACGTTCCCGCTGGCGATATTGGAGTTGGAGGACGCGAGATTGGTTTCATGTTTGGCCAATACAAGCGGCTGCGCAACGAGTTCACCGGCGTGTTAACTGGCAAGGGCCTGAGCTGGGGCGGTTCGCTGATTCGTCCCGAAGCGACTGGATACGGATGCGTGTACTTTGCGGCAGAGATGCTGAAGTCGCGTAAGGACTCGCTCGAAGGCAAGCTCTGCCTGGTTTCAGGCAGCGGCAATGTTTCCCAGTACACCGTTGAAAAGCTGCTTGATCTGGGAGCGAAGCCGCTTACCTTCTCCGATTCCGACGGCGTAGTTTACGATCCTGACGGAATTGATCGCGAGAAGCTGGCTTGGGTGATGGAGTTGAAGAACGTTCGCCGCGGACGCATCCGCGAATACGGCGAGAAGTTCAAGAAGGCCATCTTCATGCCCACCGACATCAAGCTGGAGCACAGTCCGCTGTGGAATATCAAGGCGGATTGCGCGTTCCCGAGCGCCACGCAAAATGAGATCAAGGCAAAAGACGCCGCGAACCTCATCAAGAATGGCTGTAAGCTGGTGGCCGAGGGCGCCAACATGCCCAGCACGCTGGAAGCAACCAAGATGTTCCTCGAAGCCGGAATTCTCTACGGCCCGGCTAAGGCTGCGAATGCCGGCGGCGTAGCCACCTCCGGCCTAGAAATGGCCCAGAACAGCGCACGGCTAAGCTGGACCCGCGAGGAAGTAGACGATCGGCTGCACAAAATCATGATCGCCATCCACAAGAACTGCTTCGAGACGGCCGAGAAATACGGCACCCCGGGCAATCTGGTGAATGGCGCCAACATCGGCGGCTTCCTCAAGGTAGCCAATGCCATGCTGGATCAGGGCTTGGTGTAGCGCCTGTGTGGCTAGTCTGTGTGGCGCGGGCGCCCTCGCCCGCGTCGCTGTAGAGACGTTGCTCGCAACGTCTCGCGTGGCTAAGATGCGGGGTGAACAAGTTCCACCCCGCAAGTTTTCCTAGGATTTCGTTTTCGGCAGGGTTCCTCTCGACATACCTCTAGCCCTTTCGTACGATGTGTGACGTGCTCGGTCCAGTCTTCAACGCGAGTCATGGGACGCCTTCAGGCGTGCCTTTCCTGATCTTCTCCGAGGTTCTCGGAACGATAGCCATCTATGTGGGCTGGCGTGGTAAAACGCCCCCAAGCCGGGTCTCGTCTGGGCAGTCCCGGGCTGCAGCTATCTTCGTGTTCTCGGCGGTAGGCGGAACTTTCCTTTGGACATCGTTCGCGGGACTACATCGGCGTGACTTTGGCGACGGCATCGCAGTCGCCACCTTCCTTCTGACCGTTGGAGTGCTGGTTACTCTGGAACTCACTCAATGGCACAAGTTTCACGGCAGCGGGTCTTGGCCGATTGCACAGGCGACTGTTGAGTCGGCGGAGGTTCGAGAGGTTAGAACGCGGCACTCGCACTATTACCGCGCCGAATTGGCTTATTCTTATGCGATTGGCGGTAGCTACTATTCAGGCCGCTTCACAAAGGATTTTGCCGATGAATCGCAGGCGTGGGATTACGCGAAGAGGGCGCGTGCCAAGACAGTCGGAGTAAGGTTTCATCCCAAGAAGTTCGAGCCTTCACGTCTAGTCAACGAGGATGCCTTTGCGGTTTGATTCGGTCATTTTGCGATTGCACTGTCATCCTGATCGCAGCGGCCGCTTCACAAAGCGAAAGCAGATGCGGAGTCGAAGGATCCCGTGTCAGCGTGGGTTGAGAAAAATGCCGAAAGGCATTCACACGAGGCTACCCAGTGAAAATTCCATGCCACAACATTGCCAGGGTGGGAACCGCCGGGTCCTTCGGCTGCGTGGTCGTTCGCTTTGCGAACGACCGCTACGCTCAGGATGACAATTCTATGGCGCCCGTGCGTTTGTGAGAGAACACAACTACTGCGTCTACATCGTCGGCAGCCGCACGGGTACTCTTTACATTGGGATGACCAACAATCTTTACCGGCGAGTGTTAGACCACAAGAGCGGTGAGTTGGAAGGCTTTGCCAGCAAGTACGGTTGCAATCGCCTAGTTTATTTCGAGAGCTTTGATGATGTTCGAAAAGCCATCGATCGCGAGAAGCAGTTGAAGGGTTGGCGGCGGGAGAAGAAGATTGCTCTCATTGAATCACTTAATCCACGCTGGCAGGATTTGGCGGAGAAATGGGGAGCGCAGATGGCATTTGCCGGGGAATCGATCAAGGGCACATGATAACTCTGTCATCCTGAGCGCAGTGTCTGCTTCGCGAAGCGAAGCAGATGCGGAGTCGAAGGACCCCGAGTCAGTGTAGGTCGAGATAACTGTGGAAAGGCGTTCTCACAAGGCTACCAAGTGAAAATTCCCTGGCACAGCATTGCCAGGTTCAGAACCAGGGGTCCTTCGACTGGGTGATCGTTCGCTTTGCGAACGACCACTTCGCTCAGGATGACGCTTCAAAATAGTCAATGGCCATAACTCACCAAGCCGACCCCATCGTCGACCCCGAACGCCTCTTCGAGGGCTTCGAGAACCTGATGCCCTTTCGGGTGCAGGACATCCTGCTCGTCTCCAGCCTCTACGACTCTTTCATTCTCCGCGAAGACGGCCGCCTGAACGAATTGCTGATCGGGCAATCTCTCGAACTCAACCTCTCGCAGGTTCCCGGCATCACTCACGTTGCCCGGGGCGCGCAAGCGCTCGACCTCGCCAAGTCGCAGCGGCGGTTCAACCTGATCGTCACCAACCTTGAAGTGGAGGACATGGACGCCGCCCAACTCGCCCGCGAAGTCAAAGCCGCAGGCCTCGATGTGCCGGTGGTCGTGCTCGCCTACGATTATCGCGAGATTAAGAAGTTCATCGCGCGCAATCCGGTCACGGACATTGAACGGGTTTTCCTGTGGCAAGGCAACGCGCGCATTCTGATTTCCATTGTCAAATACATTGAAGACAAGCGGAACGTTCTCCACGATACTCGCGCCATCGGCGTGCCGGTTATTTTGGTCGTTGAAGATAACATTCGTTATTACTCCTCGTTTCTTCCCACCATTTACACCGAGCTGATTACCCAGTCGCGACGGTTGCTCAGCGAGGGATTGAACGTCGCCCATAAGCTGGTGCGGATGCGGGCGCGGCCCAAGATTCTGCTGGCGTCGAACTACGAAGATGCGGCGCAGTTGGTGATGAAATATCGCGAGTATCTGCTGGGCGTGGTCTCCGATGTTGAGTTTCCGCGCAATGGCGAATTGAGCTCCGACTCTGGATTCGCATTGGCCCGCATGGTTCGCGCAGAAGTGCCCGATGCTCCCATCGTCCTGCAAACCAGCCGTACCGAATTCCGGGCGCGGGCGCATGCTGAGGGATATTCGTTTCTGCGGAAGCGCTCGCCCACTCTGTTGCGGGATTTGCGGCGTTTTCTTACCGAACAGTTCGGGTTCGGCGACTTCGCGTTCCGTCTGCCGGACGGTACCGAGGTTGCGCGGGCGAGCGATTTGAACGAGCTTGAAGCGCGGCTTCGCGAAGTGCCTGCGGAGAGCCTGGCGTACCACAGCGAGCGGAACCATTTTTCGCGCTGGCTGCGGGCGCGGACTGAATTTGCTTTGGCGCAAAAACTCAGGCCGCGAAAGGTCTCCGACTTCGCCACGCTCGAGCACTTGCGACGCGATTTGATCGATTCGATTGCTGAATATCGCGGTGAGCAAAGTCAGGTTTTGATCGGGGATTTCAATGCGTCCACTTTCAAATCAACCGAGGTTTTTTTTCTGCGGATCGGGGGGGGCTCGCTAGGCGGGAAAGCGCGAGGGTTGGCCTTCATCCGTCATCTGCTGCACAAATATCAGACGGCGCGGCGCTTCGCAGACGTCCGCATTGCCGTGCCGCCCAGCGTGGTGCTGGCGACCGATGTGTTCGACCGCTTTATCAGCGAGAACAATCTGCTCGATTTCGCTATCAACAGCACGGATGACGCCGAAATTCTGCGCCGCTTTCTGGAATCATCGATCACGGCATCGCTTCGCGACGATCTGCTGGCATTTCTGGCTGAGGTCCACTATCCGCTGGCGGTCCGGTCTTCCAGCTTGCTTGAGGATTCGCAGTACCAGCCCTTCACCGGCGTTTACGAAACTTTCATGCTGGCCAACCAGCACTCTGATTTGTCAGTGCGGCTGGAGCAGCTTATGGAGGCGATCAAGCGTGTTTATGCTTCGACCTTCAGCCAGCATGCCAAGGGATACGTGCGGGCCACACCCTACCGGTTGGAAGAAGAGAAGATGGCGGTGATCGTGCAGCAGGTGGTGGGCACAGTTCATACCTCTCGTGACGGGCAGCGGTTCTATCCTGATTTTTCCGGGGTGGTGCGATCGCACAATTTTTATCCAGTTCCGCCGATGAGTTTCGGAGATGGAATCGCGGCGGTGGCATTAGGCTTGGGACGGGCGGTTGTTGATGGTGGAAAATGTCTGACTTTTTGTCCGCGTTATCCCCGGAACATGGTGCAGTTTTCCTCGGTGGAAGATATTTTGGCGAACTCTCAACGGGAGTTCTGGGCGCTGGAGCTTGATCACGTCGAACGCCGGGATGATCCTGCGTCCGATCCGCTGCTCGCACTTAAAGAAGCCCGCTTTGGTCTGGACGTCGCCGAGAAGGATGGGACCTTGGACAACTTGGGATCGACTTATTCGGTCGATAACAACGTTATTTATGACGGGTTGAGCCGGCCGGGTACACGCATCGTGAGCTTTGCTCCGATTCTCAAACATGGCGTGTTTCAGCTGGCTTCGATTCTTGAACGGATCACGAAAATTGGGGATGAGGCGTTCGGCCGTCCCGTGGAGGTGGAGTTTGCGGTGAAGCTGCCGCAGCGGACGCAGGAGACAGCCGAATTTGGATTTCTGCAGATCCGTCCGCTGGTGCTTTCACGGGAAGGGGAAGAGTTGCGGATGGAGGATGTTAATACGGAGCGGCTCGTCTGCCACAGTTCGAAGGTGCTGGGCAATGGGCGGGTGCGGGATTTGCGCGATGCCGTGGTGGTCGACTTTCACCGCTTCGAGCGAGCTCGAAGTCAGGAGGTGGCGGAAGGGGTGGCCCACCTTAATGCGAAACTCAGCGAGAGTGGAACGCCGTACGTGTTGATCGGCGTCGGACGATGGGGATCGAATGATCCGTGGCTTGGAATTCCGGTGGAATGGGACGAGATTTCAGGAGCGCGCGTAATCGTGGAGGCGGGATTCCGCGACTTCCGAGTGATTCCGTCACAGGGCAGCCATTTCTTCCAGAACCTGACGGCGTTTCAGGTGGGATACTTCACGGTCAATCCAGATGCGGGGGAAGGGTTTGTGGACTGGGAGTGGCTCGGCACGGTGGCGGCTGTCGAGGAGCACGGGTGTGTGCGACATTTGCATTTTGATGCTCCGATGGTTGTTGTAATGAATGGGAAAACCAGCCAGGGAATGATTTTTAAGCCAGAAACCCCGGCGTAATCGCGCTTGTTTTCTTGATTACTTTGTAGTTGTAATTCGCTTTTTGTTCGCCTATAATCCTCCTCGCTGTTGGGTAAAAAAAGATCACCACTGGAGGAGCCAATGTCAGTCATGCAATCTCTTCTGCCCGAGTTCGATCAGGAAATGGCTAATACTCGCAAGACTCTGGAGCGAGTTCCGGACGAAAAGTTCTCATGGAAGCCGCACGAAAAATCCGGCAGCATGGGTTGGCTGGCCGGACATTTGGCCAATCTTGTCGGATGGACCGTCGAGACGATTAAGCACGATTCATTCGATATGTCGCCCGGAGGTAAGCCTTTCACGCCTCCGCCCGTGCCTCAATCTCGCAAAGAGTTGTTAGAACTATTCGATAAAAACGTGGCCGCAGCCCGCGCCGCCCTCGCTGGAGCTAGCGATGCTGACCTCGGAAAGAACTGGTCGTTTCTCAACAACGGAGCGACGGTGTTCTCGATGCCTCGAATAGCTTGCCTTCGCACCTGGGTGATGAATCACACGATTCATCATCGGGCGCAACTCGGCGTCTACTTGCGTCTGAACAATATCGCAGTGCCTTCGATCTATGGGCCGTCGGCTGACGAGGGTCGGATGTAGAGAAATAGCCGGTTGTGTCCAAGGTTCTTGTCTGCCGCTTTGAAGAAGCTACTACCCACAAAAAAAGCCGCCCTTGCAGGGCGGCTTGATTACTGGTTCCGAGTGCCTCCAGATCACTGGGTCACGGTGAAATCCGTGGAGCTCGTCGCTGTTCCATCCGGAATAGTGACGGCGATCGGCCCAGTCTTTGCGCCGGTTGGAACCGTGGCCGTGATCTTGATGTCCGAGTCCACGGAGAACGTGGTAGCCTTCACGCCGCCGAATGTGACCTTGGTCGCGCCGGTAAAGCTGGTTCCGTCGATCGTCACTTGTGTGCCGACCGTTCCGCTCGTTGGGCTGAAGCTTCCAATGAAAGCCTGGACGAGGAACTTCCGATTGCTGGTTAGTGTGCCGCCCGGTGTGGTCACGGTTACGAAGCCTGCAGTCGTGGCCGACGGAACCACCGCAGTGAGGTATTTGTCGGAAACGACGGTGAAATTAGTTGCTGGCGTTCCGTTGAAGGAAACTGCCGTTGTTCCCGTGAGCCCCTGGCCCAAAATTTCGATTGTGTCTCCTACCTTGCCGTACCAGGCGACCATGCTGACAAACGGTTTCAACTTCATATCGAAACTGTAGAAGACGCCGTTGCTTCGGGCGGAAGTGCCCCCCTGGTAAGTGTCTCCGTACAGAATGCCGTTGGTGTTCTGAGTCAGAGTAACGTACGGGTACTTGCCAAATAATTTTCCGGTGGCATTCTCAAAACTGTAAAGCACGGTGAATTTGCCTGCCGGCGTGATCTGGAAAATTGTCCCGAAGTTGTTGGCGCCGCCGTAAAGTGTTGTTCCGTAAAAGTTGCCATCGGTTGCTTGCACCAGACCGCCGTAAGGCTGAGCCCCATCGGTGCAACTGGTAACTGTGCAGAATGTGTGCAACAGAGTGTACTTGCCGGACGGACTGATTTTAAACACCACTCCCTCGGGGTATACGATGCCTTTACCACCAGCCTGCGTAGTTCCGTAGAAATTGCCATCCGCGGCTTGTACCAGACCGCCGTAAGGGTTGGCGCCGTCTGTGCAGTTGGTTTGGGAGCAAAAGACGTAGAGTACGGTGTACTTGCCGGAAGGCGTGACCTTGAAAACAACGCCAGAGTTCTTGAAGGTTTTTCCGACTGAGCCTCCCACCACGGTGGTCCCATAGAAATTGCCATCGGTTCCCACGACTACAGGGTCGTCAGGGTTAGCGCCATTGGTTTGATCGAATGTGTAAATGACTTTAAACTTACCCGAGGGCGTGATCCGGTAAACGACGCCGCAGCCGCCGTAGCTGTACGTACATCTTTCTTTTCCGTTTATGAGTCCCCCTTGACTGGTTGTGCCGTAAAAGCTGCCGTCCATGCCTTGCACCGGCGGGGCAGTGGGCTCGGTTCCGTTGGCGCCGCCGAAGAAGCTGAAATCGGTTACCTTGCCAGACGCGGTCATCTTCCAGATATTTCCACCATAGTCTCCGCCAATACTAGTGCCCCAGAAATCTGCATCAGTCCCTAGCGTTACGCCGCCGACGGGCCCACCTTGGTCCCCTTTTTGCGAGCCGAAGCTGTGCAGGAGGGTGAGCTTTCCCTTCGGCGTGATCTTGAATGCGACGCCGCCGTTATTGCATCCGCTGCCGAAGGTTCCCGTGGTGCTGTACAGGTCCCCATCCCGGCCCTGCGCGATGATGCCCGAAACCGATGGGTTAAGCGGATCGCATCTGACGCTGCCAAAGTTGTACAGCACAGTGTAGGTCTGGGCGTGGAGCGCCGTAGCGCTCGCCGCAAGAATGACAATGAATACAGCGAGTACCTGGACTTGCTGGAAATATCTGCTGTTCATGAGACTCTCCTGGATTGGAACGTGTACTGCTCAAACCGGCCGGGTTTGGTGCTTGGGGGAGCGCATGGCCCCTCTTGAGTTGCTGGGGGCCATAACGGCCAGCAACTGTAGCACGGAATAAGTTTCAGAATTGTAAAGAGTTGCATAAGATGTTCGTCCATTGAGCGCGCCCAAAATCCCGTCCATCTCAAGCTTTGCGCGTCCATAGGCATTAAGATTGTTAATCCCAGATTGTTAAACCCAGATTGTTAAATGCAAGCCAACACTGAGGAAACAGCGTCACAGTAGTTGCATGGCGCGTGCTGGACTGATAGGATTTCAAACCCAGAAGGACTTTGTACTCCCCCTTAACTTCCCCCGGTTGGTTCCCCGTAGCCAGCCTTCACTACGCATTGCGCAAAAGCGCAGGGAAAACTGTCATGCGGTTTCGAAATAATCGGTTGGCGAATGAATTCCAGCGGGACGAGCCGGGCAAGACGCCGGAAGAAAGACGAGCACTGGACCAGCTTTTCAGCGTGACCTATGAAGAGTTGCGCCGCCTGGCGTCAAGCGTCCGGCGAAGCGATCCTGGCGCTACGCTCAGCCCCACGACCATGGTCAACGAGGCCTGGGTGAAGCTGGCAAAATCACCACAGTTCGCATCGACATCGCGGCTGCACTTCAAGCGGATCGCCGCCCGCGCCATGCGGCAGGTCCTGGTCGAGGCAGCCAGGCGACGAAATGCGTCCAAGCGCGGCGGCGGTGAAGGAATCACCGTGGTTGTGTTTGACGATTCACAGGAACAGACGACATCGTGCGGACAAGACCTGATCGCGCTGGATACGGCGCTGGAAGAACTCGCACGCATCCAGCCGCGTCAAGCCATGATGGTCGAGAGCCGGTTCTTCGGGGGACTCGACGTCACCGAGACTGCGGCGTTGCTGGAAGTATCCGAAGCCACAATACTGCGCGACTGGCGGGCAGCCAAGGCGTGGCTGGCGCACGAGCTTAGGCGAGCCACCTGACGCACAAACCGACCGTAGAAACGTAGCTTGCTACGTTTTTGGGGTGCCGCCGAAACGTAGCAAGCTACGTTTCTACGAACGCACAGGGAGTAAAGAATGGACAGCACGCGCTGGGAGCGAATCCAGTCTCTGTTTCACGACGTGGCGGATCTTCCCGAGTCCGAGCAGCAAACTTTGCTGAAGACTGCGTGCGGCGATGACGATGGGCTCATGGCCGAGGTGCTGACGTTGCTGGAAGAGGACGCTCGCGGCGCATCCCTGCTCGATCGCGATCTGGCCCAGGTTGCGCAGGACGTGCTTGACCAAGCAGTTCCCACTTCACTTCCTTTCAAGGAATTCGGACCGTACCGCATAAAGCGGGCGCTTGGCGAGGGCGGTATGGGTGTAGTCTATCTCGCGGAACGCATCGATCTCGGCAGCCTGGTTGCGATCAAAATTCTGCGCGATGCCTGGCTATCCCCGGCTCGCCGCGATCGCTTCGCAAGCGAGCAGCGCACGCTGGCGCAACTCAATCATCCATCTATAGCCCGGCTCTACGACGCCGACACTCTGGACGATGGGACTCCATGGTTTGTCATGGAGTACGTCGAAGGTGTGCCGCTCACCGAGTACTGCAGCGAGCACACGTGCTCGAGCGAGGAGCGGCTGCAATTGTTTCGGGCGGTTTGCGAAGCCGTACAGTACGCGCATCAGCATGCGGTCATCCACCGCGATTTGAAGCCTTCGAACATCCTGGTCAAACCCGACGGAACTATCCGCTTGCTGGACTTCGGGATTGCCAAGCAACTCGAGACTCTTGAAACCCACGCTGGTCAAATGGGAAGTGACCAGACTATGACGGGGCTGCGGCTGATGACTCCGGCCTATGCGGCTCCCGAGCAAATCCGGGGCGACCGCGTCGGGATACACACCGACGTCTACTCGCTCGGCGTCATTCTGTATGAGTTGCTCGCTGGTGAGCTTCCTTTCAACCTGTCAAAGCTGACTCCGGGAGAAGCCGAGGCCATGATTGTCGGTCAGGATCCGGAGAGGCCATCGGCGGTCGCCAAGCGGATGACAGAAGCGTCTGGCGCGCACGCGGCCAGCAAAAACGCATGGTCTGACCTCGACGTGCTCTGCCTCACCGCAATGCACAAGGATACGCAGCGAAGGTATCAGTCGGTCGAGGCGTTGATCCGCGATGTTGATCACTATCTGAAGGGCGAGCCCTTGGAGGCGCGGGCCGACACCTTCCGCTACCGACTGGGCAAGTTTGTCGGACGAAATCGTCGCGCGGTTTCTGCCGCGGCACTTGTGTTCGCGGTCGTCGTCGGTTTGGTGGTCTTCTTTACAGTGCGATTGGCGAAAGCCCGAAACGCCGCCTTGGAAGAAGCCGCTCGCACCCAACGCATCCAGCGCTTCACGATGAATCTATTCCAGGGTGGGGATGAAGCTGCCGGGCCCGCCGATAGCCTGCGTGTCGTGAGCCTGCTCGATCAAGGCGTGCAGGAGGCGCAGACCCTCAACAATGATCCCAAAGTGCAGGCCGAGCTCTACCAGAATCTCGGAAGCATCTACCAGAAACTCGGTAAGTTCGATCAGGCGGATTCGTTGCTGCGCCGGGCACTCGAACAACGCAAATCGCTATTCGGTGCGGACAGTCCCGAGGTAGCAGAGAGCCTGGTGGCCCTGGGCCTCCTGCGCTCCGATCAGGCGCACTTGGAGGAAGCCGAACAATTGGTTCGCCAGGGTCTAGAGATGGACAAGCGACACCTGCCGCCAAAGCATCCATCGGTTGCCAAAGCTACGCTCGCTCTAGGAAAGATTCTGGGACAACGCGGCTCCTACGATGAAGCCATTCAGGTGCTGGGAGAGGCCGTGCAACTGCAGTCGGGTTCGGGCATTGCAACTCCCGACCTCGCCAACAGCCTTTTCACCTTAGCTGAAACCCAGTGCTCGGCCGGTCATTATGATCTCTGTGATCCCTTGCACCGTCGCGTTCTTGAGATGCACCGTCAACTCTATGGCCCACGGCATCCGCTGGTCGCCGATGATCTCGCGAGCCTCGGCGCCGTCCAGATGGACCTGGGTTATTACAGCGAAGCGGAGCGCTTCGACCGGCAAGCGCTCGAGATCACTGAGGGTTACTACGGAAAAGATCATCCCAAGACTGCAGCGCGTCTCACCGGCGTGGGCGAAGCGCTACAGTATCAGAAGAAATACGACGATGCGGACGCAGCACTTCAGCAAGCCCTCAGCATTCAGGAGCACGCTTACGGTCCGATACACCCAGCGGTGGCTGCGGCGCTCAACGAACTGGGCAACGTCGCCTCGATGCGCGACCATCTGGACGAAGCCGAAGCACGATTTCGCCGCGCCGCGGATATTTATCGGGCAGTCTATGGCGACCATCACTATCTGGTGGCGATAGCACTGTCGAACGTGGCAAGCCTCTACTACGACAGAAAAGACTATCCCCGCGCCGAGGAACTCTTCCGCGATGTGGTGCGCCGTTTCACCGAAACGCTAACGGCCGACAACGTGAACACTGGCATCGCTCGCCTTAAACTCGGGAGGACGCTGCTCCATCAGAATCGCTATGAAGACGCAGAAGTCGAGACTCTCGCCAGCTATGGGATCTTGACCAAACAAACCAGTGAGTCGACCAGTTTCGTCCGCGCCGCTCGCAAGGATCTTGTCGCTGAATATGAGGGATTGAAGCAACCCGAGAAAGCCGCGAAGTATCGCGCCGAACTCGCCGACGCGGAAAGCAAGACCCTCAACGCCAGTAAGAAGTGACTCCTGCCGCCATCGAGACGTTGCGAGAACCGTCTCTACAGAATGCGCTGTAGAGACATAGCTTGCTACGTGTTCCTGCACGCTGATAGAACAAATGGGGGCGTCAATTGAATCGGATGAGCCAAATTACGGCGCTGGTAAAGCAGACGGCTCACGAGGCTGGGTTTGAACTAGCTGGCGTTGCTCCTGTACACGACTTCCCCGAGCTGAATCACTTTCCCGATTGGATCGAAGCAGGACACGCCGGAGAAATGAAATACATGGAAGCCCGCGACGAAGCTGGACAGCTCAAGCGCGCCTCGCTTCGGTCGTCCGCTCCGTGGGCGCGCAGCGTGATCGTGTGCGCGATCAACTACAACACGGCAAACCCCTACTCCACGGCCGTCGGCGATTCCGAGCGCGGATGGATTTCGCGATACGCCTGGAGCCGCGAGGATTACCACGACACGGTGATGAGCCGCTTGCGCGTCGTGGAAAGCCGGGTTCGAAATTACAGCCAGCGAGGGCAGGACACCCTCGCGACAGCCGGCGAGACACCGGCGCTACAAACACGTTGCTACGTGGATACTGGGCCTTTGGTTGAACGCGTCTACGCCAAATATGCCGGCGTGGGATGGATCGGCAAGAACACCTGCATCCTGAATCAGAAGTTAGGCTCGTGGCTATTTTTGGGTGTGATTCTGACTTCGCTCGAACTCGAAGCCGACTTGCCCGCCCCGGATCGCTGCGGCACCTGCACACGCTGTATCGAGGCTTGTCCCACCAACGCTTTGATTGCGCCTTATCAGCTCGACTCCAATAAATGCATTTCGTATTTGACGATTGAAAAGCGCGGCGCTATTTCCGAAGACATGCGCGAAGGTATGGGCCGGCACGTTTTCGGATGCGATATCTGCCAGGATGTGTGTCCATGGAACCGGAAAGCTCCGGCGACCAGCGCAACGGAATTTCAAGCACGCGAGGGTCTGGTCAATCCAGTGCTGGAGTGGCTCGCCGAAATGAGCGCCGAAGAATTCCGGGAGAAGTTTCGCGGCTCTTCCATTCGCCGCACCAAGCGCAGCGGATTGCGACGAAATGCGGTGATCGCCATGGGCAACAGCGGGGATCGGAGGTTTCTGCCGATCCTGAAAAAATTGGGAGCGGACGAGGATGCAATAGTGGCGGAAAGTGCGAAGTGGGCTGCTCACCAACTCTTTACGTGCACGACTTCAGGGCCTGAATCATCGGTGCGGAGATCTCAAAGCCCTGAGCTTTTCCGAGGGCTCGTTCGGCACACACACTAGCCCGAGGATGTCGCCTTAAGGCTCAAGACGCCGTTTGCGTGTTAGCATCATGGACGTTCCGCCTCAACGGCTCGGCAAAACAATGCTCTGCAGTGACTACTTTTTTCGGCGGCTCTTCTCTTATTTCCTGTTCTTCGTGGCGGGCTTCCTTGCTCTTGCCCATGCGCGCTCAGACGAGCCGCACTGGATCCGCGTCAATTCCAGTCACTTCTCGGTGGTAACCGATACTGATGAGAAACACGGCCATGACGTGGCTGTGCGATTCGAACAGATGCGCGCCGTCTTCGGCCAACTGTTGGCGAGAAACCGGATCAACATGTCGGAGCCGGTGGACATTATCGCCTTAAGAAGCGACGAGGAATACAGCAAAGTTGTGCCCATCCGCCAAGGGCAAGGAATCGGAGTTGGGTTCCGCGTTCCCGGAGAAGACCGCGATTACTTCGTGCTGAATCTGTCCAAAGAAGAGAGCTGGCGCGCGATATCCCGGGACTTCGCGCAGGTATTTCTAAATTACAACTATCCACCCACTCAGCGGTGGTTCGATGAAGGGTTTGCCGAATACTTCTCCAGCCTGCGCCTCGACAAGCCGCAGATCGGCGCTGATCCGGACACGTTCACTGAACTGCTGAGCTCGCAGGCATGGCTTGCGATCCCGGACTTATTCGCAACGCGCTCCGATGTCCCTGTTGGTCAGGAGAGCTCGCCTCAGAAGTTATTCCATGCGCAATCGTGGATCGTTATGCACTACCTGCTCACCCAGAACAAGCTTCCGGAGACTGGGACCTACTTCGACCTAGTCGAAGTTCAAAAGCTTTCGATAGAGGAGGCAATTCAGAAAGCGTACGGCATGTCCTCAGCGCAGTTCCTGCAGGCGGTGAAGGATCACTTCCATTCGTTGCCACAGCCGTCGCAGGGTGGCAGCAATCCCGCCGGGACCCAGTTGCTCAGTGTGGCCTCGCCTGAAAACATTGGCAGCAGCACGCAACAACTTTCCGATGCAGAAGGGCAAGCGCTGGTCGCGGAAATGAGCCTCCGCCTGCCAGAACATCGCGAGCAAGCGGTGCAGCAATTGCAATCGATCGCGGGCCAACCAAAGGCTGACAACGTGATTGTGCATCGGGCATTGGCATGGGCGCACATGGAGAAGAAGGAATTCGACGGCGCGGTCGAGGAATTGAGCAAGGGCGCGGAGCTCAATCCCAAGGATCCCTGGCTGCATTATTATCTGGCGCTGGTGCGGTTGCGCGCAGCGCAATCCGCTGGAGGTTCGATACAAGGGCTTCCTAACATGATGCAGGATCTTCGGCTGGTTCTGGATTGGGATCTCGAATTTGCCGAGGCCCGCAGTATGTTGGCCATGGCGCAACTGGAAGGCGGAGGCGTGCACGCTGCAATGGATTCGATGCGAGTGGCCCTCCAACTCAGTCCCCGTAATCAACGCTACCTGTTGAACATGGCGGAAATCTATCTAGCCGGAAAGAATTGGGATGCGGCTACCGCATTGCTCGAGCGCCTCAAGAGCAGTCCGGATCAGCAGGTTGCGAAGGCCGCAGCTGAGGAGTTAGCAGGACTGCCGACGTTGAAGAAGTATGGCGTCCGGCCGAGCGAAAGCAAGCCGCAGACTCAGGAAACAACATTGACGCCCCCACGATCCTCATCATCGCCTTCGTCCTCTGCTCCGCCAGCCGCGCCTTTGCCAAGCTCGAAAAAACCTGCGGAACCGCAGCAAAATTCTTTACCAGATACAGAGGCCAGCGCCGATCATCCGGAACCATCTCCGGCTTCTCCGCAGCCCGACAAGCGCGCAATCCGATTTCTGAAAGGAAAACTAGTTGCAGTCGATTGCTCTCAGGCTCCCTCAGCGATTTTAACTGTGACAGCAGGAGCAAAGATGCTCAAGCTACGCACCGAAAATTACAAGTCACTGATGCTCATCGGAGCGGACGACTTCTCCTGCGAATGGAGCGGTCGCTCTGTGGCGGTAAATTATAGACCGGGAGGAAAAACTGACGGTGATCTAGTTTCACTGGAAGTGCAATAGACCCCTGCCTGGGAGGGTTCGCCGCGCGCAGCGGTTGTTTCCAGCGAGCTTCGCGAATTAAGATTTAAGTTTTCCGCAACTACCATTGGATACTGCGACGAATTCCTGTTTTCGTTTCGCCTGTTCTATACTTCCAATGTAGTTCACAGTGGCGGCGTAGCTCAGGTGGCTAGAGCGACGGTCTCATAATCCGTAGGTCCGTGGTTCGAGTCCACGCGCCGCCACCAGTTAAATCAGCAACTTGCAGGAAATCCGGCGGAACCTCCAGTTCGCCTTGTTGCGCGGGGGTGCGGATTGTTGCGGAGCCGTTTCCGCTTCCTCAGGCGAGACCTCGTCAAGCCGGCCTACGAAGCACACGTTGGTGGGAATCAGGTGGCCGTACGTATCAACTGTTACCTGAATCGAACTGTGTCCCATCTGTTCTTTGACGTAGACAATCGAGGCCCCGTTTTGGAGCAGTAGCGATCCGAAGGTATGACGGCGGTCGTGAAGGCGAACCCTGCGAATGCCGGCCTTGGCTATTACGGGGAGAAATATGCGATGGTAGAGGTTATCAGGGTCGAGAATCGTCCCCTCGGGTGACCGAAAAACGAGTTCGTAGGAGATGTCGTTCTTGCTCTTCAGGTAAGCCTGCAACAGACGTTGGTCTCGAAGCTCAACGAGTACCCTTCGAAGCTCACGGGACAAATCCACCCGCCTCAACTTCTTGCTCTTCGTCGTCTTGTGCTCGCGATGCACATAGTTGTGCTGCACGAGGATGAATCGCTTGGAATCCTTGTCGTCTCGACCGAGTTGTATAACGCCCCACTGCAGCGCCACGAGTTCTCCGTGACGCAGCTCAGCACGCACCGCCATAAGGAGCAGAGAGTTTAGTCAGGCTGAGTCGGAGCAGGGGAGGCAAAGAACAAAGTGTCGAGTTTTTAAGTTGACTGGTACGAAATCCTGCGTATACTCCGGCGTGCCTAAATTCTGCAGCCACGGAAGAATTACGATGAACTTTCGAATGTTCTCGGTGTTGCTAGTGAGCGTCCTCGCCATGACTGATTTCACTCAGGCAGCTGAGCCAGCTGTCGGTTTGAATTCAATGAAGTTGCTGACTCGTGACGTGGGTTGGGCAGCCTCTGCGCAAAGCCTTTTCTGGACAACAGATGAAGGAAGGAACTGGAAAGATATAACCCCTCAGAGGTTGCCGAAACCAACAGTTGGCGGCGTATTCTTCTTGAACACTTCGACGGGTTGGGTACTGCTGAGTCATTCAGACAATAACGATGAACAGCAGTTTGAAACTGCATTCACTGACGATGCGGGTACAACATGGTCAGCCTCGCCTGTCATTCTACCGTGGCACCGCTATGCCGAGGATTTTTCAGGCGGGGGCAGCGTTTATTTCGCAGATAGGCTCCGTGGTTGGGCGATGCTAGAGATGCGGAGTGCTACGCTCGCGGCCGGAAGGCTATTGTTTACGGAAGATGGTGGCAAAACATGGAAAACCACGACGGATGATCCCGGCAGAAGTGGATCACTTTGTTTTTTCGACAAAAGAAGTGGAATGCTTGTGGGTGGACTGCTGAACACTGAGCTGTGGCTTACACACGACGCTTCTTCCTCGTGGCAGCAGCTTTCTCTGCCATCCGCGGCCCAGGTTTCACCCGCAAACGATCGAGCCTATGGTGCTCCAGTATGTACTGACGGGAGGCACGGCTTTCTGCCAGTAACGTACACACCTGCTGTGTACCACGAAGGAGAATCGCACAGCACAGCGTTGGTTCTGTTTGTGACGGAGGATGCTGGTCGCCACTGGCGAGTTGACAAAGTGCTCACAGCGCTACCGGACAGGTCTCATGGGTCGCTCGTTGCCTCCACGGTTGTCGATTCGACTCTGGAGGCAATTGCGAGTTCTCAACAAGGTTCAACTTTGTTCACCATCGGTCCCCATGGCGATCGGAGCGAAGCGAATATAGCGAATTTGGGACCTGTTTCCGAGGTAAGTTTCGCAGAACAGCTCAGCGGATGGGCACTGACCAGCGAAGGCTTGTTTTCGACGTCAGACGGTGGTCAATCTTGGACAAATATCTCTCCTCGATCTGCCGTTTTAAAAAACCATCACATGAGCAAGAACCAGTCGCGCGTGACCACAGTTTCAACTCCTCCCGTTAGTAAGCTCGATATTCCTAGGGGTCAAGTTGCTGAACCTCGTATGGGTTTTGATAGAGGGATGGTCCCGTCCACTAGTGACATGCTGGCTTGGTGGCTGCACGGTCCGTATTTCGACTACCAAATAAGCCTCCCCGGAGCCGCGAACCACAAACAGGATAGCGGCCTCACCCCACAATGGGTTACAGCAGTTCAAAATTATGGCTGGGGTTTGTGGCCTGTTTGGGTGGGACCACAAGCACCCTGCGTTAACCAGAAAAAAGTGGTAAAGATCAAAACCAATCGAGATGCCTATAAACAAGGCAAAGCGGAAGTGACAAAAGCTATCTCTGCATTAGAAAAGCTGAGCGCCGGTTTTAAGGGCACGATCATTTATTACGACATGGAGAATTACAACACGTCTAACAGCGGATGCAGGAAAATTGTGAGGAACTTTTTGAATGGCTGGGTAAATGGCATGCAAGCAAGTGGCTTCAAGGCAGGTGTCTACGGGAACGTGGCTCCTTCGACTTTAGATTTTTCCCAGCTGAATCCCCTTCCTGATGATTCCTGGATTACCTGGGGACCTGTCAACTCACCCCCGAACATACCTGATGTCTCTATCTGGGGTTTGAAGCCCACAAAGGGTCCCGACCTATGTGATCCTTTCACCGACAAGGCATGTAATCCATTTCTGTGGTCAACGGGGCAACGGATTCACCAATATGTTATTGACACTCATGCTTATCCCCATTTGGAGACTTGGGGAAACGTGGAGCTTGAGATTGACCCGGACATTGTGGATGCGGCCGTAGCTTCTCCCAACACTCAAGCGAAGAGCTACACCTTCAACTTCACCAGCATCGATTACCCTAATGCCAAACTGACGAACGCGCTTGGCTTGAACGACGCGGGCAATGGCCAATTACCGCAAGTTGTAGGCTATTGGTACTTTGTTAGCAGCTCGCCGTTTGGATTCGTAGCCAATCCTCCCTACGGAGCAAATGACTTTACGATGCTCGAATACCCGAACGACTCGGTACGTACAGTGGCTACCGGCATCAACAATGCAGGTCAGGTTTCGGGGTACTACGTTGATTCGAATTCCAACTTTTTCGGTTTCATGGTTTCTCCACCTTACACTGACCAAGATTACAGTCAACCGATCTCCCTAGGCAGCGGTCAGCTCACGATCGCCGAAGGCATCAACGATGCTGGGCAGATCATAGGCTATTATGAGGATTCGAACGGAATGCACGGATTTCTGTACAACACCGTGCGAGGCAATATTATAAATCCGATAGATGATGGAGGAGGCTCTGTACTAAGAGGCATAAACGGTGACGCCCTAATATTGGGTATAAAGCAAGGGAGCAACAGTTTTCTGTACGACGCGGTTACGGGCAAACCAACGGACCTGGGATTTACGGCGTACGGACTAAATAGCAGCGTCGAAATAGTAGGGGGCGATACCCTGTACGACTATCAAACGGGAGCACAGGTAACGATCGGAATGCCTAGCGGTGCAACCTCGGCTGGCGCATTTGGGATTAACAACTATTCGTTTATCGCGGGAAGCTGGTCTGATTCCAGTGGCGTGTCCCACGGTTTTCTTGCTTCGCCTAAGCAGCAATGAGCTGAGATTCCTAATGACTGTGAATTTCTTTTCTCCGCAGAAATGCCTCAGGACCGCCTTCGAGAATGTCCATTGCGCGGTGTTTGGTTGGAGCTGAGAAATCAAGGAGAGTAGAGAATTTTCATAATTCATCAGAACACATCAGGTGATCTTCAAAACCGGGCGAGACATCGCCCCCTTCGGGTCCGCGGGGCTTCCCAATGAGGCGTTGCCTATTGTCCAGAAATCCTGACTTGGAGTTATGGCGATTCGGGGCGTCGTACGCGCTGGTTGGGATAACAGGCAATTCCCAAATCCAGAAGTCGGCTTCGGGGAAGTTTGCGCCTACGATAGACAGCGGTGCGCATTCGAAGCTGCCCAATATTCCCTTCAACGACGGTGCTGCAGGTATCTAATCTAAGAGGTCCGTCCAATGGATTGCCCTCAGGCTAAGCAAGCTTGTAGAGTCCAGGTAGCGATGGCCACACCACTGCAGATCGCGCCGTACGATCCAGGTTGGGTTTTGAAATTTGAGTCGGAGCGTGATCGTATTGAGCACACGCTTGGTAAACTCGCGCGCCGCATCGATCACAATGGCTCAACGGCGGTCCCGGAATTGGAAGCGAAGCCGATCATCGACATCCAGGTTTCGGTGAAACAACTGCAACCTATCCACGCTTACGCAGGGCCGCTTTCCACTCTGGGCTATGTTCACATGCCGCACGTTGACGATGCCGTCTGTCCATTCTTCCATCGACCAAGGAAGTGGCCGCACACGCACCATGTCCACGTTGTGCAGTCTGGTGGGCATGAAGAACGAAGTACTCTCGCATTCCGCGATTTCTTGCGTGACCACCGCGAGGTTGCACGAGAATATCTTGGTCTCAAGAAACAGCTAGCTGCTCTGGTCAACGAAGCGGACCCTTCGTCTCGCGAATCATACGCGAACGCTAAGCGTGAGTTTATCGACCATGTGGTTCAAATTGCACTCGCGGCGGGATACCCGCGATGGTTATGAAGAGTAGTCGACGGTCGCCGCAACTGTTGCAAAACCTCTATTACGCTCGAAACCTCTCCTTGCTCTTGCCTCGCTTGACGACCCTTAATTCTGCGCGGCTGGTGGTGATGCGATATCACCGGAGCGCAGAAACTCAAAGCCAGCCCGATTCTTACGGATGCGTTGTGAGAAGTCGGGAGCGTCATTCGCCATGTTCGCGACGGAATTAATGTACGCCTGCGCCTTAAGCTCAGAAAAAGGTAGCTTGCCGGCGAAGTTCCCACCGCGATAGAGCATCTCCGGTGCGCGGCCGTTCAACAGAACCCACCACGAGTATCGCGAGCTTCCCGCCGCCATGTGGCCCGTGGCGTCCATGTTGGCGAATATGCTGGTAGTGCAGTTATTGGTGATGGCATTGAACCATCTTGGGTCGTCCCGCAGACGGTTCGCCTGACGGAGATACTGAAGAAAAAGATCGCGCGACCATTGTGGACTCGCAGTCGTGTGGAAGAGATAGACCTTCTCGCCTGATCGATAGTTAGTGCGGAGAAGGATGAGATCGCGCTCACTAGCAAGCACGTAAATGATGGTAAATTGCCTAAAAAAGGAGCGAATGGGCGAATAGCTCTGGCCGATCTGGTATCGCGCTTCGATCGAGGCCGCCACATAGTCATTGTCGGCGAATTGGAAACTGATGATCGGATGTGCAATCCAGGGCGAACCCCAGTAGTCCACGAAGAGGTCAACACCCCGGACTTGGGAGAGGAACACTTCCTTCGTGAGCCACTCGCAGGTGAACTCCGCTTCCTCGCGGTAGTAGCAGCGGCGGAAATTGTGGATGGTCACGCGGTCACCGGTGATTTCGGCCCACGGCGTCCGAGAGAGATTCGACTGCCAGTTGCGATTGTTGGAAGGCTTGAGGGATAACCAGCAGACCAGCACAATAAAAAAGCCAGTGAAGCAGGCGCCGATCCTGAGGACTCGGTTTTTTAAGATCGCAAGAAAAAGTGTGAGCACCACCAGATAAATTGCCGGGGGCAGCCATTCGCGGCCCGCACGTGAAAAGTCAAAATACAGCGCGACCATCGCCCAGGCGTTGAGGCAAGCCGACAATAGCCAAACTGCCACAATAGAGAACAGCCGCAGAGCGCGCATCAGCCGGTCGGCCCCAAGGAGTACGAAATTATCCCGTAGCCGGCGCGCTTACCCAGAGTGGAAGTGCCTCGTTCTCGTGCAGTTGCCTGCAAATAAGGATGCAACTGGAATTTCCTTTGTACTCGAAAACGGCATATTGTACACCTCGCTCGCTGTCTAAACCGTTGTACGGGCCGCAAGACGGAGGAGTGACGGGGTTTTGAGTGCTAGTGCTATCGCCTGATCGCGACAGTTGGCTAGATAAGCAAAGAATTTAACCAAGCGATCAAAAGTCACGCGGAAACACTCTCATCTGGCTAGGCGCTCGTACTTCCCATCGCCGAGATGTCTCCAACCAATTCCGTCAGCATCACGCCACGTACCGAGAGGCTGCTCCTTGTCTGGGTCCGACCCAATCCGCAGGACATTACCGTCGAGATCCTCGACCTGCATTTCTAATGCCCACTCGAAGTTGTTCGGTGGGTTCCTAATTTTCGCACCCGAAGCGAGGTACTGCGTGTGCAGAGCACGAACGTCCTGAATGCCGATCCAAACCCACATGCGTTGCTGGCTCTGGTTGTCATTGGTGAGGAATATCGAACAGTTTTCGCGGGCGACGCATGCAAACCCGTCACCCGCACGCCATCGCAACTCGAAGCCGAGAGCGCTGACGTAGTAAGTAACGCTGGCACCCACCTCCTTGACGCGAAAAACTGGCGTGGCCGAACCGAAGTTATTTTTCAGTGATTCTCTCACAATGGCCTCCGGCCAACGAGCGATAGCACAAAAGTGTTGAGGCGCAGAAGATAAGATATCCGGCACTCTGGGTCAACTTCTTGAGTTTAAGTAAAGGCAGCTCATTTGACAAAAATCTCGATATCGCTAATTGACCAGCGGTCAAAACGATCGGGTAGGGACGACCATCGCTGATCGCCCCCCGCACAGATCCGCATTGCCATTCCAGCATGTCGTGGCAGGACATAAATTCTTCAACTTATGACCTCGATCCTTTTAGTGAAATCCACCTTGACAAGCCGAGTCACAGCAGCTTGCGTACCTCCGGTCGCTTGAGAGGGAGCTTCCATGCGCAGTTACAGGTGGGCAAGCAGTTGGATGACAATGGCTATGGGACTCGCCTTCCTGCCTCCGCTCTGCAAAGCTCAAAATTTTGTTTATACCAATAACAATAATTATTTTGCTGCCAACACAGTGTCAGGAGCTATGTGGTCAAAACTAATCAGACAGACCACTTGACGATCAAGCGGAGGGCCAACAGGCGGTTGCTTTGCTGCAAGCTGCGTTAGGCGATTGGGTAGATTTCGTCTTTGTTCCCTCACCGGAGGTCTTCGTCATATACGCCGACCACGACGAATACACGACATTCTACAGTCAGGACGGTGCGACATTAAAGAACGTGGCTTCGGGTTTGGAAGAGTCAGGTCTTGAGGCCGTTCTCGATTACACCAGAGGTTCTTCAGGGGATAAGTGGCGATAAATCGCGCTATCGCTCATTGACCAACAGTCAAAACGTGTAATCGACTGCTTACAACAGTTCACGCCGGGACCTTAGGACGTGATCTGGTAGACAGTGCCGCAGCCAACATTCCAAATGCCCGAGCCGCCCTGGTCGGTGGTGCCGTAGAGGTGACCAGCAGCGTCGAACACCACGCCGGAATAGGGATAGCTGCCGTCATTTGGCCTTCCACGAAGATGGTGCACCACATTGTAGGACCACTTTCCGTTTTCTGTGGGCGTCAGTTTGAATACCCGACCGCAGCCTCCGCCCACAGCCCGTACCCCGCCAACAGTGGTGCCATACAGACTTCCCTTTGTGTCAAATGCAAGCTTGCCCTCAGGGTACTTGGGCTTGACATAGAACGAACGCAGCACCGTCTCCTTCCACGTTCGATTCATACCGGGGCATAGTTCGTAAACCACGCCGCAGCCGCTCGGGGGGTTACAATCGACATTGCCGCCGGAGGACGTGGTGCCGTACAGATTTCCGACCGTGTCGAAGACCACTGCATAAGGGCCGGCGCCATTCTTTCCGTTGAAGGCATGGACTGTTTTCCCCGACCACTGGCCATTGCCGGAAGGCGATAGTTCGAACACCATCCCGCCCCCCGAGCCTCCACATCCCGTTCCTCCACCGATGGCGGATGTACCATACAAATTTCCTGCCGCGTCGAAGATCAAGCTGGAGACGGAGTTGGTTCCTGTGAAATTGCCAAAGTTATAGAGAATTTTCTCGGCCCATTTGCCGTTGCTGGGCGACAGCTCAAAAACAATGCCAGTGCCGTTTTGGCCACCTTCGTTGGTGGTGCCGTAAATATTACCAGCAGAGTCGAAGATCGCTCTGAAAGCTGACGTCGAGAAACTGCATGGTTAAGTGGCGTGCCTTTATTTTGTTAACAGGCGTGGTATACCGAATCTGTTGTATGGTATGATATCGTTCGCCGCTAGGCGTGCCACGCGTTAGGTCAGGTGATCCCGATGCATCTTCTACGATTGCTATTGATGGCATGGCTTTCGCTTGGATTGGTATCTGTGCTCTTTTTGTTCTGGCTGTGTAAGCGAACCGCAGCAATGATCGGAGATCCAGGCAAGTTCTTCCCTTCCCGACGAGCCGAAATCCAGGCCGACAACCGTGCCGCTTAAGCCACCCCGGGGTTACCGCCACCTGGACCATCAATCGAACGTATTGGTGTCTGAATTCCCGGCTAACTAATGCTGTGGTCGGTTAGAGCCGGTTGCGGATCACGCCTATCGTCCTCAGTGATCGCAACCTGTTTCGATTTGCGGTAGACGTTTGCAACCGCTATCGTCCAGAAAGGAACTAAATCGACTCCGGGCACGAGTTTGGCGAAAAACGATGGCAGAAACTCCCAGTGCCAGCCCAGCAGGTGAACCAGCAAGGCTCCGATTCCGATGTCGAGGATGTCATCGGCGGGGGAGAAAGCACCTTCTATGAATAAGGGGAAAACGAAGAGTTGAAGTGCATCCGCAATAACGGCCAACGCCATGGCTGCTTGAAAGCGGGGACCCGGTAAGATGGTAATGGTATCGTCAGCCATGGCTGTGCTGCTGCAAGCTTCAGTAGGCTTATTTTAACCGATTCCGACCCTTGTCGGCCATGAATTGGTAAGGGCAGAAGCATCATAAGAAGCGCTTCGAGAGTTATATTCTTTCAGTGTCTTTGTTGCCCATTTCATGTTCTCCTCGAGAGTCATGACGACTTTAAACATCCGCGTCTCGATCCGCCACCAGGATCAAGGATCCGCAACACTGTTCCCGCCGCGGCCATGAGATTTTCTTTGGACCCCGCAAAGGGACAATCATTGTAGAGTTGTAAAGATGGCCTTCGTAACGACGAATAGCGATTGGCTGGTCCAACTCAACGTCGAGGTCGTCGGCTGCACTCGCTGTCCGCGATTGGTGGAGTATCGGGAAAAGATTGCTTGCGAAAAGCGGCGCGCTTACCGTGACTGTGAGTATTGGGGAAAACCTGTGCCCGGCTTTGGAGATCCCGATGCGCGGGTGCTTATCCTTGGGCTGGCTCCAGGAGCGCACGGCTCTAACCGCACCGGGCGGCCGTTTACGGGAGATGCGTCGGGTAAATTCATGTTTCCGGTGTTGTACGAGACCGGCTTTGCCAACCAGCCGAACGCGACCGATCGTGACGACGGGTTGGAGCTGAAAGACATTTACATTACAGCGGCGGTGCGCTGTGCTCCGCCCGATAACAAACCGCTTCCTGAAGAGCTGGCGAACTGCGCTTCGTATTTGGATCGCGAGTTGGCGGGTCACAAAAATGTGAAAGTCGTGGTCGCGCTGGGACGGATTGGCTTTGATGCCTATCTCCATCACCTGAAGCGCAAAGACCAGATTGGTGGCCGGAAAGGCTACATTTTTCAGCACGGGGCTCAGTACAAGATGGCGGATGGAAAGACGTTACTAGCTTCCTACCATCCGTCGAATCAGAACACGCAGACCGGCAAGTTGACCCGACCGATGTTCGTAGGGATCTTTAAAGAGGCAGCAAGAATTGCCGATGAGTGAATAGAGGCGGCGGCCGCCGGGGCCGGAACGCGTACCCACCCCAATTAGGGGACATACCAAAACGCGGGTTGCAATCTGGGGCGGACGCCGCCGATTCTTGCCCAGGAAGCATGAGCGCGGACGCTCGCGCCTACACTTAGAACCCGACGAAAACTGGTTCGGGCTCGAGGAGTATGCCCCAGATTTCTTCTACGCGCTGCTGAATGTCTTCCTTCAAAGCCACGACATCCGTGGCGGTGGCGTTCCCGCGATTCACAATTGCCAGCGCGTGCTTGCGGGAGATGCCGACGGAGCCGTTGCCGTATCCCCTGCTAAAACCGGAGTGCTCAACCAGCCATGCGGCGGAAACCTTCTTCTGCGCGTCCAGGGCTGGATAGCTGGGAATCTGCAGATTCTTGGCGGCCGCTCTTGCCGTTAGCGCTTGATACTGTTCTTCCGAGACGATTGGGTTTTTGAAAAAAGATCCGGCGCTGCGACAATCATCGTCGCCCGCAGTAATGAGCATCCCTTTCCCGGCCCTGATTTTTCTTACCGCATCGCGAGTGTTGGCTAAGCTCGGCTTCTCGCTCCATCCAGCGAAGTATCGCTTGAGATCGGCATAGGCGATGTACGCCTCGCCGCCATGCTTCAACGTATAGTTCACCCGCAAAATGATGTACCGGCCGCGCTCACTGGTGTTAAAGATGCTGCTACGGTAGCTGAAACCACAAGCCTCTTTGCAGAGTTCGTGGAGTTGCCCATCTTTAAGGTCCAGCACGAGCACCGACTCAATCGTGTTCGCGACTTCTTGTCCATAGGCTCCAACGTTTTGCACTGGCGTTCCTCCCACATTTCCGGGAATGCCGCTTAGGCATTCGACGCCAGAACAATTGTGGGCTACAACCAAGCCGACGAATTTGTCCCAGTCTTCGCCAGCGCTAGCTTCGAATACGACTTCCTCGTGACCATGCCGATGATTGATTCCGGTAATGCCGACCTTGAGCACCAGGCCGGGCCAGCCTGCGTCGGAGATGACGAGGTTGCTGCCCCCGCCGAGAACAAACAGAGGAAGGGCGTTCGAGCGGGCGAATTCAACCGCTTGCGAGACTTCGTCAATCGTCTCTGCTTCGATGAAATAGCGGGCTGCGCCTCCGACTTTAAGGGTCGTCAGCGGTGCCAGCGGCACGTTTTCGGTGATGACCATTGGCGGTTGTCTCCACTATATACGATTGAAAAAAGGGTTTTGGCGTCGCTGCATTACGTTCGTGTACCGGTTGTCTAGACTCAATGTCCACTGAGGATTGAGATTCTGTTACGCTATTAGAAACCTCTTAAGGAGAAGAAATGTACCCAGAGATTATGGTGATCCCCATGCGTGAAGAACTGACCCGCGTGGGAGTTCAGGAACTACGTACCGCCGTGGAAGTCGATCGCGCCATTGTCAACCAAGCGGGAACGACAATGGTGATTGTGAATTCAATCTGCGGATGCGCAGCTGGGCGTATGCGCCCTGCGGTTCGCATTGCGTTGCAGAACACCGCGCGCCCCGAGAAGATGTTTACGGTCTTCGCGGGACAGGACGCAGAGGCTACGGAACGCGCACGCAGCTACTTTACCGGGTATCCGCCATCGTCGCCCTCGATCGCGCTCTTTCGTGATGGGAAACTGGTTTATATGATGCAGCGTAGCGACATTGAACATCGGGAAGCATCGGACCTGGCGGCGGAACTGAAGAAAACGTTCGACAAGTTTTGTGCGGTTCCCGTGAGCAAGTAGCCAAAGCGACTCGGATATTAAGAAATGCAGACCCCTTGCGTTGCTCGGGATGACAACGAAAGACATGTTGTGGGATCCGAGACGTAGCAAACTACGTTTTCTACAGGTTCCTCAAAAGTGCTCCCTCAATCCTGCGAACGTTTCAACTATTAGCAAGCGGGTTGGGGGCTGGGCCTGCGCGATTTCTTCGTGCTCAAGAATCCAAGTCTGGCCGTGGGGGACGAACACCGCGTTGAGTCCGGCAGCCAACGCGGGATTGATATCCGATTTCGGGCTGTTCCCTACCATCCAGGTGGAATCGCTGGGTAGATCGTACTTTGAAGCTATGCTGCGGTATGTGGCCACATCCTTCTCGGCAACAATCTCTACCGCGGAAAAATAATCCTTTAGGCCTGAGCGCTCGACTTTGCCGGACTGCTCGGTGATGGCGCCTTTGGTCAGCAGCATCAGATGGTGGCGTTCGGATAAATATTGAAGCGTCTCGGGAACGCCGCGCAGGATCTCCACCGGGTGTTCGGCGATGGTATGGGCGAACCCGCTTATGGTTTCGTGCAGGGCCGGAGTGAGCGGTTCGACCGCCAGACGCTCGAAAGTTTGCACCAGCGCATGGCTGAAACTATGCAGCCCGTAGCCGTGGCTGACGATGCACTCGCGCTCGACGTCGTTTAGAACCTCACGCACCTGCTCGGCCGAGTATTCGTGATGGTTCAAAAACGAAATGAAATTGGCGATGGCTCGCTCGAAGTAAATGTTATTTTCCCAGAGCGTGTCATCGGCATCGATGAGCAAAGTCTGCTGGCGGTTCGAATTAGAACTCTGAGTCATAACGTAACATCATGGGGATGCCATCGTTGATTCGCGGGAAGTAAAACGATTAAGTGCAAATGCTCTGTTAGAATACAACATTCATGTTCCTGACACTGGGCCCTTGGTTTTCACTCCTGCTTGTTTTCTTTGTTCTTCCCATTACTGTTTCAGCGCAGAAAGGTCGTAAGCCAATGACGGGCTCCGCCGCAAAAGGGGCAGAGTCGGCTGGAATGCAGGTTGTTCCCGATTTGGACCAGCGGCTCGCCAAATTTCGCCGGGTAGAAATGCCATTTCACACTGCCGGTCTGAGCGCCCGCGAGGTGAAGATGGTGGGCAAGCTGGTGGATGCTTCGCGTTATTTCGAACAGATTTTCTGGCGGCAGATTGATCCCGATGGCTTGACGCTATACGAGTCGCTGGCAGGCAGCAAAAACCCTCAGGATGAAATGCTGCGGCGTTACCTGTGGATCAATGCTTCGCGATTCGATCTTCTCGACGATAACAAACCCTTCGTCGGCGCAACTCCGATATCGCCGGGACGCGGCTTTTATCCGCAAAACCTCACTCGCGATCAGATTGAGCAGTACGTGAAAGCGCATTCTGAAAAAAAGAATGAAATTTACAGTTCGTTCACTGTCGTACGCTGGCACGGGGATCAGCTTGAAGGGCTGCCATACCACATTGCGTACCGGTCGTTTCTCGAGCCCGCTGCGAAAGACCTGCGCGAAGCTGCCGTGTTGAGTGATGATCCTGCTTTTGCGAATTTCCTGCGCCTGCGGGCGGACGCGCTGCTTACGGACGATTACTTCAAGAGCAACCTGGCGTGGCTCGCCTTGAAGAATCCCAAGTTTGACGTAATCTTTGCTCCGGACGAAACTTACGACGACGACCTGCTCGGCGTGAAAGCAACTTACGGCGCGGCGGTGATGATCCGCAATGGAGAGCAGAGCCGCAAGCTCGAGATGTTCCAGAAGTACGTCGCGGATATTCAGGATGCGCTTCCGCTTGCGGCAGAGGATCGGCCGTCCAAGCATGGCCTCGAGACTCCGATGGAAGTCATGGATACTCCGTTTCGGGCGGGCGATCTGACCCACGGATATCAAGCCGTCGCCGACAATCTGCCTAACGATCCGCGCGTGCACGAACAAAAGGGGAGCAAGAAGCTGTTCTTCAAAAACTTTATGGATGCCCGAGTAGATTACGTGGTCTTGCCGGTTGCGCAACATGTAATGTTGCCGGCGCAAGCCGCGAAGGCGTCGGGCGAGGGTTACCTTCTGGCGACGATTCTGCACGAAATGGCTCATGGGCTGGGACCGGCGTTTGCGCGAACTACAGCTGGCAAGATCGACGTTCGGGAATCGATCGGGCCGATGTTTAGCGGTTTGGAAGAAGCCAAAGCCGATGTAGTCGGAATGTTCGCTTTGAAGTGGCTGGTCGACCACGACGTTCTGCCCACGAGCAAGCTGGAAGAGTATTACGCGTCATACGTCGCGGGGATTTTTCGGACGGTGCGCTTTGGCATCGCCGAGGCTCACGGACAGGCGGAGATGATGGAGTTTAACTATCTCTCTGAACGTGGAGCCATCAAACGCGAATCGTCTGGCCGGTACGCAATCGACTATGGGCGCATGCCTGGCGCCATGAATGATCTTGCGAAGGAGTTGTTGGAGATCGAAGCAACCGGCGACCGTACGCGGGCTGTGAGTTGGTTCAAGAAATACGGGACGATGCCGTCGGAGCTTCGAGCTTCCCTGAAGTCCGCTGCGAGCGTGCCGGTTGATATTGATCCCGTGTTTTCGTTTAGGAAAAGCTTTTAGCGTGAATGGGTAAGTTTTGAATTCGATGCACTGAACGAGTTTTTGCGAACGATTGATATCAGCCTGTAGGGACGGGGGCCCTCACGCTGGAAGCTTTGTTGGGAGACGACATGCCGCAAAAAGAGTGGCCCCGGGTTGCAGTGGTCGGTGCGGGCGCCGTGGGATGTTATTTCGGTGGAATGCTGGCGAGAGCTGGCGCTCCGGTCACGCTTATCGGCCGCCCGCCTCATGTTGAAGCGATCAACCGGAACGGCCTGTTAATCGAGAGCGTGCACTTTACCGAGCGCGTATCGGTTTCCGCGTCTAATGAGATCGCAGCGGCACGTGATGCGCAGCTGGTTCTTTTCTCGGTGAAGACGGTGGATACGGAGAGCGCAGCAAAGTTGCTGGCGCCTCATCTTGCGCCCGACACTATCGTGGTATCCCTTCAAAACGGCGTCGACAACGCCGAGCGAATCGATTTCGCTGCCGGCATCCAAGTCATTCCGGCGGTAGTCTACATTGCGGCTGCGATCACCGGACCTGGACAGGTCAAGCATTTGGGACGCGGCGACCTCGTCATTGGAAGTCTGTCCCCGAACGAGGGTCCAAAGAAATCGGAGCTCGCAGAGATTGCAGCGACCTTCGAGCGCGCGTCCGTTCCTTGCCGCATTTCCGAGAACGTTACAGTCGAGCTCTGGAAGAAGCTGGTTATGAATTGTGCCTACAATGCGATCTCAGCGCTCTCGCGCATGAAGTATGGGCACATCGCTAAAGATCCGGGCGCGATTGAAGTGATGAAGAGTGTGGTCATGGAGGCGGTTGCGGTGGGCAAGGCGGCCGGAGTCGAGGTTTCCCCGGAGACTACGATGGCGGCGGTGCTGAAGCTGGGCGAGACAATACCGGAAGCCGTATCTTCGACTGCGCAAGACATTGCTCGCGGAAAGCCGACCGAGATTGATTCCCTGAACGGATTTCTGGTTCGCAGAGGTGCTGAGCTGATCGTGCCCACGCCGGTCAATGAGACTTTGGCTAGTCTGGTGAAGTTGTTGGAAAAAGCGCTCTCGGTAGAGTAGGACGTGGAACATATTAGCGGAACGATTCGATCATTCAGAGGATCGTGTCTGATGAACGATTTAATTGCTATCGAGGGAAAATGGTTTCCCAAAGTGCGAATTCGGCGTAATGAATATCCGTGAAGAGGGATAGTCGAAGGTGACCGTGAAGCGTCGCAGCACTTCACTGCCGATAAGCTTACTCGTGGCTTCGCTCGCGCCACAACAACTCACAATTGGACCAGCGAGAGTATATCGTCCCAGGCGAAACGATGTAGCTTGCGCAGTCGCGCCTTGAACAGGCGTCCCAAGTCCGACGCCGCTCTGCGCCGATACTCGGGATTGAAGATTCATGACGATCGGATGGTCGACTGCGTCGCTGGAGCCGCTATCGATCAGGAAGCTATCCTGTACGGTCACTGGTCCGGGCAGCACAAGCTCTGCCTTCACAAAGGGCCATTTGTCACGAATCTCGATGGGCAGTTCCAGGGCGGCGTTGCTGGGGTGAAAGGCATCTGGGATGGTGAACGTCAGACTCTTTGTTTCGTAATCCACTGTTACCACAAATCGGCTGAAGACTTCGAATCCAAGTATCCCATCCACTTTCACGCCGAGCGTGGCTTCAAGTGGTTGTAGCTCGGCGGTCGACAATTCATATCCTCTGCTTTCGACGCCGGGAAGCGCGATGCTCACGTCATGAATGAATTCAAGCCGGATACGTCCAGCTCCGGCGCCTTGCAAGGAACCTGCTCCAAATGCCTTCAATCCAAGAGTTGCAGCGAGCTGGCGGTCAATCAGTGTTCTAGTCGAGCCACTGTCGAGCACGAAGGACAGCGGCTTCGAACCGTTGATGCTGACCGGAACAAAAATCATCCCTTTGTGCCAGTCGAAGGAAAAAGTAGTTACGTTGCCACCGTTCGTAAAAACAACCTTGCTGGTGGTATCTGATGGTTGCGCGCGCAACGTCACTGGAAAAATCGTGAGCGCAAACATCAATAACGCGAGACCGGAGCTTGGACGAAGATTCATGAAAGTTGCGCCCTTGACCTAAATCTCAGGTACCTCAAACTGCTCCTGTATTGCTTAGACGACCGCGCGACGTCCTAGTTAGCCGCGGCCGGGAATGCTTGCCTTAACGCGAGGAGAATGGCTAGGCCGCGAAATCCACTCGGGACTCTTGCGGAATGATTCCGGCCGCGTGGCCCATGTCGAGCAGACGGCGCACGGCTTCGCGTCCATCGGGGCCGTAGTCGAGGGTGCGCTCGTTGACATACATCCCGACGAACTTGTCAGCGAGTTGGGGGTCGAGGTCGCGGGCGAACTGCATGGCGTAGGCTAGGGCTTCTTCGCGGTGATCGAGCGCGTATTGAATGCTATCGCGCAATGCGGTTCCAACGCTGGACATCAACTCTGGTCCGAGGCTGCGGCGGATGGCATTGCCTCCCAGGGGCAGCGGAAGACCGGTGACTTTCTGCCACCACTTGCCGAGGTCAACGATGCGATGCAGTCCCGACTTGTCGTAGGTCAACTGGCCTTCGTGAATGATGAGACCGGCCTCCCGCCTGCCATCGAGCACTTGCGGGATAATCTGGTCGAAGGGGACGACTTCGGTCTCGATGCCTGGAGCGAAAAGTTTTAGCACCAGGTAAGCAGTAGTCAAAGTTCCGGGCACGGCAATACGCTTGTGTTTGATATCGCTGACTGAATATGCGCGCGGGGCCACAATCATTGGGCCGTAGCCGTCTCCCACACTGCCGCCGCTGGGAAGCAGAGCGTAGTGATCCTGAATGTAGGGATAGGCGTGAAAAGAAATCGCGGTGACGTCGTATGCGCCTTCCATGGCCTTCCGGTTCAAGGTTTCGATGTCGCAGAGAGTGTGAGTAAAACGCAGTCCTGGAACGCGAACCTTGTTGGTGGCCAGCCCGTAAAACATGAACGCATCATCGGAGTCGGGACTGTGAGCGACGGTGATTTCACGTTTGCCTTCGGTAATCGGTGTGGGCACGTGTTCGGAAGTGGCGGAAATGAGTGTCATGATTGAACCTTACCGAAACGTTGCCAACCGCTGGCCAGAGCTGCGGCAGACATAATCTTGATGACTTCGGCGAAGATGAACCAATAGAGGCCGAAGCGGACGGCTTGAGCCAAAGAATGGGTGAGAATGGCGAGCCAGGTGAGTCCGCACATAAACAAAAAAATCTCGGCCAGAACGCAGGCCGCAGCGGCGCGAGCAAAAATGTTTTTCATGCCAACCGTAGCTTTTTCGAAAATCCAACCAGCGATGGCGGCGACGAACGGATAGGCAAGCAGGAAGCCTCCGGTGGGACCGAACAACTGAGCTATGCCGCCAGGGCCTGTCGGACTAAACACGGGAATACCCACGACGCCTTCGGCGAGATAAAGAGCGAGGGCCGCGAACCCTCGACGGCTACCCAAAGTCAGTCCCACGAGTAGCACGCCGAAGTTCTGCAGCGTCAAAGGGACCGGGGTAAACGGCAGAGGCAATGCTAGGCGTGCGCACAGCGCCACAAACAGGCTGGCGCCAATCAGAATCGCGATTTGGCCTACTCCGTCGAGAACGCGATCTTGGGTATTGAGAATTCCAGTTGCTGGTTTGGTCATGGCTACGGTTCTCCGAGTTGCTGCGAGAGAAAGCGACACTAGAGGCTGTCCACTTCGCGATGGACGCCACTCTTCCTTAACTCAGCCGTAATTCTCATGTGGCGGCGCACACGAAGATAAGCGGCTATCCCCGCCCACAGCACGGCTCCGCCGCTGCAGGCGAGAATCAGAAATAACCATATCATCCGCACGATGCCTTAGGATATCAAAACGAACAGGTGCGTGCCGATTGCTGGACGTCATCTGGCCGCCATGGCATGCTCTACTTCCTCGGCGGTGTGGGGCAGCTCCTCGGTCAACTCGATCAACTTGCCGCTGGCATCCACGAAGTACATGTCTTCAATTCGTACGCCCAGCTTTTCCTCCGGGATATAAATACCTGGCTCGATGGTGAAGACCATACCTGGTGCGAGCGGCGCGTCGTAATCGCCAGAATCGTGGACATCGAGACCGACGTAATGGCCGAGGCCGTGGATGAAATATTTGCCCAGAGGTTCGCCGTGAAGATCCTTGCCGTGGGTGTTGATGTAATCGTAGGCGACGTTGTGGATGGAGTTGGGCTGATCGCGGCGAAGATGGGATTTCCCTGATTGAAACGCCGCTATGGCTGCGCGCTGCGCCCCCAGGACGATGTCGTAGATTTCGCGCTGGCGGGCGGTAAACTTTCCTGTTGCTGGCAGAGTGCGCGTGATGTCGGAAGCGTACAGAGAATACTCCCCGGCGGCATCGATCACGACCACGTCTCCGGACTCGACCGGTCCCGAATCATCGGAATAGTGGAGCACGGTGGAGTTGAAGCCGGAGCCTACAATAGGAGCGTAGGCGGGACGTTCACAGCCACGCTTGCCCCATTCATATTGCATCAGTGCGGAGACTTCACGTTCGTTCATTCCCGGTTTCATAGTGCGCATGGCTGCGAAATGGGCGGCGATCGAGGCGTTGACCGCTTTTCGGATGCGATCCATTTCTCCTGCATCCTTGTAAGTGCGCAGCGACGCCAGCAACGGACGAGCATCTTGATAACCCACTCCGAGGGGAAATGCGTTGGCGCGGCTTAGCCATTCCAGCGGGGTCTGAGAGTTCGACGTCTCTCCGGCTCCGGGGACATCCGTGTAAATAGTTGCCCTCGACTGGGGCAGAAGGCGCGTAAGTTCCTCGCGCATCTTGTCGAGTACTTCGACCCGGTCAAATCCGGTGATGCTGCTGGCCTGGGGATTCTCCTGACCAAGCTTCGGTCCCGTCCATTTCTCCGCAACGTAGTTATGGGCGGGCAGAAAAAGAATCTCTGTGTACGCACGGGCCGGTTCTTTGCCTTTCGCTTCAACCGCAGGCGCAATCAGGAGAGCAGCTCCCGGTTCAGGCCAGCCGGAGAGATAAAAGAAGCTGCTGTCGGGACGGTATCCATAAATTGCATTTGGGCCTTCGGCCTCAGTGGGCGCGAAGAGTAGGACTACGCCCCCACTCGTTTTAGAGGCCAGGGCTTGCCGTCGGGCACGGTAGTCGGCGTTCGGCTGGCGATCCAAGGCCGAGCCCAGGTGCGTCAACAGAATCTCAAGAAGTACAGCAAAGACGAAGACCTTGCGCATTGAGTTTCCTCGAACGTTTATACCAGTTTTACAGTTGCCGCAGCCCTGACGAACTGTCATTCCGTCTATGACAAGCGTGTTTTATAATTGTATTTTTGTACAAATGCGTTTTGCTCCGCGCTATATGTGTAAACAGCCTCAATTGACTTCAAACACCGACCGGGAATGGTTTCGTATGTGTCTCTGCGCTAAGCGAGATTCCGGCGAATCGTCCCTGCAGCAAAGACATTAAACCCGTGTACCAGTAGCCGAGCACGAATAGAATCAGGAATGGAACCGTGATGTAATTCTCGTTGTCGATCGCGTAATAGACGGTGACCGCGAAGTAGCATCCGATCAACAGCTCGACCCATGGTACCCAGCCCAAGCCGCGCCGATATTTGTTGGCTCGCACTTTATCCTTCTTTGATTCGACGTGATATTTCGGAGTGCGGGCGAAGTCGGACTGTTTCCCCAACAGGGCCTCCAGCACGGCACGGGTGTTGGTGACGGTGAGCCCAATGCCGAGAGCCATCAGGACGGGAAGATAGATCAGAGCCCGAAACCACTTCCCTGGAAATAACTCGCGCTGCGACACCAGATAAAAACTCGAGATCGAAAAAGTCGACGCCATGAACAGTGGCAGGTCGATATAAAGCATTTGAAACCAGCCTTGGTAGAAGCGAATGATCATTGCTGGCAGCAGCAGCACCGAGAGCACAATCATCAGCGGATAGCTGAGATTCGCCGTCAGGTGATACCAGGCTTCGAGCTTTACGTGGAATCGCTGATCGCTCTTGAGCACCTGCGGCAGAATCTTCTTGCTGGTCTGAATCAGTCCTTTGGCCCAGCGAGCTTGTTGCGTCTTGAAGGCGGTCATCTCGACGGGTAGTTCCGCTGGACATTCAACATCCTGCAAATAAACGAACTTCCAGCCTTTGAGTTGCGCGCGGTAAGAGAGATCCGTATCTTCGGTTAGCGTGTCGTGTTGCCAGCCGCCGGCATCGTCGATCGCGCTGCACCGCCACATTCCCGCAGTTCCGTTGAAGTTGAAAAAGACATTGCTGCGAGCGCGGCCGGAATGCTCGAGTACGAAATGCCCGTCCAGCAGAATCGCTTCAACTTCAGTCAGAAATGAGTAATTCCGATTGATGTGGGTCCAACGGGTTTGCACCATTCCGACCTTGGGATTAGTGAAGTGGTGAATTACGCGCAGTAGGAAATCTTCCGGTGGAACGAAGTCTGCGTCGAAGATAGCGACGAATTCACCTCGGGCCGTCTTGAGACCCTCCGCCAATGCACCCGCCTTGAATCCCTCGCGATTGGAACGATGATGGTAGCTGATCGGGAATCCCTTGGCCGCGTAGTGATTCACCAGGCCGCGGGCCACCGCAACAGTTTCATCGGTCGAGTCATCGAGCACCTGAATGTCGAGTTTTTCAAGCGGATAGTTCAGGCGGCAAATGGCGTCCAGCAGTCGCTCAACCACGAACTGCTCGTTGAAAATCGGAAGCTGAACCGTGACCCGCGGCAGTTCTGGAAAAAGTCCTGGCGGCTCGGTCGTGCGATTCTTTTTGTGCTTGTAGTAGAGATAAACCAGGACGTAGCGATGCGCGCCATAGGAGGCCAACAGGATCAATACGATGAAATAAGGAATCAGCAACGCCGTGTCAAAAGCGTTGGGATGGTATAGGCCCTGAAAAGTCTTATCGAGAAAATGCTGGCGAATGTACTGCCCAATGCCCTTGGGAGCAACTGTCGACGCTAAAACGAGGAACGAAATGGACATAGGTGCAGAGCGGCACGCCCCTAGTGACTCAGGACGATCCCGTCTGAAACTTTCATTGTAACCGAACCGGAGTATAGCCTGAATTGAGGCGGCCTCGGGCAGTTCTGTTGAAGGTGTTTGACTCGGGATTGGGTTTCCGCCAGATTGCGAGTTATCTTTCTCGGGAGCAGCCTATGAGCATTTACGTCGAGATTTTCATCCGCGGCGATATGGCTGGACTGTGGAAGAAGACTCAGGATCCGAAAGAGCATCAGCGCTGGGATCTTCGCTTTTCCGAAATCGACTACCTCCCTCGCGAACTCGGACAGCCTCAGAAGTTTCTCTATGCGACTCGGATAGGAGCGGGCCTGCGCATCGACGGAGCCGGTGAGAGTACAGGCGAGCGCGATGAGCAGAACGGCCAGCGTACCTCAGCTCTCAAATTTTGGTCCGAGGATTCCAAGTCGCTGATTGAATTCGGTTCGGGCTACTGGAAATACATACCGGTCAGCGACGGCATCCGGTTTATCACCTGGTACGATTACCGAACGCGGTTCGGCGCCATTGGACGACTTGTCGACAAGTTATTTTTTCGTCGAGCAATCGGCTGGGCGACTGCCTGGAGTTTCGATCGACTTCGCCTCTGGATCGAAAACGACATTTCACCCGAAGCTTCTCGGGATCGGACTCTCGTTCATTTGTTGTCTCGACTGACGATTGCATTTGTCTGGCTTTATCACGGACTGGTACCGAAACTGATCTATCGGAGCCCGGACGAACTCAAGATGCTGCGTGATGCGGGTATTCCAAGCTCGCAGGTGCTGACTAGTCTGTTTTTGCTGGGCATTACAGAGGTCTGCTTTGCAACAATCCTGATCATGTTCTGGAGATCGCGTTGGCCGCTTTGGCTCACCATAATTGCGATGGGCGCGGCCTTTTTGGGCGTGGCTGCAACATCGCCAGAATTTCTTGCCGCCGCGTTTAATCCGTTAACACTAAACCTGACGATCGTGGCTCTGGCAGTCATCGATTTGGTGGTCTGCCAAAATCTTCCTAGTGCACGTCCCTGTCGCCGAAAGGCCATCGAGAACTAGGTATGAGATCCATCTACGAACAAGCTCTTGGGGACAAGTTCAAGCTTCTTCATACCCGAATTCAAGAGAGGTTCGGGTTTTCCAGTGAGGATGGCGTAGCCTGTATCGGCAGAGGAACGATGGACAAGATTTGGCACGGAGCGTTCTACACGCTGCCATTCTTGTACCTGGGCAGTTGGCGGCGAATCATGTTTCCGGAACACGGTACTTCGGTTCCCTTTACGATCAGAAATTATGCCTACGTAGACGAATATGGCCGCGAGACAGTGACTTGGATCAGAAACTTCCTGACCAGCAATTCTCGCCGTTTCGACGCGTACATGATTTTCAGCCAGCAACGGCAGCGGATTGTGGACTACCTCGGCACACACCAGCATCTGGCTGTAGATATTGAGTTATCCGTCGATCAACGCGGCGGACTTCGCCTCAGCTCTGGAGCGCAGCGTTTCTACGAAGCGTGGGTGGGGTTTGACTTCCCTATGCTTTTCTCGGGCGTCGCCTCGGTTTGTGAGTGGTACGACGACAGCGACCGGAAGTTTCATATCGAAGTAGCCGTGCGGAATCAGATATGGGGTCCCTTGTTTGGGTACCGCGGATCGTTTGACGTGGAGTGGCTGCCGGTCAAGCGCGGGGAAATTCCGGCCGATGTCTTGCCAGCTCGCTGTGAGCGCAGAGAGTAATCCTTGGCATGTTCTGTTTGCGAGACCTACTGAAAAAAGCAAATCCGGGCCACTCTGCTGTCAATAAGTCGACAATATCGATCTGGGGGGCGCCAGAGCGTTTCAAGGGGCTCCTGAAAGCCTACGGCTGCTCGTCGGTCCAGGGAATGACTTTCAGTTGAACAGTCTTTCGTTCGCCTTCCTTTATTCCCACATTCTGGCCGCGCCCTTCGTATGATTTGAGAAAGTCCGGGTCTGAGTAATCGTCGTCCAAATCGTCGAAAGCAATCACGGTGTACGGGCCAGGATTCAGTCCGTGCAGGGTGAAGTGTCCACGCTGGTCGGTACTATCTTCCTTGTAGAGATCACGACGTTTGCGTCGAGCAGGGTCGGGAATCGCTACAACCTGGGCGTCAACGACAGGCTGATCTTTGGCATCGAGCACTGTGCCTTCGATCGTCGCCCCTTTAGCACTGACCATCATGTCCACAGAATAACTTGCACTCTCCACCGTGAAGCCGGTATCGGCAACGTCTTTTCCGCCGAGGTTCACTGATTTCACAAAATAATCTCGCAGCGTTTGTTCTCCGGATCCGACAACCAGGTGATAAGACCCAGCGGGCACATTCTTCAGCGCAAAGGATCCGTCACTCTTGATCTCAGCGAAATGCGGAGAGTTGCTCCCATCAGAGTCTTCATCGGATTCCAGAAGGACTGCAGTATGTGACCAGTCTACTCTTTGACCGGAATCCACTCGGAATTGGCCGCGAACCTCGCCTTTCGGGATGGGAGTGATTTTCAACCCGTTGACATCGGTATTCGTGACTTCAACAGTCTGCCCCGTGCTGACCGGTTGCGAAAATCGACCGTCACCGCTCGCTTGAAATGACAACATGTACGATCCGGGCAGCACGTCACGAATCTCAAACTTGCCATCTTTGTCGATCTTGGTGCTTGGGTTGTAATGGATATCGCTGTCGACCTTCGAGCGCACCTCGATCCTGATCCCGGACCCCGCAGTTGTCGGTAGGCCGGACACAGTCCCATGGATACGAAATGAGCGGCTTGTGACTAAAGCGAAATTTGCGGGCACTTGATCGCCGGCATGTAGCTCGATCGCTGTTGCCTGAGTCTTGTCCATTGTTCCAGGGTAGTAGGTGGGTGCGTACACGGTTTCGTTTTTGGAGGAAGCAGAATTTTCGATTCCAGCGGATGGCGCAGGAGACGCCCACCAAGTTTGCGCTAGCACCAAATAGCGCCCCGGAGGTAAGTCCGAGATTCGATATTCGCCCAGGTCATTGGTTTGTTCCTGGCCATAAAATTGCCGATTTGCGTGGGAGGAACCCAGACGCAAGCGAATGACGTGGACGCTAGCTTTGAGGACCGGATCGCCTTCAGGGTCCACGATCTTGCCTGTGATCACTGCTGCTGGTTGCATCCGAAATACAAGATCTTTCAATTCCTCGCTGCGTTTCAGAGTAAGAGGCTGGAAATGAAAGCGCCCCCGGTACTTTCCTGATTGCAGGTAGCCATTGCGTTGAATGCGCACGTTGTACTGGCCCGGCTTCATGTCTTCGATTTTGAAATGGCCTTCGGCGTCGGTCAGCGTGGAGTAGGAATTTGCTTCTGCGTAATCGGAAAAGATCTCGATGGCGACCTTTTTCAATGGCTGCCCGCCCGGTTCCAGGACGACGTGGCCTTCGACCACGCAATTCGCGGATTCTTTGGAGGGAACCTCAGTGGTGGAGGTTTGCGCTGCGAGCAGGGATGCCAGCAGGGCGCAAAACGCAAACGGGAGAAGAAACTTCATCCCCAACCCCATTCAGCCAAGGATTTAAGGATTGTACTCCGGCCGCCTTTAGTTGAGGAAGTAAGTCCGGTAAAGCGTATCTCTCTGCACCGGTTTAAACCCGGCGTCCCGGATGATCCGCCGCAACTCTTCCTCGGTCGTGCAGTTGGTCACGCCCGCAGCTCGAACCACATTCTCTTCGAGCATGACCGAGCCTACGTCGTTGCCGCCGAATTGCAAACCAAGCTGGCAGACTTTTAGTCCCTGCGTTACCCAACTGGATTGCACGTTCAGGAAATTCGACAGGTACAGCCGGGAGATCGCCAGCACTTTCAAGTACTCGACCGCCGTGGCTTCGTCCCAATGGCGCCCACCTAGAGCGGTGTTCGTCGGCTGAAAACTCCAGGGAATAAATGCAGTGAAGCCACCAGTTTCTTCTTGCAGTTCGTAGAGCCGCTGGAAGTGGTTTACGCGGTTCTCGTAGTTTTCTCCCACGGCGAACATCATGGTCGCAGTGGTTCTCATCCCCAACTGGTGTGCGGTGCGATGGACATTGAGCCAATCATCAGTCAGGCATTTCAAGCGGGCGATCTTGTAGCGGACTTCGTCGTCGAGAATTTCCGCTCCGCCACCCGGGATCGAATCCAAACCTGCGTCTCTGAGCCGCGCAATAGTGTCGCGAATGCTCAGTTCGCTGTACTCCGCGATGGCGATGATTTCCGAGGCCGAGTAGCAGTGCAGGTGGATTTTTGGGAAACGCTGCTTGATGCCGCGCAACATCTGCTCATGCCAGTCAATTTTCAGGTCGGGATGCAGGCCGCCCTGCATCAGCACGCCCGTGCCGCCCATCTCGACAGTCTCGCGAATCTTCTCGTAAATGGTCTCGAATTCGAGAATGTATCCTTCTTTCGCCTTCGGCCCTTTTAGCGGACGATAGAAGGCGCAGAAGGTACAGTACTCGGTACAGTAGTTGGTGTAGTTAATGTTGCGATCGATGATGTAGGTGGCTACGCCTTCGGGATGCAGCTTGCGCCGAACCGCGTTGGCTTCCATGCCGATGCCGATCAGGTCGTCGGAACGAAACAGGTCGAGAGCTTGGAGCTTGGTCAGGGTCATGGGGCGATCACATTCGCTGTGGTAATTCTAGCGGAGGCAAGCCGGTTGCTCCAAGTTGAACCCGTCGTCAGGCGATTTTTCGACGTGCGGGAATACGCTCTACAGCCTTCCTGTAGCGAAGGTACTGGATCAACGAGAGGATTCCCCCGACCACCGCTAAGCCGATCAGTATGGCCAGAGCCGGTTTTTGGTAGCGGTCAAAGAAGCGCAGGATGTGCCTTCCATACCGGGCGCCGAGGTAGGCAGCTATCGAGTAGCGAATTCCGCGACCGAGGATCAGGGCGCCCAGGAACTTCTTTCGCGAGTATTGCATGGCGCCCGCCGCCAGCAGGAAGGGCACAAAAGGAAAAGGTGGGGGTAGTACGGCGGGAACCGCGATCGCACTGAATCCCCATCGTTCGAATCGCTTGTAAACTTTCGCGGCTCTTCTTTTCGAGAGTTTGCGCTCCATCGTTTCCTTGCCGCCTTTTCGGGCAAGGCTATAAGTGATGTACCCACCGAGGACCGCTCCAATCGTCGCCATCACCGCGTAATAAGGCCACGGTTCGCGATGGCGGGCAGCCAGGTAGATAGTCAGGACATCCATGCTGCCCGTAAGCGGAATGACAGAGTTGTCTGCGATTCCCAGCAAGACCAACCCAAGGCCGCCCAAGCGGAATAATCGTACCCAGGTCGAGACCGCGAGCAGAAAGTGGAGACGTGGCAGCATTCGCGATCAAGGTAGTTTACAGGCGGAGTCGTACAGTAGGGAAATTAGAACTCCATCATCGCTGACTTCGCCACATCGAGAAAGTGCAACGCCGGTGCGGACGTCAGCGCTTTGCATTCATGAGCGTATTGATAGAAAAGATGCAGCCCGTCGAGACACGCCGCATCCAGGAAGTAATGGATGTTCTCGATCAGATAGCTTCTCACCTGCTCTCGGCTTAACTCCATGCGGGAAGCCCACTCGCGGGTTATATGCTCAAGGTTCTCCAGCAAAAGCCCGTGGTCGCGTGATTTTTGAAATACTGCGGCGAGATCTACGTCGTGACGTACGTCGTTTAAGGCCGCCTGTCGTATGGCCCAAAAGGCAAAGACAAATGGCTTGCCAGTCAAACGTATCCACTCTTCGGCAAGATCGTATGTGATGTACCTGGAACGATCGATCTTCAGCGCGGGATCTCCAATCACCAGACCGGCATCGTTCATCGCCAGCATCTGTTCGATGTCCGGCGCCATCGCAGTAAATATTTTGTTGCCGCCCCACCATTTCGCGAACAGAACCTTAATTAGTGCAACCGAGGTCATGGACGAAGTATCCAAAGCCACGGTCTGAATCTTTCCCAAGGGAACTTTGCTGACCAGCAGGATAGAGCGAACAGCCCGCCGTGAAGCGATAGCCACTCCCGGAAGAATTGCGAGAGCGGGAATGCTGGTGTAAGCAGCCGCCGGAATGATGCCAATATCCGCCGAACCCTCACGCAAACTGACAGCGCACCGGGAAGGAATGGTATAGGAAATGTCGAAGTCTAAGCGAGCCTCAGCGGAACTGGTTTTCCCGTGTTCGAAATCCCACATCAGGGGCGCAGTATTAAGGTAGGAGATGGCGGAGATCCGAAGACGTTTCATTAGGGAGCTGATGCGATTCTAACAAACTCAATGTTCATCTTACCTTGACACTGCTTCCTCATCGTGTATAGATGCCGGGAGAGCCTCCGGAGGTCGCAGTGTCTGAAGCCGTTGCCGCAATTACTAGAGCCAGCGAAACCTCAATGCAGTGGCTGGCCCTGGCTCTTACTCCCGGCCTAGGCCCTACGAAGGCTCGCCGCGTGATTGAGTTTTTCGGCAGCGTGCAATCGCTGTTCCGGGCTTCTCTTACCGAATTGGAAGCAGCCGGCTTGCGTGCGGTTTCGGCGCAGTCGCTCGGGACTGGACGTTCCATGGAGTTGGCGCAGGACGAATTAGGGAAAGCCGCCGCGGTTGATGCACGAATCGTCGCTTTGGACGACCCGGGCTACCCTGCGCAGTTGAAGCAGATTTACGATCCTCCTCTCATTCTTTATGTGCGCGGAAACGAGGCGGCGATCTCGCAGCCCGGAATCGCTGTAGTTGGCACACGTCATCCCACGCCATACGGATCAGGCATGTCGGAGCGCCTGGCCTGCGACCTGGCGGCGCGTGGTCTGGTGATTTTCAGCGGGATGGCGCGGGGCATCGATACTGCTGGGCATCGCGGCGCAATTGCGGCAAAAGGTAAAACCGTAGCGGTGTGGGGCACCGGTGTCGACGTGGTTTACCCGAAGGAGAACACGCGACTGGTTGAACAAATTCTCGCTCTCGGCGGCGCTGTCATCTCTGAATTTCCGATCGGAACTTTCCCCGCACCGCAGAATTTTCCCATCCGCAACCGAATCATTAGCGGAATCTCCTTGGGGGTCTTGGTGGTAGAAGCCGCCGAATACAGCGGCACCCGCATCACCGCACGCTGCGCCTTGGAACAAAACCGCGAGGTGTTCGCGGTACCCGGGAACGTCACCAACAAAGGCTCGTGGACTCCGAACACGCTGATCAAACAAGGCGCGAAGCTGGTGGCGACATGGGAGGATATTTGGGAAGAACTCCCGACAGAAGTACGACTTACGCTGCAGCCCGAGGGCAGCAATGAATCTCAGGCGGGGCAAACCGCATCTCTATTCGGAGAAACCGAGCTGTCGCCGCACGAAAAGAAGATTTTCGCGCTCCTCAAGGCGGACGAATCCACTCACATCGATGAAATTGTGGAACGGCTGGAGCCGGCGCTGTCGTCTTCCGAGATATTTGCGGCGTTGTTTGAACTGGAACTGGCAGGCAAGGTGAAGCAGTTGCCGGGGAAGAATTTTGTGAAAACTTTCTAAGCCGTAACTTGTTGATTTCTTCTGGTTCGTGCTAGCTTCACAAAAAGCGTAATAATCATCTGAGGACAAATTGGCCAAAGGTTTAGTCATCGTCGAGTCGCCCGCGAAAGCGAAGACCATCCAGAAATATCTGGGGAAGGGCTTCACTGTCGAGGCTTCGCTCGGCCACGTTAAGGATCTGCCCAAGAGCACACTCGGTGTTGATGTCGACAATGACTTCGAAACCGAATACGTTGTGATTCCGGGCAAAGAAAAAGTTGTCGCCAGGCTGAAGAAGCTGGCATTGGGGATGGATACGATCTACCTCGCGCCTGATCCGGATCGCGAGGGCGAAGCCATCGCTGCTCACTTAGCGGAGGAACTCGGTGACGGCGCAAAAGCGAAAAAGAAAAAGAAAAAAAGTAAAGGGGAAGCGGAACCGGAACGCATCCGACGCGTCACCTTTAACGAAATTACCCAGCGTGCCGTCCGCGAGGCTTTTGAACATCCGCGTGACATCGATCAGAATCTCGTGGATGCGCAGCAGGCCCGCCGCGTTCTCGATCGCCTCGTGGGGTATCAGGTTTCACCGTTGCTTTGGGACAAAGTTCGGCGGGGTCTTTCTGCCGGCCGTGTGCAGACGGTTGCATTGCGGCTCATCGTCGAACGCGAGCGCGAAATCAAGGCGTTTGAAAAGAAGGAATATTGGACGATCGACGCCAACCTCGCCGGGCCGAAACCTCCAGCGTTCGACGCGCGCTTCCTGGGCAAAGGCGAAGAGAAGATCGAAGTCACCAACGGTGAAGACGCAGAGAAGATCCGCGCCGCGTTGGAAAATGCCGATTGGCTTGTACGCACCGTTGACCGCAAAGAGCGTCGTCGCAACGCGACTCCACCGTTCACTACCAGCAAGCTGCAGCAGGATTCCTCCCGCAAGCTCCGCTTTAGCGTAAAGCGCACCATGATGATCGCGCAGCGGCTCTATGAAGGTGTTGAACTGGGTGAGGAAGGCCTGGTCGGCCTCATTACTTATATGCGTACCGATTCGGTGCGAGTCTCGAATGAAGCGCTCACCGAGGTCCGGGAATATATCAAGTCACAGTACGGCGACCAATATCTGCCGGAGGCTCCGAACACTTACAAAGAGAAGAAGGCGGCGCAGGCTGCCCACGAAGCCATACGCCCGACTTCGGCTCTGCGCCATCCCGATCAAATTAAGCAATATTTGAAGGAAGACGAATTCAAAGTTTATACGCTGATCTGGCAACGCTTCGTTGCATCCCAGATGACACCGGCAGTTTTCGATCAGACAACGATCGACATCGATGCCAAGACTGCGACGGATATGTTTTGGTTCCGCGTGACTGGATCGGTGGAGAAATTCGATGGCTTCCTGAAAGTTTACAAAGAGTCCAAAGAAGGCAAGGACGAAGAAGACGAGGAACTGAAGCACAAGCTGCCACCATTGGAGCCGGGACAAAAGTTAGCGCTCAAGGCGCTGAAGCCGGAGCAGCACTTTACCGAGCCTCCGCCGCGCTACAACGAGGCTTCGCTGGTGAAGGAACTCGAGGAACGCGGGATTGGCCGGCCTTCCACTTACTCCGCCATTCTCAGCACCATTCAGGAGCGGCAGTATGTGCAGAAGCTCGGAGGCAAGTTTACGCCTACGGAAATCGGGCTGGTGGTAACCGATCTACTGGTAGAGAACTTTCCGGACATCTTCGATATCCTTTACACCGCCCGTCTCGAAGAAGAACTGGACGAGATCGAAGAAGGCAAGGAAACCTGGACCCAGGCTCTGGGTGACTTCTACAAGAAATTCGAGAAGGACCTTCGCTATGCCTCCAAGCACATGGAGAACATCAAGCGGATGGAGAAACCGACGGACGAGAAGTGCGAGCGCTGCGGTTCTCCGCTGGTGATCAAGTGGGGCAAGCACGGTTCGTTCTACGCGTGCAGTTCTTACGACAAAGAAGATCCGAACAGTTGTACCTTCACCAAAGAAAATCCAATCAACTTGCCCGACCTGGATTCTGCCGACGTCCAGGAGACCACGCAGGAAGAGTATTGCGAGAACTGCGGCCGGGTGATGGTGTTGAAGCGTGGACGCTTCGGCCAGTTCATGGCGTGCACGGGATATCCCGATTGCAAGACGACGCGCCGTCTCGATCAGGGCAAAAAAGTCCCCGACATTCCGCTGGACGAACTGTGCCCCAAGTGTGGACGGAATATGATGATCCGCCACGGCCGCTACGGCGAGTTCACGACCTGCAGCGGATATCCGGAGTGCAAGTACGTGAAGCAGAATTTCATCGGTGTGAAGTGTCCGCTTTGCAAGGAAGGCGAACTGGTAGAGAAGCGGGCGCGCAAGGGAAATACTTTTTATGGCTGTGGAAATTATCCCAAGTGCAAGTTCACGTCCGCGCACAAGCCGATTGCGGAGAAGTGTCCGAGTTGCGGGAATGAATATTTAGTAGAGAAGTTCTTGAAGGCAGGCCCGGTGATTGCATGTCCGAATAAAGAATGTGAGTACGAACGAGCGGTGCCCGTAGAGGCTGTAGCCGTCGGGTCGAATGAGTAATTCGGCTGGTTTCCGCTTTCCTTTGTGTACCCTCGTGTCCTTTGTGGTGAATGGATTTCACTGGAGTTTAACGGTCCGCCTATTCTGGTAATGGTAGAATGACTGCGGTTTCTGCCACACGATTCCCGATTGTTTCGGAGGTTGTCCATGCCTAAGAAGCCCACTGCTGCCGACGCCCAACTGATTTTGCAACTCTACGATCTCCGCCGCGAAGCCGAAATTCGCAAGGCGCGCAACTGGTGGCTGGTGACTTTCTGGCCCGAAAGCGCCGAAGACTTCATGAAGATAGGTGGTGCCCTGGGTAGCCAGGAAAATAACTGGTTGCGCCAGGTTGGGGGCTACTGGAGCATGGTAGCCTCACTCACCCTTGCGGGCACCGTCAACCAGGAACTCGTCCTGGACCCCAGTTTTAGCGGCGAGATGTTCTTCATTTTTGCCAAGGTAAGACCTTTCCTCGGGGAGCTGCGCACGAAGATGAAGAACCCGCGAATGTTTGCAAACGTGGAGAAGTTGATTAACAGCACGAAGCAAGGCCGCGAGTGGCTGAAGTACATCGAAGGGCAGGTGGCGACCCGTCGCGAGGCGATGGCGAAAGCGGCGAAGGCCAGCTAGAAACACTTGTCATTAAGCGTAGCGAGGGATCTCGGTTTTTGCCTGCCCTACCGATGCTGCTGTCGCGGGCAAACACACAGATCCCTCGCTTCGTGAGGCATGACAGTGCATAAGTAAGACTCAGCAACTCTGAAAGTCGTCTAAAGGATTTCCTACGAAATATATTCCTTAATGTACTCATCTTTCGACTGTGCCAGTTCGTGCACATCGCCGTCGAAGATCACCTTGCCGTCACGCAGGATGAGAAACGCCATAGGAACCTCGCCGCGGGTTCCGCGCGCCAATGGCCGCATTTCATTTGCCTTCCGGTCGAAGTAATGGGTTGCCATAACGAACGCATCCTGCAATCGATGTGTGACCAGCAGCGAGCTGGTCTTGTAGACGTCGCGCTGTTTAACGATTAATTGGATGATAGTAGTGGAGGTGACCGGGTCCAGGCCGCCGGTCGGAGAATCATAAAGCAGAATCTCGGGATGGGTAATAATGGCGCGCGCAATGGCGACGCGGCGGCGCATCCCTCCTGAGAGCTCCGAAGGAAACTTGTCTACCGTATTCTCCAGTTCCACAAAACTCAAGGCTTCGCGCACCGGTTTCTCAATCTCGTCCTCAGAAACGTGTCCCTCCTCGAGTAGCCGGAAGGCGACGTTTTCTCGAACCGTGAGCGAATCGAAAAGCGCGCTTTCCTGGAAAACCATACCGATTTTCTGCCGCAGACCGAACAGTTCCTCTTCGCGCATCTGGGTCACGTCGTCGCCCAGAACATAAATATGTCCAGCATCCGGCTTCACCAGCCCAAGCGCCAGCTTCAGGATCGTGCTTTTTCCCGAACCAGCGACGCCAAAGATGGCCTTGGTCTCGCCTTTGGCCAAGCAAAAAGAGATTCCGTCGAGCACCGGCTTGTCTTCAAAGGCGATGGAGACGTTTTCGAAGACCACGACATTGGCCGCAGCGCCGGGTTCGGAGGCATCACGCTGCTCGATTGCGGTAGGAGGCGCCACCATAATTTATTGATAAGAAAAAACCGCCATCAGCAACTTGGTTATGAACAAGTCCACGATCAGGATCAAGACGGAAGACGCTACCACCGCTTGAGTAGTTGCCCGGCCCACTCCTTGCGTTCCACCTCGCGCCGTCATTCCGTAATAGCACCCCACCGTGGCAATAATGAATCCGAAGAATAATGGTTTTAAGAGGCCCATAAAAACATCCTGGAATACAAGAGCTTGATAGGCAGTCGTCCAGTATTGGTGCCAATCGAGACCAAACAGCAAAACGGAAACAACGGCGCCGCCGAATAATCCCAGCAAGTCCGAGATGATCGTCAGGAAAAAGAGCATAAACGTCGTGGCAATAACCCGCGGGGTCACCAGCTTTTTCATCGGGTCCGTGCCCAATGCGCGCATGGCATCGATTTGTTCTGTCACAACCATGGAGCCCAGTTCGCTGGCCATGCCAGATGCGTTTCTGCCGGCAACCATGAGCCCGGTGATGATTGGACCAAGCTCGCGCACCATGCCCACCGACACCAGTTGTCCGATCAAGGAAAGCGAACCAAATCTTTGTAGGGTGTTGGCACTGTTCAAGGCCAGTTCAGCGCCGATCGACAGACCTGTAAGTACGATAATCGGCAGCGATCCAAAACCGATGAGATCCGCCTGCTGAATCGTATCGGCGAAGTAATGAGGCTTACGGAAGAGGTTGGCAACGGCCCGGCCCGCGAGCCGGGAATATTCCTGAACGGCTAGGACTGTCTCTTTAACGAATTCCGTGGGAGAAATCAGTTCCATGCGATTCAGGAATCGTGGGGCTGCATTCTTCCTGAACTATAGCAGAGGTGGGGAAAGCTATCAGCTGTGAGCGTTCCCCGCTTGGTTGAGAAAGTCACGGGACCGTAACGTTGATGGTCTGGCCTCCATAGGCTCCGGTGCTGTCCCAGGCGCGAACCAGCACGATGTGCGCTCCAAATCCCATCGCTAAGTTGATATTAAGGGCGCCTCCGTAGGTTTGCCCGTACGAATCTATGGAGTCAATATACACATGCCACCCGGTTATGTTGTGGGCCGACGAGGCCGCAGCTTGAATATTAACCGGCGAATTTACAGCAGCACCATTTAACGGAGTACTGACATTTACAGCGACTTGTTGAATTTGGACAGCGAGGGCCTGATCACCATACGCATTGGACGAGTCCCAGGCGCGAACCAGAACCGTGTGTTTGCCTACGTTGGCGGTTATATTTGTGTTTATACGGCCCACAGCCCCAGCACGGTACACAGGAGTTTCGTCCAGATAGATGACCCACCCCGTGATGGTGTGCCCGCTGGTCGGAGCAGCGATAGCCCGAATATTGATTGGCGAGATGACATTGGAAACGGGCGGTGGCGTTGACACTGTAACTGCAGGTTTCTTGCTGACCGTGAGATTGACAGTCTGGTCGCCGTAAGCACCGGACGTATCCCAGCTACGGACCAAGAGCACGCGCACGCCCAGACCCATGGCGATATTGGTGTCGATCGCAGTGACGGCTCCGGCACTGTAAGCCAGAACTCCATCCACATAAATTTTCCATGCGCTAATGGTGTGACCGGCAGTCGGCGAAGCCGCTGCCCGAACATTCACGGGCGCGCCTACATTCGCGTCGTTGCTCGGAGTCGAAACTTCAACGAACGGCGCCAACTTTACCACTGTCACGGATATGGTTTGATCTCCATAGGCTCCGGAAGTATCCCAGGCGCGGACGATCACAGTGTGGGGTCCGGTACTCATGTTCAGGGTTGGGCCGATCGCGTTGACGGCTCCTGCGTGATACACCGCCACATTGTCGACGTAGACGTACCATCCAGATATTGTGTGGCCAGCAGTGGGAACCGCCGAGGCCTCGACTTTCACGTGAGAGCTTACCGATGCGCCGTCGGCCGGGGAACTGACCGTGACTTCGGGCTTGCTGCCTTCAACAGTAAAAAAATCGGACATGTCGGTGGCCCTAGCCGCCGCTCCGGGATAGGTGCTTATCTGAAGGGCGTCGAGCAAGGTGCGCAGGGTATTTTCATGCTTGTACAGGATCTTTGATACTGTGTGCGGCCTCACTTTGGGCCCGATAACGGCTGTGTAGATTGCGGCCCCGCAGCCATTGTCCGTGCCTCCGCCGCATTCGTCGAAGGTCACGATTAGCAGGCCGTCGCCGCCGGGCTGAAAGTCGGGGGTGCTGAGAATCGGAGTGAGGGTGGTTCTCAGGAACTCGTCGGCCGCACCCAACGCCTGACCCACGGTGCAAGTCTTCATCCCAACCGGGCAGTCGTGAGCGTCGTGATTGCCATCCGGCGCGATGATCATAAACCGGGGCAATGTCCCGTTCGCCTCATCAACCGCAAGCTGAGACAGGTCGACAACATTACTCGCGGATCCGTCTACATCATTGAGCACGTCGGCATACCAGGTGGCTCCGTTGTGTCGTCTATAGTACGTAGTGCCGTTGGCATTATCAGGAGTATTAAGCGTTCCTCCCGCGGCACCGTAGGATTGGGCGTAAACCCGCCACGAAGCTCCTGCGTTGTTCAGTTCGCGAAAGATGCTGTCGTCCGTGATTGGATCTGTCGTACTCGTGCCAGGGTAATAGCAATCGTTCCCGTTGCAGTTGAAGTCATGTGTCCCTGGCGGTAGAGTGCAGTTCGCTTTGGAGTGGCAACTTCCCGAGGCGAGCCAAAGATAATCAAGCAATGAGCCGCCGTTATCGGATTTGAAATTAGCCGCATAGCCGTTCGCGTCTCCCTGAGCCACCAGCCAAGGCATATTCACCATCACCTCGTCGAAGCTGTGATTCTCATCGATCACGAGAACAACATGCTGCGATACAGGCACCTGAGCGAAGCTGGCCACGCTCGCGAGCGCAAGCAAGAAAGATACGCAGGCAATCCATAACAGGTTTTTGAAAAACATGAAAGGTCCCCTTAACGCGGAGTACTCCCTCTTCGCGCGGTAACGGGTGCGCAAAGCTTTCTAAGGAGATAGAGTTTTCTTACGGTGAGCGCATGTTACTGCCTTGCTATTCGGACGTGATGACAGCCCGGTTAAAAAATGATGAAATCGAGATTACGAAAGAGGTTCCACGTGCGTGCGAATTGGGCTTGTAATCGACATCGCATCGAATCGCAAGTTGTTAACCTAGACTCGGAATATTCGGCTTTCGCACTGAAGCGCGGCCACTGCACGCAGATCCCTTCAGCCGACTGGGCTCAGAATGACGTCTTTTCGAAAGAGATTTTATTTGTCGGAAAGTATTGTTGTCAGTGACGAGTGGACACCGATGGACTATTCATCTGTGATTTTCGATTTTTGAGAGACTTCGATCGCATTGTTTGTCGCTTTTCCCGATCCGGTTCTTGCGGCTATGATCAGTGGCTTGAGAGCCCGCACGGAAACCCCGAGAGTGCCGCCGGAGAAGCCGTCAATATAAGCCGCGTTCACGCCGATGACTTCGCCTTGCGAGTTGAACACCGGGCCGCCGCTGCCGCCGTGGGCGGTGGGCGCGTCATAGATGAGTTTGTCTCCAACCACATCTCCCAGATGTCCGCAGGTCGAGGATGGCCTGATCAACGAGAGTGCGGCCAATTCATTGGCGGCGCCCTGATCGTCGCGCCGGTAGGCCAGCCGGTCGTAGACGGCGGGCGGCGATTTCGCCACCATGCCGAGCACGCCCATGGGATATCCCACTACCGCGACGAGTTCTCCTGGATTCGGAATGTCTGCGGCCAGGGGCAGCGGCCGAAGCTGATGCACGGCGTCGGTGTCCTCGATACGAAGAACGGCTAAGTCGCCTTGTGCTGAGACCACAGTCGGAGTGATGCTCACTGGCGTAGGCAGGCCGGGAAAGAAAGCCAACAACTTTTCCAGTCGCGGCATCGCGCCTTTGCGGATCAACAGAGTGGATTGAGGATCTTCATACCAGGGCTCAGCGACATGACGATTGGTCGCGAGCAGTCCGTCGGAAACAACGAAGCCGGTCCCGGAAATACGCGCGCGGAATTCTGGCTGGCGGCCGCGGAATCCTACCTGGTAGATACCGAAGATGTAGCAAATAGAATTGCGGTAGCGGTTCAGGACCAGCGCAGGCATGGCTTGCTCTTGTTGCAGTTGTTGCACTTCGTGTCCAAGCTGCAACACCTGGCGCTGCATTTCACTTTTTTGCGGATCGGGTTTCTCGGCATCGGGCGGTTTCGCCGCCGGAAAATAGCGGACCATCAGAGTCATACCTACGAGCAAGCACACTCCCAGCACGCCTTCCAGCATCCGCTGCCAGATGGTGCAGACGGGCTCTTCTCGAATTTGCGGGTCGTTTTCGGCCATGAGGGCATCGCAGGCTGAGCCGACGGCTGGAGGGAGAATCTTGCGCCGGTGGCCTTTGATCGATGAGGCTCTATTCTCCGCCACGCATGGTCGAGTTCCTACGGTACGGAGGACGATGTACAGGTGGAGCGGTTTGCAACCGTTAGGTCAGCACCGAAAGCGTAACTGGCGTGTTATAATTTGCATCTCAGTTGCTGCTGTAGCTGACGGAGGATTGTATCGATAAACGCTTTATCCGCACGAACGACCGCATTCGAGCGCGTGAAATCCGAGTGATTGGGGACGAAGGTGAACAGATTGGCGTAATGCCGCCCTACGAAGCGCTCAAGATGGCCCGCGAAAAGAATCTGGATCTAGTTGAGATTTCACCTACCGCAGTTCCTCCCGTGTGCCGCATCATGGACTACGGGAAATTTCTCTACCAACAGGAGAAGAAGGAACGCGAGGCCAAGAAGCACCAGAAGACGATCACGGTCAAGGAAGTCAAGTTTCGCATCAACGTGGACGACCACGACTACGAAACCAAGAAGAATCACGTCCTGCGCTTCCTGGACGAAGGTGACAAGGTGAAGGCCACAATCTTTTTCCGCGGACGCGAAATGACCCGCACCGGCCTGGGACGTCAGATTCTGGAGCGCCTGATTAAAGATGTTCAAGACAAAAGTATTGTAGAGTTTCGTCCCCGCCAGGAAGGAAATACGCTGCACGCGATTCTGGCGCCGAAGAAGGAAACGGGACAGAAGCCGCACGCCGCACCGCCAGCGCAGGATCGCGCAGCGAAGGCGTAGTTGATTCCAAAGCAATCAGCACGCATTCGGCACTCAGGCCTTGGGTTTTTGCTGAGTACTGATTGCTGAATGCTGACTTTCGAGGACTTATGCCGAAGTTGAAAACACATAAAGGCGCCGCCAAGCGCTTCAAGAAAACTGCAACCGGGAAGGTAAAGCGCGGGCATTCGCACTTGCGCCACATGCTGACTTCCAAGTCTCACAAGCGTAAAAAGAAGCTGGGCCACGCAGTATTGGTCAGCGACGCGGACACCCCTAAAATCAAGCGAATGATTCCGTACTAGAATAGGTTTGCAACCAGGTGGCAGCGGGCGACTAGCCCGCGTTTGTGGGCCGCGAATCCTTTGTGATTCTGTGGCTCCCGGCGTGTGAAGAGGTGATAAAGACTGTTTCAGTCTCCTACCTCCAGCCGCCGTAAATCAAAATGAAAAAGGAGCAGATCGATGCCTCGTGTAAAACGTGGGACGAAACGGCGCGCCAAGCGCAAAAAAATATTAGACCGCGCCAGCGGTTACTTCCTCACAAAATCCAAGCTGTACCGGTCGGCCAAAGAGGCCGTCGAGCGCGGCCTGAAGTTCGCCTATAGCGGGCGTAAACAGCGCAAGCGCCAGTACCGCTCGTTATGGATCGTCCGCATCGGCGCCGCTGCCAAACTGAACGGGATGAGCTACAACACGTTCATCCACGGCCTGAAGAAAGCTGGAGTAGAACTGGATCGCAAAATCCTGGCCGACTTAGCGGTCAGGGACGCTGCCGCGTTTAAGAGCCTCGCCGAGCAGGCGAAGGGCGCTCTCGGCGAGGCGGCGTAGTTAACCCCAGCATTCAGCAATTAGCACTCAGCATTTAACACTTAACATTTTAGAATTGTCATTTCCGAGTGGGCGTTAGCCCGCGAGGAATCTGCAGTTGGCTGGCCAGAGAAGAAACTGCAGATCCCTCTTTTGTCCTCACCGCGCAAGCGCGGCTCGGGCGGCGCTCGGGACGACCGGTTCCTGATTATGAGTCCGAAGAAAAAATCGGCTTACACCGTTCCCAAGTTGAAGGACTTCTCGGCGGCAGCTCTCGACAAAGAGGTTGCGAAACTGCGTGCCGCCATTGATGAGGAATCGAAAGCGGTCAGCACTGAGGACGAGTGGAAGATATTTCGCGACCGGTGGATGGCGCGCAAGAACGGCATACTTACTCAAATCAACGACCTTTGGCTGAAGTCCGCGCCGAAAGATGCGAAGCGCGACGTCGGCCAGCGCGTGAATGAAGTCAAGACGCAAGTCGAGCAGACAATCGGTGATGCTCTCGAGAAAAAGCAGCAAGTCGCGTCGACCTCATCGAAGCAAGCCGATCACCTCGACATCACCCTGCCTGGCATTCGCCGTCCGCTCGGCGCCGAGCATCCAGTCATCAAGACCATGAATGAGATGGTCCGGGTATTTCGCAATCTTGGGTATTCGGTTGAGGAAGGGCCGGAGATTGAGACTGACTATTACAACTTCGAGGCGCTGAATTTTCCTCCGAATCACCCGGCGCGAGATACGCAGGATACGCTGTTTATCGCCAACCAGGAGTCGAAGCCGTTGCGCGATCGGTTGCTGCTGCGCACCCACACTTCACCGGTGCAGATCCGCACCATGGAAAAGATGAAGCCGCCGCTGCGCGTGGTCTGTCCCGGGAAAGTTCATCGCAATGATGCTCCGGACGCTACGCACTCTCCAATCTTCCATCAGATCGAAGGGCTTGCGGTGGATACGAATATTACGTTTTGCGATTTGAAGGGGACGCTCGATCACGCCATGAAGGCTCTGTTTGGATCGAGTGTCAAGACGCGGTTTTATCCGTCGTTCTTTCCTTTCACTGAGCCCAGCGCGGATGTGCAGATCAGCTGCATTTTCTGTGGCGGCAGGGGTTATCGGGACGGCGGACCATGCCGAAACTGCAAAGCCAGCGGCTGGATTGAGTTGCTCGGTTGCGGCATGGTGGATCCTAATGTTTATGGGTTCGTGGATTACGATCCGAAAAAAGTCAGCGGCTTTGCCTTCGGCATGGGCGTTGAGCGTATCGCGATTCTAAAATACGGCGTGGATGATATTCAGCTATTTTTCAACGGCGATGTTAGGTTCCTGGAGCAGTTTGCGTAAGGCAAAGTCAAGTTCTTTAACCACGAAAAACACGAAGGAAACATGGGCGAGGGCGCCCGCGCCACACAAAATACGCGATGAAGATTTCTCCTCAATGGTTGCGCGATTTCGTTGATCTTGACGTCAACTACCATCAGCTTGCGGATGATTTGACTTTGGCTGGGATCGCGGTCGAGTCGGTTAGCGGCGAGGGTGATGCGACGATCTTTGAGATGGACATCACGACCAATCGACCCGACGCCATGAACCATTACGGGGTGGCGAGGGAATGTTCGGCGATCTACGATCTGCCATTGAAACCGATCGAGCCTCAGTTGCCGGAGGCCTCATCGGCTAAAGCCGGTTCCTCTGGAGCCCTCAAGGGCACGACTGATGTCGTGCCCTTCCCCATCGAGATTCAGGATGAGCAAGGTTGTGCGCGGTTCACTGCCAGGATCATTCGAAATGTGACCATCAAGCCTTCGCCCGAGAAGATCGTGCAGCGGCTTGGTCTGCTGGATCAGCGGCCTATTAACAACGCCGTCGATGCGACCAACTACACGCTGTGGGAGATGGGGAAGCCGACGCACGTGTTCGATCTGGATTTGCTCGAAGGCGGCAAGATCGTGGTGCGGCGGGCGCGGGATGGCGAAGTCCTCAAAACTCTGGATGGAGTTGAGCGCAAGTTGACTTCCGAGGATCTCGTAGTTGCCGACGCTCGGAAGCCGGTCGGTTTGGCGGGCACGATGGGCGGCTTCGACACGATGATTACGGAGAAGACGCGCAACATCCTGATTGAATCGGCGTGGTGGGATCCGGTGACGGTTCGCAAGATGTCGCGGCGGCACGGGCTCCATACGGACGCTTCGCATCGCTTCGAGCGCGGTGCGGATTATGAGTCCACGGTTCTTTCTTGTGATCGTGTGGCCGAACTCATTTTGCAGTCGGGTGGAGGCCAACTAATTGGTGGGCCTATTGATGTGATCGCCCGGCAGCTCGATCAGGCTCCTGTAGCGTTGCATCTTTCCGAAGTGCATCGCATTCTCGGCGAGAAGCTGGAGACCGCTGAGATCCTACGAATTCTGCGGCGGCTTGGTTTCGAGCTGATCCCGGAGCCGGGCGAAGAACCTGAGTTCACGGTGCAGGTTCCGAGCTGGCGACTGGATGTGGAGCGCGAGATCGATGTGATCGAAGAGATCGCACGACTGCACGGGTACGACAAGTTTGCCAATACGCTGCCGGCATTTGTCGGAGCGGTGGTCGAACGGCCGGACGCAGATAAGGACGAGAAGCTTCGGACTTCCTTGCTGGCTTTAGGTTACGACGAAGCTATTTCGCTGACCTTTATCTCGCATCAGGATGCGGAACAATTCTCATCGGTACCGGTGATCGAGTTGGCGAACCCGCTGAGCGAAGAGGCTTCGGTGATGCGCAGCTCGATGGTGCCGGGCATGCTGAAAATGCTGGCCTACAACCTGAACCGGGGCTGCAATAATGTTCGTTTGTTCGAGGCGGGGAATGTTTTCGAGGCAGCGGGCGAGACGACAGCGGAATTCAAGCGCATCTGCATGGGTGTGACCGGAAATGCATTGCCAGGGAGCGTACATCAGGTGGCGAGGGCGATGTCTTTTTTTGATCTCAAGGGTGATGTCGAAACCTTGCTGGCTGCTTTCCAACCTGCCAAGCTCGAATATTCGCCGGAAGCCGAGGAGTATTACCATCCAGGGCGTTCGGCACGCACGCTGATGGATGGCGAAGTGGTGGCTCAGTTCGGCCAGATCCATCCCGAGATCGCGGCGGGACGCAAGCTCAAGCAGGATATTTTTATCGCCGAGATTTATTTGGATCGCCTGTACAAGCGTGCGCTGCGTGCGGTGCGGTACGAGCCGTTGCCGCGCTATCCGGCGGTGGAGCGCGACTTCTCTTTTATCTTCGATGATGCGGTTGAGTTCGCCCAGATCGAGAAAGCAGTTGCAGGATTGCGTTTAAGCGAGCTTCGTAGTTTTGTTCCAGTCGAGATTTTCCGCGGCGGTTCAATTCCGGGGGGCAAATATTCCTTCTTGCTTCGAGCTACTTTTCAATCCAGGGATCGGACTTTGCGCGAGGATGAAGTCAGCCTCTGGTCGGCGGAGATCGTTAAGGCCCTCGAAGGTTTAGGCGGGACGCTGCGGGCCTCGTAGCGACCTGAAATTGACAGATAAGGCGTGCGGAGTTTGCTCCGCCCGGACGTGCGAGGCGCCTGTCCCTACACGAGTCATGCTGCTGCCAAGGCTTCTCCTGTGCTAGTCTGAGCCGATTATGGCTAATGTGGTCATCCAACCCAGGCATTTTCTTAGCGACAAAGTTGAACACTTTACCGAATCCGTCATTCGCGAGATGACGCGGCAGGCCATGCTTCATGGTGCGGTGAACCTGGCGCAGGGTTTTCCGGATTTTCCCGCTCCAGCGGAAATCAAGCGGGCGGCGCAAGACGCGATTGCCGCGGATGTCAATCAGTACGCAATCACCTGGGGTGCCAAGAGCTTGCGGAACGCGATTGCGCGCCAGATGCAGGAGTGGCAGGGCATTGCGGTGGATCCGGAGACGCAGATTACGGTGTGTTGCGGATCGACCGAAGCGATGATTTCGACGCTCTTGGCAGTGTGCAACAAGGGCGATGAAGTGGTAATCTTCGAGCCGTTTTATGAGAATTATGGGCCAGATTCAGTACTCTCGGGGGCAAAACCGGTGTTCGTCAAACTACGTCCCCCAACGACAGCCGAGGGGGAGTGGACATACGACGAGCGTGAGCTACGTGCGGCATTTCATCATCAGACCAAAGCGATCATTCTCAATACGCCTAACAATCCTACTGGTAAGGTATTCACCCAGCCCGAATTGGAGCTGATCCGCGATCTGTGCGTAGAGTTCAATGTTCTCGCTATTACCGATGAGATTTATGAGCACATTCTTTACGATGGCACACAACACATTTCGATGGCGCAGCTGGACGGCATGAGCGAGCGGACGATCACGATTAATGGTTTGTCGAAAAGTTACAGCGTGACGGGATGGCGCGTGGGGTGGGCCGTGGCACTCCCGACGATTACAAATGCAATTCGAAAAGTTCATGATTTTCTTACCGTCGGCGCCCCAGCTCCTTTGCAGGAGGCAGGTGCGGCTGCGCTGGCGCTGCCGCGCGCCTACTACGACAACCTGGCTGATGCATACCGCGCACGGCGCGACCGGCTGATCCCGGCTTTGACGGAGGCGGGATTCCGTTGCTTTCGACCGCGCGGCGCGTATTACGTGATGACCGACATCAGCGCGTTTGGGTTCCCCGATGATGTGACGTTCACGAAGCATCTGGTGAAGGAGATTGGCGTGGCGGCGGTTCCGGGATCGAGTTTTTACAATGATCCGCGGGATGGCGCGAATCAGGTGCGGTTTGCATTCTGCAAGAAGGATGCGACTTTAGATGAGGCAGGAAAGCGGTTGAGAAAGTTGCGGGAGCGGTAGTGCTGCCAGGCTAGCCGAGCTTTGCTCAGCCGGACAGCCGAGGGCGGCCGTCCCCACGCGAGCATGGGTAGTTCATCAATCTGATTCTCTCCACAGGGTTCTGCGGTATACTGCGCTGAAGATCGAAATCTTTGTGGGGAAGAAGTGCAATCATGGTGGTGAGAATAGCTGAAGAAGTGTCGGCGCAAGTTCCTTCTGACGATTTTCAAGCGCTCGAGCAAAAGGTTTATCGAACGATCGAGATGTACAAAGCGGCGCGCGAGGCACGAGGGGCGGCGGAACGCGATACGCAGCGGCTGCGTGAGCAACTGGAAGAGCGCGAGGAAGAAGTCGAAGGCCTGCGGCGCGAAATGGTGCAGCTCCGCCGGGAACGCGAGGAGATTCGCGGCCGGGTGGAGAAGATGCTGCAGCAGATCGACACGCTATCGGAAGAGCAAGCCGCAAGCTAAGACTTGCGCTGGTTCGGGGTCGAGGAGCGAGGCATTTATGGCTAACGCCACCAATCAACCTGCGGCAAAGAGCGCTGATGACACGAGCGTGCGAGTGGAAATCTTCGATCAGGCTTACAATCTTCGCGGGTCGGATGCCGAGTACATCCTCAAGTTGGCCGAGTACGTGGATGCGAAGATGCGAGCAGTCGCCAAGCAGACCCAAACGGTGGACACGGTGCGATTGGCGGTGCTGGCAGCGCTCAATATTGCCGACGAATATCATCTGCTGAAGCGGAATCAGGATGGTGGAGCGGTGGAGTATCTGAAGCGGGCGCATCATCTTTCTGACGCTCTGGATGAGGTGCTCGACGAGAAGCGGCGGGCTGGGTAGGCGCGCGTCGTTGTTCCTCATTTGGGTGCCTCCGTCGCTGCTGGGTGGTCTGGTCGAATCCTAGCTTTTATCCCCCTTACGAAAGTTGCTGGCAACCCGAGTGCCAACTATTTGTGCAGTCCCTCTTGCCAAGCGGAAGGGATTTCCCTAGGATTCGGATTGAAAGCCGACCTGCGAAGTTGGTGATGGTGGTAACCGATTTTTGAACCAACACCGAATGAACGGGGGCCTGACTCGTACAATTAGATCCGGTGTGCGATGCTCCGCCATGCGGAGATGCCTAAAGGGTCGCGGCGGGTTCCCATCGTCTACCGACGGGTTCATTCTCGGCCCAACACACGGCTAGGTGGGTCGGCTTGATTCTTCTGCGCGTGAGATTGCCCTTCCCTGCTAAACTGGCGGCTACTAAATTCCAAGGCTCTGCATCTAATTAACAGTGCTTCCTCGACTCTTTCATATTGGCAATTTTAGTTTGCCCACCTACGGACTTCTGGTCTCGTTGGGCGTGCTGATCGGATTGTGGATCAGCGTGCGCAATTCGGAGAAGCAGGGAATCAACGGCGACGATGCGTGGAATTTGGGAATTCTGGTGGTGCTGAGTGGAATTCTAGGCGCCAAGATTCTCTACATCGCGTACGACTGGACCTACTACAAGGCTCACGTTGGAGAAATTTTCAGTTTCGGCACTTTACAGGCCGGCGGCGTTTTCTCTGGTGGGCTGATTGCGGGTTTTTTGGCGGCGGCCTGGTATGTCCGCAAGCGCCACATGCCTGCACTAGCTACGTGTGATGCATTCGCGCCGGGCTTGGCATTTGGTCACGCTCTCGGACGCGTGGGTTGTTTTGCTGCAGGCTGCTGCTATGGCAAACCGACGGATCATTTCTGGGGCGTAACGTTTACCAATCCGATCGCGCAAGCCTGGGTGGGTACGCCGCTTGGCGTGCCGCTTGAGCCGACGCAGCTTTTTGAGTCGGCGGTGGAACTGGCGAATTTCTTCATTTTGATGTGGTTGCTCAAGCGGAAGAAGTTCGACGGGCAAGTGGTCGCGGCTTATTTCCTCCTGTATGGCGTGGCCCGCTATTTTATTGAGTTTCTGCGCGACGATCCGGGACGAGGATCGGTGTTCGGCGGAATCATGACCGGAACACAGTTAATCTCGATCGGGCTGGTTGTCCTGGGCGGGGTGATCTGGTGGTTGCGGCCGGGTTTGAGAGCCTTGCCGGCGCCGGCTGCGCGGTAGACTTCGTTCCATCACAGAGACACAGAGTAAACTTCGCGCTATTCTGGGCGTGCATTCGTTTCGCCGCACGTGGACACATTCCCCAAACACTTCATTGCGACGCTCGAAGATGCTGGCAAGCGGCTAGACCAATTCCTGGTGAGCCAGATCGCCAACATTAGCCGCGCCCGCGTTCAGCAATTGATCGACGAAGAAATCGTTCTGGTAAATGATGCTGCGGCCAAAGCCTCATTGCGATTGCGAGGTGGAGAACGAATTTCGATTCTTGGTGATGTGAAATCTCCACCTTTGCGGGCAATGGCTGAGGAGATTCCGCTGGATATCGTTTACCAGGACGATGATTTGGCGGTTGTGAATAAGGCGGCGGGAATGATGGTGCACGCGGGGGCGGGGGCGACCGAAGATGAACGCAATCGAGGCACGTTGGTGAATGCGCTGTTGCATCGGTTCGGGCTCCTCTCGGGTGTGGGTGGAGAGTTGAGGCCAGGAATCGTTCACCGCCTGGACAAGGCCACGAGTGGCTTGATTGTCGTGGCGAAGAACGACGAGGCCCATCGTAAGCTGGCGGCGCAGTTCGCACAGCGCGTGGTCAAGAAAACCTATATCGCGCTTGTGCATGGTTGGGTCAAACAGGATCGGGGGACAATCAGCAGCAGCATCAGCCGCGATCGGGTGCGGCGGACGAAGATGACGACCCAACGTTCTGGTGGGCGCGAGGCGGTTACGCATTACACGGTGCGAGAGCGTATCGATTCGAAGTATGGAAAGTTTTCTCTGCTGGAGGTGCGGATCGATACCGGGCGGACTCATCAGATCCGGGTGCATCTGGCTTCGCTCCGGCATCCTGTAGTAGGCGATACGCTGTACGGGGCGCCACGCGAGATGAGTGCGAAGAACGACACTGCTATTTGTTTGGAGAGGAATTTTTTGCATGCGGCTGCGTTGCGGTTCCAGCATCCTCGCAGCGGTGAGGCTTTGTCGTTTGAGCGGGAGTTGCCGGAAGGATTGCAACGTTTCTTGAAGAAGATCGAGGCGAGGTAAAGACGTGCTGCCGAGTTTTGCTCAGCCACCCGCGCGGGGCGTCCGGATCTACGTGTGCATTGCGAAAGCCGCGAGGGCTTATGCACAGTTCGGAGTTTCGTTTACAATCAGCAGCCGTAAGTCGTACTAAAACGTTTTAAGGAGCAAGTTTTGACGAATCGGACGGCCGCTGTTGCTTTGCTGATTGAATGCTTTCTTCTTTTAATAGCCTGTGGAGCCCAGACAATTCAGGTGGACATAACGGCTGCGCACTCCACCAATCACTTCGTACCGAATCAGACGCTGGGCGCGGGAATTGATCGGATCCCGGCAGCAGCCATCGATAAGGATCTGGTCCAGCCAACTCTTGACCGAGTGTTCGCTGCGGGCTGGCAACCTGTGACTTATCGCCAAAATACTGAGCTCCTGATGGAGGCATGGCACTGGAATCCGCAGGGAACGTGGAGCGATCCCAGTGGCAAAGGTTATTTCACCGGTTCGGCTACGCCGACGGAGACGATCCGGTACTCCTACGGATACGCGCTGCCGCATCGCGGGACCACGCGCAATGACGGAACCGGGAACTCCGGCTTCTCGCGGCTTACGGACGGCGATCCGAACTCTTACTGGAAGAGCAGTCCGTACCTCACGCAGCGGTTCACCGGAGAAAGCGATTCGCTGCATCCCCAGTGGGTGATCGTTGACCTCACAATAAATCAGATGGTGGACAGCGTCCGTATTGCATGGGCGAATCCGTACGCAACTCGCTACGAGGTCCAATACTGGACGGGAGAAGATCCGATCAAGGCCCAAACAAAAGGTGTGTGGCAGACATTTGCGCACGGGTCGGTGACGGGCGGCAAAGGTGGAATTGAAACCATTCGACTGTCCGACAATCCGGCGCCGATTCGATTTGTGCGCATCCTGATGTCGGAATCGTCGAACAGTTGCAACTCTCACCAGCCGGCGGATCCGAACCTTGCGGACCCGCGAAACTGTATGGGCTACGCCATCAGCGAACTCTACCTGGGAACGACGACAGCAGACGGGGCGTTCCACGACATTCTCCGGCATACGCCGGACCAGGAGCAGAGCGCGACCTACTGCTCTTCCGTGGATCCGTGGCATGAGCCTTCTGATCTTCTATCCACGAAGCAAGCGCAAGTCGGGTTCGATCTTTTCTACCAGAGCGGGGTCACGCGCGGCTTGCCGGCGATGATTCCCGTGGCGCTGCTTTATGACACGCCGGAAAACGCCGCCGCTGAGATTGCTTATCTGAAGAAACGCAACTACCCAATTTCATACGTTGAAATGGGCGAGGAGTCGGACGGCCAATTCATGCTGCCGGAAGACTACGGCGCGCTCTACATCCAATGGGCTACGGTCCTTCATCGTGTCGACCCCACTTTGAAGTTGGGTGGACCATCTTTCCAGGGAGTGAACAAGGACATTGAAGTGTGGCCCGATGCCAACGGCAGGGTCTCATGGGTTGCGCGCTTTTTGGACTATTTGAAACAACACGGCCGCATGAATGATCTCGCGTTTTTTTCTTTTGAACACTATCCATACGACGGTTGCAAGACCCCGTGGGGCACCCTTTACGACGAGCCGGATCTCGTGAACCACGTCATGCAGGTCTGGCGCGAAGATGGCATGCCTGCAAACATTCCGATGTTCATCACCGAGTCGAATCTCTCTCCCGCGGCAAGTGAAACCTATATGGATATGTTCGCAGGCGTTTGGCTGGCGGACTACATCGGATCGTTTTTGAACGCTGGCGGGAACGGAGTTTACTTCTTCCACTATCTGCCGCTGCAGATGGAACATGGCTGCAATGATTCTCCGGGAACGTTCGGCATGTTTACGGTCGATAGCAACTACCAGATTCAGCAGCCGCTGTCTCAATTCTTTGTGTCGCAGCTGATCAATCTGGAGTGGGTGCAGCCGGGAACGGGAGAGCATCTTGTGTTTCCCGCGAAAAGTAACATCGATGATGGTGCGGGTCATGCGTTAGTGACGGCGTATGTGCTGAAACGTCCGGACGGGTGGTGGTCTTTGATGGCCGTTAACCGGGACCAGCAAAATGCGCATCGCGTGCAAATTTCCTTCAACGATCAGGCGGCGCAGGGCGCGAACTTTTTCTCCGGCCCGGTTAAAATCTCAACCTTTGGAAAAAACCAGTACCAGTGGCACCCGGCGGAGACTCAGTTTTTAGCCCACTCAGAACATGCAGGGGAGCAACCCGTAGTCGCGATCACTAAAGGCTCGGCGGACCCTGACGGACCCATCCTGCACTCCCAGCAAACTGGGGGGAAGGATGCCTGGTACGATTTGCCTGCGGCCTCGGTGGTAGTCATTCGAGGCAAGCTCGCGGGCAAATAGAGAATAGAGTTTGACGCGAGACCGGGCCGCGCTCGGCTCCCGGACGGGGCGTTCGGGGCTACGTGCGCATTGCGCTTGCGTCTATAATTAAAAACTCATGAAGTTCTGTGCGGTTGTTTTATTTCTGGGCGTACTTCCGGGTAGCTTCGGTCTGCTATTGCTGAAGGCGCAGGGTGCGGGGCAGGCAGAACTGCCCTCGGCGCCCTCCGCCTCGCAACAACAGAGCCACCCGCAGAAGCCTGCGCCCGCAGCCGCGCAACAGCCCGCTCCTACGACGCAGGAGACGGCTCAGCAGGCTCACGTTCCTGCCGAGACCAAGCCCGCAACCGACGCGCCTGCGGGCGATGCGGGACAGAACCAGTCACCAAAAACGGGGACGGCCGATGCAACTGCCGGGGCAACTCGCTCGGACGATGACTCGCTCACCACGATTCGCAGCACGGTAAACGAGGTGAACGTGGTCTTCACGGTTACCGATAAGCATGGTCACTACGTGAGGGATTTGAAGAAAGAGAATTTCAAGGTGGTGGACGATAGTAAGCCAGCGGCGGAAATCCGCAGCTTTCACGCAGAGGCGAATCTGCCGCTGGAAGTGGGGTTGCTGGTCGACGCCAGTAATTCGGTGCGTGACCGCTTCAAGTTTGAACAGCAGGCCGCGACAGAATTTCTCAATCAAACCATACGTCCCAAATACGACGAGGCTTTCGTGGTGGGTTTCGATGTGACTCCAGAAGTCACTCAGGATTTTACCGACAACACGGAAATGCTCTCAGTCGGAGTGCGCTCACTGCGCCCAGGCGGCGGCACCGCATTGTACGACGCGCTGTATTTTGCCTGCCGTGACAAACTGATGAAGGCGAAACACAATGGGCCGGTACGACGGGCGATCATTCTGCTCAGCGACGGAGATGACAACCAAAGCCACGTAACTCGGGAAGAAGCTATTGAGATGGCGCAGCGGGCTGAAGTGATTATATATACCATCAGCACCAACCTGAGTGGCGCGGGCCATCACGGCGACAAGGTGCTGGAACGCATTGCCGACGCCACCGGTGGACGCGCCTACGTTCCTTTTCAGATCACCGAAGTGGCCAACGCATTCGCAGCGATTCAGGAAGAACTGCGCAGCCAGTATGCGATTTCGTACAAGCCGGCTGACTTCGTATCGAACGGCCGGTATCGCAGCGTCGAAATCCTGGCTCTGCAGAAGGGGTTGCGCGTGCGCAGTCGCCATGGTTACTACGCTCCTTCACCCTAGGTCATCGCATGGCGGGATATTCTGGCACTCCTCTCCCCAAAAAACTCGGCATCAAGGAACAGTTCCGCATTGCCCTGCTCGACTTGCCGAGGGACGTGAAGGCCGAACTGAAAACCGCGCTGGACGGATGCAACTCTACGAAGGACGGCCCGGTTGATTTTGCGATGATATTCGTAAAGACCGCGGCCGAATTGAAAGAACAGTTTCCACGCTACGCGAAGCAATTGGCGCCCGCCGGAATGCTGTGGGTCAGTTGGCCGAAGAAAGCCTCCGGTTTGACTTCTGACCTCAACGAGAACGAAGTGCGAAGGATTGGGTTGGGCGCTGGACTGGTGGATGTGAAAGTCTGCGCAGTCAGTGAAATCTGGTCGGGATTGAAGTTCGTTATCCGGTTGAAGGATAGAGACAAGCGGGGATAAGCCTACTCGCGTCCGCTCAGAAATGCGCTGCGGAGCCTTGCTCCGCCTGGACGGCGAGGCGCCCATCCCTACATGATCCTTTCCACATAAAACCGTTAGTCGCGTTTGGGGACGGCGTAGTATCCGGCGCGAGATTGGATTTTGTAGTCTTTGTTGCTGGCGCGGATTTCGATCTTGCGGAAGGTGCCGTCGAGGGCCGCATTGGTCGGGTTGTAGCCGATGTTGTACTGGCTGCGAAGTTCGTTGGCGATCTGGTCGAAGCCCTCTTTCAGCTTCTCGTATTTATTTCCGACTTCAATGACTCGGCCCCCGGTTTCCTGCGTCAGCTTTTTCATTTCACCTTCGCCCGAGTAGCCGCCGAAACCACCATAGAAGCCGCGATCGGCGCAGAGTAATACGTAGACGATACTGTCTGACTTCTGGGCGGCTTCGATGGCGTCCTTGATTTTGAGTTGGCTGCCTTCATCCTGGCCGTCAGTGAGGAGGATCATGGCCTTGCGTCCGACTTGTTGGGCTAACTCGTCGTGCGATGCGAGATACACGGCATCATAAAGTAACGTACCCCTGGGAGAGCCAACAGTCGGAACTGTTCCTCCGCCCAGGCCCGGTATGCCGGTGCCGCTTCCTCCCGCGGTGTTGATGCGGGCGCTATTCAGAGCTGTCTTCAGAAGGCGTACGGAGCTGGTGAAATCCTGCAACAATTCGACGTTGACGTCGAAATCGATAACAAAAGCTAAGTCCTTTTCGCGCAGGATCTGGTTGAGGAAGTCGCCCCCAACCTGCTTCTCCATATCGAGCACGCGGGCTTGGCTGCCGCTGGAATCGATCAAAATTCCAAGCGTGAGCGGCAGGTTGGACTCGGCTGCAAAATACTTGATGGCCTGCGGCTTACCGTCTTCGAGTATCTGGAAATCGTTCTTGGTAAGGTTGGGAATGAGTGCGCCCCTTTTGTCCTTGACGTTGAAGAAGAGTTGGACCACGTTTACGTTGACCTTCAAGGTCGTAGCCGACTGGTCCTGGTCTTGATCCTGACGGCTTTGGTCAGGCGAAGATGCGGATTGCTGAGCGCCAGCCGCCGAGAGCCCCGGGAACAGGAGCAGCAGTACAGCGACACGCAGGACCGAAGGACTACAGGCTTTTGGCATGAAAGTATTCTCTCAGTATTTTTGTTAGTCTAGTCCTTCAGCGTTAGATGCACCAAATCGTCAATCCCAGCATCCGAGTTGAGAGCGATTTGCCGTGATGGCGGAGAGGGTTTTTCCAGTGCTTCGAATGACCGGTAGGGAGTGGATAGCAGCTGGCGCAGCGATCCTATTGTTATTTATGGCTTTAGAGGCTGTCGCGGCTAAACCGCAAACCCAACAACCGACCAATCAAAAGCCGGACATTCCCGACGCACCTTCGGCGAGCCGGCCTCCGCAGCCGTTTCCGTCCACTCCGCCACCGGAGTCTCAGGGAGCGCCCACGGCGGAAGCACCCGCGGCCGAACCGCCACCTTCGGTGAGCGAGGCCCCACCCTCGTATTCGAAACCTGCCCCGCCTCCAACAGACGAGAACACGCCTCCTCCGCATCCGCTTGATGTTAAGACCGTACCGGAAGGCAGCGCGCCCCCCGACTCAGGCAGCAGTTCGCAAGATGAGCTGTTCAAAATCTCCCGGAATGTCAACCAAGTGATCGTGCCGGTCAGGGTAACGGACGACTCGGGACACCTGGTCAGTGGATTATTGCCGAAGGATTTCTCTGTGCTTGAGGATGGAAAAAAGCGAATCTTGAATTTCTTTACCAGCGATCCCCTGGCGATATCAGCAGCAGTGGTTTTCGATCTAGGAATGTCAGACGTCAATGTGCAGAAGGTGAATCAGACATTTCCCGCACTGGAGGGGGCGTTCAGCCAGTTTGACGAAGTCGCAATTTACACCTACAGCACGACAGTTGGAAGAATGGCGGACTTCGGATCGGTGGGCAAACGATTGGACGCCGTGCTGAACCAACTTAAGAACGATCGTGGCGAGAACAACGGTGTACCCGTAATGGATGGGCCTTTGGGTCCCCAGGGACCAATGATCAATAACATTCCAGTGGACCGCAGCGTGCCCCCACCAATTTCTCCTGCGAAGCAAACCCACGCGCTCAACGATGCCATTCTGGCCGCAGCCATGGACTTGGGCAAGCGGGAGAAGAGCAGGCGCAAGATTATATTCGTCATCAGCGACGGTCGCGAGCTGCGGAGCAATGCCAGCTATAGCGATGTGCTGAAGGTCCTGCTCTCGAATGGAATTCTGGTGTACGGCATCGGCGTGGGAGGCTCAGCGATTCAGGGTTACAAGCAGCTGGAACGATTACACATTCCGGGACAGGGGTACAGCGATATCTTGCCCAGATACGCGAACGCGACCGGTGGTGAAATTCTAAGCGAGTATTCCAAGGCCGCCATTGAAAGCGCATATCAGCGGGCCATTGGCGATGCGCGCAATCAGTACACCCTGGGCTATGCCACCGCCGCCACCCCCAGCAGCACCTATCGTGAGATCGAAGTCAGGGTTGGCCGTCCCGGTTGCAAGAGCTCAGATCTACGTCCCTGCGTGCTTGTGTATGCCAAGGCGGGCTACTATCCACTGCCGGTAAGCCGCTGAGCGGTTGGCGTTCCCCAGAACTTGGCGGGAACGCCCATTGACGGAGTTACATGCTGGGAACATAATGTGTGTCCTCTGCTCAGGAGGAAGTCTGTGAAGCAAACTCCCCGATTCTCCCGCACGCTCTCCAACCTTTCTGAATCCTGCAACCGGCAACTGAATGCCTATACTCTTGCCGCAGGCGCGGCGGGCCTGGGACTGTTGACACTGGCGGCCCCGGCCGAAGGAAAGATCGTTTACACTCCGGCAAACTTACCGCTCATGAACCACCAGCAAGTGTTTTTCGATCTCAATCACGACGGCGTCAACGACTTCTTTTTCTACGGTCAATCCATTTCGCGGAGGTCCGTTTCGACTTTCCTTTTTCGCTTGACCGTGTCACCAGCGCAGAAGGGGAACGCGATTTGGGGAGTCGAGAGTCACGAGCATGCTTCTTGCGCGGCCTCTTTGCCTGGTGGCGCACGGGTGGGGCCGAACAGGCCGTTTCAAACGAATCGCGCTGTGCTGCTCGACTGGAGCGGCGGTCCGAATGGGGGTACAGCTTATTGTCCGTGGACCGGGAAAATAGGGAAGGCCTACCTGGGCTTGAAGTTCAGCATCAAGGGGAAAACCCATTTCGGCTGGGCCCGCGTAAAGACTTCTTCGATATTCCCTTACAAGGTTTCTCTGACCGGCTATGCGTACGAGACCATTCCGAACAAGCCGATTGTTGCCGGCGAGACTAACGGGCCAGGCGATGGCACCCTTGGCCAGCCCGCTCCGGCTGCTCTAACAGCCCCGAAGCCGCGAGGGGTCACGCTTGGTTCGCTGGCGCTCGGATCACCCGCACTATCCATCTGGCGGCGGAGGGATTTGGCGCCACCTCACGCATGAGGACAATTAGTAACCAGGGTAACCTGCCAGTGATGCCCTCGCCTGTGGTATAAAACCAGCAGTACCAAGCCAAAACTACAAGTGGAGGACGCTCGGCTTTTTAGCGTCTGCCGCATGTCTTGAGGAAAGTCTTTGAGTTTCATCAACTTTGCAGCCCGCGAGATTAATTGCAAGATCGTTTACTATGGCGCCGGGCTGGGCGGCAAAACGACGAATCTCCAGTACATCTTCCAGAAAACTGCGGAACAGCAGAAGGGGAAGATGATCTCGCTGGCTACGGAGACGGATCGAACCCTGTTCTTCGACTTCCTGCCTCTCGACCTGGGCTCGGTGCGCGGCTTCAAGACGCGAATTCACCTGTACACCGTTCCTGGGCAAGTGTTCTATGACGCCAGCCGCAAGTTGATCCTGCGCGGAGTGGACGGCATTGTCTTCGTCGCCGATTCCCAGCAAGAACGCATGGACGCCAACGTCGAGGCGCTCGACAACCTGATGGACAACCTCAAAGAACATGGTTACGACTTCAAAAAGATTCCCTACGTGCTGCAACTGAACAAGCGCGACCTCCCCAATATCCTCCCCGTTGATGCCCTGACCAAAGAATTGCGCCGCAAGGACGAGCCGGTGATGGAAGCTATCGCCTTCCAAGGCAACGGCGTTTTTGAGACCCTGAAAGAAATCGCGAGACAAGTGCTGTTGGAGTTGAAGCAGGGCGGATAGGACGCGCGGTTTACAATGACGGGTCCACACAACACGCCCGCTACGAAGCCCAAGGTCGCGACGCTAGACTCACGGACGTCCAAACTCCGAACCGCGCTGATTGCGGCGTTGGCAGCGACTTGTGTGTTCTTCGCCTTTTTCTTTGTCTCAGTTGCACTGCAACAGCGCGTCCAAGAGGGGCGGCCTTCTCCGCCGTTGTGGGTTTTTCTGCTTGGTTTTGCTTTCTTATTGGCACCTTACATTACCTCTTGGTTCCTCCTCTCGAATCGAGAACAAGAGCGCATCGCCGCCGGAGCGGGTGTGGCGTGTGGCTTCTTTGGGGCGTTTGTCCTGGTTTCGCCTTATGCATTCGCAGTGACATTCCTGTTTGACGCATCGTCTGTCTGGGGTGGTCGGCCGGATCGCGTAATGCAGGCAGCGGAATTGACACTGCTGGTGTATATGGTAATTAGTCTCTGGATCGTTTGGTCCGCGTTCAGAATCGGAAAGGTTCAGTGGAGTACGTTCGGGGCAGGGGTCGGCGCAACCGCATTCTATCTGTTTGTTGGTTTCGAGCTTCTCATTGCCGCCGGAAACCAAGGCCAGCAGCAAGCAGAGCGGAAAAGAGCACAGGCCAACATGGACCTGTACGAGCCAGCCGGGCTTGCCCGGCAGACCATCGTTTCCCTAACCGCTTGCCTGCTTCGAAACCACATGCTTCATCCCGAAGCGGACTATCCGGCGACGCTCAATCCGCGCCCGGCAGATTGGGCTTGCGATACAAATTTCGCCAATAACGCGGTTCCCGAGTTCAAGCTCGAATACGATCCAGAGAAGGATCTGGCGGGCGGGCGGGTGACCGATTTTCAGCTGACCGCGATGCCTGACAGAAAGGGAATTCGCGGTCGCGACCCTCTAATGATTGATAGCCGTGGAATTATATTTGTCGACTACCCCTGGGATATGGAGAACGTCACTCCCAAGGTCACGGTGCAACAGGGCGACTTTTTTTATTCGCAGATCGAAGCCATGAAACGGAATATTGAGCAGTACATGAGAGAAAAAAATAATGGATTGGCGCCCGCTACGCTCAACGCCGAGGCCATCGGCGGTCTTGGCCACGAGAGGCCGACTATCGAAGACGGTGGGATGCGCCTGGAAACCAGGGATTTCGAAACGCTCTATTTGCCACCCAAACCTGAGGACCCACACCGGTTTGCCCTCTCCGTGCAGTGCAAGAGTTACGGTCAGAACTGCTTGCGAAGCTATTTCGCAGATTACGATGGCACGATTCACGCGACCGGAGAACCGCGCCAGGCCGCAGCCGGGGACCCCGCGTTCTTCCGTTGCGAAAGGTTCTTTGGGGAATGCCCTGACATCATTTGGGACCCGATCTAGAAACAGTTAGTGACTCTGCCCACAAAAAAAGCGCCGCTGGTTGGCGGCGCTCTTTTTTGTCCGGACTACAACAAAACTATTTGGTGTCTGCCGTTGGAGTGGCTCCAAATTCGCGGCGTCCGATGGTGCGAGCGGCACGGGCGGCCATGGGCGGCATTCCCGCGGCAGCGCCATAGCGCTCCATCAGCATGGGTACCATTGCGCCTTCCGCTTCTTTCACGAACGTCAAAGAGCCTTCCGCAGCCATATCGACGCGGATAAAGTCTCCGAGCCTGACCTGACCGGTCGCCACCAGATTGGCTAGAGGAAACACCAGATGGCGTTCAATCGCGCGCTTCAGATGCCGGGCGCCGTATTTCGGATCTGTGCCCTCGTGCAACAAGAAGCTCTTAACCTTGGCGGTGCAATTGAACACAAACTGATTGGCCGCCGACGCCATCAGAATGCGCTGCTGCACCATGCCGAGTTCGATGTCGAGGATTTGCTCGAGGTGCTCAGGCCGCAGAGTCTTGAAAACTACGACCTTGTCGATACGGTTCATGAACTCTGGCGTGAATTTGCGCCGAGCGGCTTCCACCGCGGTGCGATCGATCTTGTCATCCAGACTCGAGTCCACCACCTTCGGCTTGTGAGTGAAGCCCATGCCGCCGTCGACTAGGTTGCTCATTTCACTCGTCCCCAGGTTCGAGGTCAGAATGATGATGCATTGCGACATGTCGACGCGGCGGTTGTCGCCGAGGGTCAGGGTTGCCTTGTCCAGAATGCCGAGCAGCAACTGCCAGAGCGCATCGGAAGCTTTCTCGATTTCATCAAAGAGCAGGATCGAGAGCTTGAGCTTCTCGGTGTGCCACTGGTTGAGAGCTTCCTGCGTGAGCAGGGGATGAGTCTCGCGGTGCCCCAGGTATCCGGGCGGCGAGCCGATCAGCTTGGCGATTTCGTGGGAGTGCTGGAACTCGGCGCAATCAATCTTGATGCAAGCGCGCGCATCGCCAAACAACGTTTCGGACATGGCCTCGACGACTCGGGTCTTGCCTGAGCCCGTGGGTCCCAAGAAAAGCAGATTGCCGACCGGGCGTCCGGGAGGATTCAATCCCGCTAAGAACATTTGGTAGATTTCAACCACCTTTTCCAACGCAGCGTTTTGGCCTACGATCTTGCGGCGCAAGGTGTTGTCGAAATCTCGAGCGTCGTTACTGCGGCGGGTAGGATCGAGTACTGTATTCAAGACGTTTTTCATAGGGTCGGTGGCGTTTCTCTTTCTTGGGCTCCCGTAGGATAGTGGCGCGTTACTTTCCGGTTTTGCGAAGCGACAAATTTTGTCACTCCGCAGGTTGTTTGTCGATTCCCTTACTTACCGCAACCTTCCCTAGTGCAAATCGCTCGCCATCCCAGGAGAACTGCCCACGGCTTATTCCTTCATAACTTAGATGCTCCTGACCGTCAGTAGAGTCACTTACGTGGCATGGGGAAATCATGTAAAGGGAAATAGTTTGCGCATGAGAAATTCGCGGCAACGGGAGGCGAAAGACCTATCTTCATGGCCGTGACCAGACGTAACTAGCAGAGGAATGGGGTGCCCGCTAGCATCCGGAGAAAGCGTTCACCACGTTTTCCACGGAGAAACAACTTGCACCGCTCTCGCTCAGTACTGATCATAGTTTTGTCTTGTCTGGCTCTCGGATTTGTCTTATGGCGATTGGCTTTCGAGCTACCGGCGGCAGCCCAGTCCGGCCAAAGTCCCGAACTTGTGCGCACATCGAACCCCGCACCTAAAGTATTGCCAGGTGACCCGCGCGCGCTTGGGACCATAGCTCCTCCGGGAAGCGCCTTGTATGTGGCCAAGCGTGGGGATACCGTCAACCTGGTTGCCCATCGCTTCCTGGCGCAGACATCGTACCTGACTTCCAGCGAATTAGCCGAGGCTATGCGCAAGGCAAATGACAACCCGCTGGGGACATATCTGAAATCCGGCCAGGAATTGATTGTCCCGGGCATTCTGCCCACACCTATCGTAGAGAAGACCATTGCGGTCCCCCGCGATTTTGAAGTACGGGCTGTCTATCTGACTGGATTGATGGCTGGCAGCGACCGCGGGTTGCATATCATTCGCCGCTGGCGGGAGTTGGGCGGTAATGCCGTGGTTTTCGATGTGAAAGATAGCGATGGAAGCATCAATATTGCCTTCGATCACCCCTTAGCCGGCGGACACCACGTCGCGCTCCATGACCTGCCCAAGTTCACCCATTTCCTGCACTCGCAGGGCATGCATGCGATCGCCCGAGTGGCGATCTTTCGCGACGAGCGGCTGGTGGTTGCGCATCCTGAGCTGGCCGTTAAGTCTCACAAAACCGGGCAGGCTTGGCGCGAAAACGGCAAGCTGGTATGGACTGATCCCTCGCAACCCAAAGTGCAGCAATACGATATCGCTCTGGCTAAGAAGGCCGCCGAATCCGGCGTAGACGAGATTCAGTTTGACTACGTGCGCTTCCCGGCCGAAGGCGATCAGAAAGATGCGAGCTTCGTCTTCCAGACCGAGCACCCCACCTGGCACCGATCAGACGTGATTGCCGACTTCCTGAAACATGCCTATGCGGAATTGCATCCCACCGGCGTCCTGCTTTCTCTGGATGTGTTCGGCATCATGGCCTGGCAGCGGCCCGTCGACTTGGCTCATACGGGCCAGGATATCGTCCAGATGGCAAAGTACTGCGATGTGCTTTCGCCCATGATCTATCCATCGCACTTCTTCGGCATGGACGGAATCGCGCATCCAGGTGACGCGCCCGAGCATTTCATCGGCGAATCCATGAAGCGGTTCGAGTTGATCACCAAGGGCAGCGACGTGGTGATACGTCCCTGGCTGCAGGCCTTTCGCTGGCGCACTAAGACCTACTCTCCGAAGTACATCGAAGTCCAGGTGCAGACGGCAAAAGAGACGGGAGGAATCGGCTTTCTGTTCTGGAATGCCAGCAACGACTACAGCAAGCCCTATGCGGCGATGCCTGAGATGCGGGCGGCAAAAGGCCGATATTTTCGCGGGGATGAGTTGTCAGACCCAGTCCAAGCTGGGTTGACGCAACCCGCCGGCAAAACAGCCATAGACAAATAGTGAACCCTGTTTCAGTGGTGGACCGCTAAGCTAAGGCACGTAAATGTGGGCGACATAAGTTCGGGTTAGGCCTCCGGACTTGCGTCTCTACCTGTCGCCCTCACGGGGGACGACGAACTGTACCTATTCGACCAGTCCGCAACTGCTCTGGTGGATGCAGAAAACCTTCCTTCGTTCCTTCCCGCCTCGGTTATAATCGGGTGGTCTTAGAAATTGGCCGCGTACGTGCTTCCCTGTATACGTGCTGCCTGTCGTGAATGCCAGCAGGCAGATCCGCCCGCGGAAAGGTATTGGCATCTAACGAAACTCCCTGCTTTACGCGTGAATCAAATCTCTAGGAGTGCTCATGGCGATTCAGAAGACGGAGAAAATCTGGCATAACGGCAAACTCGTTCCCTGGGATGCCGCGCAAATCCACGTAATGTCGCACGTAGTCAACTACGGCTCGTCGGTATTTGAGGGCATCCGATGTTACGCGCCGCCGAGCGGTCCGGCGATTTTTCGGGCGCAGGAACACACGCAACGGCTGCTGGATTCGGCTAAGATCTACAGGATCGACGTCGACTTTACGCGCCAAGAGCTCATCTCCGGGATGCTCGAGTTGGTGAAAACCAACGGCATTTGGCCCTGCTACATGCGGCCGATCATTCTGCGGGGCTACGGCGAAGCCGGGGTCAATCCTTTCAATTCGCCGACTGAGGTCTACATTTGTAATTATCCGTGGGGAAAATATCTGGGCACCGATGCCGAGCAGGGCGTGGACGTCTGCGTCTCCTCATGGACGCGCATCGCGCCCAATACCCTTCCCGCCATGGCCAAGTCCGGCGCGAACTACATGAACTCTCAGCTGATCAAGATGGAAGCCATCATCAACGGCTACGTCGAAGGCATTGCGCTCGATGCCAACGGCTACGTCAGCGAAGGCTCGGGAGAGAATGTTTTCGTCGTGCGCAATGGCACGCTGCAGACGGCGCCGCTAGGCAATTCAGTGCTGCCTGGGATTACGCGTGATTCCGTCTTGCAGATCGCTAGAGAACTGGGCATTCCGGTGGTTGAGCAAGGAATTCCCCGCGAACTGCTATACATTGCGGATGAAGCTTTCTTTACCGGCACTGCGGCTGAGATTACTCCGATTCGGTCAGTCGACAAGATCAGCGTGGGAAAGGGAGTCACCGGAGCCGTGACCAAAGCCATCCAGAAGGAGTTTTACGGCATTGTTCGTGGCGAAAAAGCCGACCGGTTTGGTTGGTTGACTCCAGTGCCGGTGGGTAGCAAGCAGCCGGTCACGGTTTAACTGCTTCAAAGTTTAATCTTCGGGGGCGCTTAAGTCGGCGCCCCTTCGGCTTTTCCAACTGAATCAACGCCTAGCACCCCGAGAAGGAGAAAACGATGGCAACTGCAGAGCAAGGCCTCACACCCGAAATGGCAGCCGGTTTCTGCCAGGTCATGCTTGACGGCGTTACCGGTGAACTGGAAATCACCAAGAAAGTGCTCGCCGCCATTCCTGATGACAAAGCTCAATACCGCCCCGATCCACATGCGCGCAGCGCCTGGGAACTGGCGTGGCATCTGGCCAACACCGACGTTCAATTTCTGAACGGAATCGCGAACCTTAGCTTCACAATGGAAAACCCCGATGAAAAGGACAAGCCCAAGACTGTGGCTGAGCTGGTCGATTGGTACGATAAGAATTTCAAGCGTGCGGCAGATCGGGTGCGCGCGTTAACCCCAGAGCAGCTTGCAACCCCGGTCGATTTCATGGGAGCGTTCAACCTGCCGGCAGTTTCGTATCTGGGTTTTCTCAACAACCACAGCATCCATCACCGCGGACAGCTTGCTACTTATCTTCGACCGATGGGCTCAAAGTGCCCGTCGATCTACGGAGGCAGTTACGATGAGCCGTGGCAAGGGACTCAGGCGGAGGCCAGCGCCGCTTGATCTTTGGGAACTTGAAAGCCGCCCTGCGGGGCGGCTTTTTATCGCCCAGCCCAGAGAAGTTGTACGGGATATCGTTCGAAGATCCGGTCGGCACTAATAAGGGTCAGGTCCTCGACCTTTGCTTGCGCGATCAGCAGGCGATCAAACGGATCATGATGATAAGCAGGCAGCGCGAAAACCGCTAAAACGTGCGCGTGAGACACATTGAGCGGACGCAGCCCCTGAGCCGCCATGCGCCGCGGAACATAAAAATCCGGCTGCTCGGGAAGGTGCAGCTTCCCCGACGCGGCCTTGATGGCAACCTCCCACGAAGTGACGGCGGACAGAAAGATATCGTGCCTGACATCTGCGATCACGTCGCGCGCCTTGGCCGAGATTCGTGATGGTTCGCCCACGCTCCACAGCCAGACTCCCGTGTCCAGCAGGTAGGTCACCGCTTCTTCCTTTGCTTGCGGACTGGTGCGCTCGTCAGCGGCGCGTCATAGAAGAGGGCCTCCAAGGCCGGGTCCGGAGCATCGAAATCCTCCGCGATCCAAATCTTGCCCTCGTCGATGCCCATGGGTCGAGACTTGTTCCGTGGGCCTGCCGCTATCAGCTTGGCGACTGGCACGCCCGCACGCGCAATGGTGACTTCTTCTCCCGCCGCCACACGTTGCAGGAGCCGCGAAGGGTGGGTTTTCGCCTCATGAATATTCACTTCCATAATCAACCCCCACATAGACTAAGTCTGTAGACTAAGTCAATCAACGTTTTCTTCTCGTTCCTGCAACGAGGTCAGCCGTTGTTTGAAATTGCGCCCGCTGCCCTGGCCGGGGCGTGTTTCAACCCGAGAAAACGCCCCTAGCCACTGCCCAAACGCGCATTCTTCCGTTACTTAGGTCATCTTGGGTTGGATTCGGTTTCAGTTCATCATACAAGCTGATCCCGGGGAATTATCCGAATGAATATTGATGATTTACTTCGTATCGCCATGGAGCGGCGCGCCTCCGACTTGCACTTGAAGGTCGGCAATTATCCTCACCTGCGAATTGATGGCGAACTTACGCCACTTACCGATCAGCCCCGCATCAGCGCTGAAGATATGTTGACGATGGCCTTCAGCATGATGTCGGCCCGGCAAAAGCAGAAGTTCAAAGAGAGCACGGAAATTGATATGGCCTACGGAGTGGCCGGACTCGGCCGCTTCCGTGTGAACGTTTTTCAGCAGCGCGGCAACGTAGGACTGGTGCTGCGCGTGATTCCAACTAAGATCCGCGCGCTCGACGAACTTTACTTGCCCAAAATTGTTGAGCAGGTTTGCGATATGCCGCGCGGCCTCATCTTGGTCACAGGGGTAACCGGTTCCGGTAAATCCACGACACTGGCGGCAATGGTGGACCGTATCAACTCTACCCGTGCGGAACACATCATCACGATTGAGGACCCGATCGAATTCCTGCATCGTGACAAAAAAGGGTACGTGAACCAGCGCGAGATCGAGGTGGACACGCCAACTTTCTCGGCGGCGCTGCGTGCGTCCCTCCGTCAGGATCCAGACGTCATTCTAGTCGGCGAAATGCGTGACGTTGAAACCATCGGCACTGCACTGCACGCGGCTGAAACCGGCCACATGGTCTTCTCCACGTTGCACACTTTGGACGCGGTCGAAACCATCAACCGTATTATCGCGGTGTTCCCGCCTCCCGAGCAGAAACAGATTCGTCTTCAGCTTGCGGCGGTGCTGCGGGCTGTGATCAGCCAACGTCTAGTTCGACGGTGCGACGGCGACGGCCGCGTGCCTGCTGTCGAAGTCATGATCAATACGGCTTACATTCGGGAATGCATTCTGGTGCCGGAAAAGACGCGCGCCGTTCGCGACGCGATTTCCGCAGGAACTTCGCAGTATGGCATGCAGACCTTCGATCAGTCGCTATGGGACTTGTTCCAGGCGGGACTGATCAACTACGAAACTGCATTGGAAAGCGCTTCTAATGCCGACGACTTCAAGCTGCGCATGCAAGGTATCTCTTCGACGAGCGATATTTCCAAGAACGCGATGCAACAGACCGGTTACGGCGGCCGCTGATTTATCCTCCTGAAACACTCAAGGGCGCGCATGACTTCAGCGCGCCCTTTCTTATTTCGGAGGAGGGCCAGAGCTTGTTTTCGGCAGCCAAACCGAATGGAAGTTCCGGCCCCAGTGAAGATCGCTCGCAGCTAGCAAACCGCTGCATATCTCAAGTGACGACAATCAGCGGCGCTGAGGACAAAAAGCGCATGCTCAAATGTTGAAATGTCGAACACATGATCCAATCCGGTACGCGTCAACACCTCGTTGACGAAATGCGACGGATTCACCAGTTTGAGTTGGATGTTGCGGTTCCGCGCCCACTGATGCAGAGATAAAAGCGCAGTCAGTCCCCCGGCATCCAGCATGTCCACGTCAGATAAATCAATCACGACAATGCGAATGTCATTCTCGGAGAAAACCGCATTCTTCAGCGTGCCAACCTCGGCACCACGAACGATCCGCCCCACGCATCGCACCACTGCTACATCGCCCGACTTTTCCACATCGATAGTAAGCATGACTTGCTTCCTCACTTATCTCTTATTTACGTGGATAGACGCCGGAAAGTTCCCGATGTCACCACAACCCAGGTAAAAAGTTGTAACGTAGTGGAAGCAATCTTTCCGCTGGAAGTGCAGGCGAGGTAATGTATTACCAGCTATGGCTTTTGCTCGTCCGAAAAAAACCGAGTCTGAAAATGAACTCTACGAATATGCGGTCGGAGCGCTCGCCCGCCGCGCACGTTCGGTGGCTGAACTGAAGCGCCTGCTGCGGCCCCGCGTCGAGGCAGAAACAGAATATGGACAGACGCTGGTGGAACTCGTGATTCGGCGTCTTAAAGATCGTGGCTACCTCAACGACGCCCAGTATGCGGCTGCATATTCTTCCTTTCGCCGCGATAATGAAAAATTTGGCCGTCGACGCGTCATCACGGATCTGAAGGCAAAGGGAGTCCACGGCGACGTTATTCAGAATGCAGTCGATGCGGTATACGACGAAGTGAGCGATGAAAAACAAGCGCGCGAATATCTGAAGCGCAAGCGACTCGTGAAGCCGGCGGATCAGAAGCACGCAGCACGAATTTTTCGCCAGCTCACGCGCGCCGGGTTCGCCTCGAAAACGATCTTCACGATTCTCAAGAAGTGGGATGTCGACCATGAGACGCTGAGCGCGCTGGAGGGAGAACTGGAGTAAAAATCACAACGGACCCTAGGCGCCAGCCCCTACATAAGCTTATTGCGTTTTGTGCCTCGAATGTTAGATACTTCCGGAATCGTTCAAATCCACAGGAGGCTCTATGAAAGTTAAGTTGGCAACAGTCATTGCTGCTGCATTGCTATGCTCGGCATCATTCGCATTCTCCCAAGATGTTGCATCAGACGCCGGCAAGACAGCAAAAGATGCAGGTCACGACACCAAAGTAGCGGCCCAGAAAACCGGACACGCCACAGAAAACGCAGCCGACAAGACTGGACACGCGACCAAGACTGCGGCCACGAAGACCGGCCACGCGACCAAGACCGTAGCCACGAAGACCGGCCACGCCGTCAAGACTGGCGCGAAGGATACTGGCAAGGGAGTTGAAAAAGCCGCCGACAAAACTGCAGACGCTGTGAAGTAACTGTCGCCTAAAGGATCCTGCGCGAGGACTTGAGTTTTGTGTTTTATTCCGAGTGGAAGGTCGAGGCGAGGGACTTTGGCGAGCCAACAGTCCCTTGCCTCGCTTGAAGACCTTCAAGGATCATAGGCACCAGTTGCGAGACGCTGCCTGCACCCAGCGTTAGAATCATGTCGCCCTCCTGCGCTCCCGCCACCACTGCCTCCGCTGCTTCGGCAAAGGAAGCGGCGTATTGGGCTTCATGTTCGCCTGCATCTCGAATGTGCCGGGCCAACGCATCTCCCGTGATCCCCTCGATCGGCGCTTCGCTTGCCGCGTAAATATCGAGAATGAACAAAGTATCGGCATCGTGAAACGCATTGGCAAATTCGTCCATGAGTAATTTCGTTCGGGTGTAACGATGCGGCTGAAATACGACGTGGATTTTGCGAAACCCGCACTCCCGCGCTGCCGCCAGTGTCGCGCGAACTTCGGTCGGATGGTGCCCGTAATCGTCGATCACGCTTACGCCAGCGGCCATACCTCGCAACTGAAAACGACGGTCCACGCCGCGGAAGTTTTCTAGCGCCGAGCGAATCTGCTCTACGTTGATATCGAGGCCGATTCCAACGGCGATTGCCGCTGTGGCATTCATTATGTTGTGCGCGCCGGGCACGTGCAGGCGGAATTCGCCCAGGGCTTTTTGCTGAAAGCTCACTTCGAAGTGGCTGATGGGGCGGTATTCGCCGGGGCTGAGCATCGACTTGCCAATTTTAATGTGAAAATCAGAACCGCGGCGCGTGCCGTACGTCACCGTCCGGCGCTGAGTCTGGGGAAGCATGCGGCGCAGCAGAGGATCATCATTACAGACGACCACCATTCCGTAGAACGGCACTCGATCCATGAAGTCAAGAAAAGCCCGTTTGACGTCGCGCATGTTCCGATAGCAGTCCATGTGTTCGCGATCAATGTTTGTGACGACTGCGAGAATGGGAGACAGCTTGAGAAATGAACGGTCGCTCTCATCCGCCTCGGCTACCAGGTACTGCGACTTGCCGAGACGCGCATTCGATCCCATGGCATCGACGCGGCCACCCACGACTACGGTAGGATCGAGACCTCCACCAGCTAACACGGCCGCAACCATGGAGGTGGTTGTAGTCTTGCCGTGCATTCCGGCGATGGCGATGCCGTACTTGAGTCGCATCAGTTCTGCCAGCATCTCGGCACGCTGGATGACAGGAATGTGCAGGGCGTGAGCTTGGCAAATTTCTGCGTTGTCTGGAGCAACGGCTGAACTGGCGACGACCACCTCGGCGCCGGAAATGTTCTCGGCGCGGTGTCCCTCAAAGACGGCGGCGCCCAGACCGACTAAGCGCTGCGTGACAGCGGAACTCTTGAGGTCCGAGCCGGATACCTTGTAGCCAAGGTTCAGTAGCACCTCGGCGATGCCACTCATGCCGATGCCGCCGATCCCGACAAAATGAATGCGCTGGATTTTGGCGAACATTAATCAACGTTTTGCCACGGATTGCACCGATCGACGCGGATCTGACAAAGATTAATCCGTGAAGATTCGTATAATTTTTGGCTAGCTCTTGGTTCCTGCCAGCCTTGCTGCCATGGCCGCTATATCACGTGCGGCATTTGGATGCGATAGCTGGCGCGCCGCGTCGCCCATTATTTTCAGCCGCGATGGCTCACTGAATAGCGAACCAAGCGTTTCCACCAGGCTTTCGCGAGTCAGTTCTGACTCCTCGAGCATCACCGCCGCGCCCGCCCGCTCGAGCGCTTCCGCGTTACGCTTTTGATGATCGTCCGCAGCTCGCGGAAAGGGCACAAAAACCGCCGGCTTACCCGCTGCGGTTACTTCCGCTACGGTGCTTGCGCCGGAGCGGCACATAAGTAAGTCGGCTCGGGTGAACGAACCGGGCATATCGTCTATGAAACGATAGACTTCAACCGAGGTTCCGAACTTAGCGTACGCCGCTTGAGCGTCATTATAGTCACGTTCTCCAGTTTGATGGACGATGTGAATCCTTGGAATCCGCTGGCGCAGGTCCGCCACCGAATCCATGACAACCTGGTTGATTGCATGGGCGCCCTGACTTCCACCGAAGACGAGGAGAGTTGGCTCTTCATTCACGGGATGTTGCGTCGAGATCCGAAAAAAGGCGTCACGGACTGGCACACCCGTTACCTCGCAGCGTTTGAAAAATCGTCCAGTTTCCGCGAAATGTACGGCTGCTCCCGAAACTAACGGCGCTACCAGGCGATTGGCAAACCCAGGCACAAAATTTGGCTCAAATACGAGCGTAGGAATCCTGCTCAGCACTGCAGCCAGCATGGCTGGCCCGGACGCGTACCCGCCGACGCCGATCACTATGTCGGGACGGAACTCCGATAGGATGCGGCGCGAGTCCCATACAGCGCGTGGTAAATCGAAGAAGGTTTTCAGCCGTGTCGCCAGGCTTACGTTTTTCAGCGCGCCGACCTGGACGAGCCGCAGAGGAAATCCGGCGGCCGGGACTAACCGGTTTTCGATTCCACGAGCGGTGCCGACGAACAGCACCTCGGCGCCATAATCTTTCTGAAGTTGTTGAGCAATGGCGAGCGCAGGAATCACGTGTCCGCCGGTACCGCCGCCCGCGAGAATGGCCCGCATGCAGTGACTATAAACCGGAATTTGGAACCGGAACGAGACGCGAAGTTAATTCTTTAGCTGCATCCGCTCGCAGGCCAATCATTCAGCTTGCTTTGAAATGTTCAGCAGCACGCCGATACAGGCCAGCGTGACCAGAAGAGAAGAACCGCCATAGGAGACCAGAGGCAGCGGTATACCTTTAGTGGGCATCATCCCGAGCACGACACTGATATTGATGAAAGCTTGCACTACGATCATGCTGGTAATGCCGACTGCGAGGAAACGCCCGAATATGTCTTGGGTTCTGAGAGCAGTAAGAATACCGCGCCAGAGAAAAATGGCGAACAGCAGCACGACCACCAGTGCTCCCACCAGACCGACTTCCTCGGCCGTCACGGCGAAGATGAAGTCGGTGTGAGGCTCGGGCAAATAGAAAAGCTTCTGCTTACCTTCCATCAGACCGACGCCGGAAATGCCGCCAGTGCTCACCGCAATAAGCGACTGAATGATGTGAAAGCCGCGCCCCTGCGGGTCGGAGTAGGGATCCAGGAAAGCAAGGATGCGATCGCGGCGATAGGCCACGTGGAAAATAAGGAAATACAGCGGCAGCAGCGACGCTAGAAATGCATACGCCAGCACGCGCAGATCAAGTCCGGCCACAAACAGGACGCAGCCCGTAATTGCAGCGCAGGCGATCGCAGTCCCCAGATCAGGTTGAAAGACGATTAAAACAATGAAGATCAGCGTTGGAACAACCGCAGGTAAAACCGTGTTCCGCCAATCTTTCATGGATTTCGTACGGGGCTCAAGGAAGAAGGCCAGAAAGAGGATGATCGCCGGTTTGGCCATTTCGGAGGGCTGTAGGGAGAGCGGGCCCCAGTGAATCCAACGATGCGTGTGGTGGGCGCGATCCAGGAAGAAGACTGAGATCAGCATCAGCGTGGTCAGGCCAAGTAATGAAAAAACGACCGCTGGATTCTTATACCGGCGGTAATCGATTTTCATCGCCAGCACCATGGCCAGAATTCCACCCGTCGCCCAGCCGAGCTGCCGCAGCAGAAAAAAGTAACCGGAACCGTAGCGTTCTTTCGCCATCACGGCGGAAGCGCTGAAAACCATCACCAGCCCGATGAAGATCAACAGCAAGGTGACGGTGAACAGCCAGCTATCGACACTAACGCGCTTCGCCATGGAGAGGATTTCATTTGACCACGGAGATCCGAAGACACGGAGCTTTTTACGGATGATTTTGTAGGACGATTTAACTCTTTTGGTTCGCCTGCTCCGCCAACGCACCCACCACTTCTTTGAAGACCTTTCCGCGATGTTCGTAGTTACGGAATTGGTCGAAGCTGGCGCAGGCAGGAGCGAGCAGCACAATATCTTCTGGTTTGGCCGCCCTGGCTGCGTGTCTGATTGCAGTTTCCAGGGTTTCGGCGTGGTCGATTTCCGGGCCTCCGCCTTTCGAAGAAACGATTTGTGACTCGATCTTCGCGGCAGCGGCCCCGATCGTGTAAACCCGTTTCACGCGCTGCCGGAGCAGTTCGTTCAAGACGGTGTAGTCGCTGCCTTTGTCCTTCCCGCCGAGAATGAGGTGAATGTTCGCCGGGAAAGATTCAAGCGCCTTGATGGTGGCATCGACGTTGGTCGCTTTGGAATCGTTGTAATAGTCCACGCCGCGAATCGTGGCTACGTGCTCCAGGCGATGCTCAACGGCTTTAAAGGCTCGAACCGCCTTGCGGATCCGGTCGGGCTCGCAGCGCAGGAGAGCGCCGACGCAAACCCCGGCCAGAACATTTTCCACGTTATGCGCGCCCTTCAATGGAATCTCGGAAACCATCATAATCTCTCTTTGACCACTATGATCGCGGAAGAAGATACGGTCGTCGTGGACGAACGCGCCCTGCTTCACTTCTCTCGTCCGGCTGAACCAGAAGACTTGGGCTTGGGTGCGAGCGGCCAGCTCGACGCAGGTCAGATCATCAGCGTTGAGCACAGCGAAATCTTCCGGCTGTTGATTTTCGAAGATGCGTGCCTTAGCGTCCGTGTAAGCGCTGAAGGTACGATGCCGGTCGAGATGGTCGGGCGTGACGTTGAGAACTACAGCAATCTTTGGACGAAACGTCTGAATGGTTTCAAGCTGAAAGCTTGAGACTTCCAAGACGGCGATCGTGTCCGCGGTCGCGCCTTCGACCAGTGAGACGGCAGGCGTACCAATATTTCCGCCGACCGCAGTCCGATGTCCGCTAGCTGTGACAATTTCGCCCGCTAGAGTAGTTGTTGTCGTCTTGCCGTTGGAGCCGGTGATGGCAACTATCCGTCCAGGAAAAAACTGCGCAGCCAGCTCGACTTCGCCAATAACGTTTTCTCCAAGAGCGCGTGCTTGCACCAACGGGGGCGCGTCCGTGGGCACCCCGGGGCTCACCACGATCAGATCTTGCCCACCGAAAGTCCGTTCGCCATGTCCGCCAGTTTCGACTGTGATGCCATGGTCGAGCAACACCGGAATCTCGTCTTTCAGTTGGTCGTGGGGCTTGGCGTCAGATACAGTAACACGTGCGCCTTTACCCTTCAGAAAAAGTGCGGACGCGACCCCGGATCTTCCGAGTCCGACCACCAGCACGCGTTTGTTGTTTACGTCCATTGGGTAAATTTTCGATTGCCGATTTCCAATTTGCTACTGAATTTCAACTGACGATTGCCACTCGCCAATCGGAAATTATCTTAACTTCAGCGTCGTCAATGCGAATAATGCGAACACTAACGACGCGATCCAGAAGCGCACAATGATCTTTGACTCCGACCAACCTAGCAATTCAAAGTGATGGTGGATAGGCGCCATCTTGAAGATACGCTTCTTGCGCAGTTTGTAGGATGCCACCTGCAGGATCACCGATATCGCCTCGATCACGAAAACGCCGCCGATGAACGGCAGCAGCAGTTCCTGCTTGATCATTACCGCAACCGTGCCGATGGCTCCACCAAGCGCAAGCGAACCCACGTCTCCCATAAACACTTCCGCGGGATGTGCGTTGTACCAGAGAAAGCCGATCGCAGCGCCTACCATGGCGCCGCAAAAAATGGTCAGTTCGCCGACTTGTGGCATGCGCTCCAGTTCGAGGTATGAGGCAAACGTAGCATGCCCGCTGACGTAGGTCAGCACCGCCAATGCCCCAGCGGCAATCACCGTGCAACCGATGGCCAAACCATCCAGCCCGTCGGTCAAATTCACGGCGTTGCTTGACCCCACGATCACCAGCACCACAAAACCGATGAACGGCAAAAAAGCCAGCGGCCACAAATGGGGATAGTGCTCCAGACTGCCAATCACCAGGTCAGGCCGAAACTGCTTGACGAATGGCACCAGCAGCTTAGTCGAATACAGGCCTCGCGTCTGCATTGCAATCAGAGCGACTGCGATGAGAACGCTAGCGGCGATTTGAAAACCAATTTTGGCTTTGCCGGTCAAGCCCAGATTCCGCCGATGCACAACCTTAATGTAGTCGTCGCTGAAGCCGATGGCTGCAAAGGCAGAAGTAGCAAGAACGGCAATCCACACGAATCGGTTGGTCAGGTCAGCCCACAGCAGCGTCGGAATCACGATAGAAATGGCAATCAGCAAGCCACCCATGGTAGGAGTTCCGGCTTTTTTCTGATGGGCTTTGGGTCCTTCCTCGCGGATGTATTGTCCGATCTGAAATTCGCGCAGGCGATTGATGACAAGAGGGCCAACAATGAGTCCAGTAAATAAGGCGGTCAGGCTGGCGAACGCGGTCCGAAAGGTCAAATAGCGGAAGATGCGAAATGGCGGGAAATAATGAAACAGCTTTTCGTACAACAGCCAATAAAGCAATCAGCCTCCGTTTCGTCGTAGGTCGTTGGTCGTTAGTCGTCGGCACCACCCTCAAGCTAACGACCGGCGACTGATGACTTTTGCGACTGCCACTTTTCCAGCGCTCGCTCCAGTTTCACGCCGCGAGATGCCTTCAGCAATACCACATCTCCATCGCGGGTTTCGCGGGCCAGCCATTCGCCAGCTTCTTCTGGCGTTACGACGAACTCTGCCTGCATTCCGCCTTGGCGCGCGGCTTCAACCATTTGCCGCGACTGACCTTGCACTCCTAGCAGGAAGTCAATCTTCTTGCTCGCAATCTGCCGTCCAGCTTGGCGATGAAGTTCTTCGCCTGCCGGGCCCAGCTCGAGCATCTCGCCCCCCACCACAATCCTGCGTTTTGCAGGCATTGCGGCTAACGCATCGACCATGGCTTCGAGGGCTTTCGGATTGCAATTGTAGCAATCGTTGATGACCGTGATGTTACCCAGCTTGACGACCTGTCCACGCTTATCCGCTGGGGCGAGCGACGCCAGCGCGGCAACGGCCTCTGAGGGACTCAGCCCCCGCTCAAGTCCTACCGCGACCGCCGCCAGTGCGTTGTAGATGTTGTGCGTCCCTACCAGGTGAAGAACCGCCTTTTCCCTGCAACTCCCGACTACTACGTCGAACGCCGAACCCTGCGATCCGTGCGGCTGGATGTTTTCGGCCCGCACATCCACGGACGCCCGTAAGCCATATAGAACGACCTTGCCGCGAAAATCGCGGCCAAATTGCGAAACGTATTCGTCATCACCGTTGAGCACGGCAACTCCGCCCGCAGGCAAAGCTTCAATCAGTTCATATTTTGCGCGTGCGATTCCCGCCACCGAATCAAAGAACTCCAAATGCACGGGTGCTACGTTCGTCACTGCTCCAATTTCAGGCTGCGCTATTTTCGCGAGGGTAGCAATCTCGCCCGCATGAGACATTCCCATCTCAATCACCGCGATGTCGTGCTCTGGTTCGATCTTGAGCAGCATGAGGGGAAGGCCAAAATGATTGTTGAAGTTGCCCTCGGACCTCAGGACTCGGAACCTGGTCGATAACACGTGTGCAACCGCTTCTTTGGTGGTTGTTTTTCCCGTCGATCCCGTCACCCCGACCAGCGGCTTGGCCCACAGGCGCCGAACTGCGGTGGCCAGGGTCTGAAGCGCAAACAGAGTATCGTCCACGGCCATTAGGCGGGTCTTCGCAGCGTAGCGAACCAGGTGATCTTTACGGACCACTGCGGCAGCTGCGCCTTTTTCCAGCGCTGGAGTTACGAAATCGTGGCCGTCCATGCGCTCGCCCTTGACCGCAAAAAAAAGCTCGCCCGGTTGAATAGCGCGCGAGTCGATGGAATATCCTTGCGCCACAGCTGCGTGGTCGAACTCACCACCCGCAGAAATAAATTCAGCAATGCGAGAGAGCGGCAGCTTCATGAATTCTTTCCGGCAGCGGCATTTGCGGCTTCACACTCGTATCCGGCATTGCGCAAAATCTCGCGGGCCATCTCCACATCGTCGAATGGAGCAGATCCTTGGCGCGTGACCTGCACTTTCTCGTGACCCTTGCCCGCAATCAGAACAATGTCGCCAGGCCCAGCTTCACGAATGGCTAGGCCGATCGCCGTCTTCCGGTCCGGTTGCACTTTGTATTTTGTACCGGAACGCTGCAATCCGACCATGGCATCGTTGATAATCGCGAGCGGATCCTCGCTGCGCGGATTGTCTGAAGTCAGTACCACGAAATCGCTTCCTCGGCCTGCGGCTTCCCCCATCAACGGACGCTTCGCCCGATCGCGATCGCCGCCGCAGCCAAACACGGTAATAACGCGCCCCTTCTGTCGTGCCTGTTGGACGAACTCCCGCGCCAGCGAGGTCAAATTTCGAAGTGCATCGTCGGTATGTGCGTAATCCACGACCACAGTAAAGGGCTGATTACAATCCACACGCTCGAAACGGCCCGGCACTGAAGAGAGGCTAGCGATTCCTCTTGCGATCGCATCCGGCTTGCAGGCACGCGCGTAGGCTGCGCCTGCTGCAGCAAGGATGTTGTACACGTTTACTCTACCAATCAGCGGCGAAAAGACGGGGACGGCTTCTTCCAGCATCACCAGGTCGAACCGCGCCCCTCGCGAAGTGATATCGATTTTATCGGCGTGCAGATCACCGCTTTTCAAACCGTAAGTTAAGACTTCTGAACCACGTCCCTTGCTGACTTTCGCAAGTTTCTGACCATATTCATCCTCAGCATTGATGATCGCGACGCGTGGCGGATCAGTGCCGCAGCCTTCGAACAACACCTGCTTCGCCGCAAAATATTCGTCCATGTTGTGATGATAATCGAGGTGATCTCGGGTCAGATTGGTGAACACAGCCACGTCGAACGGAATCCCGTAGACACGTTGCTGAACCAGCGCGTGGGAAGAAACCTCCATCACCGCTTCCGTGGCGCCGTTGCCGAGCGCTTCTGCCAGTATGCGGTTCAAATCTAGCGCTTCAGGCGTGGTATGGGGTGCGGGCAGCACTTTTCCAGCGACGTGATATTCGATTGTCCCGATTAGCGCGCTCTTGCGATTAGCCGCGGAGAGGATCGCTTCCAGCAGGAATGCGGTTGTGCTTTTTCCGTTTGTGCCCGTGATCCCGGTGATCGTCATGCGCTCGGCGGGGCGCTTATAGAAATTAGCGCTCAATCGGGCCAGTGCCCTGCGTCCGTGCGGCACTTGCACCCACGCCACTCCTTCGCGGGGCGTCTCAGTTACCGAGTCGCTGACGATTGCGACTGCACCCGCTGCGATCGCTTTGTCGATGAATCTATTTCCATCACTGGCCTCGCCGCGCATGGCGACGAACGCATCACCGGGCTGTACTCGCCGCGAATCGTATTCCAATCCGCTAATACTCGGATTACCGCTCTGGACGAGGACTTCCGCTCCGTGCAGAAGCTGATGGAAATTCATTGGGAATCCATTGTGAGCTTACTCCAACTCGATGTCTCGAGCGTAGGGGCAAATATCCTCCCCTGCCGCCCCGGACGAGGCGTCCGGTGCTTCGTGAGCATTTTCAACGGGCGAATTTCACCGTTACCCGCGATCCCGTCGCGACATGTGATCCCGCTACCGGAGACTGTTCCCGCGCGAGACCGCTGCCTACCGCATCCAGGTCGAGGCCGTTATCCTGCGCCAGTTCGATCGCTCCGCGCACGCTCTTACCCACGAAAGACGGCACCACGATTCCGCCTTGCTCGACGTCCAGCACAACTGTGCCGCTGGAGGGGAGACGATCGAGAGCGGCAGTTGCGGATGGCGAGTTTGGCGCTGGGGCAGTCTGCCCTGATTCCGTGCCCGACGTGGCCACTGTTTCGCGCTGGCGCAACGCCGCGGGGACTACCACACTTCCAGTTGATTCTGGCTTCGCAGTAGCAAGAGCATTAGGGGTCGGCGGGACTGGACTCGTGGTTGGAGAATCCGCAACATCCAATGCCTCTCCCAAATGGTCGGGTGAACCCTCCGCAAGTTCTTGGGTCTTCACTTGTCGCGATGCCAACATCATTTGCCGGCTCTTGGGCAGTTCGACATCATGCGGAGTGTGTAGATATTCCAACACCTGCTGCGCAACCCGCTGGAAGACAGGCGCTGAAACCTGCCCACCCTGATGCAGACCAACCGCCGAATCCAGAATCACCGCCACCACAATCGCAGGATTGTTGATGGGACCGAATCCGGCGAACGAGGCCACATATTTCGTTTTAGAGTACGCGTGAGTCCCAGGATCAACTTTCTGCGCGGTTCCGGTCTTTCCCGCGGAAGAATATCCTTCGAGGACGGCTTTCTTTCCCGTGCCTTCGAGCACGACTTTCTGCATCATCTGCTTCATTTCCGCCGCAGTGAAAGATGAAATCACACGCCGTCCATCGGCGGGATGAAAGGCGACCGTCTGCGGGGTAGGTTGTGGATCGGTCGTGGCCGCAACGATACGCGGCGGCACCGCGACACCATCGTTCGCAATCGTCGCAACCAATGATGCCAGTTGCAGCGGTGAGATTCCAATCTCCTGGCCCATGGAGATCGCGCCAATCGAAACCTTCGACCACCGGTTCACCGGCTTGGTCAAACCGCGAGTCTCGCCGGGCAATTCAATTCCGGTTTGCTGCCCGAAGCCAAAAGCACGAATGTATTTGTAAAAACGGTCCTCGCCCAGGCGGAGCGCGATCTTGATAGCGCCTACGTCGCTCGACTCTGCCAGAATTCCCCATACCGGAAGCAATCCGTGCGGCCGGCTATCGCGGATGCGCATGCCATTAATTACGATCGATCCCATCTGGCAGTCGAAAACTTCATCCGGACGGGTTAGCTTTTCTTCCAACGCCGCGGAAATCGTCACCACTTTGAAAGTTGAGCCGGGCTCATAGACGTCGCTGACGGCGTGATTCTTTAGCCGCTCCGGTGTAATTTCGCGGGTCAGGTTCGGATTGAAAGTTGGCTGGTTGGCCAGCGCCAGAATTTCTCCGGTATGCGGATTCTGCACGATGATCGTGCCGCTAATTGCGTGGGTCTGCTGCATCCCCACCGCAAGTTCGCGTTCGGCGATGTATTGGATCTGCTGATCGATTGTGAGAACAACATTTTCGCCCGGTTCCGGTTGCTTCTCCACACTGCCAAACCATTTACGGTGGGCGTCGACCGAGATGAGCATGCGTCCCGGGCTGCCGCGCAGTTTGTCGTTGTACTGGCGCTCAATCCCGCTCAGACCTTCGTCATCCATGCCGACGTAACCCAGCACCTGGGCCGCCAGTTCACGCTTGGGATAAAACCGCCTGGATTCCTTCTGGAAATAAATTCCGCGCAAGTTCAGCGAGCGGATGCGATCGGCAGTCTCCGCGTCTGCCTTGCGTGCGACCCAGCAGAACGTCCGGGCGGCTTTGCACTTGGCCAGGGTTTCGCGAGGATCGGTTTTGGTGATCTTCGAAATGAGGGAGACGGTCCCGGCGAGGTCGGGGATTTCTGTTGGCACTGCGAAAGCGGAATCAACCGAGATGGACATCGCCAATTCGCGCCCGGTCCGGTCGTAGATAATTCCGCGCTTGGCCGAGACCTCTTCCGTACGCTCGCGTTCATGGATGGCCCGCTTCTGAAAACTCTCGTAACGAAAGATTTGCAGGTAGACCAGACGCAGGCAAATGCCACCGCACCAGAGAACCAGAACTGCAGCCAGTAAGTAGAGTCGGGTGTTAATGCTATTGCGGGGTGTGTTTGTGGCCACCGGTCGCGCCCTCTAGACAAACATGGCGGCTCGGAAGCCGCCAGAACTTGAGCCACGGATTTGCACCGATATTCACGGATCCTCTGTTTTATTTCTGGAGTAATCCGTGTTCATCCGCGTAAATCCATGACTGATTTTCCCTCCACATCTTTACGGAACGGAGACGACTGATACCGCAGCGCTCGCCATTACCGGTGTGGCATCGGGGGTGGCAGACTCCATGCGAATCACCTGACCAGCTTGGGGTGGTTGCATTCCGTATTGCCGCGCCAGCCTATCGATGCGGTCGGGAGAGCGCAGCGAAGCTTCTTCCAATCGGAGCGTTCGATTCAACTCCGTAAGCCCATTGCGCTCGCTCTTCATGTATTCGATCTTGTAGCCGTACTCGATAGCCTTGAAGTGCTGCCAGGTATAAGTCATAACCAGCAGAAAAAGGCAGCCTAGCGCGACGCCAAACTGTCTCATCTCTCGTCCGCGCCGAGGGTCTTCGACTTTTACCAGACGCGAATTGTCAATCGGTTTGGCGAAGTAGATCTCGGGCGTGCCTGTCCAGCATGGCTTACGCTTGCGCCCTCGAACTGGGCCTTGAACTGCCATGGCTGCTGCGGCCATTTACGCCACCCCAAGTATTTTCGAGTCGAACGCCAGTTCGCGCTCGGTTGCGGTGTACCAATAGCCTGTCTTTGTTTCCTGAAAATCGGAAGTCTTATGAGCGTGCTTTTCCGCATGCTCGACTGTGGAAATCAGTTCATCAATCAGTGTTCCTGTAAACATAATCAGCCTCCGCTTCCTTCCTGATTTTTCTAACCAGTTTGTCATCCCGAGCGAAGTGAGGGATCTGTTGTGCTTTACGCAAACAAACTGCAGATCCCTCGCTCCGCTCGGAATGACAATTTTTAAAGAACTAAACTCTTTCCGCTGCGCGCATTTTCGCGCTGCGCGACCGCGGATTGCGATCAATCTCTTCTTCCCCGGCGGTCACCGGCTTCTTGGTCAGCAACTCATAATGACCTTGCTTCACTCCGTCGCGGAGAGCATCTTTCACAATGCGATCCTCCAGCGAGTGGAAGCTGATGATCACCAGCCGTCCGCCCGGTTTGAGCACCTGCGGGGCTGCTTCTAGCAGCGCCCGCAAGTCCCTCAACTCATTGTTTACGAAGATTCGGATTGCCTGGAAAGTTCGGGTCGCCGGATGAATCCTTCTTTCTGCCTGATTCATTGGCCGGGCCGCGGCTGATACGACATCTGCAAGCTGTGCAGTAGTTCGGATCGGCCGCGACCGGACAATGGCTCTGGCGATTCTCCGCGACCTCCTTTCCTCACCGAATTCGTAAATCAGATTGGCGAGTGTGACCTCGTCGACCTGGTTTACCACTTGTCCGGCGGTGAGCTCGGCCTGCGGATTCATTCGCATGTCGAGCGGTCCATCCGCCTGAAAACTAAATCCTCGCGCGGCATCGTTGAGATGCAAACTGCTGACGCCAATGTCCGCCAAAATCCCATCAATGGTCGCGGGTCTTTGGTCACTGCCGATTTCTGCAAACGATCGGTGCAGCAACGTAATCTGCGGCCAATCAGATTCGCCAACGGCCAACGACGAACGACCAACGACCAGTCTTTCCCGCGCGATGTCCAGCGCCGCAGGATCTTTATCGAGGCCAATCAAATGACCCGGTGCGCCGAGGCGTTTTGCGATTTCGAAACTGTGCCCGCCCAGGCCA
>Ga0210410_10000075_pt1 | contig 165888 bp, 148 predicted proteins | sample IncBWC4MmetaG_FD_161058 | JGI IMG/M metagenome (GOLD analysis project Ga0210410, IMG submission 161058) | Forest soil microbial communities from Barre Woods Harvard Forest LTER site, Petersham, Massachusetts, United States - Inc-BW-C-4-M | ecosystem: Environmental > Terrestrial > Soil >... | reverse complement strand
TATACTCCTTCACCCACAACACGCGCCTCCGCCTGAAAATTCCTCTCGGCGCCGATGAGCAACCCGCCACACTCGTCCCCGTTTGGCCTGCCGCCAACTGGCTCGAGCGTGAAATCTTCGATCTCTTTGGCATCGCCTTCCGCGGCCATCCCAATCTAAAGCGCATTCTGCTTCCCGATGAATGGCAGGGACATCCGCTGCGCAAGGACTACGACATTCTTCAGCAGGACACCGCCTGGGTCCGGGAAAATCTGAGCATCGAGAGCGGCCAGTAGGGTGTGAAAATCTTGGCTGATACCGGAAATGATAACGCCGCGCAGAAAACCGATACGCTCTTCGGCGCCGATGAACTCGTCATCAACATGGGGCCGCAGCATCCCTCTACCCAGGGCGTCCTGCGAGTCAAACTCAAGCTCGACGGCGAGCGTGTTGTCGGCTCGGAATGCGTCATCGGCTATCTGCACCGTGGCGTCGAAAAAATTGCCGAGAATCGCACCTACCAGCAGTTCGCTCCTTACGTCGACCGCATGGACTACGTTTCCGCCGTCAGCAACGGCCTCGGCTACTGCGAAGCCGTGGAAAAACTTCTCGTCGTCGAAGCTCCTCCGCGCGCTCGCGTCATCCGCACCATCCTCACCGAACTCCAACGAATTGCCAGCCACCTTCTCTGGCTCGGCACGCACGCCCTCGATATCGGCGCGCTCACGCCGCTCTTCTATTGCATGCGCGAACGCGAAGAAGTTCTCAAAATGTTTGAAAAATACTGCGGCGCGCGACTCACCACGCACGCTTTCCGCATCGGCGGCCTCCAGTACGAGGCTTACGACACGATGGAGAAAGACGTCGAACGCTTCTGCAAGAATTTCGAGGGCCGCATTCAGCAATATTCCGACCTGCTTACTGGCAACAGCATCTGGATCGGCCGCACCCGCAATGTCGGCCTTCTCAATTCTGCTGACTGTATCGCGTTAGGTGCCAGTGGCCCGGTCCTTCGTGCCAGCGGCGTGGCATGGGACCTGCGCAAGGCCATGCCTTACGCTGCCTACGACCAGTACAAATTCGAAATTCCTGTCGGCACACGCGGCGACACCTACGACCGCTACATGGTGCGCATTGATGAGATGCGCCAGTCGCGCCTCATCTGTCTCCAGGCCATCGAAAACATTCCCGCTGGCCCCATCATGGCACGCGTCGGCAAAGTCCTGAAACCGCCCGTCGGGGAGGTCTACCATGCCATTGAAGCCCCCAAAGGCATCCTTGGCTACTACATCGTCAGCGACGGCTCTACGCAACCTTATCGCGTTCGCATCCGGCCTCCGTCATTCGTCAATCTCCAGGCCCTCGATAAAATGATTCGCGGCCACCTGGTAACCGACGTGGTAGCCATCATTGGCACTCTCGATATCGTTCTCGGAGAGGTGGATCGCTAGCGATGAACGCGATGCTCCATTCCATCCTCGCGTTTGTTCAGACCTGGTGGGTCGAGCTGCTCTGCGCCCTCTTGATTGTCCTCGTCGTCCCCCTCATCGCCGGCTACATCGTCCTCGTTGAGCGCAAGGTCATGGCCGACATGCAGGCCCGTCTTGGCCCCATGCGCGTCGGTCCGCACGGCCTTCTACAGCCCATCGCCGATGCCTTGAAACTTCTCATCAAGGAAGACCTCATCCCCGATAACGCCGACCAATTCATCTTCTGGCTCGCCCCAGTCCTTTCTATGACTGCCGCGCTCACTTCCATGGGCGCCGTCGCCTTCGGCCCGTGGTTTCAGGTCGCCCGCGACATCAACATCGGCCTTCTCTTCGTCGTTGGCGTCAGCGCCCTCGGCCCGTTTGGTATCGTCCTCGGCGGCTGGGCTTCCAACAATCACTATTCCATCATCGGCGCGCTTCGTAGCACCGCGCAGCTCATCAGTTACGAAACCACCGCCGGGTTCGCCCTGGTCAGCGGCTTCCTCCTCGCCGGCACTCTAAACGTCCGCTCCATCGTAGAAACCCAGCGCGCCGACCACGCCTGGTACGTCTTCCTCGCCCCCGTTGGCTTCTTTACCTACCTCATTGCCTCCATCGCCGAAACCAATCGCGCTCCTTTTGATCTTCCCGAGGCCGAATCCGAGCTCGTTGCCGGCTACATGACCGAATACAGCGGCTTCCGCTGGTCCCTCTATTTCCTAGCGGAGTACGCTAACATGATCGTCGTTGCCTCCGTGGGCACCACACTCTTTCTCGGGGGCTGGCTCCGGCCGTTTCCCAATCTCCACTGGCTCGCCTGGCTGGACGCCTTACCCGCCTTTCTTCTCGCTGGCATCGCAATTTACTGCGTCTTCAGGGCAGGGAAGCAGCCTGCCCGCGTGCAATCGCTCTTCCTGTGGGCCGTCGCGTTTGCTTGTTTTGTCGTCGCTGTGATTTTCGCGCTTGCGTCGCCGTTCAGTCATCTGCCGCTTCAAAAAATGCACGATGGCCTTTACGGCGCCTTCTGGTTCCTCCTCAAGGTTTCCGCCTATATTTATCTCTTCATGTGGCTGCGCTTCACGCTTCCGCGTTTTCGCTTCGATCAACTCATGCGCCTCGGCTGGCACATCCTGATCCCGCTGGCTCTGATCAATGTTGTGGATGTCAGCATCGCTCAGGCACTGTCTTCCGAATTTGGACTAAACCGCTGGCTCGCCATGGTTGTGACCACACTCGCCACGCTCGGGGCCGCCATGCTTTTGTTGCGCTGGAACGACAAGTATTCCGCCGCCGCTTCCGCTGCGCTCCTGGCGGACTCCTCCATCGCGGAGGAAACCAATGCTGGATAGCATCATCTTCTACTTCTTTGCCGGAATCGCCGTGATCAGCGCAGCCCTCATGATCTCCCGCCGCAACGCCATCCACAGCGCCGTTTTCCTTATCACTACGCTGCTGGCCACCGCCGGAATCTTCTTGCAGCTCCACGCCGAATTTCTCTTCATCGCGCAAATTATTCTTTATGTCGGCGGCATCATGGTGCTGTTCATCTTCGTGATCATGCTCGTTCGGCTGGATGTACCGCTGCCACAAATCCGCTCCGGTCTGCAGAAGTGGGTCGCACTTTTGGTCGCTCTGGCGGTTGGTACCGAAGCCGCAGTCGTGCTTTGGCTCGCACGCAAAGTTCCCGATCAGGGTCTCCTCATACCGAATCCTGCGCCTGTTAATCAGCTGCACCCCAACACGGAAGAGCTCGCAAAAGGATTGTTCGGTTCTTATCTTCTTCCCTTTGAAATCGCCAGTATCCTGCTGCTCGTCGCCATGGTGGGTGCCGTGGTCATGGCCAAGAAGAGGACCGACGCCCCATGATGCCCATCGGCCACTACCTTTTCCTCAGCCTCGCGCTCTTCCTGATCGGCGCCATCGGCGTCATCATGCGCCGCAACGTCATCATTGTCCTCATGTCCATCGAACTGATCTTGAACGCCGTCAACATCAACCTCGTCGCCTTCTCCCGCAACTTCGGCGACGTCGCCGGACAAGTCTTCGCCCTCTTCATCATTGCCGATGCCGCCGCGGAAGCCGCCGTCGGCCTCGGCATCATCATCGCCTTCTTTCGCAACCGCGAAACCGTCCTTGCTGACGAAATGGATCTGCTCAAATGGTAGCCATCAATCCATCGCGATCCATCCCCGAGGCCCGCCGATGAGCACCCCCGGCTACTTCCTGTCCCACCTCTGGCTCATGCCGCTCTTTCCGCTCGCAAGCGCCGCAATTATGTTTTTCTTCGGCCGCCGCCTGTCGAAAGAGGCCGTGAATCTCTTCTGTGTCGGCAGCGTACTTTTTTCTTTCCTTCACGCTCTCGGCGCCGTCCTCAGACTCTTCTCGCTCCCCGCCACCCAGCGCATTTACCAGCAAATCCTCTTCGAATGGATCACGCCCGGGCCCATGCCCACCTCCACAGGCCTCGTCAATTTCGCGGCCGACTGGGGCTATCTCCTCGACCCGCTCTCCTCGGTAATGATCATCGTCATTACCTTCGTCGGTTTTCTGATCCACGTCTATTCCGTCGGTTACATGGCCCACGAAGGCGGCTACTACCGCTTCTTCGGCTATCTCAATCTCTTCATGTTCTCTATGCTCACTCTCGTCCTCGCCAACAACCTCCTGTTCCTCTTCGTCGGCTGGGAAGGCGTGGGCCTTTGCAGCTACCTGCTCATCGGTTTCTATTTCCTGAAAAAATCCGCCGCCGATGCCGGGAAAAAAGCGTTCATCGTCAATCGAATCGGCGACGCGGGATTTCTTCTCGGCCTCCTGCTCGTTGCAATAACATTCGGCACCGTCCGCTTCACCTCCGAAGGGCTTGCCGATCCCTCCGCTTTCCCTGGCATCCTGCAATCGCTCGCGGCCATGGTCGGGCGACCGCAATTCACCTACGGCGCGCCCGTGTTCACCTCCATTGCCCTGCTTCTCTTTGCGGGCGCCACCGGAAAATCCGCGCAAATTCCGCTCTACGTCTGGCTTCCCGACGCGATGGAAGGTCCCACGCCCGTCAGCGCGCTCATCCACGCCGCCACCATGGTTACCGCCGGCGTCTACATGGTCGCGCGCATGAGCCCCATCTATCAACTCGCCCCCGTCGCCATGGACGTCGTCGCCATCATCGGCGCCACCACCGCCATCTTCGCGGCCACCATGGCCGTTGTCCAGACCGACATCAAGAAAGTCCTCGCCTATTCCACCATCAGCCAACTCGGCTACATGTTCCTCGCGCTCGGCGTCGGCGCCTTCGCCGCCGGCATTTTCCACCTCATGACCCATGCGTTTTTCAAAGCCCTGCTCTTCCTTGGCGCCGGCAGCATCATCCACTCGCTCTCGGGAGAGCAGGATATCCGCAAAATGGGCGGCCTGCGCTATACCATCCCCGCAACCTCGGTCCCGTTCATGATTGCAACGCTGGCGATCACCGGCGTACCCGGCCTCTCCGGCTTTTTCAGCAAAGACGAAATTCTCGGCCACGCCTTCAACCGCCACCTGATGCTGGACCGCTATCTCGCACTATGGGCTGTGGGACTTATCACAGCCAGCCTGACAGCCTTGTACATGTTCCGGCTTCTTTTCGAAACTTTTTACGGTAGGTCCAGGCTGCCTATTGAGATGGAAGGCCACATTCACGAATCCCCGAAGACCATGACGGTTCCACTGATGATTCTCGCCTTCTTTTCAATCGTTTCCGGATGGCTCGCACTACCCATTCTCTGGGGTGAAGAAAGTCCATTCGAACGTTTTCTCGAACCGTCGCTGCGTGGCGTCGAAACGGATACCGCCGCAATTACCTTCGGGCACCACACCTTGCTGGTTGAGTACGCACTGATGGCTGCCTCGGTAGCGTTCGTCGCGCTGGGCTGCTGGCTTGCGTACAGGCTGTATCTCGAAAATCCGAAACTGCACACGAGACTCGCGGAATCCTGGCCTCGCCTGCACAATCTCCTCATCCACAAATACTACGTCGACGAAATCTACGACGCCCTCTTCGTCAATCGCATCAAGGATCTCAGCACCGCGCTCGGATTGTTCGACTCGAGAGTAATCGACGGCCTCGGCGTGGACGGCGCCGGATGGCTCGCGCGCATTTTTTCCCGGATTTCCATGTGGTGGGACAAATGGGTGGTCGACGCCTTGGTCAACACGCTCGGCTGGTTCCCCAAATTTCTCAGCATGCCCGTGCGGATGTTCCAGACCGGCGTTTTTTCCACCTACGCCGTCTTCATCCTCATCGGCCTGGCAATTCTGCTTGGGTTTTACGGCCACCACGTGCAGACGTTTGTGCGCACCTTGCACTGAAAGGCGATTCGCATGGGGCATTCCTCAGGTCATATTCTCAGCCTGATCCTCTTCACGCCGCTCTTGGGCGCGCTGGTCCTGCTTTTCATTCCGCGCGACTCACAACTCCTTCACCGCCTCATCGGCAATCTCTTCGGTATCCTCGGCTTCCTAGTCTCGCTTCCGCTCATCCTCCATTTTCCGGCCGGCAGCGGCGACTACGAATTCAGGGAAGCCGCCGACTGGATTCCCTCCATCGGCGCAAAATATTCCCTCGGCGCAGATGGCATCAGCATGCTCCTCGTCATGCTCACCACTCTGCTCGGTATGATCGCTATAACTTCCTCCTGGAGCGCCATCCAGCAGCGCACGAAGGAGTACTACATCCTCCTTCTCCTGCTCCAGACCGGCATGCTCGGCGTCTTTCTCTCCCTCGACTTCTTTCTCTTCTACGTCTTCTGGGAAGTCATGCTCGTTCCCATGTATTTCCTCATCGGCGTGTGGGGCAGCGAGCGGCGGCTTTACGCCGCCATCAAATTCTTCCTCTACACCCTCGCCGGCTCCGTCATCATGCTGCTTGCGATCCTCGCGCTTTATTTCAACTACACAAAAACCCTGCCCCAAGGCGCCATCGGCACCTTCGACATCCCCACGCTCCTCGCCACCGCGCAGCATTTTCCCGATAGCTTGAAAATTTGGCTCTTTTGGGGATTCTTCTTCGCCTTCGCCATTAAAGTTCCCATGTTCCCGTTTCACACCTGGCTGCCCGACGCCCACACGGAAGCCCCCACCGCCGGCTCCGTCATTCTCGCCGGAGTCCTCTTGAAAATGGGCACCTATGGTTTTCTTCGCTTCTCGCTCCCGCTTCTCCCGGCAGACCCCGCCTTACGCGAAAAAATCATCCACATCGTCATCGCGCTCTCGCTTATCGGCATCATTTACGGGGCCGTCGTCTGCCTGATGCAGAAAGACATGAAGCGCCTCATCGCCTACTCGTCTGTCAGCCACCTCGGCTTCTGCACGCTCGGCATTTTCGCGCTCACGCCGCAGGGCCTCGCTGGCAGCGTCCTCCAGCAGATCAACCACGGAATCTCCACTGGCGCGCTCTTCCTGATCGTCGGCATCCTCTACGAGCGCCGCCACACGCGCCTCATCTCCGAATTCGGCGGCTTGGCCACGCCCATGCCCAACTTCGCTGCCATCTATCTCATTGTCAGCCTCAGCTCTCTCGGCATGCCGCTGCTCAACGGTTTTATCGGCGAATTCACGATCCTGCAGGGCACATTCGTCGTCAGCAAAGCCTGGGCCGCCTGGGCCTCTCTGGGCATCGTTCTCGGTGCCGCGTATCTCCTCTGGCTCTATCAGCGCACCATGTTCGGCCCCATCACTCATGACATAAACAAAGCGCTCCCCGACCTCAATCTCCGCGAATACGCCGTCCTGCTTCCGCTCGTCGCCCTCGCTTTCTGGATCGGCATCTATCCAAAGCCCTTCTTCGCCTACATCGAAAAACCTGTCCAGCGCATCGTCCAGCAGGTGAATCCTGCGTTTTACCAGCAGGCTGCCTCTCCGTCCTCAACCTCCTCTTCCTTTTCCTCCTCTACGTCAATTTCCATGAGGCCACACTAATCCACCGCCATGCACTCCTTCCTTGATCCCATCCTAAATTTCATCCACGGCGACGGCATCACCGTTTTGCCCCAGATGGAGCTGCTCCTGTTCGCGCTCGGCATTCTCATTTTCGATTTCCTCCTCGAGAAAAAGGAAAAGCATTGGAATGCCGGCCTCGCCCTGCTCGGAGTTGGCGCCAGCGCCTTCGGACTAATCATGCAGGCCAGGCGTTTCAATCTTCACCAAGAATCCCGCCCCGACCTGCCTGGGCTCCTCGGTTTTCAAAATACCGTCGTCATCGACGGCTATTCTCTCTTCTTCGCCGCAATCTTTCTCGCCACCACGGGGCTGGTTATCCTTCTTTCCGTGCGCTATCTCGATCTCGAGCGCGAGCAGGAAGGCGAATACTACGCGCTACTTCTTCTTGCCTGCATCGGCATGATGTTCATGGCTTCCGGCACCGACCTGATCGTGATGTTCCTTGGCCTTGAAACCATGGCCCTCAGCTTCTACGTCCTCGCGGGCTTTCTCCGCCGCGAAAAGCGCTCCAACGAAGCCGCCCTCAAATATCTTCTCCTGGGGGGTTTCAGCACTGGCATACTCGCCTACGGTTTCTCGCTCCTCTACGGCCTCACTGCCAGCACCAGCATCCTGGAGATGGGCACCACGCTTGATCGCCGTTTCCAATATTTCGCGGGCCGTGGCATGGCCGACTGGCTCGTTATCCTCTCGTTCGTCACCGTCGCCGCTGGCCTGTTCTTCAAAGTCGCCGCGGTTCCATTTCACCAGTGGGCCCCCGACGTCTACGAAGGCGCGCCTACACCCATCGCCGCCTACGTCAGCGTGGCTTCAAAGACGGCCAGCTTCGCGCTGCTCGTTCGCCTGTTTTTCTGGGTCTTTGGCACTTCGCAACCCCTCTGGCAAGGCCTCGTCGCCGGCGTCGCAATCGCATCACTAACCTGGGGCAACCTGGCAGCCCTCACACAAACCAACATCAAGCGCCTCCTTGCCTATTCCTCCATTTCTCACGTCGGCTACATCCTTCTCGGCCTCGTCGCTGGAAACGAAACCGGTCTGACTGGAATCGTCTACTATCTGATCGCCTACGCCTTCATGACCATCGGCGCTTTCGCCGTAGTCGTAGTGCTCCGCCAACATGGCCTCATTGGCGATGAACTCGACGACCTCGACGGCCTCTACCAGCGCAGCCCCGCCGCCGCCGTTGTTCTCCTCATCTTCATGCTTTCCCTCGCCGGCATTCCTCCCACGGCGGGCTTCATGGGCAAGTACTTCATCTTTCTCGCGCTCATCGAATCGCATCATCCCGTGCTCGCCGTTTTCGCGGCCCTCTACATCGTTCCCGCGCTCTACTACTATTTCCGCGTCGTAGTTCACGCATGGTTCAAAAAGCCCGGCGACGCGCCAGGACCGTTTATGACCAATGCGCAAGCTATCGCCCTCGGCGCGGCCCTGTTTGTAACTCTCGCCGCGGGGTTGTATCCTGAGCCGTTCATGCGGCTCGCCCACTATGCCCTCGGAATCCAACGATAAACCGGTCGCGGAGACTTCTCCTGCTGAGAAGCAGGCGAAAGGCTTCTCGCAGCAGATCGCGACGGCGATGGAGCTCCCGTTCATTTTCGTTGGGTGCATCGTCGTGGGCGGCGCAATCGGCTACTTCCTCGACGTGTGGCTGCACACAAAACCCGCTCTGATGATTGTCTTCGGCGCTCTCGGTTTCGTCGCCGGTCTCCGCGACCTCCTGCGCCGGCTCCCCAAAGACTGACTTCTCCGGGAACTTCAGTGCCCGATTCATGTTAAATTTCCACACGGGCTATCCTGCGCCGCTATGTCCACCACTCCCCTCGACGTCGCTCCCTATCTCAAATCCGAAAAATGGATCGCCCGCTTGACCATTCTCCTCGGCGCGCTCGCCGCGATCCCCGTCGGCTGGTTCTATAGCTCATCCTGGGGCGCAGGCATCCTAGTCGGGACCATGCTAGCCTGGTTCAATTTCCGCTGGCTGAGGCAAGGACTCGAAGCGCTCACCACAGCCGCCACCGCCCAGGCCAACCGCCGCAACCCGCGAGTTCCCATCGTGACGTACTTCAAAGCCCTGTTCCGGTACGGGTTGATAGCCCTCGCTGTCTATGTTATTTTTAAGTATCTGAACGTTCCCATATTGAGCATGATTTTTGGTTTGTGCGCCCTGGGAGCGGCCACACTGGCAGTCAGTGTGTACGAAATCCTGCATCCTCAGGAATAGCGAATGGAAGAACGCGTAAGCCCGATAACCCATTGGTTTAACCACATCTTCGCGCCGATTGCGCTCGCGCTGCTTCACGCGCTGCACATCCAGCCCAAAGACTACGACGCCCCCATCCCTGAATATGTAGTCATGTCCCTCCTTGTGCTTGTGTTCTGTACCATCTTGGCGTTAATTCTCCGTGCTCGCCTGTCCGTTGAGCGCCCCGGCCCGCTCCAGCAGGGTGCTGAGCTTCTCCTCACCAACCGGCTCGGCTTTGGCATCAAGGATCTTCTTGAGGAAAACGTCGCCCATGGCGGCGAAAAGTTCATCGCGTTCACCGGCTCGATCGCGATATTCATTCTTTTCGCCAATCTCTTAAGTGTGTTTCCGGCCTTCAGTTCGCCAACCGGCAACGCGGTTGTGCCTCTGGCATGCGCCTGTCTCACATTTCTTTATTTCAATTGGCAGGGAATCCGTCACCACGGTCCTTTCCACTATCTCCTGACTTTTGCGGGCTCTCCCAAACAGGTGGGCGATTGGGTGCTTGCCGTCCTTTTGTTCCCGGTCGAACTCATCAGCACCGCCGCGCGCCTCCTCTCGCTCACCGTTCGTCTCTGGGCCAATATCTTTGCGAGCGACCTCATCTACATGATCTTTCTCGGACTGCTTCTTGGGCCGGCGCAATGGGGTTGGCACAAGAGCCCCATCCTCGGTATTGCTTTGGGGGTATTTCCGGCCTTGTTCCCGATTCTTTTCATCGGTCTGCACATCTTCGTGTCCTTCATCCAGGCCTATATCTTTACCGTGCTGCCCTCGATTTATCTGGGACTCGCCACAGCGGACGAGCACTAGGTTTTTCGCCGCCCTTGGCGGCCGCCGAATTCCAGTGGCCCATCTCTGAAGATGGGCCCGCCCCAGGAGACGGAGTCCGTGCTCTTGGGTTGAGGCAACAATCTTGTTCTTGCCGTTCAGCGTGAGACCGGTTGTAAGGCGCAGATCCGGGAACCACCCACTGGCGGTATTCTAAGGAGGCAGTAATGAAGAAAGCAGTCCTGTTGTTGACCGTTCTAGTGGTTGTATTGCTTGTTGCACCGGCGGTTTTTGCTCAAGATGGTGGCTCAGCAGCTGGCGGAAAAGGGGCCTTGGCGATTGCTGCAGGCTTCGGCATGGCAATCGCAGCGTTTGGTGGTGCACTCGGGCAGGGGAAGGTCGCATCCTCGGCCTGCGAAGGCATCGCTCGCAATCCCGGAGCTGCGGGAGCGATTCGTGCCGCGATGATTCTCGGTCTGGTGTTCATCGAGACTCTGGCACTGTTTACTTTGGCCATTATCATGTTGAAGGCCTGACCCGCGAAACCCTGTCTCCCAACTCAAGATTCAACGACCCGCTCCGGTCATCCCGGAGCGGTTTTTTCTTGGCGTGCGTTGGTTCTGCCATCATTTTGATTCCGCGGCCTTACACTCCCATCAGCATTCCATAGCAGGCAGTCCCGCATGTGGCAGAAGTACTCCTGCTTGCTTTGAGCTGAGCTGAAGGCCTGTGGTCTTGGGTTAGCTTAGGGTCTGATGCCAGAGATGGTGCTGTTGCGCTGGCTTCATCGGGCCACGATGCCAGGGCCGCGAAGCAAAAGTGCAGAACTGTCAACGTGCGGACAGGATGAGGTTTTGCGAGAGTACAATCCCAAGCACATGGTTTGGCAACAGCCCCAGATACAGCGTCGCCAGCGCCGCAACCGCCACCACCATCGCCGCCGTCGGGCTCAGGCTGGTCGCAGCGTCTCGAGGGACATCGCCCTTGTGTTCGCGCATGTACATCACCACGATCACGCGGAGATAGTAGTAGGCGCCGATCACGCTATTGATCGTCATCAACACCGCCAGCCAGATCAGCTTCGAATTGATGGCCGCTTTGAACACATAGAGCTTGCCGAAGAATCCCGCTGTGATGGGAAGTCCCAGCAGGGAGAGCAGGAACAAAGTCATTGCCGCGGCGGCAAATGGCTGCCGTGTGCCGAGGCCCGCAAAATCATCCAGCGTCAAATAGCGTTCGCCCTGTCCGCCAATCTCTGAAACAATCGTGAACGCGCCCACCTTCACCAGCGAGTAACCCAGCAGATAAAACAGAACTGCCGCATATGCCGGCGCCGCACCGGTTTCCGGGTCCAGCTTCATCGTCGTCACCGCCGCAAACGCCACCAGCGTGTATCCCGCATGCGCGATCGAACTGTAGGCCAGCAAGCGTTTCACGTTGGTCTGTACCAGCGCGCCCAGGTTGCCCACGAACATCGTGACCACCGCAAGAATCCAGAACGCCCAGAACCAGAAATCCGTCGCCGCATGAATCGTCGTGAAAATCCTAAGCAGCAGCGCAAACGTCGCCGCCTTCGGCCCCGCGGAGAAAAGCGCCGTTACCGGCGTCGGCGCGCCCTCATAAACGTCCGGCGTCCACACCTGAAAGGGTGCAGCCGCCACCTTGAAGCCCAGGCCAACCAAAATCAGCGTCAAGCCAAGCCGCAGCAAGGTGCTGCCGGAATCCGCCGAAGCAATCTGCATCAGGTTTGTGGAGCCGGAAGCGCCGTAGACTAGCGCGATTCCGTACAGGAAAAACGCCGTGGCGAACGACCCGAGCAAAAAGTATTTCACCGCCGATTCACTCGACTTTACCGAATCGCGACGGTAACCCGCCAGGACGTAACTTGAAATCGAGGACATCTCCAAGCCGATAAACGCAGTCAGGAGTTCCTGTGCGGAAGCGAGCACGCCCATACCGGCCGTCGCGAAAAGAATTAGCGCATAAAATTCCGCAGGCGCCAGATTTTCCCGCTCCAGATAGGAATCCGAGGCCAGAATCACCAGAAACGCCACCAGACCCACCAGCCAGTGGAAGAAGAGGCTGTAGGTATCGAACTGAATCAGTCCGAAAAAGCCGCTGCCCATCTGCCCGAAGTACGTAGCCAGCGTGCCAGTCGCCGCGCCTAACATCGCGAGGAGCGTCAGCCCCTGCCGGTTTTTCAGGAACGGCTCCAGCAGCATCAGCAACACACCGAAACCACACCAAATGAGCTCGGGCAGTATGCGAAACATGTCTGCGGTGGTGGGAGTCATTTAGCGGGAAGTCAACCTTTCCGTCGAAATTGCGGCTTGCTGCCCGCGTGGTGCGACAATCGGATTCGGCCCAGTGGCTTCGCGCATGAAATTGGGACTCGATTGCTGGAGAATGGTCTGGCAGGAAGCCGCGAAGCGCAGCGTAAAGAACCGCGTGTGCAGTCCAAGCCAAAGCATCAGGAAACACATGCTAACTAACACCCACTTTTCCCGCGGATTGACGTCCGGCAGCTCACGATTCTTTTCATGGGTAATTTCGCCCAAGAACACCCGTTGGTAAGCCCACAGCAAATAGCAGGCGGACAAGATAACACCGGTGGCGGCCCAGGAGGCCCACTCCCAGTGCTTCTGATAAGTGCCGATCAGAACCAGAAATTCCCCAACGAATCCATTCAGCAGTGGCAGGCCCATTGATGAGAGAGCCGCGAAAAGAAAAAAGGCGGCATAACGCGGCATCGGTGTGGCAATGCCACCGAACTCGCTGATCTCGAACGTATGCCGCCGTTCGTAAAGCATGCCGACCAGCAGGAACAACGCGCCTGTCGAGATGCCGTGGGCAATCATCAGGAAGACGGCTCCCTGCAGAGCCACGTTTGTAAACGCAAATATACCAAGCACCACGAACCCCATGTGGCTGACGGATGAATAGGCAACGAGCCGTTTCAGGTTGGGTTGCACGAGGGAGACCAGCGCACCATAGATGATGCTGATGATGGCAAGCACGGCGATGTACGGCGCCGCGCGGTGAGCCGCCCCGCCAAAAAGTGGCAAACAGATACGGATCATCCCGTAGGCGCCCGTTTTCAGGAGCACACCAGCAAGATCCACGGAACCGGCCGTGGGCGCCTCCGTATGCGCGTCCGGCAACCAGGTGTGTAAGGGGAACAACGGAACCTTGACGGCAAAAGCCACGAAGAATGAAAGGAACAGCAGCATTTCGGTCCGCGGAGAAAACGTTAAGACACCCTGCTGAATCAACAACTGGAGAGCCACCAAATCAAATGTCCCGGCTTTGTTGTACAGCCAGATCATGCCCACCAGCATGAAGGCAGATCCCGCCAGCGTGTAAATCAGGAATTTAACCGCCGCGTAAACGCGCCGCTCGTGGCCCCAAATCCCGATCAGAAACGCCAGCGGGATCAGCCCGAATTCCCAGAACAGGAAAAACACAAAAAGATCCAAAGAAAGGAAAATCCCGATCACGCCAACCTCCAGGAGGAGTAGCATGATATGGAATTCCTTCACTCGAAACTTGATGTCGTTCCAGGACGCCAGAATTCCGATGGGCGTCAACAAGGTAATCAGGTGCACTAGGTAAATGCTGATTCCGTCCACGCCAAGGTGATAGCCGATTTGTGGCGAGTTGATCCAATGATGGTAAGCCTCCATCTTGAACCCCGTTGAACCCGGCGACACCGCCCACACGGGAATAAACGAAAGCAAGAATTCCACGATGCCGACAACCAGGCTGACCCGGCGGATCCAAAGATGATCGTCGCCGCGCAGGCAGAGAACCGCCAGCACCCCGAGGAAGGGAAAGAACACCAGGATGGTAAGCAGTTCGCCGCTGAGGAGATTCATCGCACCACTCCGAACAGGATAGGGTGAAGAATCGGCCAAAAGATAATTCCAAAGGTGATGATTGCGCCGATAACCACCCAGACTGCGTAACTCCGCGTATTACCGGACTGTGTATGGCGAACCACGTCGCCAATCGCCGAGGTTCCGGTTCCGGCACCGTTTACCGCACCGTCTATGATGCCTTCATCGATCGTCTTCCAAAGAATGTTGCTGGAAATCCAGACCAGCGGCCCGACGATCGCCGACTGATACAATTCGTCGACGTAATACTTGTGATAGAGCAACTTGTGCATGCCTTCCGAAGTTCCACGCTTCACGTTCTTCGAATACATTCGCCAGGCCACCAGCAAACCCACCGTGGCCGCGACGACGGCGACAATCGAAAGAATGTGCTCCAGGGAGGCGGCTTCCGCGCCGCCTGCTTCGCCCACGCCAAAAACCGGCGAAAGAAATTCCGCGAAGTAATCCTTCCCGCCAAACAGCGCCGGCAGCGCAAACCACCCGCCGGTCAGCGAAAGAAAAGCCAGAATCATTAGGGGGCCGGTCATCGTGCCCGGCGATTCATGCACGTGCACGTGGTGTTCGTCGTAACGCTTTTCCCCGTAAAAAGTCAGCCAGATCAGCCGGAACATATAGAACGAAGTCAGTACTGCCGCGAGCAACCCGACGCCATAAAGTGCCTTGCCGCCCGTTTCCGAATTGTAGGCTGCAAACAGGATCGAGTCCTTCGAGAAGAACGCCGCAAACGGCGGGAATCCCGCAATGGCAATCGTGCCGAACAGCATGCACCAGTAAGTAATTTTGATCTTCTTGCTCAGCCCGCCCATGTGCCACATGTCCTGCTCGCCGCCCATGGCGTGAATCACGCTGCCCGCCGAAAGAAAAAGCAAGGCTTTGAAGAACGCGTGGGTCATCAGGTGGAAAATCCCCGCGCTGAACGCACCCACTCCGCAGGCCAGAAACATATATCCAAGCTGGCTGACCGTGGAGTACGCCAACACCTTCTTGATGTCGGACTGAACCAGGCCAATCGTCGCGGCAAAGAACGCCGTTGCGCAACCAATGATCGCCACCACGTACATGGCCGTTTCAGAGTGCGTGAACAGAATGTGTGAGCGCGCGACCATGTACACGCCGGCAGTCACCATCGTCGCCGCGTGGATCAACGCACTCACCGGGGTCGGGCCTTCCATGGCGTCGGGCAGCCACACATACAAAGGTATTTGCGCAGACTTGCCTGTGGCGCCCACAAACAGCAGGATGCAAGCGATGGTGAGCGTTCCAAACTGTCCCATCGTTTCGTGCTGCCAGGTCGCCGCCTTGCCGAACACCGTCTGGAAATCCAGCGAACCAAAGGTGCGGAAAAGCAGGAACATCCCCAGCATAAAGCCGAAATCGCCAATGCGGTTGACGATGAATGCCTTTTTGCCCGCATCCGCAGCCGACTTCCTAAGGAAATAGAAACCGATCAGCAGGTAGCTGCACAAGCCCACGCCTTCCCAGCCGACGAACAACACCACGTAGTTCGCCGCCAGCACCAGGATCAGCATGAAGAACATGAACAAGTTCAGATAGGCGAAGAATCGGTAGTAACCCTCCTCGTGTGCCATGTAACCCGTAGAATAGATGTGAATCAGAAAGCCCACGCCGGTAACGACAAGTAGCATCACCACCGTCAGATGATCGATCTGCAGGTCGAATCCAATCGTCAAATCGTTGTACGCCACGATCCAGTTGATGAAGTGCTTGACGTACGCTACGTGGTTCGCTTCGTAGTAGGCCAGGAATTCGCGAACAGCCTCTATCGCACAAAGGAACGAAATCCCCGTGGAGCCGAGGGCAACGGAATTGAGAGTCGACTTGGGCCACTTCGCGCCAAAAAGTCCATTGATCGCCGAGCCCAGTAGCGGCAACAGCGGAATAATCCAGAGATATTCAAGTATCGGCATTAGAGTTTGAGTAGGTCCACGCGCTCCACGTTCAGCGATCGCCGGTTGCGCGCCGTAAGGATGATGATTCCCAGCCCTACAGCCGCTTCCGCCGCCGCCACCACGATTACGAACAGAACGAAAACTTCGCCATCCGACTTGCCCAGCGCCTGGCTGAATGCCACAAACGCCAGATTCACCGCGTTCAGCATCAGCTCGATGGCCATAAAAATAGTGATGATGTTGCGCTTGAATACGAACGCCAGCACCCCCAACCCAAACAGGATGGCGCTCAAGATCAGATAGTAGTTCGTCGGGACCATGTCAGTTCTCCCGCTGGGCAAGCACGATCGCGCCCAGGATGGCCACAAGGATGAGGACCGACGTCAGTTCAAACGGGTAAACGAACGTGGAGAAGAGCAGCATCGAAAGTTGTCGCGTGGAGGTCATCGCCCCGTTCGCTGCAGGAGGTGGCAAGTGGCCGCTCGACCGCGCGATCGCCGCGGCGATAATGCCGCCCAGCGCCAGCGCCAGCGGAATTCCCCCGAAGGTCGCCAACTTCGAAAAATTCGTGCGCTCTTCCACGCCGGCGTTCAGCAACATAATTACGAAAATAAACAGAACCATCACCGCGCCGCCGTACACGATAATCTGGACCGCGGCGATGAATTCCGCACCCATCAGCAGATACAGGCCCGCCAGTGACACCATCACCAGGATCAGCGACAGCGCGCTGTGAATCGGATGGCTTTGCAGAATCAGGGCCACCGCTCCGAAGACCGCCAGACCCGCAAGCAGGAAGAAAAGCAGGAGGACGCCGCTCATCACTTCATTCTCCACATTAGAATCGCACTGGTCAGCACTACGTTGGCGATAGAAACCGGCAGCAGGAATTTCCAGCCGAAGTCCATTAGCTGGTCATACCGAAATCTCGGCAGGGTCGCGCGCATCCAGATGTAAAAGAACAGCACCGCCCCAACCTTGGCGAAGAACCAGAACGGCCCTTGAATCAATTCGTTCACGGTCGGAGCAAGAAACAGCGTGAAGCCCAGCACGGTTAGCACCGCGCCCAGTCCGGGCAGAATTATGCGCCCGAAAATCGTTTCGTAGCGGATCCCGTCATAAAATACCCACAGCCCCAGCGGCACCAGAATCATTGAGGGCAGATAGTGCGTCATCGCCCAGGAAGCGGGGAACGGAGACAGCCAGCCGCCAAAGAACAATATCGTGAACAACGATGACACGGCGATCATGCTGGTGTATTCGCCGATGAAAAACATCGCGAATTTCATCGAAGCGTATTCGGTGTGAAAGCCCGCCACCAGTTCTGATTCCGCTTCCGGCAGGTCAAACGGCACGCGATTCGTTTCCGCGATCGCCGCGATGAAGAAGCAGATGCACCCGATAATCTGCGTGAAGCCACCGCCGCCTTTGGTCAGCCCGATAATGTTCCAGCTGAGGAAGCCCATATCCCCGGCCTGCTTCTCAACGATGTGCTTCAGGCTCAAATCCCCGGCAATCAGAAGCACGCCCACCACGGAAAGCGTGAGCGCCAATTCATAGCTGATCATCTGCGCCGAACTGCGCAGCCCGCCCAGCAGCGAATACTTGCTGTTGGAGCCCCATCCCGCTAGCGCCAGGCCATAGACGCCCAGCGCGGTGATGGCGAAGAGAACCAACAGGCTGATATTCACGTCCGCGATGCCGAAGTTTGTTGTGTAGCCAAAGATAGTGATGTCGGGTCCAAAGGGAATCACGGCAAGCGATGTCAACGCCAGCATCAGCGTAAGGAAAGGCGCAAAGAAGTACGCCTTCTTGTCGACGCCCAAGGGCATCGGGTCTTCCTTCAGGATGAACTTGATCCCGTCTGCCAGCGGCTGCAACAAACCATGCGGACCCACGCGGTGCGGTCCCCAGCGCGCCTGAATGTGCGCGATCACTTTGCGCTCCAGCCAGGTGAGATAGGCGTCCAGGGTCAGTACGACGAAAACAAGAATCGCGACCTTGATGATCGGAACGATGAGGAACCCGTACTTGGCTAGTATTTCGCTCACGGCTTCGCTTCCGCCTCCGGCAATGTTTGCATCATGGTGCAAAAGCGGCCTAGTGTTCCGCTGGTGAAAAGATTGTCGTTTGCCGGGCGAATGAGTTCGAGCGGAACGTCGTAAGCCGCATGCCCGTTTTTCGAGAACTCGATCCTGGTGGGTTCGGCGCCACCGGTCAGCAGGCCCTCCGGGTGCACGTTGTAGCCGGGCACGGCTTTGCGGATTTCTTCAAACACTGCCGCGGGCGTTTTGAAGTGAAAAGCTTTGCCGAGCCCCGCGCGTTCCAGTTGGTGGGACACAATGCGCAGCAGGTCAAAATCGCTGCGCGCGCCCATCACCTCGGCAGCCTTGTGCAGTAATTGAATTTCGCCGGCCGTATTTGTGACGCTGCCGTCCTTTTCATAAGCGGAAGCGGCAGGGAATACGATGTCGGCCACTTGCGCGGTTTCCGTTAAGAAGAGTTCGTGAACGATCAACAGTCCAAGATTTCCGCGCCCCGTCCCAGGCTTCCCGAAATGCGCCAATGGATTTGCCCCAACCACATACAAAGCCTTGAGCTTGCCAGACTGCGCCGCTTCGATCATTTCTGGCGCCGTCATGCCAGGCTTCGTGGGTACCGGCGCGCCCCAGTGCTTCGCGAGAGATTCCGCAACTGCCTTGTTGTCCAGATACGCGTAACCTGGCAAACGATCCGGCAGCAAGCCCATGTCCGCCGCGCCGCGCGAATTCGCGTAATCGCCCAGCGCCATATAACGCACCTTGCCGGGCAGTTTCGAACCGAACGCCACGACATCTTCAATCGCCTTGCCCGTCAGTTCCGACCCGAACACGATAGCGACTTCCGGCTCGGCTTCCAGCGCAGCCTTCAGCGCCGCCAGCTTCTCGGAAACACCTGTGGCCAGTTGCCCTTCGCCCGTCGCCAGCCAACGCACCGCGGCGGCTTCCTGTCCATCGGCCACCTGGATAAATTGCGTGGCCTTGCGCTCCAGCTTGACCTTCCGCGAATTGACCAGGAAGAGTTTCGACGCATTGTGCCGAATCCCGGCGCGAATCTGCCATCCCACCAAAGGATTCTGATTGGTTGGATCGTTGCCGATCACCAGCACCGCCTTCGACTGATAAAGCTGCTCCATCGTCAGCGATGAATCGGCCGCGCGATCACCCAAAGCGGTAACGAGGCCGGTGTAATCCGCGGTGCGGTGATGATCAATGTTGTTCGTGCCAAACGTCGCTCGGGCCAGCCGCTGCAACAGGTAATTCTCTTCATTCGAAGCGCGATTCGAGCCGATGAAGCCAATCGCCTCTCCGCCGTAAGCCATATGCAGCTCTTTCAACTTGGCGGCGGTAGCCTGCGCGGCCTCTTCCCAGGAAACAGGGAGCAGCTTGTCGCCCTTGCGCAGCAGCGGCTGCTTCAGACGTTCCGAATGCTTCGTGAAATCAAAGCCAAAGCGCCCCTTCACGCACAGGAACTCCTTGTTGATGCCGGAAAGGTCGCGATTGTTGGCGCGCAGAATCTCATGATTGCGCACGCTTAGAGTAGTCTTGCAGCCGTTCGAGCAGTGTGTGCAAATCGTCGAAACATACTGCATTTCCCACGGCCGCGTTTTGTAGCGATACGTCCCGCTCGTCAGCGCACCGACAGGGCAAATATCAATACACATCCCGCACTCTTCGCACTCCAGGTGATCTTCGCGGTTGGGAATGATGATCGAGTGCGCGCCGCGCATCCCTACGCCCAGCGCCTTTACATCCATGCCTTCATCGCAAACGCGCACGCAGCGGAAGCACAGGATGCAGCGCGGCGCATCGTAGTAGACCAGGTCCGACCACTTTTCCTCGGGTCGGTGAATCTTTTCTTCCACAAACCGGCTGGTGTCGGCGCCGTAGCGGAACACCATGTCTTGCAACTCGCACTCGCCGCCTTTGTCGCAGACCGGGCAATCCAGCGGGTGGTTACTCAACAAAAATTCCAGCATGAACTTCCGAGCGTTGCGAACGGGCTCCGTGTTCGTCCGCACCACCATGCCTTCGGCGACCACCTGGGTGCACGCAGTTTGCAACTTGGGTGCCTTTTCCACTTCAATCAGGCACATCCGGCAAGCTGCCTGCAGCGTAAGTCCCGGGTAATAGCAGAAGGACGGCACCTCGATGCCCAGTCGCCGCGTCGCTTCAATCACCAGCGTTCCGGCGGGAACCTCCACGTCGCGGTCGTCTATCTTCAGATGAACAAGTTTCGTTTCGGCCATAAGTCCCTACCGCGAACCGACTAACGCTTCAGCGGATTTGTTGTACGCACAACGTCCCTGCAAATGATCTTCGAATTCGCTGCGGAATTTCTGCACGATGCTGATCGTCGGCATCGCCGCGGCGTCTCCGAGCGGGCAAAAAGTCCGCCCAAGCATGTTCTGCGAAAGTTCGCCTATCATATCAATGTCTTCCGGCCGCCCCAGCCCGGCGTGAAAGCGATTGAGCATCTTCTCCAGCCAGCTCGTACCCTCGCGGCAGGGAATGCACCAGCCGCAGGATTCGTGCGCGTAAAAATGCATGATACGGCGCGCCATATCCACCATGCAGGTGTCTTCGTCGATCACCACCATGCCGCCTGAGCCGAGCATCGAACCGGCCTTAGCAACTGTGTCGTAGTCCATCGCGATGTCAATCTCGTCGGCTTTGAACACCGGGCAGGAACTGCCGCCGGGAATCACCGCCTTTAGCTTCTTCCCGTTGCGCATTCCGCCGGCCATCTCGTCAATAAACTTTTTCATGTTCATGCCGAGAGGAATTTCATAAATCCCGGGCTTGTTGACGCTGCCCGATACACACAGCAGCCGCGTCCCGCCATTCTTCGGCGTTCCTCGATTCGCGTAAGTCTCTCCACCTTCGAGAATAATCGCGGGAACCGCGCTGAGCGTCTCCACATTGTTTATGATCGTCGGGCAGCCATAGAGGCCCACAACGGCAGGGAAGGGAGGCTTGATACGCGGATTCCCGCGCTTGCCTTCGAGCGATTCCATCAGCGCCGATTCCTCGCCGCACTCATAAGCGCCCGCCCCGGTGTGAATCAACAAATCAAAATCAAATCCGGAGCCAAGAATGTTCTTGCCGAGGTACCCGCGTTCGTAGGCCTCGGCGATCGCCGCGTCCACAATGTCCAGCACATAGCGGTACTCGCCGCGGATGTAGATGAACCCGTTGTGCGCGTTGATGGCCCGGCCCGCGATGGTGATGCCTTCGATCAATTGATGCGGATCCATTTCCATCAGTGGCCGATCCTTGCAGGTTCCCGGCTCCGATTCATCCGCGTTGCAAATCACGTATTTGGGCTTTGGCGAATCCTTCGGCACAAACGACCACTTCAATCCCGTGGGAAAACCCGCTCCGCCGCGGCCGCGCAAGCTGGATTTTTTGACCTCCTCGATGATCGACTCAGGGGTCATTTGCTTCAGCGCCTTGTCCAGCGCTTGGTACGCCCCATGTTGCAACGCGACGTCAATCTTGTGGGAATCCTCAATGCCCCAGCGCTTGCTGATCAGCGGCGACTCCAGCTTTGCGCGCTCGTGCAGCGCGCCGCTAATCACTCCTTGCGGTTCGGGTTGCTTGCCCTTGTCGAGATCCTCGATCAGCCGGTCCAGCTTCAGCGGCGAAAGGTTTTCATAGAAATCGTAATTCACCTGAATCGCAGGCGCGCCGGTGCATGCGCCGATGCACTCCACTTCTTCCAGCGAGAAAACGCCGTCCTTCGTCACTTCCTTGTGTCCAATCTCCAGCCGCTTCTTGGCGTGTTCCAGAAGTTCCGCGCCTCCGCGCAGCATGCAGGCCACGTTGGTGCACACCTGCACGTGGTGTTTGCCGATCGGCTTCCGGTGCAGCATGGAATAAAACGCCAGCGTCTCTTCCACCTGCACGTTATTCAGGCCCAGGCGTTGCGCAATCTCCGCAATCAGCTCATCGGTCACGCAGCCGAGTTCGTCCTGCCCGTACAGCAGCATGGGGATCAGCGCGCTGCGCTTCACGGGGTAGCTGTTCTGGAGTTTGTCGAATTTCGCGGCGAGTTTTGGGCTAAGCTCCATAGAAATTATCTGTCCACTTCCCCGAGAACGATATCTATTGTCCCGATAGACGCCACGGTATCGGCGATCAGCTGCCCCTTCACCATCAGTGGTAGCGCCTGCAAATTCACAAACGACGGCCCGCGGAAATGGACGCGCAGAGGTTTCGGCGAACCATCGCTGGCAATGAAACACCCCAACTCGCCCCGTGGTGATTCAACCGGCACGTAAACTTCGCCCGGCGGCGGTGAAAAACCCTCCGTGAAAATCTTGAAGTGGTAAATCAGCGCTTCCATCTCCGTCTTCATCTTTTCGCGCTGCGGTGGCACAATCCCTGGCGCCTCGGATTTGATCGGGCCCTGATCGGTAATTTTCTCCATTGCCTGGCGCACGATCTTCAGGCTTTCTCGCATCTCCTGTATGCGCACCAGATAGCGCGCAAAGCAATCCGACTCCGTTCGGGTCGGTACATTGAACTCAAACTCTTCGTAGGACGAATAGGGAAACGCCTTGCGATTGTCGAAAGCCACTCCTGCCGCGCGCAAACCCGGCCCCGTCGTGCTCATCGCAATCAATGTTTCCGCGGGTAGATAGCCCACGCCCTTCAATCGCCCGTGCCATATCCGGTTGTTGGTGAGCAGTTGCTCGTATTCATCAACGCGGGCCGGCATCATGTCCAGGAATCGCTTCACTAGTTCGCGCCAACCCGCGGGGGGCTCCAGCGCCAGCCCGCCGATTCGAATGTAGCTGGTCATCATGCGCTGCCCGGCAAAGCGCTCGAAAATCTTCAGAATCTCTTCGCGCTCCCGGAAGCAGTAGAGCATCACGGACATCGCGCCCATATCGAGGGCGTGCGTCCCAAGCCAAACCAGGTGCGATGAAATCCGCTGCAGCTCCACCATCATCACGCGGATGTACTGCGCCCGCTTCGGTATTTCGAGCCCCAGCAGCTTTTCCACCGCCAGGCAATACACCAGGTTGTTCCCCAGCGGGTTCAAGTAATCCATGCGGTCGGTCAGCGTGATCGCCTGTGAATACGTCTTGTCCTCGCAGCTTTTCTCGATGCCGGTGTGCAGGTAACCCAAGTCGGGAACTGCCGTCACCACGTTTTCGCCGTCCAGCTCCAGTAAAACGCGCAACACCCCGTGCGTTGACGGGTGTTGTGGTCCCATATTCAGGACCATCGCTTTCGACGAGCCGACTGCTGTATCAACCGTTGTCATGGGTCTCAATCCGCCCTGCGGAATCTAGCGCTTGCCCTCCACCGGAAAATCCCGGCGAAGCGGTGCTCCTTCAAACTCTTCGGGCAAAAGAATGCGGCGCAAATCCGAATGCCCTTGAAATCGAATGCCGAACAGGTCGAAAATTTCCCGCTCCATCCAGTTGGCCCCGGGCCACACGGGTTCCAGCGAATCAATTACCGGCTGCTGCCCGCTTATGGTCGTCCGCAGGCGAATTCGCGCCAGCCGTGGAATCGAAAGAAGCTGGTAGTTCATTTCGAATCGTGGTTCGTTCGGAAAGCGGTCCACGCATGTTGCGTCGCTCAGTTGATTAAAATTCAGCGCAGGATCCTCTTTGCACACCTTTGCGGCGGCCAGCAGCAATTTGTGGGGCAAAACGATTGTGGTCTCGCCGTGATACTCGATTACCTGCGAAACGCTCTCGGGTTTCCACGCTCGAAGGCTGTTGATTACAACACTAGCGTTTGCATTGGCGAGCTGCGGCACGTGAATGAGTTCCTTGTAGGGCGACTGGCCTTATTTCTGTGTTTTATTCCAGTCGAATGCGCCCTTCTTCAAGAGATAGAAGTAACCGACTAAAAGGATGGCGACATAGATCATCATTTCCATGAAGCCGAACCACCGTGTTGCCACATCGCGTACTAAATCCTTGAAAATGAAAGCCCAGGGAAACAGAAAAATAGCCTCCACGTCGAACAGAATAAAAACCATGGCGACCAGGTAAAATTTAACTGAAAAAGGTTCGCGCGCATCCCCGGTGGGCGTGATGCCGCATTCATAGGGTTGCTGCTTCGCCTTGTTGGGCCGCTTCCATCCCACCAGCGTCGATAACGTAATCAGCACGCCCGCAAGAAAAGCGGCCACCAGCAGGTGTATTACTAGGGGAACGTATGCTTGCAGGCCGGTGGGGGTCATAGTCAAAGCGTTATAATAGCGAGTGGGGAGCCACGCGGTCAAATACTCCCGCAAAAAAATTTGTGGCGCGCGTGGCCGACACTGCGGGTGTAACTCGACTCGGCACCGGGCACAGGGGAAGATGATGGTCTTCGGGCACAACACCAATCTCAAACTCGGATCGAACACCTTGCATGTGCAAACCGAAGATCGCGGCGCAACCCACGGCTTGATCGACACCACCGTTTATTACATGGGCCGCGTGCTTCATCGCCGAACGAATAATTACCATGATCTGCTTCCTCTGAATGAAAACAATCAGCAAGCGTTAAAGCTTCGCGTTGACGAGCAGCACCGCAAGGTGCTTGAAGCGATCCGCAGCGGCGAACTCCCGTTGGCGATTCCTCAGCCTACTTCGGCCTCAGCAAATGCAGCTTCGGAACATTTCCATCAAGCTGGGGCCAATTCGGAAAAGCCGCCCGCTGCTGCCGTTCCGCCGCCGAAATTGATGCTGGAGCTGCTGAATGCCCGGTCGTGGCTGGTGGGAAAACAGGCCACGCTCCACGTTGCCGTCAAAGAGGAAGGCGGAGCCGGCATTTCGGGCGCAAACGTCAGTGCCGAGATTGAAGGCACCGTAGGCGCGGCGCCCTTTTCCGGCAAAACCGGGGACGATGGCCGTGTAACGATACTCTTCGAGATGCCCAAGCTTACAGGTGCCGAGCCTGCGCTGGTCATTCGCGCCGAAGCCAAGAAGAGCAGCGCGCTCCTCCGGTTTTCCCTGCGTGCGAAACCCCGCGTTCCTGCAGTATGATGAAGCCCATGGCCGACGCAATTCAGGTTCGCGTTAACGGAGAAACGAAGCAATTACCCACTGGCACCAGTGTGCGAGCCCTCCTTGATCAATTGGGACTCAACCCTGGCCGCGTGGCCATCGAATACAACCTCGAAATTTTGCCGAAAACGCGATGGGAAGAAACCCGAGTTGCCGCAGGCGACCGCCTCGAAATCGTCCAATTCGTAGGCGGCGGCTAGCTCCGAACCTTGTAGGGACCGCCTTCTGAGGCGGGCCGTTCCTACTTTTCGAGTGCGGCGGCCCAGCCACCGCTTTTACGGATTCAGCCCTACCGCTAAGCCCAGCCACTACCACCTGCGCTGACCCAGCTAAACGCCTTTGAGCAGGTGGCCCATCTTACGCTTTTTGGTTTGCAGGTAGGCCCGCGAAATCTTCGACAGCCGCGGCTGGCACGGAACCCGCTTGACGACACGAATGCCCGCCGACTCAAGTTGCCGTATCTTGTCGGGATTATTGGATAGCAGCCGGATGCGAGTCGCACCCAGCTTCTTCAAAATTTTTGCCGGGAACTCATACTCCCGCGCGTCCGCCGCGAAGCCCAGCGACTCGTTGGCCTCCACCGTGTCCATGCCGCCGTCCTGCAATTCATAGGCGCGCAGTTTGTTCATCAGCCCGATGCCGCGCCCTTCTTGTGGGAGGTACAACAGAATTCCCGACGGCGCTTCCGAAATTTTCTTCAGCGAAAGCTCCAGTTGCGCCCGGCAGTCGCAGCGCTGTGAAGTCAGCACATCACCGGTGAGGCATTGCGAATGCACGCGCACGAGCGGCGCCACGCGCCCATTCAATTTCCCGCGTACCAATGCCACCGCTTCTTCCTGTGGCCCGCGGCCCTCGAACCCGTAAATTGAGAATTTCCCGAACTTTGTGGGAAGCACTGCCTTTGCAGCCACGCTGAGCGAGCCCTTCGCTCTGTGTTTCGGTCTTGTAGTATTGGATTTCTTCGCCATAAGAAAACTTCAGTATAGCAGGCAGGACAATTCCCGCGCGAAGACTGAGCATTCCGTTACAGATTCTTTACAATAGAATGGAGTTTGGCTAGCGTTGACCAGCGCCTGGCAGCAACATGGACACCACGCTTTCAATCCGGGAACTTCTCTTTACCCTCCTCCTAAAGGTAGGCGTTGCGTCATCCATCGCCGCCCTGCTGGCTCGGTGGAACACCTTCCGTCGCGTGCTCTTCACAGAAGAACGCGATGCCGACCAGAAATTGAAGCTGATGCTTTTTATGACCCCGCCGCTGATCGTCGGCGTTACCCTCCGCCTGGTCAGCCCTTACTACCGTTTCGCCGATCTTTCTCTCGAAGGCGCATTCTTGATGGGTTTGCTGGGCGGCCGCGTCGTCGGCCCCATCGGCGGCGCAATCATCACCATTCCCGCGCTGATGGCCCACGAATGGCTCGGCATGCCGGCGGCCGCCACCGCGGGATTGCTTGGCGGCTTAATCCGCCAGGTCATTCCCGACAAGGAAGCGCTCTGGAATTTCGGCCCCTTCACCTTTCTGAATATCCCCAAGGCGCTGATGCGCATGATCCGCGACACCGAAATCATGTGGGAGATGCTGCCGCTCCTGACCTGCGTCGGCCTCGAGCTCGGCCGCGTCGCCCTTGTCGTAGCGACCAAGCCTAAATGGCTCTTCGCCCTCGATCCGCACTGGAATTGGCAACTGGCCCTCGTCGTCATCGCCACGCTGATGTCCGTCGCCTCGCCCCTGAAAATTTGGAACAACACGCGCATCGAGATGAATCTCGAACGTCACCAGCAACTTCTTCTACGCGCCAGGATGGACGCACTCTCCAGCCAGATCAATCCCCACTTCCTCTTCAATACGCTCAACACCGTTTCAGCGCTTATCCGTATCGACCCGGACTCCGCCCGCGGTGTTGTCCTGAAGCTCAGCAACATCCTGCGCCGCCTGCTGCGCAAGCACGAAACCTTCGTGCCCCTGCGCGAGGAACTCTCCTTCATCGACGACTATCTCGATATTGAAGTCGCCCGCTTCGGCCATGACAACCTTGACATCGTAAAAGAAATCGACGAAGTGACCCTGGAGACTTTCATCCCCAGCATGCTGCTGCAGCCCATGGTCGAAAACAGTCTGAAGCACGGCCTCGCGCCCAAGCTCGAAGGCGGCCGAATCCTTCTCCGCACCACCAGCAAAAACGGCCGCCTGCAGATCGAAATTGCCGACAACGGCGTGGGCATATCCGAAGAAAAAATGCCTCACGTTTACGTCGAAGGCATCGGCCTAAGCAACGTCCGTGAGCGCCTGCGCGTTCTCTACGGCGAAGATTTCCAACTCGACATCGAGAGCCATGAAGGGCAGGGAACCACCATCCGCATTGACGTCCCCGAACTAGCCCCAGCCATCCCTGAAGTCAGCGTCTTCTAGCCCCCCCTTTTTGAGTGCGGGAGCGAAGCTCCCGCTTTTACGGCTAGACCTCCTCCTACCAAGCATCCGAAAAAACCCTTGACATCCGCACGTCTATTCTGTATATTCCGTTACAACAGAAATGACAGACATAACCGTATCTTCGGTAGATTCACCCGGTACCTTGCAATCTCTTTCTCCCCTTCGCATTGTTATCCCCGGCGGCGAGGGCCACCTTGGACGGCTCCTTGCGCGACGCCTCTCGGGTCAAGGCCACCGGGTCACGACGTTGGCACGAACTCTCCGCCATTCCGCAGGCGCGGCTCAGTCTGACGCTTCATGCGGTCCGAAGGGATGGGAAATCACCCTGTGGGATGGCAAGAGTCTTGGCTCGTGGGTTGAGGTGTTGGAACATGCCGATGTCCTGATTAACCTCGCAGGACGCAGTGTGGACTGTCGCTACACCCCGGCCAACCGCGCCGCCATCCTTCAATCCCGTGTCCAGTCGACCGCCATCCTCGCCAAAGCAATCGAGTCCCTGCGGTGCCCCCCGCGCCTGTGGTTAAACGCCAGCACAGCCACCATTTATCGCCACGCACTTGATCGCGATATGGATGAGGCCACGGGCGAACTTGGAGGCAATGAGCCATGCGCACCCGATTCCTGGCGATTCAGTATCGATGTGGCCCGACAATGGGAACGTACCTTTTTTGCGCCGCATACTCCCCACACCCGAAAGGTCGCGCTGCGCTCCGCCATGGTGATGAGCATCCAGCCCGGAGGTGTATTCGAAGTCCTGCTTCGTCTTGTCCGGAACAGGCTGGGCGGAAAATGGGGTTCCGGCAGTCAATATATGTCTTGGATCCACGAAGAAGATTTTTTCCGCTCGGTTGAATTCTTGATCGGACAAGAGCATATCGCGGGAGCCGTCAATCTCGCCGCTCCAGGCCCTTTGCCCAACGAGCAGTTCCTTGCTCGTTTGCGCAAAGCCTGGGGGACCAGCATCGGCCTCCCTGCGGCAGAGTGGATGTTGGAGATTGCGGCATTTTTTCTCCGCACTGAAACTGAACTTTTACTGAAAAGCAGGCGTGTGGTGCCTGGCGTTCTTCTCGATTACGGCTTCGAGTTTTCCTTTCCCCAGTGGGCCGAAGCGGCAAGCGATCTCGTTTGGCGATGGAAAGGGAAAGTAGCGACCGGCGCGGCCGGTGAATTGGCACGAAACTGTTAGGAGGCGACTGTTGAGCGAGCAAAATAAATCACCAGAAACCGGACTCACCCCTGTCGCACAGAAATTCATCCTCCATTGGGGCGAAATGGGCACCAAATGGGGTATCAACCGCACCGTTGCCCAGGTTCACGCCCTGCTTTTCCTATCCCCAACGCCGTTGCCCGCGGACGAGATCTCGACGACGCTTTCCGTGGCCCGCTCGAACGTCAGCACCAGCCTGCGCGAATTGCAGGGCTGGGGAATAGTTAGCCTTGTCCACGTGCTGGGAGACCGCCGCGATCATTTTCAGACGACCAAGGACGTCTGGGAAATCTTCCGCACCGTCTCGGAAGAGCGAAAGCGCCGCGAGATCGATCCAACGCTGCGAGTCCTCACCGAGTGCGTCCAGGAACTAAAGACTGCGCCTGCCGGGGACGCCTTTACCCGCGAGCGCCTGGAAAGCATGCTCGACTTCCTAACTACTATGAGTGGCCTGTTCGAAGAAATTCTCCGCATGCCCATGGGCGCGTTAAAAGGCGTGGGGAAGTTGCGCGGCAAGGTCATTACCTTGCTCGGAAGCGACAAGAAGAAGGCTGGTTGAGAATCAAAGAGAAGATTCCAGCATGGAGAACACAGAGGACACAGAGTTCCACAGAGAAAAGGTAGACCATGATTTCCCTGGCGAATGAATACACAGATGGAAAAGGACGCCACGCCAAAGGCTGGCTCTTTTTCGACGCCGAGTGCGGATTCTGCACCCGGATGGCCCGGTGGATCGCCCCCATTCTCGGGCGCCGCGGCATGGCTGTGGCTCCGCTCCAGGATCCTCGGGTAGGAGCGCTGCTCGGAATGAATAGGGAATCGCTGCTGATGGAATTGCGATTCCTTCTGTCCGATGGAAAGCACTACGGTGGCGCCAACGCCGTCGTCGCCGTCGCGCGCGAACTCTGGTGGGCACGCCCACTGGTTTGGTTCGCGAGTCTTCCCGGAGCAATGAACTTGCTGCACTCCGGCTATCGCTGGGTCGCAGCGCAACGCAGTTGCGCTGCCGCAAACCACACGGAGTGCGCCATTCCCCGCAAAGGATAAAGCCCTCCGCAAATTCCAATTCCGAGGAGCAATCATGCCCATGACATTCGGAAGCCTCTGGCGGTGGGATGGCAAAGTCAGCCGAGGGACCTACGCACTCTTGGGAATTTGCGGCCTGGCCATCAAGCATAATCTCGACCGTTTCATCGCCTACAAATTCGGCTATCGCTGGGGCATTTGGACATATTTCGACCCGCTCGATCGCGCCGCGCAATTCTCTTCGCTCTCTTCCATCGATAAGAAATTCCTGGCTACCCTTCTGATCACTGCACTCCCGTTCATCTGGGTCGGCGTCACCATGACCGTGAAACGCCTCCGTGACGCCGGCCAGCCTTTGTGGCTGACCCTGCTATTTTTCGTGCCCATCATCAACCTGCTCTTTTTCGGCCTACTGCTCGTCCTGCCGAGTCAGGAAACCGCATCGGCGGCCACATCCGCCGGGCGGCGGACACCATTTATCTACCCATACTTGCCGACAACCCGTACCGGCAGCGCCGCTGCCGCCGTCGTGCTGACTGCACTCCTCGGAGTCGCAGTCACGTGGGGAATTCTGCGATTCGCTGGCAATTACGGCCTGACACTCTTCATCTCCCTCCCGTTCGTCATGGGCTATCTCGCGGCCCTGATCTATAGCCGCAACCAGCAAGCGGATTGGGGTGACGTCGTTGGCGTCGTCTCACTCTCCTTGTTGCTTGCCGGAGTAGGGATTGCCGCCATCGCCATAGAAGGGGTTATCTGCCTGTTGATGGCCGCGCCGCTAGCCTGGCCGTTAGCAATATTCGGCGGGATGCTGGCCACGCTCATTCACGGCCGCGCAAACTCTCCGCAGGCCACGCCCTCCATGTTCGCGGTAATGCTGGTCTCCCTGCCCGTCCTGCTCGGTGTCGAACGCGTCGCGCCTCCACCGGTTCCCCGGTTCCAGGTGCACACAACCACCGAGATTGCCGCGCCCCCCGAATTGGTCTGGAATCGCTTAATCCAATTCCCGCCACTGCCCGTCGCTAGGGAATGGCCTTTCCGACTCGGTATGGCCTATCCGATCGAAGCAACACTGAAAGGAGAAGGCCTGACTGCAGATCGTGAATGCCGTTTTTCCACGGGAAGTTTCAAGGAGCCTATCCTCGTCTGGGAACCCGGAAAACACCTTGCCTTCGCCGTCTCCGATGAACCGCTGCTCATGAAAGAAACTTCGCCCTACCAAAACATCCACGTCCGTCACCTGGAAGATCACGATTTCCAGCCGGAACGCGCCGATTTCGTGCTGGTCCCGTTACCAAACGGCAGCACGCGCCTCGAAGGCACTACCACCTATCAAAACAAAATGTGGCCCGGTATGTATTGGCGCCTCTGGACCGACGCCATCATCCACAGCATCCACAACCGGGTTTTCAACCACGTGAAGGCGCTGGCCGAATCGGATATTAAGCGGAACTGACCTCATATTTCTGGCCTAGGTGAGAGCTTTAGATGAAAAGGAATTAAAACAAAAGGTGCCCAAGATTTCTCCAACGGAGTTTTACACTCTACCGCTTCGCGTGCATACGTTTCTCAAGGACGTCCCGCTGCACGACGTCTGGGCGGTGGACCTGCCTATGCACCATGACGGCACTACCCTTTGTGAATTCCTTCGCGGAGGGAGCCGAGGCGGAATCAACAGATTTCCCCCAGGGGCCCGCGTGCTTATCCGCCTTCGGCTTTTTCTTGGACGCATTTTACGACTTGAGGCCGAACCGAACGATGCCTTGGCAACCTCGTTTGCAAGTCGGCTAACGCCAGAGGATCGTGCTCGTTCTGTTGTCGTGTCTGGCACGCGAGAAGGACTGTTCCGTGTGGTTTATCGCTTCGAAAACGAACAGCTACTTGAAATACAGAATCGTACCGTCCATGCTGCGGCCCTCAGTGCCCTCGTTGAAAGGGCCGATAGCTATCGATTCTACTTTGCGGTCTACGTGCGCCAGACAACGTGGATTACGCCGTTCTACATGGGCTTAATCGATCCGTTCCGAAAGTGGATCGTCTATCCGGCCATGCTGAAAACAATTCGTGCAAGCTGGGACCAGCATACCTGACCAAACGACCGACCGAGATGCTTCGCATGCTTGTTGAGCTACTTAAGAATGGTGCTCGTCAGCGGGCGGCTTTGGCGGAATAGGCGCTTTCGAGGACTTGCTCGTAATAGCGTTCGTACATGGGAATGACGTCGTTGGCGCAGAACTTCTTCTTGGCATTTACGCGGGCGAGTTGTCCCATCTCGCGCCCTAGGTCGGGGCGCGAAAGCAGCTCGATCGCATACTTGGCCGCCGTTTTCACGTCGCCCGGTTCCACCAGATACCCGTCCACGCCATGCTCGATGACTTCCGGAACGCCGCCTGCGTTCGTGGCGATCACCGGAACCTCGCACGCCATCGCCTCAAGCGCCGCAAGGCCAAACGATTCAAGTTTCGAAGGCAGCAGAAACAGATCAGCCTGCCCCAGCTTTTCCTTAATCCCGTTTTGCTTTCCCAAAAACAACACGTCTTTTTCCACTCCACGAGTGCGCGCCAGCGCTTCCGCGGGCTTCCTGTCCGGCCCATCGCCAATCATCACCAGCTTCGCCGGCATCTCCTCCCGCACCAGCGCAAAAATCTCGATTGCGTCCATAATGCGTTTCACCGGCCGGAAATTCGAAAGGTGCATCAGAATCGGCTCGCCATCCGGCGCCCATTCGGCCCGCAGCTTCGGGTCCGGCTTGCGAACATACAGATCGCAATTCACAAAATTCGGTATCACTTCGATCGGCCGTTTGATCCCAAATTCCGCAACCGTTTGTCGCAGCAGATAGCGCGAGATCGAAGTCACCCCGTCGCTCTGTTCAATCGAATAGCGTGTGATCGGCAAAAAATTGGGGTTGTTCCCCACCAGGGTAATGTCCGTCCCGTGCAGTGTGGTGATAAACGGCAACCTCCGCGGCGCGGCCATTTGCCGGGCCAGCAATGCGCTCACTGAATGCGGAATCGCATAGTGCACATGCAAAATGTCCAGCGCTTCCTTCTCAAAAACCTCCAGCATTTTCACAGCTAGGGAAAGCGTATAAGGAGAGTGGTCAAACAGCGGGTAGGAAACCACCTCCGCCTGGTGGAAGTGAATCCGCGGATCGTTCGGATTCATCCGGATCGGCGGCGCATAAGTGATGAAATGCACCTCGTGGCCCCGGGCTGCCAGTTCCTGGCCAAGCTCCGTTGCCACAACTCCGGATCCCCCGTAGGTGGGATACCCTGTGATACCGATGCGCATAGGTGACGTGTGAACCGAGTCGTCCGCCAAACTGGCGTACCATGTTGCCTGCGGCATGGTACACCGATTAGACGTAAGGGGGAGTGAGAACGTGACACGCCTGGCCGGAAAATGTGCGGTGATTACGGGTGGAGGAACGGGCATCGGGCAGGCCATCGCCCTGGCCTTTGCCCGCGAGGGCGCGCAGGTCGTCGTGGCTGGGCGCCGCAAGGGAAAACTGGAAGGGACTGTTCTCCTATTGCAGCAGGCGGGCTGTTCCGCACTTGCGTTTGAATGTGACGTGACCAAAGCAGCGGACACCCTGCGGGTGGTCAAATCCGCGGAAGACGCCTTTGGAAAAGTGAATGTCCTGGTCAATAATGCCGGGGCGCTCAGTGTCTCCACGGTTGAAAACATCCCGGAAGAGGACTGGGATCGCGTCATGTCCACCAATGTTAAAGGCCCATTTTTGATGTCCCGCGCCGCGCTTCCCGCCATGCGCCGCGCCGGTGGAGGCTCCATCATCAATATAGGCTCCGTATTGGGGCTCGTCGCGATCCGCGACCGTGCGGCTTATTGCGCCTCAAAGGGAGGCGTAACTATGCTCACCAGGGCCATGGCCCTAGACCACGCGAACGACAACATCCGCGTGAATTGCCTTTGCCCCTCGATTGTGGAATCCGACATGACCCGCAACCTTTTCGCTGAGACCGAAGCTGGCCGCCAAGCGCGCGAAAGCCGCCTGGCTTCGATTCCGCTGGGGCGATTCGGAAAACCGGCCGACGTCGCCGGCTTGGTCGTCTTTCTGGCGTCCGAAGAATCCTCCTGGATGACCGGAACCGTTATTCCCGTGGATGGTGGCGTCACCGCTTACTAAAAGAGGCAGACCCGAATGTCGAGAAAAATGACCCTGGAAGAGAAGAAGGTGACCGAGTTGGTTCGCCGCCGCATGAAGGAGAGCAAATCCTCCGAGCTACTCGGCTTTGACGTGGAGAGCGTGCGTGACGGCAGGGCGATTTTCCGCCTGGACGTCCGTCCGCGCCACAAGCAGATCCATGGCGTGGTGCATGGCGGCATCTTGGCGGCGCTGGCCGACACGACAGCGGCAATCGCCGCCTATACCGTGATTCCTAGAGGGGTGGAGATCGCAACGCTGGAACTGAAGATTAATTATCTGGAGCCGGTACCGGGCGGCCGCGTGAAAGCAGATGCCCGTGTCCTGCGCAAGGGGCGCAACTTCATTGTGGCGGAATGCGAGATTTTCAACGAAACAGGCACACTAGCGGCAAAGGCCCTGCTCACCTTTTCAGCGGCTGGGGGTAATACCCTGAGGACGTAGCGGCTACTCCTCGCCGCCCTGCGCGGACTCTTCTCCATCCTTATACACGTACTTGATGAAGCGCTTGAAGACCATCAGATTCGGCGCGCCGTTGCGCGTCAGCTTGATGCACTCCCGGTCATACCACTCCACTGCTCCGCGCAACTCTTCCCCGGTTTCCAGCACCACCACCATCGACGTGCGACCCTGCATCTGCTTGACCCAGTAGAAGTTTTCCGCGTGCGTCACCTCAGGCGGCGCGGGCTTCTTACTCGGAACGGGCCCATTGTTGTTGTTGTTGTGAGAGGCGCGGGGAGGCGCCTGTTCCTTGACGTCCGCAAAACTGGGACGGTACATGCGGCGGTTAACCATAACTACTCCTTAAACGGATTGGCAAGTTTCCTAATCGTGTGATGCAAAGCGTGGGCGTTGGGTTTCGTTTATTATGACGCGCCAGGTGGAATAAAGATAGATGTGCTAACGCGACACGCCGGAGAGGCCTGCGGTCGCCGAAAGCGACGCGGCTAGTGCGTCCATGCCAAGTTGCCGGTTGAGATTCCGCCGGGCGCCCGCGGCCAGTTCATCAATTCCGGAGATGGCGCGCATCACCCAGCCGGAGTTCACAGTCCGCGCCAGAGCTTCCAGTTCCTTCGCAAGATGCTGATTGCGAAGCTGGGGCGACCTCAACCCGGCGGTCAATTCCAGCAGGTCGGAAAGCAGACCATAGAAATCCCCAAGCAGATCCTCATAGGACGATTCGCGATCCTTCGCGAGCTGATTAGTGGCCGCGAAAAGTTGCGAAAAGCCCTGCCCTCGCGCGGCATGTTCCAAAATCCGTAGAATTACGCGCCGCCGCTCCACCACTGCTTCCACATTCATCTCGGTGGCTAGTCCGGGGCTGCCCTCTGAGAGTTGTGCGGCCAGCTTAATGCCGGCAGGTTTCAGTGTGCCCTTCGCCTTCAAAATGTTTTCCACTTCGGCTTGCAACAGAGGCGCAAAGTGAAATTGCATGCAGCGCGAAACGATCGTCGGCAGCAGGTTGAACGGGGAAGGCGCGGTCAGAATCAGTGTCGCGGATCCGGGCGGTTCTTCCAGCAGCTTCAGGAAGACATTCGAAACGTCGGTGCGCATCGTTTCGGCGCCATCAAGAATAAACACTCTCCGCCGGCCCATCGGCTGAAAATACGCCGCCCGCTGGACTGCACGAAGCTGGCCGATGCGCAGCACAGGCCGCGCCACCGGACTTTTCAGCCGCACCGGATCCGGCACCACCACCCACACGTCCGGGTGGCTCTGCAAAATCAGCGGTACGCGCTCCACGGTCGCCGCGTCCGCGCTCTCCCCGCGCTCAGCGAGTCCCTGCGCGATCAAGTCATCCAGATTCGCAAGTTTCGCGATGCGCTCGCAGGTGGCGCATTCTCCGCAGAAGTCGTCCTTCAGCCGTTCGCAGTTGGCGGCTTGTGAGAACATCCGCGCCAGGGTGAATTTCCCCACGCCACGCGGTCCGCTAAAGAGCATCGCTTGCGGCACGCGCTCCGCTTCTAACGCGCCGCGCAGCGCGGCAACAATCGTTTCGTTGCCAAGAAATTCGGAGAAGCCCATCGATCAGCCTTTTTTCCAGTTCTCCAACAGAGGTTTCACGGCCTGCAGGCATTCCCGCGCGATATCCTCTGGCAGCCGCAGCCCATTGTTCGCGGAATCGTAGCACTGAATCGTAGCCCAGGGACGACTGCGCGACATCATGTCGTACATTTCGGCCGCGTCCTCCAGGTGCCGCAGGCTTTTTTCCAGGATATCGTGCTTCTCTGCCGTGTATTTGCGCTCGCTTTTCTTTGCCACCAACATCTGGGCCTGGCTTGGCGGCACGCGCAGGTACAGGATCATATTCTCCCGCGGAAGGCCATAGATGGAATATTCGAGATGCTCGATCCAGCGCAGGAATTCCGCCCGCTTTTCGGGTTTCGCCAGGGCCACCTGGTGAGCAAGGTTCGAGCCAATGTAACGGTCAACGAGCACTATCTTCCCCTCGTTGAGTGATGACTCCAGCCGTGGCTTGGCCTCGAAGCGGTCGCCCGCGTAGAGCAGCGCGGTGAAATGCGGGTCCACGCTCTCCAGCGGCCCGAAATCCCCGTTCAGGAATTTCCCCACCATCGTCCCAAACCAGGATTCGTATTGGGGGAATCCGGTGGAATAAACTTTATAGCCGAGGCCTTGGAGAGAATGTTCGAGGAGTTTGGCCTGTGTGTGTTTTCCGCTACCGTCAATCCCTTCGATAGCGATCAGCAATCCGCGCGTAGTCATGTCTCCCGTGCTTGGTAGGGGCAGGTCACCAGTGCCCCTCAGTGTATCGGCTGAGAGAACGACCTGCAATGGCCTCCTGGCGGAGGTTCGCTACACCGTCCGCAGAGGAGACGCCGGTGCCATGTTAGGATTTCAATCTCTGGCCTCGCGATGACGAGCCTCTCAACAATCCGGGAAAATCTGCAGCAGGTCCGCCAGAAAATCGAAGCGGCCGCCCGCCGCGCCTCCAGAAAACCAGAAGACATTCTCTTGATCGGTGTTTCCAAAACGCATCCGGCGGACGCAATTCGCGAAGCCCACGATGCGGGCCTCCGCCACTTTGGCGAGAACCGCGTTCAGGAATGGGAAGGGAAGCTCGGTGCGCTCGCCGATCTGTCCGCAACCTGGCACCTCATCGGCCACTTGCAGAGCAACAAGGCCGCTCGCGCCGCGAAGGCTTTCCACTCCATCGATTCGGTGGACGATTGGTCGCTGGCGCAGCGACTCGATCGAGCTCAGTCAGAGAAGGGAACTGGTGAAAAACTGCGTGTCCTCATCGAAGTACATATGGGCGGCGAAGAAACGAAAAGCGGAATCTCCGAAGCCGATTTGCCGGAACTCGCAGAGCGTGTCCTGACGCTCGCTCATCTCGATTTCGCGGGCTTGATGTGCATCCCGCCCTTCCGCGAAAATCCCGACGAAGTGCGTCCCTTCTTCGAGACCCTGCGAAAGCTCAAGGAACAGATGGAATCGCGCATTGGGCGACCTCTTCCCACTTTATCCATGGGAATGTCCCACGATTTCGAAGCTGCCATCCTGGAAGGCTCAAGCGAAGTTCGCATCGGCACGGCGATTTTTGGTACCCGCCCGAAGAATGTTTGAATCAAACTAAAACCGAAGCATCTTTGGGAGAACCTATGACGCTTTTTGCGCCTTTGCAGTTGCGAGAATTACAGCTAAAAAACAGGGTAGCCGTTTCCCCCATGTGCGAATACTCGGCCAAAGACGGGCATCCCGGCCGCTGGCACCTCGTGCATCTTGGCAGCCGTGCCATCGGTGGGGCGGCCCTGGTGATGGCCGAGGCGACCGCCGTGCAGCCCATCGGCCGTATTTCGCCATGGGACACCGGCATCTATCTCGACGCTCACGTCGAATCCTGGAAGGCCATCGTCGATTTTGTCCGTGAACAGGGCGCTATCCCCGGCATGCAACTCGCGCACGCGGGAAGAAAAGGAAGCACCGCAGCACCGTGGCTCGGCGGAGGTAAAATCCCTCTAAGTGAAGGCGGCTGGGTGCCGGTGGCCCCGAGCCCCGTGGCGTTTGATACTAACTACCCGGATCCAAAAGAACTTGCCATCGGCGAAATCGATCAGATCGTCGAGGATTTTCGCACCGCCGCGCGTCGCGCATTAGCTGCGGGCTTTCAGGTCGTCGAGATTCACGCCGCGCACGGTTACCTGGCGCATGAATTCCTCTTCCCGCTTTCCAATTTCCGCACCGACGAATATGGCGGCAGCTTTGAGAATCGCGCGCGGTTTCCTCTGCGCATTGCTCAGGCCGTCCGCGAAATCTGGCCCGAAAAATGGCCAGTGTTTGTTCGCCTCTCCGCTACCGATTGGAAGGACGGCGGCTGGGATCTGCCGCAGAGCATCGAACTCTGCAAGGGATTCAAGAGCCTCGGCATCGACTTGGTGGATGTCTCGAGCGGCGGCCTGGTGCCCGGCGTGAAAATTCCCCTGGGTCCTGGTTATCAGGTGAAATTTGCCGAGTCGATTCGCCGCGAATCGGGCATCTCCACCGGCGCGGTAGGAATGCTCACCGACCCTGCACAAGTCGAAACCATTCTTTCGACCGAGCAAGCCGATCTGGTTTTTCTCGCCAGAGAATTGTTGCGCGATCCTTACTGGCCGCGCCGTGCCGCCCAGGAACTCGGCGTGAAGCTCAAGGCGCCGGTCCAGTATGAACGCGCCTGGTAAGCCAGATCCCCTGGCTCCTGTTAGTCTTACTAAGGATGAGCTTCATCGAGATCTCCGAAGACCCGGCCCGCGGCACGCTGACGCTCAACGTCCGCGTCCAACCGCGCGCCAGCAAGGACGAGATCGCCGGTGCCATAGGCGGCGCGTTGAAGATTCGCCTCTCCGCTCCGCCCATTGAAAACCGCGCTAATGAAGCCTTGGTCGCTTTCCTTTCCGATCTTTTGAAAACACCAAAATCCGCTGTTAGAATCCAGAGCGGCGAGCACGGGCGCAACAAACGTGTGGAGATTCGTGGCGTCACCCGGCAGCAGATTCTCGATCTCCTTCGCGAAGAAGCATAGCTGTCGCTGCTAACATCCCTTGAAACCCGGGCGGAACCTGATTTCATGAGCGCAAACATTGAATCCATTCAGAAGGATTTGCGGGCCGCGAAGCTCGATGGCTGGCTTTTCTACGATTTCCGTGGCCGCGACCCCATCGCTCACCGCATCTTGGCGCTTCCTGATGGCATGCGCACGCGCCGCTGGTTTTATTTCGTCCCCGCCAAGGGCGCGCCGAAAAAGCTTGTGCACAAGATCGAGGCCCAATCGCTCGCCACTCTGCCCGGCGAAACTCTCTATTTTTCCGCACAGGAGGAGTTGCGCGGCAATCTGAAAAAAATCCTTGGCCGCGCCAAAAACGTAGCCATGCAGTATTCGCCGAAAAACGCCATTCCTTATGTCTCCATGGTGGATGCGGGCACGATTGAGCTTGTCCGCAGCACGGGCGTGAAAGTCGCAACGTCTGCCGATCTCGTCCAGAAATACGAAGCCTGCTGGAGCAAGGCGCAACTTGAATCACATCTCGCCGCTGGCCGCGCCATCGACAAGATCGTTCAGCAAGCCTTTGTCCTCGCGGCGCAAGCAGTCCGTGAAAAAAAGAATCTGACCGAATACGATCTTCAGCAATGGATTCGCAAACGCTTTGACGAAGAAGGCATTACTACCGAAGAAGGCCCCGACGTCGCCGTGAATCAAAACGCCAGCGATCCGCACTATGGCCCTACGCGCGAATCCTCTGCCACGATCAAGGAAGGCGACCTGCTCCTCCTCGATGTCTGGGGCAAGCAGAAGACTGCCGGCAGCGTCTACTACGACATCACCTGGGTCGGCTATCTTGGTGCAAAGGTGCCCGACAAATTTGCCAAAGTTTTCAAGATTGTCCGCGAGGCGCGCGATGCCGCCGTCGATTTAATTCAGAAGAGCATCAAGTCCGGCGAGCCGTTGCAAGGCTGGCAGGTGGATCAGGCGTCTCGTCGCATCGTCGAAAAAGCCGGCTACGGAAAATATTTCTTTCACCGCACCGGCCACAACATCGGCCAGGCGGTGCATGGCAACGGCGTCAACATGGACGGCCTCGAAACTCACGATGCCCGCCACCTGATCCCGGAAACCTGCAATTCCGTTGAGCCGGGAATCTATCTGCCCGAATTCGGCATCCGCAGCGAAGTGGACGTTTACATTGATGAAAAGGAAGCGCGCGTAACGGGAACAGTTCAGCAGGAGATTCTGCCGCTGCTCGCCTAGAGTTTTCAATCGGAGCGACATGGACGAACCATCGCAGAACCCGCCAAATGACGGAACGCAGTCCGCTCCGCCAGCAAAGGATGCACTTGCCTTCGGCGAATCCCGCGCCTTCGCTTTCGGTATCGCCGGATGGCTCGTGCCCGGCCTTGGCCACGCCCTGCAAAGGATGTGGGGCCGGGCTCTGGTTGTCTTCCTCGCGGTTGCTTCGCTCGTCTTCGCCGGCGCGTCCATGAAGGGGAACGTGTTTACTCGACAGGGCAACGACGCTTTTGACACGCTCGGCTACATCGCCGACATGGGCACCGGCAGTTTCTACCTCTTCGCGCGGGCCATCGAAACCAGCGGCGCAGACGTTTCTCACGCTGACGGGGATTACGGCACGCGCCTCCTGGCTACCGCCGGCGTCCTGAATCTCTTGGCGGCGCTCCACGCTTACGAAGCCGCGCGGGGACACAAGGCATGACCGTCGTGCCTCCTCTCGAGCTCACGCATTTCCAGGCATTTCTTCTCTTTGCCGTGGTCATTTCCGTAGCCTTCGGATTCCTCGGCCGCCGCCGCCCCAAAGACCGCGTGAAATACATTCTCTGGTCGCTCTTTCTGTTTCTGCTGGTGGGCATCGGCGTCGGCTGGGCAATGTTCCCTTTTTCCCGTTGAACATTTTTCTGCACAATCGGTTCACCGCGAATGGACAGTGATTTTCAGCGGGTGCTATCGTCATAAGGCAGGGCCGAGGTAGCTCAGTGGTAGAGCAGCCGATTCGTAATCGAAGTTGCCCAACGCTGCAAAACGTTCCCTTTGCCTAACGAAATCAATGGGATGGCCGCTTCTGGCTGCTGAGTCCGTTTGCCTGCATTAGCTCGGATTTGGGACCGATTCGCGGCTGGGAAACGGGTCAAGGCATTCTCTGGATTTGAACGATCCGCGCGCCTGAAGCTTGATCGTATGGAAGCGGCTACGTCGCTGAGGGACCTTTCCGCATTGCCTGGGAACCGTTTTGAAGCGCTGATAGGCGACCGCAAAGGTCCGTACAGCATCCGCATTAATGATCAATGCCGGATTTGCTTCGAGTGGGCCGACCGCTCACCGGGGCCGTCAAACGTGGAGATTGTTGACTAGCACTAGGAGCATTGCTATGGCACTGACCGCTATCCATCCGGGGGAACACCTGGCTGAAGAACTGGAAGCACTCGATATGAGCGCGGCTGAGCTGGCGCGAAAGATCAACGTGCCGACCAATCGCATCACGCAAATCTTGAACGGAACGCGCGCCATCACGGGCGACACTGCCCTGCGCCTCGCTCATTTCTTCGGCACGAGCGCTCAGTTTTGGCTGAATCTACAGAGCCTCTACGACCTGCGGCTCGCCCAGGAGAAGGTAGGAAAATCCATCAAGGCGCTTCCCACGCTAAAACGACGCGAGCTCGTCCACACATGAAGGGTTTATGCGACGAATTCCGGGAACGACCGATCTCAGCCTGAAAACTGGCAAGCTCCCAGATCCTATTTCCCAATCAGCATTTTATGCTCTGCGATTGCGCTTCTTGCTTGCGCTTGGTACCGGAGAAGACCGAAACAGTCTACTCGGTCGCAAGAGGTCGGCATCATTATGTAACTCTCGGCCAGATCGGGAGTAGAATCTGCTTGCCATGGCTGCTGAAGTGAAGCTCGAGCTGATCATTGAAGCCCTCGAAATGGCTGACGATTCGGTCTCCTCCTATCTGGACGTAGAAACAGGCGAGGTGCGTTCGGTCACGGAAGAGGAGTTCGATCTAGCAGAGGATCCACAGACAGTCATCGAGGAATTGCCAGACTGGCAACGTGAGTCCGTCAAACTCGCGCGGAGCATTCAGGAACAGGAGGGCAAGCGATTCCTGACACTACCTGACAAGTTCGACGTCCACGAGTGGGCCATCATGGATCGCTTCTCCGAAACACTGAAAGACGCACGGTTGCGGAATGATTTCCATGACGGCATTCGCGGTGCAGGCGCCTTCCGCCTATTCAAACGCCTACTTACGGAATATAACTTGTGGGACGCTTGGAATCAGTTTAAGCAAGTCGAACTTCGGCAGATGGCCATCCAATGGTGCGAAGAGAACGGCATTACCTTCCGTTAGCTTTAACGCAGATGGAAGAACGTCGATACACGTCCGGTGAGCTAGATATCGCGTCACTGGTGGAGTTTTGGATAAATCGGAAACTTGAAATCCATTTGTCCGGATTCCTGTAAAGATTGGAATTTCGCAGCCTTCAAATAAACAACACACAAAATAGGCCATTTATGCAGGTTCCTGCTAGTCGGTGCAAGACTGTGCAGATCGTCAAACAATGCAAAAACAATGCAAATGCCGACGAAGCCACCGGCCACGTCCGCACTATGATGGTAGGGGACTTAGCGGCTTTCTTCTCCTGCGTCACTGTCATACAAGTTTTTTGCGGTTTTTAACTTCCGTCTGCACACTATGCGTTCGACTAGAAATGAGTAAGCGCTACGTGAACCGCGTCTTGCGGAAGATGATGTGGGATAGCAAAGTTGTGCGATGACCTAACGGCAGCGAAGCAGAAGCACAAGGAAGAAGTGGCGAAAGCTGGTTTCAGAGCAAGCGCGAAGCGGGCAGACGGTGACAGCGTTCGGCCGTGATCTGCCGTATTTCTTCGTGTGGAAGAAACGGTTGCGCAAAGGCGTGGCTGCGAAATTCTTGCCGGTATAGCTGTGGTTCAGCCCTGCGTGTTCGTGTAGCAGCAGTCTATCCGATAAGTCCCGGCCCAGTATTATAATGATAGATAATTATTCAGTGCAGAGCCCGTCAACGCGAGTCCGGGCGGCAACCCAACGGCATCGGCTTCCGCAAGGAATGGGAATCGGCTTGTGTTAAAATCGGAAAGGGTTCAGTGATGGCGAGAAGGACCACGAAAAACAAGAAGTGGTATCAGTACACTGGTCTTATCCCGTACGACCTTCGTGGAAGCGCAACTCGCGACCTGATTAACGCGGGTGTTCACCAGAACAAAACACCTTGTTGAAGTAAGTGCAGTTGTAAGCTAAGTTGTTGAATACATGCCACAAGGCCGAGGTAGCTCAGTGGTAGAGCAGCCGATTCGTAATCGGCAGGTCGTGGGTTCAACTCCCACTCTCGGCTCCATCTATTGCAAGAACGTAGGTTCCTCCCCTCCAGTAGATTCCGACGATTTGCTAACACTTGCTAACAACTTGCTGCTCATTCCGGCCAGTGGAGCAGCCGTCCCTTCCGTATCGATGTGATGGTAGACCTCGGTTGTAACCTTCGTGTTTGCATGGCCGAGCGCCTTAGACACAGCTTTCAATGCGTATTCCTTTAGCGACTGAGTCGTGAAGGTATGACGGAAGTTGTGCCATCCCCCTAGATGAATTCATTGACCCCGGTTCCAGGCGAAGAAACGGCGCAAACTTGTGCAAATGCCTGTTTTCGGCAACCACATTGGGCTTGTGTAGGGAATTCTTAGGCGGCATACTGCATGGCCGAGCGCGGTCAAGAGCACCGCGCACGGAGGTAACTATGAAATCGGCTATTCGTCGGGTCACAAGAAGTGGTCTTGCGTTGCTGCTCGTGATTTCGTTTGCCATGGTACCAACAGCAGCATCAGCGACGGAGCAAATAGTAATGCTGGTGCCAAATATCCCGGGGAGTTCCACGCTCAGCGGTCATATCAATTGGATCGACGTTTTATCGTTCTCGGGAAGCGCCGTCGCGCCTGCCGGCAGCGTGGGGCAGCCTTGCCAATTGGTGGTGCAGAAGAGTCTTGACGTGACTAGTCCGCATTTGTGGCTCGCCACAGTGACTGGACAGGTCTTCTCCAATATCAAGATCGACATAGTAACAAGTGGCACCACGTCAACCCCCTATGTGTTATACGAGATTCAGCTCGAAAATGCGCAATTCAGCAGCATCGGGGACGCCGGCTCGACTGCGGTACCGCAGGAGAGCTTGACGTTTAAAGCAATCAAAGGGATCGTGACCTTCAACAATCGAAATCCTTCCACCGGCGCGATTACCGGGACAACAACTTCATTTACGTGCTGATCTCGGCTTGCAAAAAAATGCGCCTAGCGTCCTCTGGACATTGCCACGCTGTCAGATTGGCTGATGCGAAAAGAGCGAATAGGGGCCGTTGCGTCACGGCCCCGTGGCGCTCACCGGATACTTGTTGATAAATCTCGATAACGCTCAAAACCCCCAATCGCGGATACTGCCTGTGTCCGATACATGAAGCCTTGCCAACGCTTTCCGCAAGGTCGAGTTCACACTATTGCACGTTGCACTGGAGCGCCGTCCTAATCTTCGTCGGCCGAGAACTCCTTGCCTGATTAAGCCCTTACCGGAAAAGTGATGGATCGACCATTTCCTGTAAGCAGGACTTAGCCACCATTTCGGGAAGGGCTTACTATATATACTTCGGCAGAACTAAAGGGTGACCCAAAAATGAACCGCATTCCCAACATGCCCTTTCCTGTCTTTATTCTGATTGCTGGATGTCTGTTGATGATTCTTGCGCCGACGTCTACGTCGGCTCAGTGCCCACTGATCGGCGCATTTGGATTCGAAGGCATCAATTCAGTAGAAGGCTTGCCGTTTCAGGCGAAGCAAGTAATGACGAAAGTAACCACTGGGAACGATGGCGCGAAGCGGACTGAGGTGATGAAGTCACACGTCTTCCGCGACACCAAGGGCCGCGTAAGGATAGAACGGTTCTACGATGGAACCGAAGATCCCCTGGAGGGCGTACCTTGGCAGATCATAATCCACGACAACTGTGGCACGAGCGTATCCCTGCTCCCCTTACAGCAAACCGCTAAGATTCAAAAAATGCTCACGCATCTCAAGCGTTCTGATCTGCCGCACTGCAAGGAGTTTGACCCCAACCAACTGCCCCAACCTGGCGCGAAGGGAAAGTTTGAAATCCTTGGTCACAGAATGTTAGATGGTGTTGAGATTATGGGATGGCGCACCACCTATTACAGCTCTATTGAAGCGATGTCATCAGGTGCGCCTCCAGTGGAGATTACCGAACGATGGTGCTCGACGACTCTGGATGCTGAGATGGATACTTTTATCTTGTCGCAAAATCCCAAAATGGAAATCAGGATTGTTGTCACCGATCTGAAACGTATCGAGCCCGACCCGGCTTTATTCGAAATTCCAGAGGGATACAAAATAACCGTAGCCGATGAGAGTGCTAAGCCAAATGTGCGCGCCAACACGGTTGGTGGTTGTCCGAGGCCCATGTTTCCGATTCTTACTGTTTCTTCGGCGGATAATTCTTCAGCAGCTTCTCCACGGACTTCTGGATCTTCTTCTCACTTCTGTCGAGATTTAGTTTGATCTCGACCGCGTTCGACACGGCGCCGCGCCACACCAGTTTTTTCTCTGTCGCCGCATACATGTCCAGGTCAAGCTGCCCGGCGTGGATGGACGCCTCGGAAAGCGTGGCCAATCCGCCGCCCCACCCCGGGCCGTAGCCCCAGCCGTCGTGATACGCCATCCACGGTGTCTGCCTGCTGAGGGCCGTCTGGTAACCGATGTAAAGGTCGGCGTAGTTCGAATCCGTTTTGAGCAGGCCTTTTTTGGCCAGCTCGGCGTCAATCACGAAGGCGATTTCCCGCGCGGTGATGTAGTCGACCTGCTGCACGCTCTTGATGTCTACCCACTTGTAGCTCTTGAATTTGGAGAAATCCGTGTCTCGGTCGAAGTTGTAGGTTACGTCCTGAGCCGCGGCATGACCTGCTGCAAACCCCAGAACCAGCGGTACCAGCAAAGCGATTCTCTTCATCCCCGTTCCTTCCTGGGACCGGGCAGCCACCATGATGCACAATCCGCCGCAAATTTGGAACGGCAATCTTGCCGTGAAGTCCGGGAGGGAACAAAGTCTGATCAACGCTGCGCAAACCGGAAACTTGGGCTCTCCAGTCGGTCAGCGTTTTTTGACTTGATTCGTAAACGTAACCGTGGGGTTTGAATCTGTGTGTGGGATTCGGATTTGCGCTTCTCCCTCGGCCGCTGCGGTAAAACGGTACACCTGCGTGGGGCCGCCTGGGTTCTGCTCCGGTGGTGGTGGGTACACGGCACTCTCGAATCGGATTGCGTGTGAAGATATTTGCGGGGTGTCGTAGTGCCCCCCACCGATTGTTTGCAGAGTTACAACTATCGGCTGGCCTACTTTGGCTGAAACGTGCTGCCCATCGTTCGCTCGATTTAGGAATAGCTCAGGTTGCGTGATGCTCTGAGACGTGCGGACCTTCTGGCTGGAGGAGTTCCCGCAGGAAGCCATCAACAAAGCCAGTGCTACCAAGATGGAAGTCATGATCGAACGCTCCTTGCCCTTTGAACGGAATCGCTTGGAAATCTTGCAGCGAGGCGAGCAGGCTGAATGAAGGTCGGGCTCAGTGATGCCTGGTAAAAACGCTAAAACGCTAGTGCAAACGCGGTATCGGACATCAAATGAACTCCTAGGTCAGATGTCCACTTACGAGAGTACGCAGGCATGTGAAAATACTTAGGGGCACCGCGACCTTCCCCAGCGGGACTTCTGCCCCTTGACGCTCCCGAGTCAGCCATGCGGCGTGGTGCCGTGACGAATTCGGAGGGAAGTCGATTGCCGATGCATGAGGAAAGGGCGCCCTCCTCACATAAGACAGTTTCGACTAGAATCTTAAGTGAACGCTCATGCCAAGGAATTTTGCCATACGGCTCAGTTGTTCGTACGGGGACGCCGACGCCTGGGTGACGCTGGCAGATCGCGACGAATCCGTCGAACAAATTCTCCAACGATCCTGGGAATTCAAGTGCCATAAGCATGGTGCACAGCGAGCAATGCCTAAAGAAGTGATCGAGGTGGCCCCCCTCGAGGACCTCCGGGCTTCACAATCCTCTCAAGGTGACCTGCCAGCAGTTTCCGTTGCAGATCCAGCGGCCTCCCGGAAGAGAATACCCCGCTCCAGCGCGCGTGAGCTTATGTGCGTTCCCGTGGTGGTTTACGGCTGGACAAGCAAGTGCGGAACATTCCAGGAAGAAACGGAGACCGTGATTGTCAATTCCAGCGGCGCTCAAGTGGTGCTGAGAACCAAGCTGGAGCTGGGAGATGTCGTTTTTCTCATACACAAAAGCCGCCAGGAAGTGCAGGAGGTGCGCGTGGCCTATCTCGAGGCCAGCTCCCCAAGCGAAATGAAAGCCGGTCTTGCGTTTAAACAACCGATTCCTGACTTTTGGAAGAGATCGCGCAAGTCCCCACGCGTTCGCAAGACGCTGCGCGTGGTCGTCAAGGGAGAGGATGCTGAAGGCAACTATTTTATACAGAGCGCCTACACGGTCGATCTCAGCCAGGAAGGAGCGCGTTTAGATGGCGTGGGCTTTCTCACCACTCCGGGCCAAATCCTCGAAATACGGCGGCTGTGGCGCAAAGCCAAATTCCGCGTGGTATGGACCGGCCAGGTGGGTACCACGGAATCCAACCAGATCGGCGTCTTCCGTCTGCAGGCCGACAAGGATATCTGGCATGTTCGCCTCCCGGAGAACCGAGCGGTTCAGCCTCCAAAGAAACCAAAGCCCCCAAAGAAGTGAGAGAGAAGATTACCGCGGTCGTGCTCGGGTACGTAGTTAGGAAGGCGCCACCATGTAAACCAGCCGCAGCGGTGCACGGTGGGGCTGATCGTGATTATGTGGTTCGAACCCCCAGAAGTGCCTTGGATTACGACCGACTAGTTTAGGGTTGACGGCAAGTGGTATTGGACAGCAATCCAGTGGGCCGCATGACGCGCAAAGCTGGCAGGTCGAATCCCCAAGACGATGTCCGGTAAGGCGTGCTAACCGGGAGTTGCGGATTCGTTTCAAGCCCAATTGAATTTCCCTTGAGGGGACTTACTTGTGAGCGGGTGATGCCTTGTCGAGCGCGTCAACAAGCGGCTTGGCTGCTGGAATAACTGCCTGGCCGCCCGAGATGATTTCCTTCGCACTCATCTGCTTGCCATACAAATCTTTGTTGGCATCGTCGTCGGTGTCCATCGAAGCACCTTCCAGCGAGATGCCGGCAAACAGTCCTTTTGACCGCGAGTACGTCAGAACGTCCGCCTTCATCGCATCGGCGTTGTAACCAGTTGCCTGAGCGCCCGTGGGGCCGGCAGCCGCAGCGGCATTGCCACCAAGCTTTGTCTTTCCATTTAGGATTTGGTCCGCACCCTTTTGGTTCATAACAACCAGTACAAAATCTGTTGCCGTCGAACCGAGTTGCACGCCGATGCTGCCCTGATCGAGCTTGTACATAGCCGGCGCGCCCCATCCACCATTCATCTTTGCGCCCGTACGGCAAACCAGAGCGCCTCGGCCGTAACTGCCGCCGATTCCGATGGCTACTTTTTTGACGCTTGGGAAGATCAGAACGCAATCGGCCTGATCAAGGATGCTCTTGGGAAGGCCATTGTTCTCGCCAAGGATCGTCTGCATAGCGGTGGCCGCATTTGAGAGACGCTCCTCTTCCTTCTTCTGAGCAAATAGAGGAGAAGCTATTGTCAAACAGACTGCAAGCATAACCAATCTTTTTCTCATAGGTGGTCCTTTCTTGGGAACGACTCGATTCTGAGTGCAAACTAGGAATCTCAATTTCCGGGCGGGAGTGTGCACCGTGGCATACAGCGTGTGCGTATTGTACAACGATTTGTTTCGCGGTTATCGGAGATGTTGGTACTGGGCCGGACTTGATTTCCGGTAAGCCGAACTTATCAGTTGACCGCGATTTCGCTGTTCTGACGCCGGAAGGCGGAGCGCAGCAGGTAAGTCCAAAGAAGGAGTAATCCAATCAGAACGCACGCGATTGAAACCCTTGCCACAATGTCCTGCCATCGCAGCGGCATGATGTAACCCTCTCTCACTTTCTCTTTCGGATAAAAAATGTAATCGTAATAGGCTGATTCAGCAAACGCAGAACCCATAAAGAGAGTTAGCCCTAAAAGCACCGCTCCAGAAACGCCCGAGGTCCACCGCCATGCCGCCGCGCTCTGCAGACGTTTATTAGTTTCAGCGAAAGCCCCCAATAGCGGCATCCAGATTCCCGCAAGGATTGCGATTCCACATCCTCCCAAATAAGCAAATCCACCTTCTTTGACAATCGACTCTCCAACAAATGAGTCGCTCAATTCCAAATAGAGCGCAAACGCACCAAGTAGAGGCCTTTTCTTTTGATGAGCGTGCGATTTACTCCGAATGTCCCTGCCCCAAATTCACAGCCTCGGGTCAAGCAAACGCGACTTACCTCGGTTCTTGAGATAGACTCCCAAACCGTAAGGCGAAGATAGCGAACCAAACTTGCAGCATATCGAGGAAAGGTTTTCGACCGTATCGAAGCCTGGGCTCGTCAGTGCTTGCAGCAGCCCCGTCTTCGGCATATATATTGCCTGAGGGAGGCGATCATGTTTGAAGTACCGGTGGACAAGCAGGAAGCCAAATCGAAATACGAGCGCATTGGCATCTCAATCGTCGTGCTCCTGGTGATCGCAGGAGTCATTTTTTATTTCAGCTCAAAGCAGAGCGCCAAGCAGGCCGCCCCTGTCGCGGCTGCACCTTCGGCGCCCGCGGACCCGATCCACGACCTGAAAATTGTCCGTGTCACCATGAATAAGGACCCTATGGGAACCACCGCGGTCTGGCTGGTCACTCTGCAAAACAAATCCGCGGCCTATACCTACTCCAACATCCGTTACGAAACCAATTACGTGGGCGCAGACGACAAATCGATCCTCGTGAATCAAGGTTCAATCCCGGACTCCTTCGGTCCGGGTGACGAACACAACTCTCAAATTCGCGACACCCTCTACCCCAACGGCACCGCTTGGTACAGATTCAAGATCGTCGATGCCAAATCCTCGGTGCGCTGAATGACGACGAAAAATTTCTGATTCTCACTGCAAATCTAGGCAGTGGTATCTGTTGATATCCCTAGGCGTTTCAGCGGTTCAACTGGGCGCGGTTTCCGGGTCCCCGAACACGAATCGCGGGAAGAACCTTGCTAATATGACGGCAAGAAGTGCGCCGGGCGATGTTGATTCGCGAGCCCACCTTGCGGCGTTTCCCTGGAACTGCAATCCGACCGCAAAGTGTCCGTCGGGAAGCCGCTGGCAATACACAACGCGGGCGAGCCGTTTCAAGCCGCCTTTTAGCGAGCTGATCATCAATCGCTCGTTCAGTTCGCGCGCGTGATCCGTCAGGACCCGTATTCCCAGCGAGCACACGTTTTCCGTTGTGGTTCGCTCCGTCCCATCCGGGTCGAGTATGGTGGAAATCTGGAGCGGGATGGCTACTTCAATTCGTTTTTCAAGTCTTCCAGACCGCAAAGACATTTGTGAATGAACCTTCCCGGCTTGACTCAGCTTGCCGGCACCGGCCGGGGCGGAGCAAATGGCTGGGTTGTGCCATCAATTCTCCAATCAACATAAGCGTCGGGGAAAATAACTCAATCGGGTGAATTCCCTAATCGATATGGGGATAAGCTTGGAACGGTGCCGGGGCAAAACCTGAATTCTTTAAGGCTGAATCAGGCCGTTTCGAATCGCGTAGCGAACCAGGCTGGCAGTTTCGTGAATGTCTAGCTTCTTCATCAAGCGCGCCCGGTGCGATTCGGCCGTTTTGACGCTGATGCCGAGGTGCGTCGCGATGTCCTTCGTCGACTTGCCTTCTCCAACCAGTTGCAGCACCTGCCTCTCGCGGCTTGAAAGCGGATCGGCGGCGACATAGCTCTTGGACAGGTAGGCATCCACGACCGCGCGCGAAATTATCGGACTCAGATACACAGACCCGCGGCAGACTTCCTGGATCGCGTGAATCAGGTCGGATCCCGCCTGGCTCTTCAGGACGTAGCCTTTCACACCTGCGCGCAGCGATTCCGTTACGTATTGCTCTTCATCGTGCTGCGTCAGCAGAATCACTTTTGTTCTCGGGGAGCACTTCTTTAGTTCGCGCGCCGTGTCCACGCCGTTCAGCACCGGCATGCTTATGTCTACGATGGCGACGTCGGGACGCGCTTCCATCACCGACCGCAACACTTCCTGGCCGTCCGAAGCCTCGCACACGATTTGGAATCCTTGTTTCTCCAGCAGCGCGCGCAGCCCCTGGCGAATCAAGGCATGATCATCAGCAAGTAGAATTCGTATAGGCATAGTTTCGCAGCCAGAATAGAAATTCCCCTGGCACGCATCAATCCGGTGGTCTCTGGGGTTTTTGCGGGGGTAAAGACCTGAACGGAAGGAAGTTGGTCGAATTTTCTGAAACCTGCGTCAAACAAAAATAATCACAAAACGTCCGCGGCAGAACGCAAAAGTCGGCGCACCGCCTGAGGAACGACTTGGAAGAATTCGCTTAGGGCTGGATCAATCCGCGGCGGACCGCGTAACGCACCAGGCTCGCCGTCTCATGGATATTCAGCTTCTGCATTAGTCGCATGCGATGCGATTCGGCCGTCTTCACGCTGATGCCCAACACCGACGCTGTGTCCTTGGTCGACTTTCCTTCGGCAATTAACTGCAGCACCTGCCGTTCGCGCGCCGTCAAAGGATCCGCCGGCCTTTCCGATTTGTTCCGGTATGCTTCCATCACCGCGCGTGATATTCCCGGGCTGAGGTAAAACTCGCCCCGGCACACTTGCCGGATTGCCTGTATCAGGTCATTGGCCACCTGGTTTTTCAGAACGTATCCCTTAACGCCGGCCTCGAGTGCTTCATGGATGTACTGCTCCTCTTCGTGTTGGGTCAGCAGAATCACCTTGGTTTTAGGAGCGCTGCGGGACAGACCCCTTGCGGCATCGATGCCGTTCAGCGTCGGCATGCTGATGTCCAGGATAGCAATGTCCGGATCATTTGCTTCGATTAGTCGCACAGCATCCTGACCGTCGGACGCCTCCGCCATTATTTGAAAGTGTTCCCGTTCCAGCAAGGATTTCAGTCCCTGGCGAACAAGCACATGATCATCCGCGAGTACGATTCGTGTCGGCATCACTACCCTCCAGTGGAAGTCGGATGGAAATCTCAGTTCCATGGCCCGGGCGCGATTCGATCTGCAGGGTTCCGCCAATGGCGCTCACACGCTCGCGCATGGCGACAAGTCCCAGCCCCTTGCGGGGCGCTCTCTGGCCTCGGCTGGCTTTGAACCCGGCACCGTCGTCTCGGATCGAGCAACACTGCGTAAAATCCTCTCTCCAGGCGCGAATCCAAACGTTGCTGGCCTTCGCGTGCTTCACCGCGTTCGTCAGCGCTTCCTGGACGATGCGATACAGGGTTGTCTCAATGGCGGTTGGCAGACGTCCGGAAACCGTTGCGTCAATGTGGATCGGCAAACTCGCTCGTTTCGAAACTCCGTCCGCCAGAAATCGAACCGCCGGAATCCAGCCAAGGTCATCCAGAATCGTCGGCCGAAGCTCATGAGAGTACCGGCGCAGATGTTTCTCGACTTCGTTCAACAAGTCTTTGATTCGCGTGAACTGCGCTTGTTGCTCCTCCGGCATTCCCATGGCCACTTCCGCCAGCGCCAGGTGAACGGCCACCAGCAGTTGCCCCGCTTCGTCGTGCACTGCGTAAGCGATGCGCTTGATCTCTTCCTCGAGTGTTTCGTTCAATTGTCGCAACGCCCTCACGGCATCCTGAAATCCGCGGTGCGCCATCTCGTACGGCGAAATGCACTCCGCGAGGAATTCAGCACTGATCCGGAGCCGTTCTTCTTTTTGCGATTCGTTTTCCGTCTCGCGAACCAGCTCAATCACCGCGCGGTGATGCAAGGAAGCCAGGTCGACGACGCTTAATTGCTCCTCAAGTGCCCGCCGCCCCAGCTCGTAAGCCCGGCCCAAAGCGAGTTCGCCTCCCTCCGCACTATAACTACGCAGAGCGGTGCGATACTCCTCCTCGAAATTCTCCAGTTTCCCCTTTCGCCGCGTCGCCGTCTTCATGGGTTTATCCCCGTCAGCCGTGCGACCAGCACCAGCGCGTCGTCACTCCGGTTGCGAAATTTGTTCAAAATCCTGTCCGCTGCCCGCTGTGGATTCTCCCGCGCACTGAGGCCCGCCGAAAAATCGCTTTGTATTCCGTCTGTGGCAAAGACAACCGTGTCCCCCTGCGAAACCGGAAGCACGCTGGCCTGCAGCGACGGCAACTTGGATCCCACCACCCCCGCGCGCAGTAGTAGCGACTCCTGCAAATTTCCTCTGTTTGCATCCGCGCGCACCAAAACTCCCTGTACGTTGCCGACGCCAAGCCACGTCATCATTTTCTGCTCGGGGGAAATGAAAGCCAGGCTCAGCACCGCGCCGCGCGTCCCTTTCAGCTTTTCGTGGCACAGTTCCACAAGGGAGATCACCGGCTCGTCAGCCGAACTCCGCAGAACCTCCGCGGCAGTTTTGGCGACCTCGGCGGCTTCTTCGCCGTGCCCAATACCGTCAATCACGGCAATCAATACTCCGTTCTGATTGCAGCAAACCATATGCAAGTCACCGGACTCGCCCTCGCCCACATGCGCGTGCTTCGCTAGTCCGTATTCGACCATAGGCTCGTTTATTGTCTCCACTTCTTCACCGCCACCATTGTTCCCTTGCCGGGTTGGGAAGTGATCTCAAACTCGTCCATCAGCCGGCGTACTCCCGGCAGTCCAAGCCCCAGGCTTCCCGAAGTGGAAAAGCCATCGCGTAAGGCTTGGCGAATATCAATAATTCCCGGGCCATCGTCGGAGGCGATGACCAGGATCCCGACACCACTTGATCCGTTGATTCCTTTCAGTTTGATTTCGCCCGTGCGCGCGTAGGAGACAATATTGCGCGCAAGCTCTGAGATTGCCGTGGCAATCAGTGTGGCGTCGCCGGAGGAAAAACCAAGCTCGCTCGCCATAACCCGCCCCTTTTGGCGGGCAATGACGATGTCCTGGTCGGAATTGATTTCCACCCGAATTTCGCCGGCCGACACAATAGATCACCCTCAGTTCGTGACTTTGAACTTCTCGTTCAAGTAGGCCAGCCCTTCTTCAAGGTCCAATGCGGTCGCGACGCCTTCCAGCGTCAAGCCAAGCTGCACCATTGCGAACGCAACCTCCGGCTGAATCCCCACGATCACTGTTTCCGCGCCGCGCAGCCGGATCATGTGTGCAATCTCACGCAGCGTCCGCGAGGCGAAGGAATCCATCACGTCCATCGCCGTAACGTCCACGATCACCGCGCGCGAGCGAAACTTTACCACCTGTTGCACCAGTCCCATTCGCAATTGATTCAGGTCCGCGTCGGACAGAGCGGCCTGAAACGTCGCAATCAGAAACGCTCCCTGTTTGAGAATGGGGACTTCCACTAGCTTTTTCCTCCGCCCGCTTAGCGAGGCTCTGCGATCGACGCTACTTTGTATCCCAGCAGTCTTTCCGCTTGTTCGATTCCGCCCTGCAGGTCGCCGACCGTGTTCATTTTGCCCAGGTCGACGCCGATCGTCACCAGTGTCTGCGCGATTTCGGGCGAAAGGCCCGTCACGATGACGGTCGCGCCCAGCAGCCTCGAAGCTTCGACCGTTTGCACCAGGTGGTTCGCCACCGTCACGTCCATGGCCGCCACACCCGTGATATCAATCACGACGACTTTGGCGCGGTTGGTGCGAATTCCACGAAGGAGTTGCTCTGTTAATTGGCGCGCGCGTTGCGGGTCGATCACACCGATGATGGGCAAAATCAGCAACCGCTCGCGAACCTGTAACACCGGCGTCGAGAGTTCGCGGATCGCTTCCTGCTGCTGGCGGATAACGCGCTCGCGTTCTTGAACGAAGCCGACCGCCACCGTGTTCGCAATGCGGTTTGCCGCCGGCTCGTAAGCGTCCAGGATTCGGTTCAGCTTCTTGAAATCGGTCTGATATTTGGCGAAGAGGGAACGCGCCAGCACGTCGCGCAGCAGCAGCACGATTCCCACGACTTCGTGCGTCTCAACGCCTCGCGGAATAATGCGTTCGGAAAGGTTTCGCGCGTAAGCCTGCAGCGCTTCGAACGCTTCCGTTTCCAGCGCTTCCACGTAGCTGTCGTACACCGACGTCGCTTCCGCGAAAATTTCTTCCTTGGTCATCGCGGTTAGCAATCTCGTCTCCGAAATGCGCACCACCCATTCCTCGCGCAATTGCGTTCGATTCTGCCGGAGGTGGGCGACAAGTTCGCGAAGCAACTCGGATGGTTCTTCGGTTCGCTTCAGTTCGAGGTCCGTGGTGGTGCTATCTCGCTTCGCCATGAAAATCCTCTCCTGGGCGCAAATTGTCCGTCGTCGGGCCAGTCCGCGGTGTGAATCCGAAAGGGACTTGAAAGTGAATACCATCGGAAACCCAGTTCCTCAATCAAGTAAAGTACCCCAAGAGGCCTCAGGTAAACACCTTAGTCTTTTCTAGGTCGGTTTTACACCACAGGCTTGCGATAAGCAATCAAGTTATTTGTATTCATTGGCTTACGGTGGATTATGCAGTTACGGGGAATTATGCGCCAGGGTACCCACCTACCAGCTCGAGTCTGGTATGTTTCTCACGACACGGCGGCTCTTCCTGCTGCTTGTGACGGCTCTTTCACCCGCCCCGGAGCTGTTTCCGGTCCTGCCCATGCACGCCGAAGTTCTTCCGCTCTGCGGGTTACGCGCTCTGTCAGATCGTTCGCAGGCTGCACGACTCTCGCAGACTCCTTTTTCGCGTTAACCGGGAAAATCTCCAGCAGTTCCAGCTTTTCGAACACTTGCTTCATCGCTCGATCCGGATTTCTCAGGAAATCCGTGCCGCGGATCCGAGTGAAGATCCATCCCATGCGTTCTAGCACCGACTGCCGGTCCATGTCCTCGGGAATTTTCTCCAGCGGATGGTAGCGATCCCCATCACACTCAATCGCAACGCGCCGCCGGTCTCCTTCGACCACTAGATCGATCCGAAACGCCCCGACCCGCCATTGGGGCTGCACTCGATACCCTACCGCCAACAGGCGTTTCATAACCTCGCGTTCGAACGGCGATTGCGCGCGATTTTCTTTCTCTTCGAGCGCCCGCATCAGGTGGCTGGGGTCCTGAGCGTGCTCGATCAGTTGTCGGCGAAGATCGTCGGCCTTCAAATCATTTTGCGGGCTCAGCGAATGGACCACCCACATCTGATCCCGCGCGCGGCTCGCCGCCACATTAAAACGCTGCTTGAACAACTCTTGATCGCGCAGGGAAAGTGGTCCGCGCTGCGCTGTGTCCACAAGCGAGATAAACACCACATCGCGCTCATCGCCCTGGAATTGCGCCGCGTTTCCGCAAAGCAATCGATGATGTTCGCAAAGATCGGGCGAGAGATGTTTTCGCAACAGGTTGTCGATCTCGAGTGCTTGCTCGTCGCCAACCAGCGAAACCACTCCGAAACTGGTTGGCTGCCCCGCCTCATTCTTCTGGTATTCCGGCTGCTCTATCGCCGCGGTCAGCAGCGAGGCAACCCCGATTGCTTCCTGTCGGTTGATCTTGCCGTCGCGGCTGGAGCCGCCGACCCGGTAGGCGATGGTGTGCGGACGCACCTGTACGCGGCTCGCATCGCGCAGCGGTTTGATCCGCTGGTCGTAGGAAATCATGTTGCTGAACTGGATGATCTCCGGCACGCAGCGGAAATGCTCCACCAGGCAAGTCGTGCCGCCAAAGGATTGCCGCGCCAGATCGTAAATCGAAATTTGCCCGTCATAGAGGTCCGAGTTCGGCACCCCTTGCAGGTACTGGAAAATTAGATTCTGGATGATCCCGAGGTCCTGGCCCACGGCCGAAGGACTCACTTGTTCGTGGTCTCCCACGACTAGCGCCGTCTTGCCGAGATAGAGAGCCACAAGCGCCATCACATCGCTCTGGCTCGCTTCATCGATGATCACCACATCAAACCGCGTGCTGCACGGGTCAAAATTCTCCACCACGCGCGAAAGCGGCATCACCCAGACGGGAACCGCGCTCCGGCATTCCGACATTTTTCTGGCGGCTTCCGTGCGCAGCAGCGAAACGCGAATCCCATGCCCTTTGCCGATACGGCGAATCGTGTCCAGCCAGCCCACCAGCGCCTGCCGCTGGCGCGAAGAAGTCCGCCGCGCCTGCGCGGACCACGCTCGCGTGTCAATCAGCCCCACCGTCACGCGCCGCAGTTGTTCGCGCAGTTTTTCACTTTTCGCCTGCAAACTCTCGATGGAAACACCGGCACGCCGGTCCAGCTCATCGTTGAGTTGGCGCCACGTCCACGCCGCCGCCGGATCGCGCGGCGGCTCACCCCGGCCATGCGCCCCAGTCCGGTTTCGAATCGCGCCGGCCCACGCCGGAGCCGCGCTCTCTAGCTTTGCCAGCAGCGCGCGGCGCAAATCCAAATCCGCCTGCTGGCTCTTAAGTTCCAGCAGACGCTCATAGGCCTCACGGTACTCGCTCGAGTCTTCGTCGCTCACCGAGGAAAGCAATTTCGCCGTTGTCTTCGAAGATTTCGCGGCCCGCCCGGCCAGCTTAAGCTGTGTCTTTAGGTCGCGCAGCTCTTCCTCGATTTGCAACAACTTTTGCTTCTTGATGCGTGATTCAAGAATCGGCAGCAGGGAATCGGTCACCGCCTTCCCGATCCGCACCAGCTCCCCGTGGGCCCCAACGACCGCCGGCTGCTCCGCCAGAAATTTGTCCCACTTGAAGTCGAGATCCGTAAGTTGCTCCTGTAAAGGAAGCCAGGTGTGCTCGTGCCATCCCACGCAGTCCTCAAGCGAGTCACAATACTGCATCAACGTTTTCTCGACTTCCGTCCCCATCTGTCCCGAAGTCGGTGTGCCAAGAGTCGCCATTTGCCGGTCCCAGCGCCCGCAGAGCTCCTGGCGCAATTTCTTCAGCCGAGCCAATTTCATCAGAGCGATGAAGTGTTCAGAATTACGAGGCGGCGCGTTGTTCGCCTTTGCCGATTCGATGAATTGCCCCCACGTCTTATGAGTGAACAGGGTGAACGAGCCCAGCTTCCCGCCGGTCTCCAGATGGGCAAGGATTTCGCCCGCAATCCGCTCCTGTTCCTCATACGCCGAAGTGTCTGGGAGTTCAGGACCGTACTTGACGAAAGATTCCTGCCCATTGGCCGCATCGCGGTGAACCAACCGGACGAACTCGACCAGTTGGTCCCATGGCTTGCGGTGCGCACCTCCATATTTCCCGGCGTACACCGCCTCAAGTTTCCACTTTTCCTTCCCTGTGAGAGGTTCCACGGCTTGCGTCAAGCTCGCCGCCAAAGCCTCCAACTCCTCCGGGCTACCTTCAGGAACGCCGCTCCGCCACAAATCTGAACGCAGCTCCAGTTCCTCCATGCTCAGTCGGTTCCGCTCGTTCAGTGAAGCTTCAAACTCCTCCGGCCTTGGCAGATCATGAAGCTCCGGCAGATGACCGGCAAGTTCGACCTCGTCCTCACGCGAAAGGGAAGTGTTCGTCCGATACAAATCTGCCAACTCGCCGGGTGTCAGCGGCAGCGGAGCCACCGCGGCCACAGGGCCCGGAATCCATCCAAGCGACTCTTTTTCCTTCGCCACACTCCGCGCCGCATCCGCAGGAGGCCAGGTCTTACCCGCAATCACAATGTCCCGGTATTCGTCCGCCCGAGCCTCCGCAAGCTGCTTCCCGATCTCCCCCAGCTTTTTCAAAATGTCGCCGCGTTCCGCTTCCAATTTTTTCGCTTCCAGTTCCAGTGAAACCGCGTCCGCCCGTGACAGCCGCTCCGCGATGGACCCGACCGCGCTTTCCAACTGCTTCCGGCTTTCCAGATCGCTTTCCAGCAGGCTCACACACAGTGGCCGCAGCTCCGGCACGATGTGGTGCCGCACCATGCGCAATGCCTTTGTCGCCTGGCTCGTAACCAGAACGCTCTTCCCCTGGGCCAGCAGATGCCCGATCAAATTTCCGATCGTATGCGTCTTGCCGGTGCCCGGCGGGCCTTGCACCAGAACTCCTCCGTGCAGTTCCAGTTGCTGCGCAATTCGAATCTGTTCAGGGTTTGCAGGTTTGCTCAGCAGAACCTCTCCCGAAGTTTCCGCCGCCGCAACTACGGGTGGCTCCGTCTCGTCCACCGCTCGATTGGGAGACTCTTCGCCGACAATGTTCAAAAGCGACCACGGAAGATCTTCTCTTGTACGCAAATCTGCAAGGATACCTTGAATCGAAGCGGCGAATCCGAGCGTACGCGCGCGTGAAAATACCAGCGGGTCGCGCCCGATAGAGGGATCAGCCTGCTCCTCCGCGGGTGCCTGGTCCTCTAGGAACTCTCCCCGCGGCGATAACTGAATGACCAGCCGCTTCAAAAATCCTGAAGTCGAGCCATTCACCAGCGGATGAAACCCTTCTTGCTCCAATTCCTCGCGGCAGCGGCCGATCGCGCGCCCGTCCACGTCGGTCATCGATTGAAAGAGGGCCGAATACAATTCAACCGGGTGATCTGCCTCGGAAAGGGTGAACTCAGGCACGGCGGCATTGAACTGCAGTTGGAGGCGCTGCAGCAGAATCGGATGGTAAATGTTTCCCTCGGCCCGCCGCCAGCTTAGGATCCCGTCGCCCAAAACCAGTTCCAAGCGCTCGGCCTCACGCTCGATCCGCCCATAAAGCGTGTAGAACGTCTCAAATATCTTCATCGCTGCGCGAGCCGGCCGCTCGCTTGTCGCCCATTCCTCGCGCGAACGTTTCCATCGTTCGAGCGCCGCGACTCTCGTTTTGTCTTCCTCAAACCTCGTCACGCGGGAACTCCCCGACGCATCAGATTCCGCCTGAGTTTCCCGTACAACGATTTCCTCCGAAGGGTTGTCCCACCCGGATTCCAGCCAACTGGCAATGCCCTCTGGTGGCTCAGGCGACCGCGTTAAAACGGGCCGCTGAACTTTCAGCAGGAATTCCCCGACACCGTCGCTCTCGCCGGACTGGTTTTCCTTGGCCGTCTTGGTTTTCGACGAGCTGGATTTAGCCGCTCCGCGCTTGATCGTCGGATGGTTCGGCAGTCCATGAAGCCAGAGGCTCCACGGCTGCTCCCGAATCTGCCGTTTCGCGGGATTGCGGTGCTGGTTAAGCGCTTCCAGATACCGGAAGACGCGCGTGAGCTTGTCGCGAGCAATGCGCAGTTTATCGGAGTCCATGTCGACACGCCTTTTACGGACAGGTGTAGAGGCTGAAGTGGGCTGTGGAACCGACAGAGTAGCAACGTCCCATCCACTTTCTCAATAGAACCCCGGTAGTACTTCGCCGCCGCTGGCCTTAAGCCCTGGAAATCAAGAACTTGCGTGACCTCGCAAGTTCGCTCCGATCCCTATATTTTTCCAAACGGGGGGTGCCCTTTTACCATAACCGGGCAGCGAGCCAGTGGGAGAGTTGGCTTTTAGAAGCCAGGCCGCTGCCCCAGCATGTTGCCCTTATTGAGTGGCTGTAGAACGACCGTAGGCGACCTATAGGAGGACCAGGATGCGAGCAGCAACGGTTGCAGTTCTGTTTTTCACGACGGCTCTGTTGGTCCAGCCCAAGGAACCACCGCCGTACCAAAAAGGAGTGCTGGTTCAAATGGACTCTTCGGCTTGTGGCTACGCGGAAAAAGACGGCAAGACCATCGCCGGCGAGATTTTCGGGACCGACGGCCAGCACAAAAACACCAAGCAAGTGCTGTGTCAGGAGTATGTCCTGCAGACCGATCGCGTAACCTATCGAATTCAGCCGAAGGACGACAAGCACCCCGTGCTCTTGCCCGTCGGCGAAACCGCGCAATTCCGAATTCACAAGGACAAAATGCTGCTTCGGGTTCCCGAAGGCGACGGCAAGGAGCGCGAATACCTTGTTCTCTCGATGACTCCGCGCACCGACGTCACCTCGAATCGGCCGACGACTGCGGCAGCCGGCGGCTCCCGCTAACCTCTCAAGTCGTGGTGTTTGTGATCAGGCGAACGCCGGCAACGGGGCCCCTGGTCAATCGACAAACTAGGATTGCAGGGATTCCACCCTCCAGAATTCCTGTAATCCTCTTTTTTTCTTTTGCCCCAATTGGTGTGTTCAGTCTCTAGCGAATTACTTTTGGTGCGCGGCTACTCACGTTTCCCTTGTCCCTTCCCGCTTCCTGCCTCAACATGAATCGCAGTGGGGGTGGCCGATTGCGGCCGGGCCATGGCGTCCGTTCTTGAAATTCAGGACCTTCAGGTTTCTTACCGGTCGAGCGAAGTCCGCTCTCGCCCTGTTTTGTCAGGCGTAAGTTTCAGCCTGATGCCCGGAGAAATTCTGGGCGTGCTCGGCGAATCTGGCTCGGGCAAAAGCACGCTCGCTGCGTCTGTTTTGCGGCTCCTTCCTCCGAATGGCCACATCGGAAGCGGCTCTGTCTTTTTTGAAGGAAAGAATCTTCTCCAGGCCAAGTCCGAGGAACTCCGGCAAATCCGCGGCGACCGAATCGCTCTGATCTTTCAAGAGCCGTCTCTCGCGCTCCACCCGACCATGCGCGTAGGCGAGCAAGTGCGCCAGGTGTTGGCAGCTCACCAATCCTCCGGGAAAAATGATTTAAACGAGCGGACGCGCGAAGTTTTCGCCCAGCTTTTTCCGCAAGAGACGGATCGCATCGTGCGCTCTTATCCTCACCAGCTCAGCGGCGGCCAGCGGCAACGCGCCCTGATCGCTCAGGCAATCGCCTGTAATCCCGCGCTCGTAATCGCCGATGAACCAACGGCTGCCCTCGATCCCGTTACCCAAATGGAGATTCTTGGCGTGTTTCGCATGCTCCGGGAAAAGCTCGGACTTGCGATGATTTTTATTACCCACAATCCAGCCGTGCTCAGTGGCTTTGCTGATCGTGTGCTAATTCTTTATGCCGGGCAGGTTGTTGAATGGGGCCCCGCGGAATCCGTGCTTCGATCGCCGCGACATCCGTACACAAAGGCGCTCTTCGAATCTCTTCCCGCAATCTCCGCTCTAAACGAAAAAAGCCACAAGAATAAACTGCCGGTCATCCCTGGTAATTCGTCGCCGTCGTCCTTGCCGCGGCAAGGTTGTTCCTTCGAACCGAGATGCACCGTGAGAATGGACCTTTGCAGGGAATTTGAGCCACCTTTGGTGAAGTTGGGAGAGCTGCACATCGTTTCTTGTTACAAGTACAAGGGGTGAGCGAGCTCCAAGCGGCGGAACCATGGAACCCATTCTAAAAGTCGAAAATCTCACGAAGCGCTACGCGAAGCGAAACTTCGTCGGCACGCCGCAAGAATTTCTCGCTCTTGATGGCGTTTCCTTCTCGGTCTCCGCAGGCGCCACGCTGGCAATCGTAGGTGAATCCGGCTCCGGGAAAAGTACGCTGGCTTCCTGCGTCGCTTGTCTCGAAACGCCGACGGCTGGCAATCTTTGGTTCGAGAGAAGAAACCTCGCCCAATCGGCGGAGAGCGACCTTCGCAAAATTCGCCCGCAGATCCAACTGATCTTCTCTGACCCTGCGAGTTCTCTGAATCCACGATGGACCATTCTTGAGATCGTCGTTGAGCCGTTGGTCTTGCAGGGGAAACTTGGCCGCAAGGAAAGGAAGATGCGCGCGTTCTCCCTACTTGAACGCGTTGGCCTGTCCGCAGACATGGCTGGGCGCCCGGCCACGGAATTAAGCGGCGGTCAACGCCAGCGGCTCGCCATCGCGCGCGCACTCACGCTCGATCCAAAGTTGCTCATCCTCGATGAAGCACTTTCAGCCCTCGATTGCTCCGTGCAGGCGCAGATCGCCAATCTCCTCCTGGAGCTCCAATCCTCTCTTGGAATGACGTTCCTTTTTATCACCCACGATCTCACCATGGCGGCTCACATGGCCGACGAGATCGTAGTCATGAGCCAAGGCCGGATTATCGAGCATGGTCCCTCCAGCAATATCCTGCGAAATCCCAGCCACGAAGCCACAAAACAACTCCTGGCATCCCTGCCGCAGCTTCCTCACACCCCCTGGCCGGCGACGCAACGATGATGCGTTATTTCCTCCGCCGCCTGGCGCACGCCTTCCTTCTGGTAATCGGCGTCTCCGTTCTCGCCTTTCTTTTTACGACGCTTGCGCCAGGCAATTACTTCGACGAGATGCGCCTGAATCCCCAGATAGCGCCGGAAACTCTCGCGGCCTTGCGCGCCCAGTATCAGCTCGACCGGCCGCTGCCCATTCGTTATACCTCCTGGGTGAATTCGGTGCTCCACGGCCAGATGGGCTTTTCGTTCGCTTACAACGCCCCGGTCGCGCCTCTCCTCTTAGTGCGCGCGAAAAACACGCTGCTGCTGACAATCACCGCAACACTTCTTGCCTGGGCAATCGCTCTCCCGCTCGGAGTCTGGAGCGCTGAATACCTCGGCCGGTTCCCGGATCGCGTTATCTCCTGGAGCACAGCCGCACTCCTCGTCATCCCCGATCTCGCGCTGGCGCTCGGTCTCCTCGTGCTCGCCGTAAGAACACGCTGGTTTCCCACAGGTGGCATGGCCTCCGTGGATTTCGAATCGCTGTCCTCGCTGAACAAAATTCGGGATCTCGCGTTGCACATGACGCTGCCGGTCACTGCGCTCGTGCTCTCCACTCTTCCAGTTCTCGTCCGCCACGTGCGCGCCGCCGTGGCAGAAGTGCTCCACGCCCCCTTCCTGCTCGCCGCCAAGGGCCACGGCATTCCGAGGTTCACACTCTTATATCGGTTCGCCTTGCCAGCCGCCGCAAATCCGCTCATCTCTCTTTTCGGATTCAGTATCGGCGCGCTCTTAAGCGGTTCACTGCTCATCGAAGTCGTAATGAGCTGGCCGGGCCTCGGCCCATTCCTACTGGAAGCCATCCTCGCCCGCGATATTTATGTCGTCATCGGCGGCGTTTTGTTCTCCACAATTTTCCTTGCCGCAGGAAATGTTCTTGCCGACATCCTTCTCTACTGGCTCGACCCGCGCATCCGCACAGAGAGCGCCTCCCGATGATCCGCCGGCGCAAAGTCGCATTCTGGCTGCTTGTCCTCGGCGCCTTGCACGGGATCGTCCTCTGCGCTGGCTTTTTTGCGCCTTACGATCCTGTCGAGCAAGATCGCAAAAATCCCTACTTGCCACCGATGCGCCTGCATTTCATGGACGCTCGCGGACATCTCCACGTTCGCCCCTTTGTCTACGGACTTCAATTGCGACCTGGCACATATGACCAATACGTGGAAGACACGACACAGCTCCATCCATTGAAATTCTTCGTAGCCGGTGACCGCTATCGCTTGTTGGGATTCTTTCCCGTTCGCCTCCATCTTTTCGGCACCGGAAACGAGCGAATCTACTTAGCCGGCACCGACGCCTTCGGCCGCGATCAATTATCCCGGCTTCTCTTCGGTGGCCAAATTTCGCTGCTCGCCGGCCTGCTCGGTGCGGGCTTCACCTTGCTCATCGGTTGGTGCATTGGCGCCGTGGCCGGGTACTACGGCGGTTGGCGTGACGATGTCCTGATGCGCGTCGCCGAGCTTTTCTTAGCCCTCCCGTGGCTCTACCTCCTATTCGCCATCCGTGCCTTCCTTCCGCTAACGGTGAACCCGCTCCAGGCCTTCTTCCTGATCGTTGCAGTCATCGCTGCCGTCGGCTGGGCACGCCCTGCACGCCTCGTTCGTGGCATCGTCCTCAGCGCCAAGGAACGCGACTTCGTTCGCGCCGCCCGAGGCTTCGGAGCCTCAAACTTCTACCTTCTCCGTCGCCATATCCTCCCCGAGACTTCCAGCGTCCTCCTGACCCAGGCTGCGATTCTTATTCCCCAATATGTCCTGGCCGAAATGACCCTCTCCTTTCTCGGCCTTGGCGTCCCTGAACCAGTCCCCAGTTGGGGAAATCTGCTTTCCAATCTCCAGCAATACAGCGTGCTTGTCTCATACTGGTGGATATACCTGCCCGCCTTCGCCATGGTGCCGTTCTTCCTTGGGTACTTGGGGTTAGCCAGCGCGTTGCAGGAACGCCCCAACGCGTACAAGATAGAAAGGAAGAGTCTTGGGAGCTTAGCGTGAGAAACCGCCCCGCTATGTTTGTGCGCCACCGGATTCTTTTCCGGCTGTTCCTCTGTTTCTCCGCACTCCTTTGCTGCCCTACGTTTGCCCATGCGCAGCAAAATGATTCGAAAGAGGAATTGCTCGTCCTCTCCGGAGAAGTCGGCCGCCCCGGCGGGCGCCTCGTCGTCTCGCTGCGCGGCGAGCCAAAGACCCTGAATCCGTTGATCGCCGCCGACGCGAGGTCCCGCGAAGTCATCGGCGTCATGCAAGCCGATCTCGTCCACATCAATCGCGCCACTCAACTCACCGAACCTGCGCTGGCCAAATCCTGGAAGATCTCTCCCGACGGGCTCACCTACACCCTCGTCCTGCGCAAGGGGCTGAAATTCTCCGACGGCCAACCGATGGACGCGGATGACGTTCTCTTCTCCTTCCGGGTCTACCTCGACGAAAACACTCATGCCCCGCAACGCGACCTTCTGATCGTCGGTGGCAAGCCGATTGTCGTCCGCAAACTCGACGCACAAACCGTCGTCTTTCAAATGGCCAAACCCTACGGCGCCGCCGAGCGGCTCTTCGACGGCATGGCCATCCTGCCTCGCCACCTTCTCGAAAATCCCTTCCAGGAAGGCAAACTGGCGCAAATCGGTTCCCTCAGCGCGGCGGCGAATCAGTGGGCGGGGCTCGGCCCTTTCCGCTTGAAGGAATACGTCGCAGGGCAGCGCCTCGTCCTCGAACGCAATCCCTACTACTGGAAATCAGACAGCAAGGGCAACCGCCTGCCGTACCTCGACGAACTTGTGTTTCTCTTCGTCCCCAACGCCGACGCTCAGGTTCTGAAATTCCAGTCCGGCGAAACCGACATGATCAGCCAGTTGGGCGCGGAAAATTTTTCCGTGCTTTCTCGCCAGCAGAATGGCTACACCGTCACCGATGCCGGCCCAGGCCTTGAGTACAATTTTCTCTTCTTCAATTTAAATGACGTCGGTGAGAAGGCATCGGCGGACTTGCAGCGGAAACAAAAATGGTTCCGCGAAGTAAAGTTCCGTCAAGCCGTTTCGGTCGCTGCTGACCGTGAAGCCATCGTTCGCCTCGTCTATCAGGGCCGCGGCGCTGCGATCTGGGGATTGGTAACTCCCGGCAACAAACGTTGGGGCGACGCGAATCTTGCTCACCCGCCGCGCTCCCTCGACCACGCACGAGTGCTGCTAAAAGAGGCTGGCTTTTCCTGGACCACCGGGCCAAACGGCGAATCCACGCTCGAGGATTCCGACGGGAAGGCGGTGGAGTTCAGCATCCTCACCAGTTCCACCAATGCCGATCGCGCCAAAATGGCCGCACTCCTGCAGGACGATTTGAAGCAACTCGGAATGCGCGTGCAAGTGGTCCCGCTGGAATTCCGCTCACTCCTCGATCGCGTCACGCAGACTAAGGAATACGACGCCTGCGTCATGGGCATCGCCAGCTACGACGCCGACCCGAACTCCGACATCAATGTTTGGCTCTCCAGCGGCGGCACACATCTCTGGAATCCTTCGCAATCTCATCCCGCAACGCCGTGGGAAGCGGAGATCGACCGCCGCGTCGAGGAACAGATGTCGGCGCCCGCCTTCGAACAGCGGAAAAAACTTTATGATCGCGCGCAGGAAATTCTCGCCGAGTATCAACCCATGATTTTTCTGGCCAGCCCGGACATCTTGGCCGGTGCAAAGAATTCCGTCGGCAACTTTCATCCAGCAGCCCTTGAGCCTTACGTTCTTTGGAATGTCGAGCAGTTGTTTCTAAAGACTGGCCGGGAGAACGCCGCTCGATGAGCCCGGCGCGTATCAAGGCGACAGCCAATCCGGCACTCCAGTGGAACGACACGCGCCTCGTGAAAGAGTGTCTCTCCGGCAATGAAGCTGCCTGGGCCCAGCTCATAGATAAATACAAAGCCCTCATCTACTCCATCCCCATAAAGTACCACCTGCCTCCGCAGGAAGCCGCCGATGTGTTTCAAGCCACCTGCGTGGAGCTGCTGGTGCGCTTGCCGGAATTACGCGAGCCTCGCGCGCTCCCCAAGTGGCTCATGCAAGTCGCTCATCATGAGTGTTACCGCGTAAAGCGCCTCAGCCAAAGGGTGGTCAGCCGCGATAGCGAACAGGATACGCCCGAACCGGAAACGCCGCCGATCGCGGAGAGCCTCGTGGCGCAGACTCAGGAAGAGCAAATGCTCCGCGAGGCCATGGCGACGCTCACTCCCCAATGCCGCCGCCTGGTGGAAATGCTCTTCTTCGAATCGCCCTCGCGTCCTTATGTCGAAGTGGCCGCTGAGCTCGGTCTCGCTCCGGGTTCCATCGGTTTCACCCGTCAGAAATGCATAGAGCGGCTCCGGCGCCGGCTCGAGGAACTTGGGTTCTACTGATGCCCACCGTCAAGCGCAGCAAAACTTCAACTGACGTGCTCATCGCCGAGCTCGGTCAGCTATCAACCGATGCCGCCCGTCGCAAATTTTTTGCAAAACACCCAAAACTAATTCGCCAGTCTACAATCGAGCAACTCGCGCAGCTCGTCGTTCAGCGAGTCCGCGTAAGCACCAAAGAAGCGCTCCACCTTGCCGAAGCCGCGATCTTGATCGCCAAACGTCTGCGCCGCAAAGAAGCTCACGCGCTGGCCTTGCGTGCCATGGCCAACGCTCTCTATTCCAACGGCGACTATCGCGCCGCAATCGAGCATCACCAGCGCGCCACCCAGCTCTATGAGTCCCTGGGCGCTTGGAAGGAAATGGCCCGCACCCTGAGCAGTTCCATTCAACCCATGATCCTCGTCGGCGAATACGATCGGGCGTTCCAGGCAGTCGAACGCGCCCGCGAAATCTTCTCGCGTCTCGGCGATCCCTGGCGCCTCGCCCGCCTCGAAATCAACGTCGGCAACATTTATCACCGCCAGGACCGCTTCGAAGAATCCATTGCGCACTACGAAAATGCCTACCGCGACCTGATGCCCTATAAAGACGCCGAGGGAATCGCCGTCGTCCTCAGCAACATGGCGGTCTGCCTCATCAGTCTCAATGATTTCCCCCGCGCCCTTGCCACCTATCAACGGGCCCGCGCCTTCTGCCAGGAAAACAACATGCCGCTCCTCGTGGCCCAGGCCGACTACAACATTGCCTATCTCTACTACCTGCGCGGCGAGTACAGCCATGCCATCGAAGCCCTCTATGCCGCGCGACGCGCCTGCGAAGCCACCGGTGACGCATACCATTTCGCGCTCTGCCATTTGGATCTCTCCGACATTTATCTCGAGCTGAACCTCAGCGAAGAAGCCCGCGAAATGGCTCACGAGGGCTTCCTGCGCTTCGAAAAGCTCGGCATGGGCTACGAAGCCGCGAAAACCCTTGCGAACGAAGCCACTGCCTACGCCCAGCAGGGCAAAACCGTCCAGGCGCTCGAGCGCTTCACAAAGGCCCGTGAAATGTTCGGCCGCGAAAAAAATCTCGTCTGGCCCTGGCTGATCGATCTCTACCAGGGCCTGCTGCTTTTCCATGAAGGACGATACTTCGAATCCCGGCGACTCTGCGCTGCGGCCGCCACTTTCTTCGATCAATCCGTGCTTCCCGGGAAAGCAGTCCTGGCCCATCTGCTGCTGGCCAGGATCGCGTTGCAGGTCGGTGATCCTGCCGAGGCGCAAAAAGAGACCGATATATCCCTCGCGCGGTTAGCGCAACTTGAAACACCCGTGCTCGCTTATCAAGCTCATCTGCTTCAAGGGCAGCTCGCACAGGCTCGCAACGACCGGCCCTCCGCCCTCCGCGCCTTCCTCGAAGCGAAAGAGTCTCTGGAGACTATGCGCAGCCGGCTGCATGGTGAAGAGCTGAAAATCTCCTTTCTCAAAAACAGAATGCAGGTTTATGAAGCCCTGTTGGATCTTTTTATCTCCGGCGATGGCTCCGACGCCACAACGGAAGAAGCGCTCGCCTGGATGGAAGCCGCCAAATCACGCAGCATGATCGAAATGATTTTTCAAAGCGGCCAGAGCCTCCCGCTGGGTGACGCGGGCCAAAGCGATCTGGTTCGCAGGATCAGAGACCTGCGCGAGGAGCTAAATTGGTACTACCACCGTATCGAGCTCGAACAACTTCGTCCCGAGGAGAGATCCGGCGAGCGGCTCGATACCCTGCAAAAGAAAGCGCAGAGCCACGAGAAAGAGTTGCTGCGAACCTTGCGCGAACTCCCGGCGCGCGAGCGGGAAAACACCACGCTCGAGGCTCCTTCCGACCTTTCCGTCGAACAGTTGCAATCCTCTCTCCCGCCGGACGCAACTCTCATTGAATATTTCTCCACTGGCGACCGCCTCCTCGCCGCCGTTATCAATCGCGATGAAATCACCATTCTGCCCGTGACCGTTCTCCCCCGGGTCACCCACATTCTCCAATTGCTGAGATTCCAGCTATCCAAATTTCGCATGGGCAGCGAGTATGTCCGGCGATTTGAAGACCCGCTTTTGCGAGCGACGCAAAGTCACCTCGAATCTCTCTACGGCGAACTGATCGCGCCGCTGCGCCAATACTGCCCGGGCAAGAGCCTCATCATCGTCCCTCATGGTCCGCTCCACTTCTTGCCTTTCCACGCTTTGAGAAGCGGCGAAGAGTATCTCTCGGACGCCTTCACGATTTCCTACGCCCCCAGCGCGTCAGTTTTCTTCGCTTGCCAGGAAAAGTCCGCGAGCGCCAACACAAGTTCTCTCGTTTTCGGAATTGCTGACGAACGCGCGCCCCAAATATTACAAGAGGCCCAATCCGTCGCAGCATTATTGCCGCACTCGTCGCTTCGCACGGGGAACGAAGCAACCTCTTCTCTGCTGCGCGAAAAAGGCCCGCAGACCGGTTTGCTCCATATCGCCACCCACGGCGTCTACCGCCAGGACAACCCAATGTTTTCTGGGATTCGCCTCGGCGACGGTTACCTGAATTTGTTCGACCTTTACCAGATGCGATTAAACGCCAACTTGGTGACCTTGAGCGGCTGCGCCACGGGCATGAACTTCGTCGCCGCCGGTGACGAGTTGCTCGGTCTCCAGCGCGGTCTGTTCTATGCCGGTGCGTCCACGCTCCTCCTCTCTCTGTGGGATGTCCACGATCAAAGCACTTCCGAGTTGATGCAGCTTTTCTACCACGAATATCTCCGCACCGGCGAAATGGCCAGCGCTCTGCAGCACGCCATGCGCCAGCTCCGCCAACAGAATCCCCATCCCTACTTCTGGGCCCCCTTCGTCCTTGTCGGCAAACTCGCTGATTCAACTGGACTTAAGTAAACTCGAATTCCCTATACTTTTTCCCCACCTCTCTCCCCTTATCGAACGAGGGTAGAACTTTCATCCCGTTCACTGGGGAGTGCATGGGGTGCTGAGAGGATTCTGGGGGAATGATGGAACACTTTAGCGTTGAGAAATGGATCGACTTTGTGAATGAAGCCGTGACCACCAACGAACGGGAATTGATGGACAAGCACCTGCACATTGGCTGCAAGTCGTGTCAGCAAACCGTCTCGCTTTGGAAGCGGGTTCGTTCTACAGCGGCAGCGGAAGGGAATTACCAGCCTCCGGAAAGCGCCGTGAGAATTGCAAAAGCGGCATTTGCTGGCGGCGGCCTTGGTTCTCAGAAAAAAAGGTCGGAGAGCCGGGTCAAGGTCCTCTTCGACAGCTTTCTGCAGCCCGTCTTGGCAGGCGTCCGCTCTGCCGGCGCTGGCACGCGGCAGATGCTTTATCGCGCCGATCCTTACCAGATCGACGTGCAGCTTGAAATGAAGCCCAGCGCCAATCGCGTCGTCGTGACCGGCCAGCTTCTGAATTTGAGCAATCCGAAAGTTATCGCCGCGGGCACCCGCATCCTCGTTTCGAATATGCAAGGTGACGTGGTCCACGCGGTCGCGAACCAATTTGGTGAGTTCAGCGGCGAAGTCAAAAACAGCGGCGACCTGCAACTCACTTTTGCCACGCCTTCCGGTGAGCCGATTGTCATCTCGCTCCGCGAAGCGCTGGGCCGTTTGCCAGAGGAAAAGGCATGAAATACGGCCATTTCAAAGAGTTTCCCCGCGTCCCCATCTTGGTACGAAAGTACCAAGCCAGATGGGAAGTTTGTTTAGACAGAAAGACATGCTCGTACCATTGGCCCGAAACGTCGCCCCTTAGAAACTTATAGGGAAACGTTTCGCACCAATCAGCGAGTAATCCACTTGTGGGAGAACCCCTTAGGGGTTGCAACTATGAAACGAATCACCCTCATCGCCGCAATCATCGTCTTCATGATCGGTGTCGCCAAGCCTGCCGCGGCTCAAAATCGGTATATCGTTCGCAGCACGGGCGGCCTGTCCTCCGTCCTCAATCTTTGCAATCTCCTGCACTGTCAGGTGCAGGGGGGCTTGGACGGCCAGGTCGGCCAGACCTTTCTGGTCACCTCCACCGACAATCTTCTCGTCAATCTGGTAAACGGCGCTTTAAACCTGGTTGAATCCCTGCTCGGAATCGTCAGCGTAGAGGCGGACCGTCTTTTGCCGATCCCGCAACGGCCTCTTCCTTCCATTCCCTCTGGCCTCTACGACACCGCCCCGGTGAATTACTACGGCACGGTTGTCTGGCATGGCTATGCCGCGCAGCCCGCTGCCCAGATTATCCGCCTTCACGACGCACAGAACGGTTTCCGCATCAGCGGCACCGGCATCGTCGCGGTGATTGACACCGGTGTCGACGTCAATCATCCCGTCCTCCAGGCCGTTCTCCTTCCTGGCTACGACTTCACGCGCAATCAGCCCGGCGCTTCCGAATGGCTCGATGTCAGCAGTCTGCCGACCGGCGACATTGACTCCAGCTCCCAGGATCAGCAGCCCGGCTACGTCCAACAGTCCACCGCTGCCGTTCTCGATCAATCGACCGCTGCCGTCCTGGACGGCCCGGACTACACCGCCTTTGGCCACGGCACGATGACCTCCGGCCTCGTCCATCTCGTTGCTCCCAAAGCCCAGATTCTTCCTCTCAAGGCCTTCTCCTCGAATGGCACCGGCTATCTTTCCAACATCGTCGCGGCTCTCTACTACGCCGTTCAGCATCACGCCAACGTCGTGAACATGAGCTTCGACCTCACTTCCAATTCGCCGTCGCTCACCCAAGCCGTTTCTTACGCCAACAAATCGGGCGTAGTCCTCGTTGCGGCCGCCGGAAATGAGAGCACCAGCGCGCCCGTTTATCCCGCGGCCCTGAACAATTACGTCGTCGGCATCGCTTCCACGACGAATTGGGACAGCCGCTCCTCCTTCTCCAACTACGGCTCCGTGGACGTCCTGATCGCCGCTCCGGGTGAGAACGTCATCAGCACCTTCCCCGGTGGAACCTACGCCAGCGCTTCCGGCACTTCCTTCAGTTCGCCGCTCGTCGCTGGCACCGCCGCCCTGATGCTAAGTGCAAAGCCATCCCTGAATCAGAATCAGGCAGCGAACGCGCTTTCCCATGCCATCCAGCTCACCCCGGATCTCAATCACGGGCGCCTCGACGCCTACCAGGCCGTTTCCGCCTGGGTAAATAGCTCGGGGTCCTCGTCCGGCTCCGGTTCCGGCAATTGCCTGCTGTTTTGCTGGTAGGTCCCATGTCGCATTACCAGACTCCAGCGCTCTTGGAAGGATTCGCGGTTTCCGCGACGCTGGAGTCTCTCCGCATCAAGCAACTGGAAGAACAGTCCGCCACGCTCCGCAATTCCGTAATCTGCGCGTTCAATCAGCTCCTCGATCTCAAGGACCTCAATACCGGAGTGCATAGCACTCGCCTCGCGGAATGGGGCATGCGCGTCGGTCAGGAACTTGGCCTTGAGGAATCCGAGCTTCAGAATCTCGAAGTGGCCGCGCTCCTTCACGATATCGGCAAAGTGGGCATTCCTGACGCCATCCTCCGCAAGCCCGGGCGCCTCGACGCGGATGAATACGACCTCATGAAAAAGCACTCCGAATATGGATGGGCCGTTCTGCGCATGCTCCCCGGATTCGAGCGCGCAGCTCTCGATATTCTCCACCACCATGAATCCTTCGATGGCAAGGGCTATCCCGCCGGCCTCAAGAGCACCGAAATACCTGTGGTCTCCCGCATCGTGTGTGTGATTGATGCGTTTGATGCCATGGTTTCCTCGCGCCCTTATCGAAAAGGTTTGCCCTACGAGGAAGCCGTCCGCCGCCTCAACGAAGCCAGCGGCACTCAGTTCGATCCAACTGTAGTTCGCACCTTCCTGTCGTTCGCCCAGGCCGAAATGTCCACCGTATTCGCCGCCGCCGGCACTTCCGTTTCATCTGCCCTATAGCGGTGGTGCTTTAGATCGCGCGGTTGAAACCTGGCCCCAGGTATTCACCCTAGGGGGATTTCCGTATTTCCCCGTCTATGATTTCCCTCCATTTTGGTTTTATTTATCTGCATGTTGGATCTGTGTGCGCAGGGATTACTTGCGTCTGCGCACTCGTCCCCGCTGCCAATCAAAATGATTGAACGCTATTGATTTCAAACCACGGTGAATGAGGGCCGAGCGAACACGGGGAAAGGGAATCGCACAGGAGGAACAACCGAGCCATGAAACGCCATCTATGGCTTGCGGCCGCGCTGTTGACTCTGTTCTCCACCGCACCGGTCCGGGCGGATAACCGCTTCATTGTCCGCTCCACGCTGGGCAGCAGCGCTCTTACACAACTCTGCCTTTTGCAGACTTGCACGGTTGTGGGCGCCATTGACGGCACCCTGAACCAGGTCTTCCTTCTGACCACCCCCGCCGTAGTTGACCCAACAACTTTTCTGACGTTATTGCGCAACACGCCGGGCATCGTGGACGCCGAACTGGATCAAGTGCTCAACTTGGTCGGAGGCCTCAACGCCGTCACCACTCCGCCCGCCGGACTAACCGACAGCACTCCCGTGAATTATTTTGGCAACACCGTCTGGAACGGCTATGCCAACCAGCCCGCGTCCGGAATCGTCCACGTCCAGGACGCACAAAACACGTTCAAGGCATCTGGCAAGGGCATTGTCGCCGACATTGACACCGGTGTGGATCCCAATCACCCTGCGCTGAAAAGCGTCCTCCTGGCGGGCTACGATTTCACGCGCAATCAGCCGGGCGGCTCGGAGATGACGGATTTCACTTCGCCCGCCCCTGCTGCGTGTCCCAGTTGCCAGCCGGCAATCGTCAATCAATCCACCGCTGCCGTGCTCGACCAGTCCACGGCCGCGGTTCTCGACGGCAACCTTCAATACGCGGCCTTCGGTCACGGCACCATGGTGATGGGCGTGATCCATCTCGTCGCGCCAAATGCCCAACTCCTGCCGCTCAAGGCCTTTCATTCCGACGGCACCGGCTATCTCTCCGACATTCTCCGCGCCATCTATTACGCCGCTCAAAACAACGCTAACGTCATCAACATGAGTTTCGATTTCAAAACGCCGTCCCAGGAACTCTCCAGCGCGCTCGATTACGCAAACAAGCTCAACATCATCTGCGCGGCCTCCGCGGGCAATGATGGCGCGACGGAAACCGTTTACCCCGCCGCTCTGCAAACCGACGTCATGGGCGTCGCCGCAACCAGCGACCTCGATACCCGTTCGACTTTTTCAAACTTTGGCAACGCAATCGTCTGGGTCGCGGCTCCCGGTGAGGCCATCATCACCACCTATCCCTTCAGCACCTACTCCGCGGGATGGGGAACGTCGTTCAGCGCACCCTTCGTCTCCGGCGGCGCGGCTCTCTTGCGGGCGTTAAGGACGGACATCAACGAGTCCCTGGCCTCCGCCGCAATCGCCCACGCGCAATTCGTCGGCGCCGACCTGGGCAACGGGCGTCTAGACTTGTTGATGGCCCTCACTGCTTTGCCAATGGGATCCGCTCGACCGGGCTACAGTGTCGCCACTGCTCCCTCTGGCATCACCATCACGGCCGGACAAATGGCAAATTTCTCCGTTTCCGCAGCCCCTTCCGGCGGATTCAATCAAACCATAACGTGGACGTGCACAGGAGCGCCGATGGCGTCGACGTGTGCAGTTTCGCCCGCTTCCTCTCCCATGGACGGTTCCACAGTCGCCACCTCAACTGTCTCCGTGATGACCACGATGCGTTCGAGCGCTATCCCAGCCGTCAAGCCTCGGTTTGCCCCGCCGCCGCTTCCGCGCCAAGTGTTGCCGGTTTCGATCGCTTGGCTCCTGGTTACACTGATCTTCGACAGATTCAGACGCATCCCGCGCACTAGGTTGTGGCTCGGCGCGTCAACTGTCTTGGTTCTCGCGTCGATTTGCGCCTCCTGCGGTGGTAGCTCCTACAATGGCTCGCCTCCGCCGCCGCCGCCGCCAACGCAAGGCACTCCAGCGGGGGCCTACACGATCACGGTCACCGGTACCTCGGGCAGCCTCAGCCACTCCACCTCATTCCAGTTGATAGTGAACTAACGGGCGCCTCCCAGCCCCGCCTCTCGTTAGAAAAATCTGAAGTTCAGCCTATACGTCCTTGGTTCCTCAAAGGGTTTCCACGAGTGCGCCGAGGAAGCTTTTCCCGCCGTCATTGCTTGCGCGACATTCTCGCTCGTCGGGTTAAACTTGGCTGCACACGTTTTCATCTGAAAGGAGCACCCCATGAGCAATGGTGGCGGCGGGCGTTCGGCTGGTGTTGGCGTCTGGGGATTCGGCAGCATGCTCGCAATAACTTTGTCCTGGAACGTTCACCATTCGATCTTCTGGATGATCGTTCACGGTATTTTCAGCTGGTTTTACGTTGCGTATTACGCTTGGTTGAAGTGAACTCCGGCCGCGCAAAATGACCATCAACGGAAACCACGTACCGCCCGGACCCAGGGGGTTGCCCATTCTGGGCCTCGCGCTCGATATTCGCAAAGATCCCTTGGGGACTTTGCAGCGTCTCGCTCACGAATACGGGGACATCGTCAGCATGCCCGTGATGCGCACGCGCCGCATTCTCCTGAATCGCCCCGAATACATCCAGCAGCTCCTCATCCTCGATCACGCCAAGCTGCACAAGAGCACCCTAACAAAACTCGTTGTCGGCCCGTTGCTCGGGCAGGGGCTACTGATCAGTGAAGGCGACTTCTGGCGTCGCCAGCGCCGCCTGGCCCAGCCCGCCTTCCATCGTTCGCGCACCAACGAATATTCGCCAGTCATGGTCGAGTGCGCGCTGGAGCAAACCCGGAATTGGCGCTCTGGCGAAACGCGCAACATCGCCGAAGAAATGATGAAGCTCACGCTCGAGGTCGCGGTGCGCACGCTCTTCGGCACCAGCCTCGCCGGCGATTCCGACTCCATCGGAAAGGCCATGACATTCCTGATGCGCTATTACCTGCGGCGCGGTCGCTCTCCTTGGCGAGTTCCCGCAAGCTGGCCCACGCCCGCCAATCGCCGCGCGCGCCGCGAAGTCAAATACATGGATTCGCTTATCTACGGCATTATTTCCGATCGGAAGAAAGACACTCAGCGCCGCAACGATCTTTTATCCCTGCTCATGGCCGCCATGCATGAAGACGGCAGCCAGATGACCGAGCAACAGGTCCGCGACGAATCCATGACTCTCTTTGTCGCCGGCCACGAGACAACCGCTCTCTCCCTCGCCTGGACCTGGTATCTCCTCGGCGAAAATCCCGTGGCAGAAGCGTGCCTGCACGAGGAACTTCGTACCGTCCTCGGTGGTCGCCCCGCGGAAGTCTCCGACCTCGAGAGACTCCCTTATCTCAACGCTGTCGTCCACGAATCGCTCCGCCTGTATCCTCCGGCCTACATGATGGCGCGCATGAATGTGGAAACCGTCCGTGTCGGTGGCTATGAAATTCCGCCGGGCAGCACTCTGCTCGCGTCGCAGTGGGTGATGCATCGTGACGCCCGATTTTATGAGCAGCCCGAGCGATTCATGCCGGAACGTTGGGTCGACGGCCTGGAGCAGCGGCTGCCACCGGGCGCCTACTTCCCGTTCGGCGACGGCCCTCGCCGTTGCATCGGGCAGGGTTTTGCGCAATTGGAGACCGCGCTGGTAATCGCCGCGATCGCGCAGAAGTTCCGCTTCCGCTTGAAACAAGGTTTCCTAGTTGTCCCCGAGCCGTTAGTGACTTTGCGCCCGAAATACGGAATCGAAATGACTATCGAAATCCGTTGAGCGCACTGCCGCAGATTTATTCAATCCCCAATTTATGCTGCAATTGCTCCAGGCTGACGCCCTTGGTCTCCGGATAAAAGAGCAGCACCACAACAAATTGCACCAGCATCATCGCGCCAAAAAGTAGAAACGGCGCGCCGCCCGAACCCTTCGCGACCTGCGGAAAATAGTAAGCGATCAACGCATTCGTCACCCAGTGCGCGGAGCTCCCCAGCCCCTGCCCCTTCGCGCGCACGCGATTGGGAAACACCTCGCCGATGTACACCCAAATCACCGCCCCTTGTGAAATCGCAAAGAACGCGATGTACGCGACCAGAAGCCACAGAAGGGAACTCCGGTGACTTTGGGAGTAGAAAATCGCCGCGACCCCGAACAGGCACGCCGACGTCCCCACCGCGCCGATGAGCAAGAGTGTTTTCCGCCCCAGTTTGTCAATCATGGCCATTCCGAGCAGCGTCGCTGCCAGGTTCATGCCGCCGATCGCCACGGCCTGCAAACTTCCCGAAACCTTGTCGTACCCCGCGGCCGCAAAAATATCGTTCAGGTAATACAAAATCGCATTGATGCCGGCGAGCTGGTTGAACATCCCGATCGTGATGGCCAGAAAAATCGGCAGCCGGTATTTCCATTGGAACAGCGGCTCGGAAGTCTGCAGCTTGTCCAGGTGGATGGAATCGACGATCTCGCGCAGTTCGCCTTCCGGGTCCTCCGCGCCCATCGATTTCAGCACGACGTGTGCTTCCTCCACCCGCTTCTGCGTCACCAGCCAGCGGGAGCTGGGAGGGATTCCGAAGAGCAGAATCAGGAAAATAAACGCAGGGAGCGCGGCAATGCCCAGCTGCCAGCGCCACTCGGCATCTCCGAGCCCAAAGCTGGCAATGATGTAGTTCGACAGATACGCCATCAGGATGCCTATGACGATGTTGATCTGAAACATTCCCACCAAGCGCCCGCGCAATTTTGCCGGCGCAAGCTCCGCGATATACACGGGGCCCAGAACCGACGATCCCCCTATCCCGATCCCGCCGATGAAGCGCGCGGCCAGCAGCACGTACCAGTTCCACGCGAAGGCGCAACCCAGAGCCGAAACCACGTAGCAGACGGCGAGGAACCGGAGCGTTTCGCGCCCGCCATATTTCTGCCCGGGGATTCCGGCCGTCATTGCGCCGATCACGGTTCCGATCAGCGCCATCGAAACGGTCATACCGAGCTGCCCCGCTGTCAGGTGGTAGACAGCCGTCAGTGCTTGCGTGGTGCCGGAAATAACTGCCGTGTCAAAGCCAAAGAGAAAACCTCCGAGCGCTCCAACCGCCGCCGCTTTTGCCAGATTCTTGTTCACTAGTTTGACCTCGTTTCGCCGCCTGACTGTACACCGTTCCGTGCCGAGAGGCCAAGCGGGGGTGAAGAGTGTGGCGAGTGGCGAGTCGCGAGTGAGGTGAGAGCGATTGGTCATTGGTGACTTGTGATTGGTGTTGAAACTGAGAGTGGACTGGTTGCCTTTCCGCTTGCCAATCGGGAGATTCATCCCGCTTGACCCGCGGGATGGAAGAGAGCTGAAGTTCGCAGGGAGAGCGGCGGAATTGGTCGGACCAGGGCACCCCCTCCCCCTGTGATCAGAAAGCTATTGAAAATAGGGATGTTAACAAGGGGGTGCGCAACTGTGCGAAATGCTAAAGAACATTCGGAGTCGTTTAAGAAGGAATCAAGAGGACCTCAGACGATTTAAGGAGTTCACTCCTTTACGCCCTTTTCCGGATCCCAGGAACCCTGTTCCTTGCGAACGTAGATGATCTGCCCGATGTGGTATGCGTTGTGAGCGCCGATGTGCTCTATGGTGGAGTACCACGACTTCAGCTTTGCTTCATCCGCGGCCTCGACAGCTTTTTCCCATTCGGTCATCACTTCGTCCAGTTGTTTGACTGTGGCGCTCCACTGTTTGGCGTCAAAGCTGGTGAACGTTTCGTCGTTGCGGCCGTTGAATTTTTCCAGCGACTCACCCTTGAACCTGGCCAAGTTCCGACGGTTCCAGAAGATGATGTGGGTGGCCAGTTGGCCGACGGAATGATTTCCTTTGCCGTCCGTCCAACTGGCCTGCTCGGCGGTAAGACCTTCGACGGCCGTGTTGGCGGGCACGAACCATTCCGCATGGTTGTGCGTGGACCGCAGTTGCTCAACTAAGATGCTCTTGAGCGTCGGCTCAGGCGGCGTTTTTGAATCTTGCGCCAGAGCGGGCAACGCCACCGCGAAAATGAGCAGGAGGAACGTGTGCTTCATACCAGAACTCCTTCTGAAATGGAAATTCCCGCCTGAGAGGCGCAGCTTGCCGTCGGCGGCGACGGACAACCCTTCCTAGTAGACGAGCCTACACCACGAAGGTGAGCCTCGGGTAATTCCCGACTAGTGCGGATGCGGCGGCGAACAGGGGAAAAGGGATTTACCACAGAGTTCGCAGAGGAGCAACGGAGGTCGCAGAGAAAGAGCGAACAGACCCAAGAGCGCAGCTAGGAGTGAAGAGGGACGAGGAAGAGCGGACCAACCCTTCGCAAACTGCGCGAAGGGTTGGCCACCCGGCAAGTGCTTGCACTGTTGGGCGAGGGAAAATTTTTCGGTTGTCAGGGGACTGGGAACATGGCATTGTCTCCCCGCCGGGCAACCGGGACACAACGGAGTTCCCACACCATTCTTTGCAGGGACGGGTGTACGAGTGCGCGGTCGACGGTTGGACAAAAACAGGCGGAAGGGGCACGGAAAGGCCCAGGCAAAGCCCGAAATGCTTTTGAAACTGGAATTGCAGAGCAATCCGGAAGCGTTGTGCCTGGTTCGCGCTACTGTGGAGCGTGCGGCCGAAGTTATGCACTTTCAGGACGCGGAAGCGCGCGCGATCGTCCGCTCCGTGGATGAAGCGCTGGCCAACGTTATGCGCCACGCCTATGGCGGGCGGCCGGGACTTCCCATCGAAATGAGCTGCAACAAACTGCCGGCCCGGGAAGAGAAAAGTGCGCAGGGCGGAATTGAAATTCTTTTGGCGGACAAAGGCCTGCCCGTCAAGCCCGCGACACTCAAGAGCCGTCCGCTCGATGAAATTCGCCCCGGAGGCCTTGGGCTTCATTTCATCCGTGAGAGCATGGACGAAGTTGAATTTAGCCGCAAGAAAGGCAAGAATCTCTTGCGCATGGTGAAATATTTGTCGCCAACTCCACAGGCAGCATCATCAGAAGGAGAATAGAAAGTGCAGATAGTGGCCCGACTGGCAACTGGTGGCACCATCCTCGATATCACCGGGGACATTGACCTGGCGCATTCGCCGGCTATGCGCAAGGCGCTGCTGCAGGAAATCAAGGAGAAGAAAACGCCCAAGGTGTTCCTCAATCTGGAGAAAGTTCGCTACATTGACAGCTCCGGCATCGCCTCCCTCGTCGAGGGCTTGAAAGCCTCACGCGACCAGGGCTCCCGCCTCATCCTCTACGGCCTCAGCAAAACCGTCCGCGAAGTGATGGAGCTGTCTCGTTTGCAGAAGATTTTCGAGATACACGATAGTGAAGCCCAGGCGCTTGCTTCCTAGCGCTCGAACCAGGTCTTTTCCCCGCAAAGGTAGCCGGAACACGTGGAATTCTTTGGGAAAATAGGCGGCTCTGTCGAAGGCAGCTTGGCCTACGTTGGCGCGCTAACGTCCCTGGCCGGCCGCGCCGCATATTTCACGTTCATCGGGCCGTTTCAGGGGCAGCCGCTGCGTTTTCAACGCGCTGTTTCGCAGGCGATGGAAGCCGGTGTTCGCGCACTGCCCATCCTTTCCTTGATCACGTTTTTTATTGGCTTGATTCTCGCGCTGCAGGCGGCCTATGAGTTGCGGCGTTTCGGCGCTATCAGTTTTGTCGCCAGCGCTGTTGCGCTTTCCATGACGCGCGAGCTTGGGCCGCTAATCACCGCGGTCATCGTCATTGGGCGTTCCGGCTCCGCTTTCGCCGCCGAACTCGGCACCATGAAAGTCTCCGAAGAAATTGATGCGCTCGAAACCATGGCGATCAATCCCGTCAGTTTTCTGGTTGCCCCGAAATTCGTCGCCATGATCCTGATGCTGCCGTGCCTTACCATTTGGGCCAACTTCATGGGCATCCTCGGCGGTTCGCTTTTTGGCGTCGCACAGGCGGACTTCACCTTTTGGCGCTACATCATCGCTTCGCTCGACGCGCTCTTTATGCGCGACGTAGTCACCGGGCTCATCAAGAGCTTCATGTTCGGCGTTACGATCACCGCCGTCGGCTGCCTGGAGGGCTTGAACACCACCGGCGGCGCGGAGCAGGTCGGGCGCTCCACCACTCGCGCCGTGGTCATGTCCATTTTTCTTGTGATTCTGGTGGACCTTGTCTTTACAATGCTTTTCTATTTCCTGGGAGAACACTGAGGTTTATGGCTCGATCAGACAACCCCGGCGTGGACGAGTCGTTTGACGGCCCGATGATTTCGCTCCGCAACCTGCGCGTCAGCTACACCGGCAGGGAAATCCTGCATGGGATTAATTTCGACGTGCAACGCGGCGAGACGCTGGTAATCCTCGGCGGCTCCGGCTCGGGCAAAAGCACGCTGCTTCGCACGCTGGTCGGGCTTGAAAAGCCGACCTCCGGCGAAGTATGGATTCGCGGCAAGAATTTTTCCGCCATCTCCGAGGTTGAGCGCGACGAAATTCGCAAGCGCCTCGGCATGTCGTTTCAGGGCGGCGCGCTCTTTGGTTCCATGACTGTCGGCGAGAATGTGGCGTTGCCCCTTGAGGAGCACACCAGACTGGAACCAACCACGGTAGAGATCATGGTTCGCTTGAAACTCGATCAAGTTGGCCTCTCGGGCTTCGAGAATTTTCTTCCCTCGCAACTCAGCGGCGGCATGAAAAAGCGCGCTGCGGTTGCTCGCGCACTGGCCATGGACCCGGAAATCCTTTTCTTCGATGAGCCATCCGCGGGACTGGACCCGATCATCGCCGCGGGCATCGATCAACTCATCCTGGAATTGAAAAAAGCGTTTCACATGACCATCATCGTGGTCACGCACGAATTGGCCAGCGCCTTTCTGATTGCCGATCGCATGGTCCTCATTAACAAGGGTGACGTGGTCGCGCTGGGCACCGCCGAAGAGATGAAAAACAGCAAGCACCCCAAGGTTCGCCAGTTTCTCGATCGCATTCCCGAACCGGCGGTTGCCCAGGAACTGGATTATCTGCAGATGCTGACGGAGCCCTCCTCGAAGTCCGGTGAGGGGCGTCAGGGGAAGAGCAGGTAGAGAATGGAAGCAAAACGCGAACAGGTCTTTGTCGGGCTATTTGTCGTCATCGCCACCGCGCTGCTGATTGCCACGGTGTTTTCGCTCTCCGGCGCGTTTGCCGGCCCGGCGCGCCACTTTCACGCCAAGTTTCACAACGCCGCAGGACTCGAGCGAGGCGCTACCGTGCGCTATGAGGGCGGCCCGAAAATTGGCCGTGTGGAAGGCGTCAAGATTGATCCCAAGGATCCAACCTTTATGGACATGGAGTTCAGCGTCAAGGAAGACCTGCCGATCAAGACGGACAGCCGCGTCGCCATCCTCAGCTTCAGTCCGCTCGGGGACAATCACCTTGAAATTCGCGCTGGCTCGCCCGCAGCGGCACGCGCCGCGGACGGCGCCGTTCTTCCCGCGGATCAGTACGTGGGCTTCAATGAATTGACCGAGCAAATCAACAAGGTCATGCCGCAGGCCCAGGAGTTGATGGCCAATCTCAATGTGCGCGTGAACGAGTTGAGCGTAACCCTCAAGCGCGTCAACGATCTCCTCAACGACCAGAACCGCGCCAACATTTCCGCAAGCATCTCGGACATCCAAGGCATGTTGCGCGAAGATCGCCCCGTCATCAAGTCCACTCTTAACAATGTGAATGGCGCCAGTGTCAAAGTCGGCCCCATGCTCGACGACCTGAGGAAGACGTCCGACCAGGCCAACGAAACCTTGAAGAAACTTGATTCCATGTTGGGGGAAAATCGCGAGGACCTCCGCGCCTCGATCAAGAAACTTCGCGAATCCCTCAACATGGTGTCCGACGTCACCCGCCGCATCGACCAGACCCTGGACGTGAATTCCGAGGTCATCGACGAATTGCTCATGAACATGCGCGACGTTTCCGAGAATCTGAAGGAATTTACAGACATTATCAAGACCCGGCCGTCGGAATTGATTCGCTCCACCAGCCCCCGTCAGCACAAACCCGGAGAGCACCCATGAGACACAGCGATCGCAGCACTCAATTGAAGCCAGCTATCCCCGCCCCCAGCCGGCGTTTCGGGGAACTCTTCGGCGTCCTCGCCGCTGTTGTGTTGTTCCTAGCCGGGCTCTCCAGTTGCGGCAGCATCAAGCCGGTAAAGTATTACCAGCTCACCCATCCGGCCCCGAGTACTCTTGGCCCATCCCAGTCCCCGATAGATGCCGCCATCCTCGTCCGTCTTTTCCAGACTTCGCATCTGTATCGCGAGGATCGTATCGTGTACGGCGGGGAAGCAGAACAACTTGGCCTCTACGAGAATCATCGCTGGGTCGAACCGCCCGTGGAGATGCTTCAAGACGCCCTGGCCCGCGGACTTCGTTCTTCGGGACAGTTCAAGGCAGTTACAACCCTCCGCAGCGACACCGGCGCTGAATACTGCTTGAACGGCCATCTCTACGCATTCCGGGAAGTCAGCACGGGTGGGGTTGTCGCCCGCGTTAATTTCGATGTGGAGCTTATGGACTTGAAACTCGGCGCGGTCATCTGGCGCCACACCTACAACCATGATGAGCCGAGCAGCGGCAAGACGGTCGCCGACCTCGCCGCCGCCATGGACAAAAACGTCCAGCTCAGCGTCCAGCAAATCCAGGATGGCATCCTCCAGGTCCTCTCAAGCTATTCGCGCAAATAGCTTCGTTCCCTTCATTCTTCCATGTAGCGCTGGCTTTCAAGCCAGCCCGCACGCCTGCACGCCGCTAATCCGGTCGGTATTCGCCCCCTTGCCGTACAATGAATGAAGGAGCCAATCCCATGTCTTCGCCCGCAAAACGCGCCGAAAACTCCCCTGGTGAAATGCCCCGCTTCGACTTCCTCGATCTCCGCGCGCAATTCGCCACCATCCGCGACGAGGTCATGCAAGCCGTGGCCCAGGTCTTCGAATCCCAATATTTCATCCTCGGCCCGGAAGTAAACCTTCTCGAAGACGAAGTCGCCGCCAAACTTGGCTCCAGGTTCGCGGTAGGCTGCGCCTCCGGCACCGACGCCCTAATCCTCTCCTTGCTCGCCGCCGGCATCGGCGAAGGCGACGAAGTCATCACCACGCCTTTCAGTTTTATCGCTACTGCAGGATCGATCGCCTATGTCGGTGCCAGGCCCGTCTTCGTGGATATTGACCCCGTCACCTTCAACATTAATCCCACACTTCTCGAAGCTGCCATCACGTCTAGGACGCGCGCGATTATGCCGGTTCACCTGTTTGGCTTGCCCGCCGACATGGATCCCATCCTGGCCATAGCCCGGGGGCACAAGCTCGTCGTCATTGAAGACGCCGCGCAAGCCATCGGCTCACGTTACGCCGGCCGCTTCACGGGCACATTTGGCGATTATGGATGCTTCAGCTTTTTTCCTTCGAAGAACCTGGGCGGCGCGGGCGACGGTGGAATGATCACGACCAACGACCCTGCGATTGCCGAGCGTCTTCAGATGCTCCGCGTGCACGGCAGCAAGAAAAAATATCTTCACGAAATGATCGGCACTAACAGCCGCCTGCACGCGCTGCAAGCCGCTGTGTTGCGCGTAAAACTCCGGCACCTCGACGCCTGGCAGAAGGGAAGGCAGAACCGAGCTGACCGTTATCGCCGCCTCTTCGAGTCCGCCGGGCTTTCATCCTTCGTCACCGCGCCGCCGCCGCAGCCGCGCGCGAAATTCGAGCACGTATACAATCAGTTCACCATCCGCTCTTCCCGCCGCGACGATCTGAAAGCCTTTCTCCACTCCGCCGGAGTACCCTCTGAAATTTATTATCCTCTCTGCATCCACCTGCAAGAGGCATTCGCCCATCTCGGGCACGCGCCCGGCGATTTTCCCGAGTCCGAAAAGGCCAGCAGGGAAGCCCTCTCGCTCCCCGTCTACCCCGAACTCCCTGACGCTCAACAGGACCGAGTAGCCCAAGCCATCGCCGACTTCCGCTCTTCTCTTTAAGCGCTTGCCTACGCCGGAACCTCATCCCGCCCCTTGCGCCGCGGCACTATGCTCCGCACCACCACATAAAGCATGGGAATGAACAAAAGGTTCAACGTCGTCGCGGCAATCATCCCGCCAAACACCGTCGTGCCCACCGACACGCGCCCCGCGGCTCCGGCTCCCGTCGCCACCATCAGCGGAACAACGCCCAGGATAAACGCCAGCGAAGTCATCAGAATCGGCCGCAAGCGAATTCGCGCCGCTTCAATCGCCGCATCAATCGTGTTCAGCCCCTCGTCCTGCAACTGTTCCGCAAACTCCACGATCAAGATCGCATTCTTGCTGGAGAGCCCGATCAGCATCACCAACCCGATCTGCGCGTACACATCGTTGCTCAGCCCGCGCAGGGCAATCGCACCCAGCGCCCCCAGCAGGGCAACCGGAACGCCGAGCAGAATGATGAACGGCAGGACATAGCTTTCATACTGCGCGGCCAACGTCAGGTAAACGAAAACGATCCCCAGTCCAAACAGAATCATTGCTTTTCCGCCGGACTCGATCTCCTCGAGCGAAAGCCCGCTCCACTCGTAACTCATCCCACGGGGCAACTTCTTCTTCGCCAGCGCTTCCATCTCCGCCAAGCCTTGCCCGGAACTCAGCCCAGGCGCTGCCGAGCCGTCAATTTCAGCCGCGCGGAACAAGTTGTAGTGGCTAATCACCTGCGGGTTTGCCGTCTGCTCAATCTCTACGACGTTGTCCAGCGGGACCATCTTCCCGGTATCCGAGCGAAGGTAATAGCCGCGCATATCCTTGGATTCCGAGCGGAATTTCTGGTCTGCCTGCACATAGACGCGATACGAGCGGTTATTGAAATCGAAGTCATTCACGTACACGGACCCCATGAACACTTCCAGCGCGTCGGTTATCTGGCTGAAGGGAATCTGCAGGCTCTTGGCTTTTTCGCGGTCGATCTTCACCAACACCTGGGGATCATTCGCGGTGAAACTGGTAAAGAGCCCGGTGAGTTTCCCGTTCTGATTCCCCGCAGCGGACAACTGATTCGCAGTATCGGCCAGGGTCTGCAGCGTGTTTCTTCCCAGGTCCTCCAACTCAAACGTAAATCCGCCAAACTGCCCCAAACCCTGCACCGACGGCGGATTGAAGGGAATCACCAAGCCGCCGGGAATCGCCGCCAGTTGAGCCCTCATCTTCTCCACGACCGCCGGCCCGCTATGCTCGTTGCCTTTGCGGTCCTTGAAGTCCGCCAGGTTGAGGAAAACCATCGCCCGGTTCGAAGCGTTTCCGGTGAAACTGAACCCCACGACGGTAAACGCGCCGGTGACCTCCGGAATGTGCGAGACGGACTCTTCCACCTTGGCGCAAACTTCCTGTGTGTAGGCGAGCGACGCCCCCTGCGGCGTTTGCACGATCACCATCAGGTAGCCCTGATCGTCCTCAGGGATGAAGCCCTTCGGTATGCGCAGGTACAGAAAAATCGCCCCGGCCAGAACCACCGCGAAAGCCAGCAGCGCCGGGACCCGGTTTTCCGCCACTCGCCGCAGGGTTCCTCGGTAAAATGCGGCGCCGGCGTCAAAGGCCCGGTTGAACCAGCGGAAAACCGCCCATTGCGCCCTCTCCCGGTGATGCCCCAGAAAAATGGCCGAAAGCGCCGGGGTCAGAGTCAGCGCATTGAACGCCGAAATCGAAACCGAAAAGGCAATCGTCAGTGCGAACTGACGGAATAAAATTCCCGTCGTTCCCGGGAACAACGCCACCGGCACGAACACCGACACCAACACAAGCGAAGTCGCCACCACCGCCCCGGCCACTTCCTTCATCGCTACGCTGGCGGCGTTGTGCGGCTCGGAGATGCCTTCCATGATGTGCCGCTCCACGTTTTCGATCACCACGATTGCGTCATCCACAACCAGGCCCGTTGCCAGCGTGATGCCGAAGAGCGTGAGTGTGTTAATGGAAAAACCCAAAAGCTTGACGAAGATGAAAGTTCCAACGAGCGAAACGGGAATGGTGATGGCCGGGATGAACGTGCTGCGCCAATCCTGCAGGAAAATATAAATCACCAGCACGACCAGAAAGATCGCCTGGAGCAGGGTGATGAGCACGTCACGGATCGACTCCGAGATCACCTCCGTGGTGTCAAAGGCCACCGCATATTTCAATCCTGGTGGGAAATTCTTGGAAAGCCGCCGCAGTTCCTCCTTGGCCGCGCGATCCACATCCAGCGCGTTGGCACCCGGAAGTTGTGTCACCGCGACACCCACGGCGTCATGGCCGTCGAATCGCAGAATCGAGCTGTAATCTTCCGCACCAAGTTCCGCGCGTCCCACATCCTTAATGCGCACCAGCGTGCCATCCGTGCCCGTTTTCAGCACGATGTTTTCAAATTCCTTGGGATCGGAAAGCCGGCCGATCGCGCGCACGCTGATTTGATAGGACTGGACCGGACTGGAAGGAGGCTGGCCGAGTTGTCCCGCCGCCACCTGGACATTTTGCTCGTTCAGGGCGTTCAGTACAGTGGTCGCGGTCAACCCACGCTGGGCAAGCCTGGTCGGATCGAGCCACAGACGCATCGCGTACTTGCGTTCGCCGAAGATATCCACTTCGCCGACGCCCTTGACGCGTTTCAGCGAGTCCCGCACATACACGTCCAGATAATTACTCAGAAACAGGCTGTCGTACTGCCCGTTCTCTGAATAGACGCCGGCGCCAAACACGAATCCGGAAGTCTGTTTGGTGATGATGATGCCGGTATTCTTTACTGCGTTGGGGAGGCGCCCGAGCGCCTGGTTCACCCGGTTCTGTACGTCCACCGAGGCCAGGTCCACATCACGGGTAACGTCAAACACCACCGTGATGTTGCTTGAACCGTCATTGCCGCTCGAGGAGGTGATGTACTTCATCCCCGGCACGCCGTTGATGGCCTGCTCCAGCGGAATCGTCACCGCCGATTCCACCGTTTGCGCGTTCGCGCCAATGTAGAAACTGGAAACCACCACTTGCGGCGGGGCCAGGTCAGGAAACTGCGCAATCGGCAGTGTCGGAATGGCAATTGCACCGCCGAGTACGATCAGGATTGCGCACACCGTCGCAAACACCGGCCGCCGGATAAAGAAATCGACAAACAAGCCTGTTTCTCTCTTTCCCCACTAAGCGTCAATTGCCAACCACACTACGCAGAAACTGGACATGATGTCGTCCCGAACTCGCGCATTTTGCGAGTGAGGGATCTGCTTTTTCTTGGTTTTACTTTCCGGTCTTGGGCGTGTTCTCCGTCTTTGGCCCTGACGATTGCAGTTGCTCGCTCACCGGCGCTCCATCCTGCAGGAATTGTGTCCCGGAAACGATCAAGTGCTCACCGGGTTTCAATCCGTCCAGCACGGCATAATCGTTGCCGAAGATCTCTCCCACCTTCACGCCACGTTGCCGCGCAACCGTCCCCTTTGCTTCCTTCTCCGCCAAGAACACAAAGAACTGTCCGTTGATCCGCGTCACGGCAAGCACCGGCACCACCGGCCCAGAGGTATTTCCCCAAACCACCTGTGCGCGCACCTGCTGCGCAATCCGCAGATTCGCTTTCGGATTCGGCACCGCGGCCTTCGCGAGCACCGTCTGGGTATCCGGGTCCACCTGGGGCGAAACGAATGTTATCTGCGTTGTCGTGCGCAGATTTCCTGCTTCATCCAGCAGCTTCACCGGCAGTCCAATCCGCAAATCCTTGCCGCGCGACGCGGGAATGTAGAGATACGCTTCCAGGGCTCCCGGTTCGTCAACCGTCGTGAGCAGCGTCGAGACGATCACGCGGTCGCCAATGCGCACCGGGATATCGCCGACGATGCCGTCCATCGGCGAGCTCACTTTGTAGTAGTGCAACTCCACCTTCTGCTGTTCCACCTGGTGTTCCAGCGATCTCAGTTGCGCCACCGCGGTGTCGTAATTCGTCTGCGCATTGTCCAAGTCGGATTTCGCGATCACCCCGGCATCGGCCAGCTTTCTCGCCCGCTCCAGGTTCACGCGCGCAAGGTTCACGTTCGACTCCTGCGCCAGCCGCGTCGCCTCCTGGCTGTTCACCGTGGCTTCCTGTTTCAGAGGGTCAATCTGCAGCAGCGCGGCGCCGGCGGTCACGTGGTCGCCGGACTTCGCAAATATCCTGGTGATGTACCCCTCAACCTGCGGGTTGATCGTCGCGGAATGGCGGGATTTTAGCAGCGCCAGATATTCCGTCGTCTCGGCAATCGGCTTCGATTCCACCACTTGCACCTGAACGGGCATCGCCGCCTCGGGGCCGCCTTCGCCGCTCGCACTGACCGACGCTGGCTTTGCCCCGCATCCAGCCACTCCCATTGCCGCCAGGCACACGAGCGCTAAATAGTCCGCGGGCATTCCATATCTAGCTTGTTTTGGTAAACCGAGGGTCATCTGCTCACACCGGCGCAGGCTGCGCGACTATTTATCTTACGTCAACGAAGCCCGAATCGAAACGCCAAACCGTATCAAGATTGGACGCGCCAAAAGTCCATTTGTATGGCGTACGTTACGCGGGGATTACTGAGTTTGTAAGACAGAACCGCCGGCGCGTGCTCTTTAGTTAGTTATAGACGCCCTCTAATACATATCCGTGGGGTCAATCTTCTTTCCGGATAGCCCGAGCTGCAGAACCTCAATGTTCTCCGGCCGGTCAAACACTCTCCCGGGAAACACCCGCTTGATAATCACCCGGAATCCGCCAAACGCAATACCAATACCGGTCGCCACTCCCAGGAACAGTCCTGTGAACAGAAAAATCTTGTACATGACCACCATAATCGGCGGGTCCGTCGCCTTTTGTCCGCGCTCGTTCCAGGTCACCTGCGTTTCATAGTTCACCGCATCGCGGATCGCCTGCGCATGTTCGGGTGAGGTCGGTGCAAACACCAGCGATAGCAAGGAAGCCTTCCGTTCCACCGTTACTCCAGCGCGTTTCAGCGCCTCGCTCAGCGCCTGCTCCAGGTGATGCAAATGCTGTTCCGCAAGCTGCGGCGTCGGGTAGTCCAGCAGAAGCAAAGTTCCGCTCCCATGCTCTCCGCGATAATTGGCCAGCATCGCTTCCGCGCCGTTTTGAAATCCCACCGCGTCGGTCAGTTCCTTGGACGCCTGCTGCCCCAGCGAATTCATCGCCGCGCGAAACGCTTCAGGCCCGAGCGCGTATTTTTCCGAACCAAAGATGCGCCAGTGCAGGGGCATGTAGCTCTTAAGCGGTGGCAGCGGCGTAGGGTCCGCCTTCGCCTGTAGCGCCGCCAGCAATTCGCGCATGTCCTCCGCTTTCGCATTGGGAGGAATTTCCGCCTGCACCACGAGGTTGCCGACCAGAAAGAGCGCTTTGTGCTCGCTCTCAGCGGAATCCGCGCCCAGTCCAAAATCCTTCATCCCCGGCGCCAGCAAGAACGTGTAGAGCTCAAACGCGCTGCTCGGGTCGCGCAAAACAAATGCTCGCAGCGTCACTTGGTCCGCGCCATTCCTGTACGAGCGTTGCTCAATTTTGCTTAGTCCGGCCTCGGCCAGCACCTGCTCGCCGTTCGGCCATTTCAACCAGGCTGCGCCCCTATCCTGCACTTCGAGCGTCTTCGCAGGCGCTTCCGCCTGCCAGGGTCCGAATTGATTGGGGAGAAGAGGAGCGTCCGCCGCAACGCCGAGGGCGCACAGCATGCCGGCCAGCACGCAGCCAAGAATGGTTCGGTACATACCTGTCAGTATATTAGACGCCGGGGACTTATTGTTGGTTCCTTGACTGTTCGACCACCGCCACCGGGACAGGGGGCCCTGGCTTCGACGACCGGTTCACCGCCATGCTGTTCATGCTCTGCAGGTAGTCCGAAACGCCCTGGAAAAGCCCCTCCGCCACCCGCTGCCGATATTCCGGCTTCTTCAGCAGTTGCTCGTCGGACGGGTTGCTCAGGAACGAGATCTCCGTCAGGACCGACGGCATATCCGCCGCAATCAGTACAACGAACGGCGCCTTCCGCACGCCGCGGTTCTTCACCGGCTTGGCGGCTTTCTGGATGCGCTTCGAAAGGGAATCCTGCACGTCTTCGGCAAGCTCCCGTGATTCGTCAATCTTCTCCGTGCGCGCAATTTTCTTCACCACTTCTTCCAGGTCGTGAATGCCTTGCTGCGAAACCGCGTTCTCTCGCGCCGCCACCGCCATTGCTTCGGGCGACCCCTTCATGTTCAGGTAGTACGTCTCGATGCCGCGCGCGCCGTGGTCCGGGCTGGAGTTCGCGTGAATGGAGATGAACAGATCGGCTTTCGCCTCGTTGGCGATGCGTGTGCGATCTTCCAACGGGATGAACGTGTCGTCCGAGCGCGTGAAGACGATGTCCGCGCCGGGCAATTTCTGCTGGATGATCTTCCCCAGCCGCAGCGCCACATCGAGGCACAGATCTTTTTCCATGAGCCCGGTCGGGCCGATTGTTCCCGTGTCGTGTCCGCCGTGGCCTGGGTCAATCACGATGCGGCCGATCTTTAGACCAAGCGCGCGCGTCAGCGTGGATTGCCCGTCGCGGGTTGGTACAGGGGCGGCCACGGGTGGCTGCACTAGATCCGGTTTCGAACCCGTGCCCGTTTTGCCATGAGAGGTATTCAATATCTTGACTGGCGAAGGGATGGGCTTCGGCGTCGCCGGCGCGGGAGGTGTTTCTTCCACTGGTCCCACTGGCAGCGGATTCTCGCTCTCCACAGGTGCGTTCGTTGCGAGAGTTTCCGCATCAGTCGCCTTGTCTGATTTATCGTTGCTCGAGTTTTTCATGGCAGGCGGCGCCGCCTTTGCCGATTGCACCGGCGCGCTGCGCGGCCCGCCCGTTCCGTAAAGCTCAATAACCAGCCGCGACGGCTTATGCATCAGCGAAGCCGCATAATCCCGCACGCCGTTCACATCCAGCACCACGCGAACCACGCCGCCCTGGTTCTGCGCCACGCGCACCTGCGTCAACAGCTCGCCGCTCACCCGAATCTTGCTTCTTAGCAGCGCCGGCGAAAGCCGTGCCGCGTGCAAATCGAAATAAATCCGGTCGGGATTCGCGATGCGCCCGGAAACATATTGAACAGCATCCTCCAGGTCAATCACCACTTCCGTTCCGTCCGGCGTCAATGTGCAGCGGATGTGCTGGACGCTCGGCACTGCCGCCGACTTCGGCTTCTCGCCGCCACTCGTGTTGCCAACTCCTCGGGCCACCGGTTGCAGATTCTCTTCCCTCGCCGTTCTCGCGGGTGAAGCAGCCGGCGGGGGAGCAGGTTGCGCCGTCTTCGCGTCCAACTGCCCGGTCTCGGCATTCCTCAAAAGCGCTAGCTCCGCCAGCGCTTCCTGCACTTCGCGTTTGTGCGCCGAACGCGGATATTTCTTCTGGAAATCTTGATACGTCTTTGTCGCCCCCGCCGGATCTCCCAACTGATCCTTTTGCAACTGCCCCATGCGCAGCATCGCATCCTGCACAAATTTGCTGGCCGGATATTCGCGAATCAAGAATTGGTAAGCTTCCGAAGCCGCTTGATAGTAGCTGCGCCCAAACCGGTCGCCCATTTCCGTGTTCAGCTCACCCACGGCGACCATCGCGTCCGGCACTTCGATGGCATGAGGGGTAATCAGGTAAACGCGCTGGTAAGTGGTGACGACTCGCTTGTAGTCGGCCAGCGTGCGCTTTTCGGGCGCCTTCTCATTCAGCGCCGCGCGCATCTCCTGTGCCCTAGCAAATTGCGAACTCGCCGCCTCGCGCTTGGCGGCTGTATTCGTGTTTGCAGCGCGTACAGGGCAGGGAATCACGCAGGCCGCCAGCAGCACAATACCCAGCGAAACGCCGGCGAAACTCCTGTGGATAATTTTCCGCCCCCTACCCATATTTCCCCGGTATTCCCCCAACTTGGGCCGCTACTCTCTACTACGAACCCCAACTACAGAAATTTGATGCGCAATCTCACTCGTTCGTGAAAATAATCCGCCCGTTTGCATCCACTTGCCGGTGAATCCGGCTGGACCGCGTGTATGCCTCATCCATCCGACCTGATCCGGGCCGGTAATACGCATCCTGCACCTTCCGCACGTAACTCTGCGTCTCCAGGAACGAGGGAACGCCGTGCGCGCGATCCACCGCGCCCTCACCAGCATTGTACGCCGCCAGAGCCAGGTCCAGGTTACCGCGATACCTTTCCAGCAAGGTCTTCAGATACTTAACGCCCGCATCCACGTTCTGCTTCGGGTTGTACGCATCGTTCACTCCAAAACGCATCGCCGTTGAAGGAATCAACTGCATCAATCCCACCGCACCCTTGTGCGACCTGGCGGCCGGATTCCAGTTCGATTCCGTTTCGATCACCGCACGCACCAGCGCCGGGTCCACCTTGTGGCGTTCGGCGGCTTCCCGCACTATTTTCTCCGCCCCATCGCGGTCGAGGAACATCGCCGGCCGGTCCGTGCCGCTGAACGAAATCTCGCTTTGCAAATAAATCGATTGGTTCGCCGGTTTCCGAGCCGACAGCTTTGCAATCACCGGCGGCTCCGCATTCACGAACAGGCGCCGCCCATCCGCGGCCGTCGCCGTCGTAATCTGCGCCTTGGCGGGCCGGGGAGCGCCCAACACGCCGCTGAATACCAATGAAAGCACCAGGACATTCCTCAGGTTCATGGGAGTTTGTAGGCCGTTTATGCGCCTTGGGGAAGGCATAGGTCAGAAAATCCGTTGCGCGGAGCTAGCTGCCTCGAGTGGGGCCGAGAGACACCGCGTGCTGCAACTGCGAAGCTCCACCGTTCATACAAGTGTAGCGGAATGCTGCACTTGCGAGGCAACGCTTCCGACGCTGCCCTTTATTATAGCAAGGGTTCCAGCAGGCCAGGGACACTCAGCAAGGCACTTTTTAGGGCTGATGTGTCTTTTCCGCCAGCCTCGGCCAAATCGGGCCTTCCGCCCCCTGAACCCCCTACCTGCTTCGCCAATGCCTGTATCAATTTGCCAGCATGGACTTTAGCGGTCAGGTCCTTGGTCACCCCGGCGATCAGAGCCACTTTTCCGTCATCCGGCATCCCCAGGGCCACCACACCAGACCCCAGCTTCTGCCGCAAAGAGTCCACCAATTGCCTTAAACCCTCCCGGCCCACATTGGCCACCTCGCCTACGATTACTTTCACGCCTTTGATGGTCTGAGCCTTTTCGAACAGTTCATCCAGTTGGTTCAGGGCGCCTTTGCGCTTCTGCGCTTCCAGTTCCTTCTCCAAATGCCGCGCGGTGCTGGTCAGTTTTTCCACCGTCGCCAGCAGGTCAGCCTCGCCAACGTTCAGCCGGCTCGCCACTTCCCGCAGCGTTTGTGCCTGGTGCTGGTAATGCTCGAGCGCGCCGATGCCGGTCACCGCCTCAATGCGCCGCACGCCGGCAGCAACGGATTCTTCGCTCACAATTTTCAGCACGCCGATATCGCCCGCGCGCTTCACGTGCGTACCGCCGCAAAGTTCCTTCGAATAAAATCCCCGCGGCGAGCGCGGATCGGGAATCGTCACCACGCGCACATTGCTCTCGGGATACTTGTCCCCGAAAAACGCCAGCGCTCCGGAATTCAGCGCCTCTTCGAGCGACATGACTCCGGTTTCCACGCAGGTATTCAGCCGGATCTCGTCGTTGACCTGCTGTTCGATGTCGCGGAGTTCTTCGTGATCCACCGGTGCAAAGTGCGTAAAGTCAAACCGCAGCCGCTCCGGCGCATTCAGCGAACCGGACTGCTTCACATGCGTCCCCAGAATATTCCGCAGGGCCGCGTTCACCATGTGCGTCCCGGTGTGATTCCTCATGATGCGCGCCCGCCGCTCCGCGTCCGCAAACACGGTGATGCGGTCGCCCACGCGCAAAGTCTCCTTTGCCGTAACTCGATGCGCCACAAGTCCGGCCACCGGATAAAACGCTCCCGTCACTTCCGCCAGCACCTGCGACTCGGAAGCATCATAAAACTTCCCGGTGTCCGCCATCTGCCCGCCGGATTCCGCGTAAATCACCGTGCGGTCCAGCACCACCTCGCCTGATTCTCCGGCCTTCAATTCTTTGGCCGGGCCATTCTTCGTGACGATGGCCTCAATCCGCGCATCCTTCGCGCACGTCGCATGATAAAAATCCGGCTCCGTCTTAAACGTCTCCGCGAATTTAGCAAACGCCGGATTCGCCGCCTCCTTATGCGACCCTTTCCACGAAGCCCGCGCCCGCGTCCTCTGCTCCTGCATGGCTTTTTCAAAACCGACCTCATCGAAGCTCACACCCAAATCGCGGGCTGCATCAATGATGAAGTCACTCGGTAGCCCGAACGTGTCATAGAGGCGAAACGCATGCTCACCTGAATAAACGGCGCCTGCTTTACCAGCCAGCGGCCTCAATTCCTCTTCCAGTTTTCGCAATCCGATATCCAGCGTTTGCAGGAATCGCTTCTCTTCCGCCAACACAATGTCGGGCACCCGATCCGCGCCTGCCTCCAGCAATTCCGGGTACGCTCCACCCATCAGTTGCCGCACCGTCTGCACCATCTCAAACAAAAACGGCTTGTTCGCGCCCAACAACCGTCCGTGCCGAATCGCGCGCCGCATAATCTTCCGCAACACATACCCGCGGCCCTCGTTCGAAGGCAGGACGCCGTCCGTAATCAGAAACGTCGTTGCCCGAGCATGATCCGCAATCACACGCAGTGAGGCCGCCGAGCGCCGCTGCTCCTCCGCCGCCAGCTCTCGCTTTTCGTCTACGCCAATCAATTCCGCCGCGCGATCCAGCAGCGGCACAAACAAATCGGTGTCGTAGTTAGAAATCACGCCCTGCAAAACAGCTGCAACCCGCTCCAGCCCCATCCCCGTATCCACGCAAGGCTTCGGCAACGCAGTCAGCGTCCCGCTCGCATCGCGGTTAAACTGCATGAACACCAAATTCCAAATCTCCACATATCGTCCGCAGTCGCACGGAAACTTGCAGTCCCCGTGGCCTTCTTCCGACGCCGCAGGCCCCATGTCATAAAAAATCTCGCTGCATGGCCCGCAAGGCCCGGTGTCGCCCATCGCCCAGAAATTGTCTTTCAGCCCGGGTACCGCAAAAATCCGATCGGTCGGGACCTTCTGTTCCAGCCAAAACTTCTTCGCCTCTTCATCCACTCCCAGCGAATTTCCCGGAGCCACTTCCGCGCCGCCAAATACGGTGGCATACAACTTGTCCTTCGGGATCCCATACCACTCCGCCGAAGTGATCAGCTCCCACGCAAACGCGACCGCATCTTTCTTGAAATAATCCCCAAACGAAAAATTGCCCAGCATCTCGAAAAACGTGTGATGCCGCTTCGTGAAACCCACATTTTCCAGGTCGTTGTGTTTTCCGCCCGCCCGCACGCACTTCTGCGCCGTCGTCGCCCGCGAATACTCCCGCTTCTCCAGCCCCAAAAACACATCCTTGAACTGGTTCATACCCGCATTCGTAAACAGCAGCGTGGGATCGCCATGCGGCACCAGCGAAGAGGAGCGCACGCGCCGGTGCCCCTTGCTCTCGAAAAATTGCAAAAACTTTTCGCGTAACTCGTTTCCACTCAGCTTTTTTGCGGCGTTCTCCGTCACGTCTGCCTCGTCTCCGTCATCCAACTCAACGCTCGATTATCGCAGACGTGTCGAGCCCCCGGCAATTGCAGTTCATTTCGCGCTTGGTATTATCCAGAAGGTATCTCAGGGAGGCCCGATGTTCGAACGAAAACTGACCGCCGGTTGGGGCGACATGGACTTCAACAGCCACATGCGCAACACGGCCTATCTCGATAAGTCCGCCGACGTGCGCATGATGTATTTCTCCGAAAACGGTTTCCCCATGGCCGAGTTTCACCGCCTGCGTATGGGCCCGGTGATCTTGCGCGACGAACTCGACTATTACCGCGAGGTAGGTTTGCTCGAAGAAATCCGGGTAACGCTCGAATTCGCCGAACTTTCCGCCGATGGTTCGCGCTTCCTGCTGCAAAACACCTTCTACCGCCCCGACGGAAAATTGATCGCGCGCGTTCGCAGCAAGGGCGGCTGGCTCGATCTCAATGCGCGAAAACTGGTTGCCCCGCCGAGCAAACTTCTCACCGCCATGAGGCGTGCGCCGCGCTCCGAGGACTTTCAGGAAGTCCCCTCCAGCCTGAAAGAGGTGACGAGCTAGGTTGGTTCGTCACTCGAATCGACCTCAGGTATCTCTTCGTGCGTGATCCGGTGCAATTCCTTGCGGATCAAGTCCGACGGAAACCCCGCCCCGATCAGCGACCTGTATAGCGAAGCCAGCTTCCGCTCGTCAATCTCTCCGCGATACAACCGCAGTTTTCGTTCAATCCGCTGCCGGATAGTCGCCGCGGGGTCCGTCCCCGCCGCCGCATCCTTGATCGCCGTATCAATGTGCCGGTCGGGTATTCCCCGCGCGCGCAGGTCCCGCGCGATGCGAAACTCTCCTTGCTTCCGCGATTCCGCGCGCAGCCGCGTGAACTGCTTCGCATACCGCGCGTCGTCGAGCAGGCTCTCCCGCTTCAGCCGTTCCAGCACGCCGCGCACAATCTTGTCGTCCTCGCAACGCCGAGCCAGCGCCTTCTTCATCTCATGCACCGAATGCGCCCGCCGCATCAGGATCTTAATCGCGGCGTCATACACCTGCGCTTCCGTCTCCAGTTGTCGAGGTTTCCCGAACATACGTCAGAGCATGGGGCAAACAAGCGGCGAAGTAAAGATCCAGCGCTGCGGCGCGCGTCTCTTCGAAAGCGAAGCTCCCACTTTTGCGGCGCAAAGATTTCCACCCAAACAAGAATATGCGAGCCAATCCGTCCCTGGCGTCCCGTCCTACTCCGTGTTTGTCTTCGCTCCGGGCAGCCTGCTCTTCAATAATTTAATTTGCCCGTTGTGATTGGCTTCGTGCTCCGTCACGTGAAACCACTTGCAGTAATTGTTCGTCGGTCCCCATCCCCAACCTTTATCCACCGACATTAACCACGCGTCATCCCGCTTTCGGAATTCCGCCAACGTCTTCTCCCGCGTCTCACTGAGTTGATGCAAATAGAAGTCGAGGTCATGTCCCTGAATCGCCTTCCGCCCGCCGTCGCCCAGCTCCATTGCCGGCCCCCATTGCTCTTTCCAAGCCTCCGGCATCTTCCCGTCGCCCACCCCTTCAAAAGTATTGAGCTGATAAAACCTCTCCACCGCCACCAGGTGCAGCAGCAGCGCCCCGATGCGATTGGCCTTTTCGTCCAGAAGGAAATCCAGATCCTTCACGGACATGCCCTTCACCGAGTGCAGCACCTGCCAGCGCATGAACGCCATCATCGAAACCATCGTCCCGACCTGCGGCGAATACCCCTGCTTCGGCCCAACAATGAACATTTCCGCATCATCCGAGTAGCTCGGCTCGGCCGCCAGAACCAGTCCCGCAGCCCCGGCCGCAACCATCATCGAACCCTTCAAGAATTTCCGTCGCCCCGAGATCAAATGGCAGCAGTCCATGGCATCACCTCTGCAATCGAAATGAGTTTGGTGTCTACGCGTGGAGAGAACCCGCGGATATTACACCGTGGCACAGGGGCATACAAGACAAAGTGCGCTCTTTTGGAAAGCGCTTGTTGTGTTCGAAATTACTTCCGGCTGAACCGCTCGAAATCCGCCATCTGCGAGGCCATTTCTTCGCGCGCGGCGTCGGCGGCGGAACGAATGCCCTGAATGCGCAGCTTGAATTCATCGGCGTTCGAAGCGCGCGAAAGAGCTTCGTCGAGGGTGATGAGTTCCTTGGTATACAAATCGAACAGCGACTGATCAAACGTCTGCATCCCGTATTGTGAAGTGCCCGCGGCAATCGCATCATGAATCAGTCGAGTTTTGTCCGCATTGATAATGCAATCCTTGATGTACGCTGTGGCGATCATCACTTCCACGGCCGGCACGCGCCCTTTGTCGTCGGCGCGCCGCACCAGCCGCTGCGAAACCACGGCCTTTAGCGTCGCGGCCATCTGCAAGCGAATCTGCTTCTGCTCCGGCGGCGGGAACACCGCAATAATACGCTGAATCGTTTCCGTCGCGTCCAACGTGTGCAACGTCGAGAACACCAGGTGGCCTGTTTCGGCGGCCAGCAGCGCGGTCGAAATTGTTTCCAAGTCGCGCATTTCGCCGACCAGAATCACGTCCGGGTCCTGGCGCAATCCGGCGCGCAACGCCGAGGAAAAGTTCGCCGTGTCCACTTCCACTTCGCGCTGGTTAATAAAACTCCGCTTGTCGCGGTGAAGGAATTCGATCGGGTCTTCAATCGTGATGATGTGGTCGGCGCGGTCCGCGTTGATGCGGTCGATCATTGCCGCCAGCGTCGTGGACTTGCCGGAACCCGTCGTTCCCGTTACCAGCACCAGTCCGCGCTGCTCTTCGCAAATCTTACCAATCACCGGAGGGAGATTCAGCTCTTCCACAGTTCGAATTTTGGTCGGAATAACGCGGAGCACCATCCCCACGTTGCCGCGCTGTTGAAACACGTTCACACGAAACCGGCCCAGCCCCGCCACGCCATACGCCATATCCAACTCGGCCGTTTCCTTGAATTTCTGTTTCTGGCGGTTGGTCATCATGCTGAACGCCATCGACAGCATCTCTTCCGGCGTAACGCGCGGCACATCGGTCATCGGCGTCAGCAAGCCGTCCACGCGCAGATAGGGGTGGTTACCGACCTTCAGGTGCAAGTCGGAGGATTTGTTTTCAACTGCGCGACGCAACAGGTCGTCAATACTGAGAGCCATGGGCAAACACCCCGCAAAGATGCAATTCCTTTATGAACCTAGCATCCGCCGCTGGGCCCAACAAGCAACCCGCAAACCCTAGTTGCGCCTTAGTTACCTAGTCCGATGTACAGGTAGGTGTGGCCTTACGCCGCCTTCTGATCTTGTAGGGCCCGCCTTCCGTGGCAGGCGCTTTTCTGACTAAACCTCGCTCGGCTTCAAAAACACCGAATCATAAACCAACCCCGCCAAAAATCCCCCGCCCAGCGGCCCCACCCAATAAATCAACTGGTTCAACCAATGATGCGCCGCTAGCGCCGGCCCAAACGCCCTCGCCGGATTCAATGCCGCCCCCGTATAGGGTCCCGCCACGAGAATCCCCAGGGTGATCGTCAACCCAATCCCAAACCCAGCGATCGCCCGAAACGTGCCGCGCTCATCCACCGCCGTAGCGAAAACCACAAACACCAGGAAAAACGTCGTTGTGGCCTCAAGCGCCAATCCGGCCCAGCTCGGAAAATCCCGCATCATCTCCGGCGTGCCCAGCGCTACGCTGCGCCAAACCTCTTCAGGTATAACCGCCCGCAGCAAAAAAGCCGCCGCCGCCGCACCCGCCAGCTGTGCCAGCCAGTAGAACAATGTGTCGAGCGTCGAAAGCTTCTTCGTCACCCAAAATCCAATCGTCACCGCCGGATTGAAATGCCCGCCCGAAATATGCCCCAGCGACGAAACCATGATTGCAATCGCCAGCCCATGCGCCAGCGCAATCGCCAGCAGCCCAATCCCGCCCGTCGCGTTCGTCCGTAACTGCATGTCCACGCACACCGCGCCGGCCCCAAAGAAAATCAGGGCAAACGTTCCAATAAACTCGGCGGTCAGTTTTTGAGTGAGGTTGTACATCAGGCAGCCTCCCGGCAACGATTCAAACGCAACAAGATGCATCGGATTTTAGCTGGATTTGAAAGTCTGCGCTAGCAACGAAGTAGAGAGAAAGGATAACGACAATCAGATTACAGATAACCAAATGTAGCGGTCACCATCAGGTGGCCCCGCTCGCTTCCTGCTCGCTGCTATCGGTTATCTGCTGTACCTCTTACCAATTATTTCGGTCACCTCGCCGCAACAACCGGCGCATTCACCGGCGTCATCCATCCGTGCTTGTCGGCCTTCTTCCCGCTGGTCAGGGCGAAAAATTCCTGCTGGATCTGCCGCGTAATCACTCCCACCGTACCCTTGCCCACAACAATCTTGTCCACCGAACGGATCGGTGTCACTTCCACAGCCGTGCCTACAAAAAACACTTCATCCGCTATGTACAGCATCTCCCGGGGAATCGCCGATTCCTTCACGGGAATATTCAGGTCGGACGCCAGCCTGGCCACCGCGTCGCGCGTGATCCCCGGCAAAATGCTCGTTGCCAGGGGCGGCGTGTACAGGGTCCCGTCATGCACCAGGAAAACATTCATGCCCGAGCCTTCGCTGACATGTCCGTGGGAATCCAGTGCGATGCCCTCTGCAAAGCCGTTCAGCGAAGCCTCCATGCGGATCAGTTGCGAATTCATGTAATTCGCCGCCGCTTTCGACATCGCTGGCAGGGTGTTCGGCGCAATCCGTGTCCAAGAACTCACGCAAACATCAACGCCCTTCGTCAGCGCCTCAGGTCCAAGATACGATCCCCAGTTCCAGCACGCCATGTACGTCTCAATCGGCGAATTCAATGGGTTCACGCCCACCTCTCCATAGCCGCGAATCACAATCGGTTTCACGTAGCATGCGCCCAGCTTGTTCAACCGCACCAGTTCGCACGCGACGTTGCTGAATTCGTCGACCGTGTAGGGAAGTTCCATCCGGTAAATACGGCCCGAATTAATCAGCCGCTGCATGTGCTCGCGAAGCCGGAAAATCGCCGGGCCTTGGGGCGTTTCGTAGCAGCGAATCCCTTCGAAAATACCCGAGCCATAGCTCACCACGTGGGAAAGCACGTGCAGCTTCGCATCCTCCCAGTTGATGAACTTTCCGTTGTGCCAGATTTTTTCGCTTTTTTGTACAGGCATGGCCAGGTCTCCCTCGGTATTGTCACGTGTCGCCGTTCACTTTCAGGATAGAAGAGCGCATCCAGACCGTCAACGAATTCAACGAAACCGGGCCCAGCCGATTTCAGCCAATTTGGAACGTCTGATGCGGAGGCGCGAGTTTCCACGCCAGGTTGCGGCAATCATCAGGGATTCATCGTTGCTGGCGCCGGAGCGCTCTCTGCTGGCCGTTGCTCCATCAGGGTCGTAGCGTCTTTCAGCAACTTCCCATTGTGATTTTCCCAAAACCCCAACAGCACAAACGGCAGAATCGTGGAAGCCGCCCACAATTTGGCATTGCGCGGCAATTTCGCCTCCGGCTCCCATCTGAAAAGGTTCGATGAAATAAAGATTGCTAACCCTGCCCACACCAGCAGACAGCTAATCTCCATTCCCAACGAAAAGACAGACGCTCTGTTTATCATTGCCCGTTGCAATCCGTTCACCAGGTATGTCGCTGGCAGAAACAGCGCGACGTGCTGGGCCGCTTTCGGGAGCGCGGGGACAGGTATCGTTGCCCCGGAAACGAAAATTAATGCGAGCCATAATACCTGATTAATGATCTGCGTCTCCTGCATCGTGTTTGTCACGCTGGCAACAATAAGCCCCAGCGACGCGAATGCCACGATTCCTGCCAGCGCCAGGACGAACACGCTGAACACGTTCCCAAAGCTGGTCACGTGATAAAAAAATCGTGCCAAAAGCAATTCCAATACCACCGTCGGCAAAAGTAGCAGCAGGTTTGCCAGTATGCTCGAGCTGATCATGCTGAACGCCGGAATCGGTGCCAGCCGGAACCTCCGCAAGATTCCTTGTTCTCGCCACGTCACAATCTGCGCGCTCAATCCCCAAAACGTTCCCATCACCGACATAGCCAGCACCGGTCCCAGGAAGTAGCGCACCCTGATGGGATTGCCCCGCGCAAGAGCGCTCCCATACAGGAAGAAGAACGCCATCGGCATAAACAGGCTAAAAAAGAAAAACGCCTTGTTCCGCAGCGTAATCCGGATGCGCATCGCCGCCAGTGTCAGAATCGTCTTCAATCCCGCAGCCTCCGTCCCGTCAGCTCAATGAACACGTCTTCCAGTGAAGGCGTAGCAATTTCCAGGCTCACCAGTTCATTGTTCTCCGCTTCCAGGTGTTTCACCAGCGCCACAATCGCCGGCGCCGTCTTCTGGCAGTGCAGCACATACACATCGTCCAGCTGCCGAGCGTCCACCACGCCATCCAGATTCTTCAGCACTCCGTTGGACGCCGGCTTCGCCAGCCGCACTTCAATCCGCGTCGTATTCGCCGAACGCTCCTTCAATTCCCGCGGCGTCCCGGTCGCAATCACTTTTCCGTGGTCCACAATCGCCACGCGATCGCAAAGCTTTTCCGCCTCCTCGATGTAGTGCGTCGTCAGCACGATCGTTTTCTTCTCGCGCTTCAACTCCTCAATGATGTCGTAAATTTCCCGCCGCACCTGTGGGTCCAGCCCCGCCGTCGGCTCATCCAGGAAGAGTACGCGCGGATCGTTCACCAGCGCCATTGCCAGCGCCAGCCGCTGCTTTTGCCCCCCCGAAAGCTGGTTGTAAAACGCATTGCGCTTTTCTTCCAGCCCAAAACGCCTTAGCAGTTCATCTGGATTTCGTGTCCGCTTGTAAAAGCCGGCAAACAGCCGCAGCGCCTCGCTCACCCGCAATTTATCCGGCAGGGAAGTGGACTGCAGCGTCGCCCCAATCTCATGCTTCAGCCCGGTCGGATTTTTCTGCGGGTCAATCCCGCAGACCGAAATGCGCCCGCCGTCCGGCACGCGCAGCCCTTCCATCACTTCCACCGTGCTCGTCTTTCCCGCGCCGTTCGGCCCCAGCAGCCCGAACACTTCGCCCTCTTCCACGGAAAAGCTCACGCCGCGCACGGCTTCCACGTCGCCGTAGCGCTTCACAAGGTTTTCAACCTGCAAAATGGGATTCGCCGTCATCCGGAAGCAACTATGGTACCGCAGCTACCCGCATCTCTCTAATCCGCATTTCCCTCAACGGAAATCTTGTCCGGGGTCACAGCCCCAAGGAAAAATGCCATTCCGCCCGTCCGAGGAGCGAGGTGCACGCAGTCCGAGCCCCGAGGACCTCGACTTCAAATTGTGAGGGAATGGAAACTAACGAGTTTTCTTCTTGCGAGGGCTCTTCTTCGCCGTTTTCGCCGCGCTTTTCGGCACCCACCCATGCTTCGCAAAATCCACGCGCAACTCCACGATCTTCACGCCTTCGCTTTCCAGGAGTTTCTTCTGCAGGGAGGCATACGGTTCTGGAATCAGCAGTTTCCCGCGGTCGCCCACCACGCGATGCCAGGGAATGCCTCTTCCAGAAGGGGTCGCTGCCAAAGCTCTGCCCGCGGTCCTCGCCCCGCCGCGTAAATGCAATGCCTTGGCGAGCGCCCCATAGGTAATAACCCGGCCGCGCGGAATTTGTTTCACCAGTCTGTAAACGGGATCCCAGCTCATAGTTGAAAAAGATTAGTGGGAAATGATGATAAAAGCGAATCGCGGGCAGGGCAAGCGACCTTTCCCCGGCGCCCGTGTTTAACGGAGTGTATGGGACGCTTCACAACAAGGAATTCCGCGCGTAGAGGAAAGTTCGATGAAACGCAGCGAAAAATCCGATGCAGCTTTTCCGGCTACTTGCGCCAGCATGTTCCCAATGAAAAGGGTGGCATCCTTTACTCATACGGCGCATCCAATCTTGATAAGTGTAGTGGAATTCCCTTACACTACGACCGGGACGCGGCCTCAACCTTCGTCTCGCCGCACTTTCAAGGACAGCATGGCTTTTGTCCGTCGCAAAGGAAACGCCTACTATCTGGTGCACAATGTGCGCCGCGACGGAAAAGTGCGGCAACTCCATCTCGCGCGTCTCGGCGACCGCGCCCGGATCACCGACGACGTCGTTAAGGCAGTCTCCAAGAAGCATCCCTTCATCGATCTCAACTGGCGCTCCCTGCGCGAACAGTTGGACAATCCCATCGATCTCGCTGACCCTGAATCCCCAGCCGTTCGGAAACTTATTCAGGCCCTCCGCACTCTAAATATTGATCTGGCGGACATGTTCCCCCAGATGCTTCGTCTTTCCGAATCGCCCGCGGTGGCGCGGGAGTTGCTCGTTCAATTGCGGCTTCTCCACTCCACCATCCAGGTGAAGCTCGATCAGTTCGGTTCCAAAGACCAGCTGAAGAGAATGCACCGGACGGGCGGCCGATTTGGGTCTGCGTCTCCGGATTTCCGGGGACGCTAGGGAGGCGGTCATGGCGACAGGCGATGTTTCTCTAAATCCGAGTATCCGCAGCGCGGACACCATTGAATTTCAAAACGCACTGCGCGCGAAAATCGTCGGCCAGGACGACGGCGTTCAGGCGCTCGTCGAGTTGTTCCAGGTCTTCACCGCTGGACTCAACTCGCCCGGCCGTCCCGTCGGCAATCTGCTCTTCCTCGGCCCCACCGGCTCCGGCAAGACGCGCATCGTCGAAGCCGCCGCCGAAATCCTCTTCGGCAGCCCGCGCGCCGTCATCAAAATCGACTGCGCCGAATTCCAGCACTCACACGAAATTGCCAAGATCATAGGTTCGCCCCCGGGCTATCTCGGCCACCGCGAAACACATCCTTTAATCACCCAGGAAGCGCTGGCCGCCAATCACACGGACAAGCTGAAGCTATCCTTCTTGCTCTTCGATGAAATCGAAAAAGCCAGCGACGCTCTCTGGCAGCTGCTCCTCGGCATGCTGGATAAAGCCACTCTCACGCTCGGTGACAACCGCCGCGTCGATCTCTCGCAAACCGTCATCTTTATGACCTCCAACCTCGGCGCCAACGAAATCACCGACCTCATGGGCGGCGGCTACGGCTTCATCAAATCCGACGACAAGCCCCAGACCAACATCGACCAGAAAGTCGAGCGCACCGCCGTTGAAGCCGCGCGCCGCAAATTCTCTCCCGAATTCATGAATCGCCTGGATAAGATGGTCGTCTTCCGCCAGCTCAAGCGCGCCGAACTGGAAACCGTCCTCGATATCGAACTTGGCCTCGTCCAGAAACGCGTTCTTGACACCGCGACCAATAAATTCCTTTTCCGGGTTACCGATTCCGGCCGCAACTTCCTGCTCCAGGAAGGTACCGACCAGCGTTACGGTGCTCGCCACCTGAAGCGCGCCATCGAGCGCTTCCTCGTCTACCCACTCGCCAACCTGCTGGCCACGCAGCAGGTCAATCTCGGCGATCTCGTTCGGGTTGATTGGGACGGTGTCCACAAAGAGCTAACTTTTGTCCGCGAAAAGGAAGGCGCCATCATCACCCCGGAAAACCCCGAGGAAACTCTGGCCAGAGGCGCCGCCCCTCTTCAGGACGGCCTAGCCAAGGACGCCCCCGCCGAAGCCGTCTCTGGCGAGACTTCGACGCTTCCGTCAATGCCGGCGGCCTCACCCGCCGTAGCCCGTCAATCCCTGCAAGGCCGCAAGAAAGACCACCGCTAAAGTTTTCCCGTGTAGTGGCCGATCTTTAGGTCGGCCACTCACCCTGGGAGCGCTATTCTTCTGCATGGCGTTTCTTCCGCCCCAGCAATCGCTAAGTTCCTATTCCAGTAGGGCCCGCCGACCGTGGCGGGCCGTTCTTGTTTCTTTGAGAACCTAACCCCGCCTTAAAAACCGCCCGTTTGTCCAATCCGCCAATCCAGCCCGCCCCTTTTCGTCACCAGAAATTTGACACAATCTGTTTCAGCTCTCTCATTTTTGGACACTACCGGTACACCTTCTCACGCCGTGAGACGGTTTCCACAACTGAAACACTCCTATCTCGTTGAACTTGCAGCCCTTTCGAAATTCACAACCTTCCTTTCGAATTGGCACGCCCCATGCTCTTCCACCAATATCTGCAAAGTTGAGATTTTCGAATCTGGACACGCAGAGAGAGAACGGTGAGCCGAGAGGCCATCCATCGTTCGAGGAAGACGCCATGAAAGCAGCAGCAAGGCAGCAACTGGATCCGACAATCCGCAGCAACGATACCCGTGATTTTCACCAGTCGCTCCGCGCCCGCATCGTTGGCCAGGAAGAAGGCGTGCAGGCGCTCGTTGACCTCTATCAGGTCTTCTGCGCCGGCCTCAACTCCCCCGGTCGTCCTGTCGGCAATCTGCTCTTTCTCGGGCCCACCGGCTCCGGCAAGACCCGCATCGTGGAAGCCGCCGCGGAAATCCTTTTTGGTGATCCGCGCCTTGTCATCAAGGTGGACTGCGCCGAATTCCAGCACTCGCACGAAATCGCCAAACTCATCGGCTCGCCCCCGGGCTATCTCGGGCACCGCGAAACTCATCCTTTGATTACCCAGGAAGCTTTGGCCGCTTCGCACAGCGAAAAGCTGAAGCTCTCGTTTCTGCTCTTTGACGAAATCGAAAAAGCCAGCGACGCCCTCTGGCAATTGCTTCTCGGCATGTTGGACAAAGCCACGCTGACCCTCGGCGACAATCGCCGCGTGGACCTCTCCCAGACCGTCATCTTCCTCACCTCCAACCTCGGCGGCGGGGAAATCACCGAACTCATGGGCGGCGGCTACGGCTTCATCAAGTCCGACGACAAGCCCACCACCAATCTTGACGAAAAGGTTGAGCGCACGGCTGTCGAAGCCGCTCGCCGCAAATTTTCTCCCGAGTTCATGAACCGCCTCGACAAGCTCGTCGTTTTCCATCCCCTGCATCGCAAGCAGCTCGAGCAGGTTCTCGACATCGAACTCGCCATGGTTCAGCAGCGCGTTCTTGAAACCGCCAAGGGCCAGTTCCTTTTCCGCGTCACCACCAATGGCCGCGATTTTCTGTTGCAGGAGGGCACCGACCAGCGTTACGGCGCTCGCCACCTGAAGCGCGCCATCGAACGCCACGTCGTCTATCCGATGGCCAATCTCCTGGCCACCGATCAGGTACGTCTGGGGGACATGATCTGCATCGACTGGGAACCCTCCGACGACCACCTTCAGTTCGTCCGCGAAGGCGAAAACGTCGCCATTCCCGCGCGCCGTCCGGAACCGTTGGCCCCCGCTAAGGCCGCGCAAGCCCGCGGCGGCCGCCCCGTCGAAGCTCCCGGCGTCACGCTTCCACCCGAACCCACGCCCCGCCTCGCACGCTAGAATTTTCGGTCCAGCTCCATCTCCGAACCGCACCCCCGTTTTCCCGGGGTGCGGTTTTTTCTTGCCCCAGTGGCAAAGCCATTCCCGCCTGCCCTGAGCGAGTCGAAGGGACTGTGCTCTTCGATTTCTGATAATTCACGGCGGCAAAACAAAGGCGCCGCGAGCAATCTCGCGGCGCCTTTGTTTTCTTTACTTTGGTTACTCCCCGTCGCGGTCCGATGTAAACGGCAGCACTACCGTCCCTTCCTTCCGCACCGCATCCAGCTCGCCTGGGTCAATCCCCAGCGCTTGCAGCAACGTCGCTGCTACCTGCGCCGTCGTCACGGGTGTCTTCACCACCTTTGTATCAAACTCCGGATTCGACACAATCAGGCCCACATTCGTGTCGCTGTAGTTAAACCCGCCGTGCTCCGCATTCTTTGCCGTCGATCCCGTGTAGATCGTTCCGTAGGTCGGCCGCACCAGAATGTCCGGCGTCCGGGTGTCGGTCAGCGGGTCGCGAAACTTCAGCTTGATCTCCTCGCCCGCCAACACTTCGTCGATGAACAGGGCGTTGGCGTTCGTGTTCAAAAACGCCACTGCCGCCGCCGTCTTGCTTTGATCTCCCAGTCCAAACCAGACCAGCGCGATGTCGTCGTCCTGCACGAAACCGCAAGGGCCCGTGGCGCAGTTGTTCGCCGCCGCAATCGCCAGCGCGCCCGGGTCCGTGCTCGCGCCCGGAAGCGCGGCCACCAGGTCCGCGAAATGCCCCGGCTTGTTCGTTTTCACAGGATTGATCGGCGTCTGACCGTGCTTCGCACTCACGATGAAGAGCGTCGAGTCATAAATCCCCGCCGCTTTCAGCCCCCTGATCATTCTTCCAAGCGCGCCATCCACGTAGTTCAGGGCAAAACTCAACACCGCCGTCGGCGCACCTGTGCCATCCAAATACCCACCCGGCTGTTTGTTGATCGTCGAATCCGCATCGGCCGTGCAGCCGCCTGCCTTGTTGTCAATCGAGAGCTTCTGGCCTACGCTCACCGCCTGGAAGTTCATTCCGAAAATTTCCGGAACGCCCACCTTCTCTGAACCGTCGTGCGTCATGCCTTTGATTTCGTTCAAAATTCCCTGCACCTTCAGTTCGTCGTTGTTCGCCGTGCACACCACGCTCACCGTGTTGTCGAATCCATTGAAGTTGGTGACTTCCGGAGTGAACAGATCGTCCACGCCCTTGCCCGACGGCCCATTGGTTATGTCGTACGCGGGGTGCTTATCCTCCCACGCCGTGCGCCCGCCGTTGGCCTTGACCACCTCGAAAATCGTGTTGGCCTGCATCGCGTTGTGCGGGAAAAACAACGCGCACTTGCCCTGCGCGTTGATATAGTGCGGCAATTTTGTGGTGTCGATCTTGTTTTGCGACACGTTGTTCGAGTCATAGACGTCAATGCTCTCGTCGAATACCTGCATGTTTCCCGGCTGTCCCTGGCAGGTTGGGTTAGTCGGATCAAAAATTCCCCGATTGTAGCTGACGTCGTAGAACAAACCGTGGCTCACCGGAGACCCGCCCGTCACCAGCGCCAGCAACCCCGGAAACGAATCCGAATTTGCCGGTGTCTGCGCGTTCGAATAGGTAATCCCGTGTTCCGCCAGCTCGGCCAGCGCCGATCCCTTGTGATTCTTCACATAGTTCGCCACGTCCAGCGCGTGCAAGCCATCCACGCTGATCAGCAACACGTGTTTGATCTTCTTTTTTTCGCCCCACCCGCCGTTGGCGCTTGCTGGAGCCGTCAGAGCCGGTCCGAGCAGACCAATCGAAAGGGCAGCCGCAACTAACTGCTTCTTCATAAATTTCTCCTTGGAGTGCAGTGCACTGCTTGTCTCGGCAATTCAGAGGAAAGGAACAAATCCCACACGGAGACTAATGACCCCCTGTTACGGGTTGGCGAATGAAAGATGTCCTGCTGGTGAAAAGCTGTTCTTCTTCCGTTAAAGAAGGGAACCACTATCGGCAGGAAGGCTTACCTGCGGGGAAAGTGCGGACTAGCTGAAATCTCGTTAACAAAACGTGTCGGGTACTACCAGTCAAATCATGCGTCGGTGGAGACGGGGACGATTCCCGTTTTGTGTATCTCTTCCGCCCGTTTTAGCGCCCCGTCAATATTCGGGCAAATATTCTCCGCTCCGATGTGCCGTTCGAATCCCGCTTCTTGCATCAGCGCCGCCGGCTGAGGCCGTGCCCCGCAAACCAGCATCGCTCTTCCGCTCGCCCGCAGTATTCCCGCAAGCTCTTCCAGCGCGGCGATTCCCGTGGCGTCAATCGCGGTCATGTTCCGCAGCCGTAAAATCACAATCGGCGGCAGCGTCGCAATATTTTCCGTAACGTCGGTGATCTTGTCGGTCACGCCAAACAGAAACGGCCCATGAATCCGGTAGACCGCCGTGTAGTCTGGAATGTCTTTGTCCTGCAGGATGTGCGCGCGGCCGTCCTCGATGTAATCGTCCGTGACTTTCGACACCGTCGTGGTCATCGAAATCTTCCGGATAAAACTGAACGCCGCCAGAATCATCCCCACTTCCACCGCCAGCGTCAGGTCCGCCACCACGGTCAGCGTCAACGTCAGCACCCACACGCTGATGTCGGCCGTGCTCAGTTTCAGAATTTCGGGGATTTCCCGCCAGTCGCCCATGTTGTACGCGACCATGAACAAAATTCCCGCCAAGGCCGCCAGCGGCACGTTTTTCACCAGTGGCGCGGCGAACAGAATCACCGCTAGCAGCGTCAGCGCGTGAATCATTCCCGCCACCGGGGTCTTTGCGCCCGAACGCACGTTCGTCGCCGTCCGCGCGATCGCCCCCGTCGCCGGCAATCCGCCGAACAAAGGCGAAGCGATATTCGCCACTCCCTGCGCAATCAACTCCACATTCGGATTGTGCTTGTCGCCGCTCATCCTGTCGGAAACCACCGCCGAAAACAGAGACTCGATTGCCCCCAGCATCGCCACCGTGATCGCCGGCGACAGCAGGTGCAGCAGCAACTGCGGCTGCAAGTGGGGCACAGCCAGATGGGGCAATCCGCTTGGAATTCCGCCAAACCGCGTTCCAATCGTCTCGATGGGCAGATGGAAAATCGCCACGGCCGCCGTCGCCCCAAAGCACACCAGGATGGCGCCTGGAATCGGCTTGAAATATTTGGCGCAGATGATCATCACCGCCAATGAAGCAAATCCCACCACCGTCGCGACCCAGTTCAGTGTATGAGAATTTTCCGCAATCGCGCCCATGCGACGGAAAAAATCGCCGGGAACATGTTCCATCCGCAGTCCGAACAGATCCCGAATCTGGGTGCTGGCAATCAGAATGGCGATTCCGTTCGTGAATCCCACCACCACCGGCCGCGGAAAGTACTTCACCATGCCACCAAGGCCCGTCGCGCCCATAATCACCAGAATCAGCCCGGCCAGCATCGTGCACGTAAACAAGCCATCCAGCCCGTATTTCGAAATGATCCCCAGCACCACGACCACAAAGGCGCCTGTCGGCCCGCCGATCTGCGTTTTCGAACCACCCAGCGCCGAAATCAGAAAGCCCGTCACGATGGCGCAATAAATTCCCGCTTGCGGCGAGACTCCTGACGCAATCGCAAACGCCATGGCCAGCGGCAACGCCACCAGCCCCACCGTCACACCGGCGATCAAATCCGCCGCAAATTTTTCAGAATTGTATCCGCGCAGAAGTAGAACTGATTTGGGCAACCACGCGTCGATCGCAGCGCTCATAGCATCGCCAACCCGTTTCCATCCCCACTTGCCCAAGTCTACCAGCACCAGGGCAGGGAACTCTGTGATGCATGCACACCCGTGTACTCCGAGTCATTGCTGCCGTACGCTCTCTGCTGTGAGTTGTTCCTGTAGAACCAGCTTCCGAGGCGGGCCGTTCTTAGTCTTGGCTGCGGAGGCGAAGCCTCCGCTTTTGCGCTCTAAACCCGAACGCCAAATCTTTTCTCTGCGAACTCTGTGCCCCCAGCGATCTCTGCGTTAATTCTTAATCTTTCTTCTTCCTTTAATCCGCCGCCTCGCTCCGCTTCGCTCCCGACTTCCACCGCAGCACCGGCCTTCGCGCCGCTCCCACCTCATCCAACCGTCGCACCCGCGTCGTATGCGGCGCCGCCTTCACCAGCTCCGGTGTCGTCGCCGCCTCTTTCGCGATCGACTTCATCGCGTCCACAAACAAATCCAGCTCTTCCTTCGACTCCGATTCCGTCGGCTCAATCATCAGCGCCCCAGGCACAATCAGCGGAAACGCGGTCGTGTACGGGTGAAATCCATAATCAATCAGCCGCTTCGCGATATCCATCGTATTCACGCCATTCTTCTTCTGAATCGCGTCGCTGAACACTACCTCATGCATCGACGGCTTCGTGTACGGCAAATCAAACACTCCCTCCAGCCCCTTGCGAATGTAGTTCGCATTCACCACCGCGTCTTCCGTTGCCTGCCGCACTCCCGGTCCGTATGCCAGGATGTACGCCAGCGCCCGCACCAGCACGCCAAAATTTCCCACAAACGCGCGCACCCGCCCGATGCTCTGCTTCCGGTTGAAATCGAGCGCCAGCCTGCCACCCTCTTTTTCCACCAGCACTGGCGTCGGCAGATACGGCTCCAGCACTTTCTTCATCGCCACCGGGCCCGCTCCCGGCCCGCCGCCTCCATGCGGCGTAGAAAACGTCTTGTGCAAATTCAGGTGCATCACGTCCACGCCCAGGTCGCCCGGCCGCGTCACGCCCGTCAGCGCATTCATGTTCGCGCCGTCCATATAAAGCAGCGCACCCTTCGCGTGCAGAATCTCCGCAATCTGCGGCACCTGCTGTTCAAAAATTCCCAGCGTGCTGGGATTCGTCAGCATTAGCGCCGCCACGTCTTCCGTCACCTGCTCGCGCAAATGATCCAGGTCCACCTGACCGTCGGCATTGGATTTGATATTTTCCACTTCATATCCGGCAATCACCGCCGTCGCCGGATTCGTTCCATGCGCGGAATCCGGAATCAGCACCTTCTTTCGCGGGTTCCCATTCTTTTCGTGATGCGCCCGAATCAGCAGCAATCCCGTCAGCTCGCCCTGTGCCCCCGCCGCCGGCTGCAGGGTGATCGCATCCATCCCAGTAATTTCGAGCAGACACTTTTCCAGCAGTTGCAGCACCTTCAGGCAACCCTGTGAAAGTTCCTGCGGCTGGTAGGGATGCTCCGTCGCAATCCCATCCAGGCGCGCCACAAACTCATTCACCCGCGGGTTGTATTTCATCGTGCACGAACCGAGCGGATACATTCCCAGATCAATGGCATAGTTCCAGGTCGAAAGCCGCGTGAAATGCCGGATCACTTCGATCTCGCTGACTTCCGGGAATCCGTCCACGCCCCCGCGCCGGTGCGCGTCTCCCAGAGCCTTCGCCGGGTCCACTGCCGGAACATCCAGCGGCGGCAATTCGAAAGCCCGCTTTCCCGGTGACGACTTCTCAAAAATCAATCCCTCATTCTGATTCGTATGCCGCGTAGCTTTCTTGATCTTCTCGCTCATCCCCACTCTTCTCTGTGACCTCTGTGCTCCGACCTCTGTGTCATCTGTGGTAAAACTCTTTCTCTTCTCTTACGCCGCCAAAGCCTTCCGAACCCCAGCCACCAACCGCTCAATCTCCGCCCGGGAAGTAGTCTCCGTAATGCAAACCACCGCATTCTTCGACAACTCCGGATAAGCCGTCCCCAAAACAAACGGCCCCATAATCTTTTCCTTCAGCAACTCCGCATTCACCAATTTCACCGACTTCGGAAACGCCACCGTAAACTCATTAAAAAACGGCCCCGAAAAAGCCCGGGTCACTCCCGCAATCTTCTCCAACTCGCTCAAAGCAAAATGCGCCTTCGACAAATTCTGCTCCGCCTGCTCCCGCAATCCCTCTTTGCCCAGCAGCGTCAAATGCACCGTAGCCGCCAGCGCGCACAGCGCCTGGTTCGTGCAGATATTTGAAGTCGCCTTCTCTCTCCGGATATGCTGCTCGCGCGTCGCCAGCGTCAGCACGAATCCCCGCTGCCCCTCGCTGTCCACCGTCTGTCCCGAAAGCCGCCCCGGCATCTGCCGGACATATTTCTCGCGTGACGCGATCACGCCCACATACGGCCCGCCGTAACTCGGCGCCAATCCAAAACTCTGTCCTTCCATCGCCACAATGTCCGCTTCCGCCGGCGGCCTCACCGCGCCCAGTGACACCGCTTCCGCCACCGCAACCACTAGCATCGCGCCCGCCGCCTGCGCAATCTCCGCCAGAGGTCCCAGCGATTCGATCGTTCCAAAAAAATTTGGCGACTGCACCACCACCGCGCAAACGTCGTTGCGGATCGCCGCCTTCAGCGCCTTCACGTCCAGCGTCCCCGCCATGGTGTACGAAATCTCTTCGACGTGCAGCCCGGAATTCTTCGCGTACGTCCGCAGCACTTCGCGATACTCCGGATGGACCGACCGCGCCACCAGCACGCGCGTCCGCCCCGTCAACCGCTCCGCCATCAGCACCGCTTCCGTCGTCGCCGTCGAGCCGTCATACATCGACGCGTTCGCCACTTCCTGTCCCGTCAACTGGCACATCAGCGTCTGAAACTCAAAAATCGCCTGCAGAGTCCCCTGCGAAATCTCCGCCTGGTACGGCGTGTACGAGGTCAAAAACTCTCCGCGCTGGATAATCGTGTCCGTCACCACCGACCGCAGGTGGTTGTAGACACCCGCTCCCAGAAAGCTCGTGTACCCGCCGGAATTCTCCGCCGCGCGCTCCTGAAAATAGCGAATCACTTCTTGCTCGGAAAAAGGTCCCGGCAGGTTCAGCGGCTTCTTCAACCGATATTTTTCGGGAATCGACGAAAACAGCTCTTCAACGTTCTTCACCCCGATGGCCGCCAGCATCTCCTGGCGCTCCGCGGGGCTCTTCGGAAGGTAGCGCATCAGGCCGACGCTTCTTTCTGCTTCTCCGCGATGTACGCCTCATACCCCACCGCGTCCATCAGCGCGTTCACTTCCGCCGGATTCGCCAGCTTCACCTTGATCAACCAGCCCGCGCCGTGCGGATCCGTGTTGATCGCTTCCGGCTGTTTTACTAGTGCTCCGTTGGCTTCCGTCACCTCGCCGCTCGCCGGCGCATAAATCTCGCTGACCGCCTTCACCGATTCCACGGAGCCAAACGTCTTCCCGGTCGTCACCTTAGTGCCCACCTTCGGCAGCTCCACAAACACCACATCGCCCAGCTCGTGCTGCGCGTAATCGGTGATGCCCACGGTGGCAACATCGCCCTTCACATCGATCCACTCATGATCCTTCGAATATTTGAATTGCGTCGGATATGCCATGTCTCCACTCCTTCAATCTGCATTTTTGCGTGTGCCGCACCCTGCCTGCCCTGAGCGAAGCCGAATGGGCGCCTTTCAGGGTGCGGGTTTTTTCTCTTACTGTACCGCGCGATCCGTTACGTCTTTACCGCACTCGCTTTCCTCACCCTCTTATAAAACGGCGTAGCCACCACCTGCGCCTTACACTTTTGCGTACGAATCTCCACAAAAATCGCCGTCCCCAACGCTGTCATCGAAGGAGGCACATACGCCAACGCAATATTCTTCCCGAGCGTGGGCGATGGCGACCCGCTCGTCACCACCCCAAGCTCATTCCCATTTTCATCCAGGCAGCGGTACCCGTCCCGCGCAATCCCTCGCTCCACCATCTCCAACCCCACCAGCGCCCGCTTCAATCCCACTGCCTTCAACTTCTCCAGGGCCCCGCGCCCGATAAATTCGCCCTTCTCCAAATGGCAATACCGGTCCAGCCCCGCTTCCCAAACATTAATCTTGTCGCTGATCTCGTGCTCATACAACGCCATCTTCGATTCGAGGCGCAGCGTGTTCCGCGCGCCAAGCCCGCACGCCACAATCCCAAACTCTTTCCCCGCCGCAAACACTTCGTTCCACACGCGCTCGCTCGTCGCCACGTCCGACGGCACATAAATCTCAAACCCGTCCTCGCCCGTGTATCCAGTCCGCGCAATCAGCGTGTTCGGCAGCCCGCAAACCGGGCCATGAGTGAACCAGTAATTCTTGATCTTCTCCAGCTTCGCGTCCGTCAACTTCTGCAGCACATCCGCTGCGCGCGGCCCCTGAATCGCTAGTTGCGTGTATGCGTCGCTCAACTCCTCCACCTGGCAATCCAGCCCCTTGGTGTTCTCGCGCACCCACGAAATATCCTTCTCCCGCGTCCCCGCATTGATCACCAACAGGTAGTCGTCCTCGCCCAGCCGGTGGACAATCACGTCGTCCACAAACGTTCCATTCGGATACAGCATCGCCGAATACTGCGCCTGCCCGATCGCCAGCTTCGACGCGTCATTCATCGCCAGGTGCTGCACCGCCGCCAGCGCCCCGCCTGGCTTCTTCGCCCCATGAATCCTGATGTCGCCCATGTGGCTCACGTCAAACACGCCCACGCCGCTGCGCACCGCCCGGTGCTCGCACATCAACCCGCCGCTACACGGATACTCCACGGGCATGTCCCAGCCGCCAAAATTAACCATTTTGGCGCCAAGGCGCTTATGCAGCGCATTCAGCGGCGTTTTGCGAAGACCTGAATTGGCAGGAGAGTTTCCGGAGTCCATTCCGTTTGCTCAGGCAAAAACCGATGCTACCACGCGCCCCACACCCCGTCAAAACACAGCGCCATTCCCGGAAGTTTTGCGCTCCCGCCTTGCGAGCGAAGGAAGCTTTAATGTTGGGAGGCGGCTTTCATCAGGTCGTACTGAGGAAGTCTTGCTTGGCCCTATTGAAATCCCTCAATAAGGAGGTCTGATCAACTTTCACTTTGTCTTTCTTGAGGCGATGGATGCAACAAAGGAGGTCCGTTTCGACTATTTCGCTAAGACACTTCCGAATTTCGCGGTCGTCTGCGCCCTTCCATTTGCGCGAAGGGAACCCGAGGTCCACGGTGATGTATCTCTTCACCGCTCGTTTGTGCACCCCATGTTATGGCATAGGTGAGTTCTGTCATTGGCCCCAAGTTGGATGGTAGTTCAGGTGCAACAGAGAAACCAAGTTCAATAGATTGTGCCACCAGTCAATCGTAGTCTGACCCCCAACGCACTGCCGACAAATCGCTCTTAACAGATATGCATCGCAAACCGCACCCGCCCCTTGCTGACCGCCTCTCCCTCAGGTACAGTTTTTTCCGGAGGCACCGATGGCCGCCCGCCAACAAGTTCTCTGCGCGCAATGCGACAAGTCCGAGGAATACTGCACCTGCGAAAAATACTGCACCATTTGCAAAAGCCTGGAAAGAGTGCGCCTCGGTGTGGATGGGTTGTACTATTGTCCTGATTGCCGCGAAGCCTGCGACGTTTCCTGGGCCAGCAGCCAATAGCCGTGCCGAAAAATCCCCTCCACCTTCGGCTCTCCCTCGATCACGACGAACGCCTCGCCGCCGCCGCGGGTGGCGCCATGCGCGTTTTTGCTGACGCCGCCGGCCTTCCGAACGACATTATCGAACAGCTCAAAACCGCCGTCGTCTCAGCCTGCAAACTCTGCTTCGGCTTTCACAACAATTGCACTACGCCCTGCCAGGTCAACTTCCTCCGCCTCAACGATCGCATCGAAGTCGAAGTCTCCGTCCCCGGCGTTGCAGCCCCAGCCGAAAAACCTAAGCCCCACTGGGCCGGCGTAGACGACGTCCAATGCGAATCCCGCAACGATTGCGGCGTCCTCCGCCTCACCAAATTTCTATCCCCCGCCTCCTGATCCCGCCTGTTTCCGCTCCGCACCAAAAAAGACCGTCTCGAAAAGCGGACCCTGAAACAGCACAGGCTAAAGCCCGTGCCACCGATCGAGCAGCACTCGCTCTAGCCTGTGAATTCTTCAATTCTTGAACTTTTGAACTTCCGAACTATAGAACTCTTCTCACCACCCACTACATCTTAAACGCAAACGTATTCTTCTTAATCAACGTCGTCATCTGATCATCGCTGACCGACAGCCGGATCACCACGCGATCCCCCGACGGCACCACATTCGTCTGATCCAGCAGCGCTCCCAGTTCCGGATTATCCTTCGCCGTCTGATACTTTTTGTAAAGCAGCCCCGCCGCCATCAACTGGCTCAGCGTGTTCGCATCTTCCGTCGAGCCGCAAACCGCCTGAAACTTCGCATCCATTCCGCTGCTGGCCGTTGCCGTGATCAGCATTGCCTGCATCCGTGCCACCAGCTTCGCCGCTTCCGGGAACTGCTGCACTTCCGGTGCCAGTTGCCCCATCGCCAGCTTTGTGTACGCTGGATCGAGCACCGCCCACACCACGCCGGTTCCGTTCGCCTCATTGATCATGCTGTACATCTTGTCATTCCGCAGGAGGCTGTCCTCTTCTCCGTACCGCACCGCAATCAGCTTTTCCAGCAGTTGCCGGTGGCCGAACGCCGCTTTGTTCGAATCCACGAAAAAGAAAAACAGATCGTTCGGTCCCACGCCTGACCCAAACGCGAACAGCGTGTACCCGTGCGACTTCGCCGTCGGCAGCTTCTGCGCCTTGAAATACGCTTCCGTCGAATCCGGGTTGTAGCCTCCGAGCGCGATCCCCACGATCTCTTCGCTGTCCGGTGGCGCATCCGTCGCCGCCGCGCCCGCCGACGGATCCTTGCTCAACGCCGACTCCGGCACCAATGCCCAGGTCAGCTCGTCCACCTGCGAATTCGTGTCAATTCCCGCCGCCGCCAGGAATTTCTCGAACTGCTTGAATCTCTCCGGAAGCATCTGCTGCTCCAACGCCGGATACCACTTCATCGTCCGCGCTTTCTTCAAATCCGCGTACGCAAATTCGCCCACATCCTTGGGGAACAATCCGATCGTATCCGCGCCCAGGCCACCCGCCTTCGTGGGCCTGGCCATCGCTGCCGCCAACGCCAGCAATGCGCACACCGCCGCAAATCTCTTCATCGCCTCTGTCCACTTCTGCATGAATTGCTCCTTTCGGGGGCCTGGGGTGGAAACTTCAGTTTACGCTACTTGCTCGTTCTCAGCCGAGCCGCTTGCGCAGTTCGTCAACTTTGCTGCGCATCTGCGCCACGTAGGCCGCTTCCTTCAACCCTTCCAGGTTGATCTCCACGTTCGCCAGCGCGCCTTTCGCTCCGGCTACTCCCATTAGACGCGCCACCAGCAGGTCTGACTTCATGGATGCCGCCGAGATTGCTTCCAGTTGTACCAGCCGCTCCACCAGACTTGCCGCCTTTTCCGCTACTTCCAGCGGCACTTCCGACGCGCCTTTTGTCGCCGCCTGAATCGCCGCTTCGCGCGTGGCTTTCTCTTCGTCATTCCCCTGCGGCATTTTGAACGCGGCCATCACTGCTTCATACGAAGCTGCATCGCGGTCAATTGCCGCCGTCAGATCATCCGCAATCTTTCGCAGCGCGTCGACGTTCTCCGAAAGCTTGTCCACGAACGGCGCCTGCAACGTTTTCTTCCGCGAAAGTCCCGCCACCATCTGCCCGAGCGCCGCAGCCAGTGCCGCCGCATACGCCGAAACGCTTCCACCTCCCGGTGTCGGCGTCGCCTCTGCTACCGCATCCAGAAACGGCCGCGTCAGGTGCGCCAGTTTTCCGTCCTTCGACTCCAGCGGCGCGCCGCTCAGCGCATCCGCCAGCTTGTTCTCAAACACCTGCGAAGGTGAAAAGTTCTCGAACTGCAGGAAGTAGTCCGCCGCCATCTCAATCGCCTTCTTCGGCACCAGTCCCACAATTTCGCTGCCAGCTGGCATCACTCCATACCGCTCCGCCTCGCGCTTCACCGCCGCATATACACGGTGCATCGGCGTCTGCTCGTAATCCGTCAAATTGATGGACACCTGCGCCAGATTCCGCGCCTTCAACTCCACGCCCATTGATTTCACATAGCGGAATCCGCCATTCGAAAAGCGAATCGCCCGCGCAATCTTGTTCGCGACCCCGATGTCGGAAGTGTTCAAGTTGACGTTGTACGCCACCAGAAATTTTCGCGCTCCCACCACGGTCACGCCTGCCGTTGGATGCAGCTTTGGTTCGCCAATATCCGGCTGCCGGTCGTGGTTCTTCTTCAACTCCTCGCGCAACCCTTCAAACTGACCCCGTCGCACATTCTCTAGGTTCACGCGGTCCGGCCGGGTCGCCGCCGCCTCATAAAAGAAAATGGGAATCCGGTAACGCTTCCAGATCTCCAGCCCCACGCGTTTCGCCAGCGCCACGCAATCTTCCAGAGTCACTCCCTCCACCGGAATGAACGGGACCACGTCCGTCGCTCCCACCCGTGGGTGCGCGCCCTTGTGCTCGTTCATATCAATCAATTCCATCGCCTTGCCCGTGCCCAGAATCGCCGCTTCGGCCACCGCGTCCGGCTCGCCTGCCAGCGTAATCACGCAACGGTTATGGTCCGCGTCCATCTCGCGGTCCAGCACGTACACCCCCGGCACGCAACACATCGCCTGCACCAGCGCCTCAACCTTCGCCGGATCCCGCCCCTCCGAAAAATTCGGCACACACTCAATCAGTCGCTTCATCTCTCTCCGTTTCGCCCTCTTCTCTGCGTCCTCTGCGTCTATGCGAACTCTGTGTTAATTCTTACCTTTTAACTTTGAACTTTTGACTTTGAACTTTCCTTTCAATCCTTCATCCAAACAATTTCCCCGCGCTTCATCGTCATCCAGCAAACATTCATCCCGAAATAATAAGGAATTTCCCGGTAATCCTCCACTTCATACACCGCCAAATCCGCCTGTTTCCCCTCCTCCAACGACCCAACCGTCTTCTCCCGGCCCAGCGAATAAGCCGCATTAATCGTCGCCGCCGCAATCGCCTCCGCCGGCGTCATCCGTAATTGCGAACAAGCAAGCGACAAGATCATCGGCATGCTCACTGTCGGACTCGTCCCCGGATTGTAATCCGTCGCCAATCCAACGACCGCCCCCGCCTCAATCAACTTGCGCGCCGGAGCATATTTCTCCAACCCCAAATGAAAATCACACCCAGGCAAAAGCGTCGCCACCGTCCCCGATTTCGCCAACGCCCGGATATCCGCCTCATTCACCTGCTCCAGGTGATCACAACTCGACGCTCCTAATTCCACTGCCAGCTGCGTGGCCCCGCTCCGAGACAACTGCTCCGCATGCAGCCGCGGCCGCAGCCCGTGCTCCTTCGCCTTTGTCAGCAATTTCTTCGATTGCCCCACCGTGAATGCCCCGCGGTCACAAAACACGTCGCAATATTCCGCCAGGTCGCCGACCACCACTTCCGGCAGCAATTTCTCCATCAACAGCGCAAGGTATCGCTCCGCCCCATCCTTCTTCCCGCGAAACTCCAGCGGTACCACATGCGCCCCCAGAAACGTCGAAACAATCTCGAGCGTCTGCTCCTGATTCAACTCCCTATGCAACCTCAAAATCTTCAACTCACTGGCCACATCCAGCCCGTACCCGCTCTTTGCCTCGACCGTCGTCGTTCCGTAAGCCGCGAACTCTCCTAACGTCGCCATCGCCCTTTGTTTCAGCGCGTCGTGCGTCGCTGAGCGCAGCTTCTTCACCGAATTCAGAATCCCGCCGCCCTTGCGAGCTATCTCTTCGTAACTCGCGCCTTGGATCTTCAGCTCGTACTCCTCCGCGCGGCTCGCGGCATGAATCAGGTGCGTGTGCGAGTCCACAAACCCCGGCAGCACCACGCGCCCACCGACATCCAGTTTCTCCGCCGCTTTCGCCTCCGCGCGCCGCTCCACCTCCGTGCGCACGCCTGCCGCAACAATCTTCCCGTCGCGCACCAGCACCGCGCCATTCTTGATCAATCCAATTTTGGAAAGGGAATTGCCCCGCCGCGGACCGCTTCCCCGCAGCGTAACCAGCTGTGATGCCCCTGTGATAAGAATGCTTCCGCTCAAAAGTGTAGCGGCCACCTTCAGGTGGCCCAGCACCTACGCCTTATCAACTACCCTGCAAAACCAATCTCGCGCCATTATGACCAAGCCGCAGCCCGGTTGCACCTACGCCCCAACCGCAATCCCCTGATAAGCCGGCACAAACACCTCTCTCAGGAAAGTCTCGATCGACGTCGGCGTGGTATTCGCCGCGCTCCGTGGCTCCAAACCCGTCACGATCCCGTTGTTGAACCCCTGAAACATCTCTATCAAGTAAGCAGCTGTCTTCGCGGAAAGTCCCATCTGCACCAGCGTTTGTTCCACCTGCTCGTAGGAGAATTGCACGTAACGCAGGTCGGGCTTCCCAATCCCCCGGCTGATCGCCGCCACCACCTCGGTCATACTCAAGTCCCGTTCGCCCAGCAGTTCCTGCGTCTGCTTCCCGCTGAAATCCAGTTTCAGCAATCGCTCTGCCGCGTACGCCCCGATATCCCGGGTCGCGATCATCGGAATCTTCAGGTCCGGCCTCAGTGCTCCGCCGAATATCCCCATCATCTGGATCATCTGGATCGCCGAAAGGTGGTTTTCCATGAAATAGGCCGGACGCAGGTGCAGCACGTTCAGCCGCTCCACGGCGTTCAATTTTCTCTCGGCATCGTGCAGCCCCAGGATCGGCCCGGTCCCCGCCGGTGCCTGCGCGCCAATGCTGCTCAAATTCACCGCATACTGCAATCCACCATTTTTTACCGCCGCGGAAATGGCATTTGACTCCAACTCTTGCTCCACGCGGTAATCCGGCGAAGTCATCCCCGGCGGCATCATCAAAAACGCCGCCCGCACTCCCGTCAGCGCCTTCGCCAGCGCCTCCGCATCTTTAACATCGGCAACGAACGCCTCCGCGCCCCGATGGATATACTGCTGAAGCCGGCCGGCATTCCGCCCGACAACCCTGACCTTCTCGCCCTTCTCCAGCAATTTTTTCGTGATGACCGAGCCGATATTTCCCGTCGCACCCAGGACTGTATACATCGATAGCCGCTCCTCGACCGTTTGTCTCTGCACCGAGACATTCGGGTGGTTTGTCTGTCGCTATCCTTACAGCATTGGCACTTTCACGCCAGTTTTCTTTGCGAACGCGATGGCTTCCGGATAACCAGCGTCGACATGACGCACAACACCCATTCCCGGGTCGTTCGTCAACACTCGTTCGATGCGCTTGGCCATTTCTTTGGTACCGTCGGCGCACGTCACCTGGCCCGCGTGTTGCGAATATCCAATCCCCACCCCGCCACCGTTGTGAATCGAAACCCACGAAGCCCCGCTCGCCGTATTGATCAGCGCGTTCAGCAGCGCCCAGTCCGCAATCGAGTCGGAGCCGTCCTTCATCGATTCCGTCTCGCGATAAGGCGACGCCACCGACCCGCAATCCAGGTGATCCCGGCCGATTACGATGGGCGCCTTCAACTCGCCCTTCGCCACCAGGTCGTTCAGCGCCAACCCAAACCTGTCTCGCTCTCCGTAGCCCAACCAGCAGATCCGCGACGGCAATCCCTGGAACTTCACCTTCTTCTGCGCCAGCGTGATCCATCGTTTCAGGTGCTCGTTCTCCGGGAACATCTCCAGCACCAATTGATCCGTCCGCGCAATGTCGGAAGGCTCTCCGGAAAGCGCCGCCCAACGAAACGGCCCTTTCCCCTCGCAAAAGAGCGGTCGGATGTAGGCGGGTACAAATCCGGGAAAGTCGTACGCATTCTTCACGCCCGCTTCAAACGCAAACGTTCGAATATTATTCCCGTAATCAAACGCCACCGCGCCTAGCTTCTGCAGCTCCAGCATCCCTTGCACATGTTCGCCCATCGCCGCAACGGACCGCTTCCGGTACTCCGCCGGATTCTTCTTCCTCAGCTCGAGCGCCTCCGCCAGCGTCATCCCGTTCGGCACATACCCGCCGATTGGATCGTGCGCGCTCGTCTGGTCCGTCAGAATATCCGGCACCACGCCGCGCTTCGCTAATTCCGGTATCAGGTCGGCGCAATTGCCCACCAACCCAACGGATGTAGCCTCGCCCTTGCGTACCGCATTCTTCAAAATCCGCAGCGCCTCGTCGAGCGACGTCACCATCACATCGCAATAGCCCGACTTCAGCCGCCGCTTGATGCGCTCCGGGTCTACGTCAATCCCCAGGAACGCCGCGCCGTTCATCGTCGCCGCCAGCGGCTGCGCTCCGCCCATGCCGCCCATGCCGCCCGTCACCACCAGCTTCCCGCGCAGGCTTCCGCCAAAGTGCTGCTGCCCCGCAGCCGCAAACGTTTCATACGTTCCCTGCAAAATTCCCTGTGTCCCGATATAAATCCAGCTTCCCGCGGTCATCTGCCCGTACATCATCAGGCCCGCGCGGTCCAGTTCGTTGAACTTCTCCCAACTGTTCCAATGTCCCACCAGGTTCGAATTGCACAGCAGTACTCGCGGCGCATAGTCGTGCGTCCGAAACACCGCCACCGGCTTCCCCGATTGCACTAGCAGCGTTTCGTCTCCCTCCAATGCGCGCAACGATTTCACAATCGCGTGAAAGCAATCCCAATTCCGCGCCGCTTTTCCCGTTCCGCCGTACACCACCAGGTCCCCGGGCTTTTCCGCTACTTCCGGGTCCAAATTGTTCAGCAGCATCCGCAGCGCCGCTTCCTGCTGCCAGCCTTTGCACGAAATCTGTGTCCCCCGAGGCGCCCGAAACGGCCCCCGGCCCGTCGCCGGGTCATTCGCAACCGGTGTTAATGCACTCATCTCTGTCGTGCCTCTCCCGCCATCTTATCCCACCCAACGCCCCCACAAAAACGTTGCGCTACCGGTAGCACAGGCTTCAGTCTATCCTCTTCCGCTCGTCTTCTCAGCGCCCTGTGTGCCTCTTCGTCCTCTGCGTTATTCTTCCGCCCATTGCACGAACAATCTCCATCATGTAAATTCAATTTTCCGATGAACTACGGCACCCTCCCTACCCGCTTCCTCAACGCCGTTGAAGAGCACCCGTCTCCTCGCGCCCAGATGTTCCGCGGCCCCGACCGCTGGGAAGCCATCTCCTCCCAGGAATTCCTCCGCCGCGTAGCCGGCCTGGCCAACGCCTTCGTTGAACTCGGCGTAAAATCCGGCGACCGCGTCGGTCTCTTTGCTCCCAACTGCCCCGAGTGGCACACCGCCGATTTCGCCATCAGCGGCTCCGGCGGCGTCACCGTTCCCGTCTACTTCAACGAATCCCCCGACCGCATGTCTTACATCCTCAATCACTGCGGCGCGCAAGTCGTCTTCGTCGTCGGCCACAAACAACTGCAAAAATTCCTTGAAGTCCGCGACTCTCTCAAAGAAGTCCAACAAGTCATCGTTGCCGGCGCCGGCCCCGATCTCCCCGCCGATTTCCTCCGCTATGAAACGCTGATTGCCGCCACCGGCGCCGCGGAAGTCGCTGCCTACCGCCTGCGTGCCGCTAAAGTTCTGCCCAGCCAGCTCGCGTCCCTCATCTACACCTCTGGCACCACCGGTGAGCCCAAGGGCGTCATGCTCACCCACACTAATTTCTGCTCCAATGTCACCGACTCCTGCGTTGAACTCGACCTCCGCCCGGGCACTGATGTCGCCGTCTCTTTTCTCCCACTTGCCCATGTCTACGGCCGCATGCTCGATTACGTTTATATTTTCCACGGCTGCCCGGTAGCCTACGTCGACACGGTCGAAAATGTCGCGCAAGCACTTCTTGAAGTCCATCCCACGGTGCTCGCCGCCGTTCCGCGCTTCTTTGAAAAAATCTATGCCCGCCTGATGGAGCAGGGAAGCAAGGCTACCCGAGCCAAACGCAAAATCTTCGATTTCGCCATGCAGACCGCCCGCGAATCCGCCGCCTGGCGCTGCGGCGAAAAGTCCGCCAGCCTGCCCGTTCGCCTGAAGTGGGCGATCGCCAATAAACTCGTGTATTCCAAAATTCGCGCCGGCACGGGCGGCCAACTCCGCACCATTCTTTCCGGCGGGGCGCCACTCTCCAAGGATCTTTGCGAATTCTTCTGGGCCATCGGGATTCCGATCTATCAGGGCTACGGCCTCACGGAAACTTCTCCTGTCTTAACGAGCAACCATCCGCAAAACCGCGCTGGCAGTTCAGGCCGCCCCATTCGCAACGTCCAGATCCGCATCGCCGACGATGGCGAAATCCTCGCCAAAGGCCCCTGCGTCATGCAGGGCTATTTCAAGTCTCCTGAATCCACTCGCGATGTTCTTTCCGATGACGGCTGGCTCAAAACTGGTGACGTTGGCTATCTCGACAAGGACAACTACCTCTTCATCACCGACCGCAAAAAAGATCTCCTCAAAACCGCCGCCGGCAAATTCGTCGCCCCGCAGCCCATCGAAAACACACTGAAAACGAGCCCCTACATCCTCAATGCCATGGTCGTGGGAGATCAACGCAAATTCGTCGTTGCCCTGATCGTTCCCAACCACGCCACCGTCTCCGCCAAGGTCGCCGAGGACGGCCTGAAATTTTCTTCCAACGCCGAGCTCGCCTCCCATCCCGCCACACACGCGCTCATCGAAAAGGAAGTCGCCCGTCTCACCACTCATCTCGCCCAATACGAGACCATTAAGCGCTTCGCCCTCCTCGCCGACGATTTCACCTTCGATGGCGGCAGCCTGACCTTCACCATGAAACTAAAGCGCCGCGTCGTCGAGCAGCAATATGCCGACCTCATCGACAAACTCTACGCCGACGTAGCCGAGCCCCGCCCTGTCCTCTAATCCCGCGTAGCGGCGACCTTCAGGTCGCCCAGCCTTCTTGGGCTACTCCTGCTTTTATAGCAGCCGCCTTCTGAGGCGGGCACTCTTCTCTTCCGCCCCCAAAAAAACCTACCCTTTTCTCCCGCCCAAGCATCCCATTCGAAGAACCATCTCCACTTGAGGAGGTTTTTCCATGGCAAAAGCCGCAACCGCAACTCTTCGCACCTATCCGAGCAGCGTCGGCGTCCCCGACAAGAACCGCCAAGCCCTAATCGCGCTTCTCAACATCCATCTCGCGAACAGCTCTGACGTTCACAGCCAGGTCAAATGGGCTCACTGGAACGTCAAGGGCAAGGATTTCTACCAACTGCATCTTCTCTTCGATTCTGTCGCGACCCATCTTGAAGATCACATCGACACGATCGCCGAGCGCATCTCTGCCCTCGGTGGCGTCGCCAATGGCACCGTTCGCGAATCTGCCGCGAAGTCCAGCATTCCCGAAGCCGATCTCGCCGCCTACGACGGCCCAGACATAGTGAAATTCCTCGTCCACAACGTCGGTCACTACACCAATGCTCTGCGCACAGCCATTCAAGAAGCCGACGATCTCGAAGACGCCGTCACCGTGGACCTCTTCACCACCATCACCCGCGAAATGGACAAGGACCTCTGGTTCATCGAAGCCCACATCCAGGCTTGATGCACCGTCGCTGTTCGGGCGGCCTTACACCGCCCTCTTGGTTTTCTCTTGCTCTTGTAGCGGCCGCCTTCCGAGGCAGGCCGCTCTCTCTCTACATCTTCTCCGGCGCCTCAATCCCCAAAAGTCCCAACGCCAGCACCAACTGCCGTTCCACCAACTCCGTCAAACCCAGCAGAAACGCCCGCTTTTCCTCATTCGCTTCCGACAAAATGTGGTGCTTGTGATAAAAATTATTAAACGCTTGGGCCAACTGAAACGCGTACTTCGAAACAAACGCCGGCTCCTGCGCCCCAATCGCCGCGTCCACCGCATAGTCCAGTGACCCGGAAGCCAGCAGTACCTCCCAAATGGTATTGCTCTCTGGCCCCTCCATAATCTTCTTCAGTGATTCCACGCTCGGTTCGTGCCGCGTTCCTGCGACTTCCGCGCCCTTCCTCCGAATTCCCCGAATGCGCACAATCGCATATTGGCAATACGGCCCGGTTTCCCCCTCCGCGCTCAACGCATCCTCAAAATCAAACGCGATGATCGTGTTCCGCGTAACCTTCAGCAGGAAAAATCGCAGCGCCCCCACTGCCAGCGCGTTCGCTGTCTGCTTTAACTCGGAACCCGCCATTTCCGCGTGCTTCTGCAAAACCCGCGCTTCCGCGGCCGCTAGCATTCGCGTGATCAAGTCATCCGCCTTAACTCCAAATCCTTTTCTTCCGCTGACCTCCACGTAAGGCCTCTTCGCATCTTCCGGCGAAAGCTCGTACCCCATCTCTGCCGCGCAGCGCGGCGTCAGCGCCACAATCTCATAGTCAAAGTGAATCGAATTCTCCGCTTCCTTCGCATGTCCCAGGGCCCGCAATCCCTCCGCCACCACTTCCTGCAGATAAGCCTGCCGCGCGTCAATCACGTTATAAACCGCTTCTGCCCCGCCAAAATGTGGCGCCCCGGCTTCGTTCGGCCCCGCAGTCGTGGCCCAAAGTCCGTTTCCCTCCGGGGGATTTGGCCACCGGCGGTAATGAAAGTCCTTTCCAAGCAGCCCAAACTTCCAAAGCTGGTAAGCAATATCTTTCCCGACGTAAGTGACCGTTCCATTCGAACGCACAATAATCTTGGACTGGTCCTCTTCGTCTTCGTCGGCTTCCTTCTCTTCCTTAACCTCCTTCCCCCACGGCATAATCCAGCAGCCCGCGTTCTTCCCGCTGGTCGCCAGTTGGATCGCCCCACTCGCCTTCAACTTCTCAAACGCCGCATCCCAGAAATGGAGATGCAGAATTTCGCTCTCCCGCGCGAGCAGTTCGTAAAAAATGTCCAACCGCGCCATCGTCCGCAAGTGGAAACCCACCACCGCGTCGGCAATCACGGTGGCCATTTCCGCGGTCTCGCCCTCGCCCGCTTCAATCGCTTTCAGCGTCTCTCCGCGCAGCTTTCCCGCGCGCACCTTGTCTTCTTCGAAAAATTGAGTTGCCTTCGCGTAAAGCTCCCAGCACAGGTAATCGAAGTTTTTCTGTGCCGCCAGCGCTTTCACCTGCGCCAGCGATTTTTTCTCCATCTGCTGAAACGCAATCACCACGTCCGCCACCTGCACGCCTGTGTTGTCTATATAGTTCTGCACAGCAACGTCGTTTCGCGTGTGCCGCAGCAACCGCACCATCGTGTCGCCCAACACGGCATTCCGCAGATGCCCGATGTGCGCCGCCTTATTCGGATTGATGCTGGTGTGCTCGACGATCACTCTCTTGCGCTCGCTTCCACTGAGCGCAGCCGAAGGGCCACTCGCTTCGCGACGCGCGCTCTCCCAAAACCACGCTCGATCAAAAAACGCATTCAAATACCCCGCCCCCGCAACCTCCACCCGCGCGATCCCTTCCATCTTCGGCAGGGAATTGGCGATCTCCTGCGCAATCTGCCGCGGAGCCTTCTTCAGCCGCTTCGCCAGCTCAAAGCACACCGGTGACGCAGCCTCGCCCATCTCCAGTTTCGGCGGCCGCTCCAGCACCACCGAAAGTTCCACTCCGTATTTCTCGCGGATATGCCCGGCAAGCGTTTCCCGCAGCCGCTTCAGAAGAGTTAGATACACAACGCCTCAGTCAAATTGGAATTAAGAACCGGAATTCCCCAGTATAGCAGCCACCGACCGATGGGAGATGTATACTCATCCTGCCGGAGTGGTAGCGTTGGTGTTAGTTGTCGATGTGGATGATGCACGGGAGATCGGGGATCGCGATAGAGCAGCGTCACATTACGATCTGTGGCCCGGTGAAGGGGGAATCGATCTCGCTCGACACCTTGAACAACACCGCGACAATCCAGAAGGCGAATTTTGCAAGCGTGCCACCTATCGCCCTACCAGCCGCGACGGCGCCTCCGAGCTTCGGCTTTCGCCAATTCCTGATACCCCCCAACATCCCAACTCCGGAGCTGACTGACCTGGGACAACGCACCATCTGAATCCAATTGAATTCCTCGAGCCGGGCGGCGCGAATTTCCGCGGCTAGTAAAACCCAACACTAGTTCCAGAAATGAAGATTCATGTTTGAGATTCTCATCTCTCCAACGTCGGACATACAAGTGTGGGGTAGAATGCTTGCCCGGAGGCCACATGGCGAAAACACGGAGGGAATTCTTAACGGAAGCGGCAGTTGGGTTGGCAGGAGTGGCGGCAAGCGCGGCAGGCGTTGCGCCGGCGGAGGCGCAAGATCCTTCTCAGCAGCCGGCGGGTGCGCCACCAGCGTTCGGCACCGGCCCTGGTGTAGGGCCGCAAGTCTCCGTTAACACGCTCACCGAAGCCGAAAAACTTGTACAGATCGAACTCACGAAACCGCAGCTAGAAATGGCCGCGTCCAGCTGGCGCGGAAACCTAGCCTCAGTCTACGAGCGCCGCACCGGCCCGCACAAATTGGATTTGCCTCCCTCCGTCGTTCCGTATTCCAGTTGGAATCCCGTCCTTCCCGGACGCAAGGCCGGTCCCGAGCGAAACCAGTTCGTCCGCAGCAAAACCGATCCCGGCCCGCTGCCAAAAAGTGAAGACGAAATCGCCTTCTCTCCCGTCACGCGCCTCTCTCGCTGGGTCGAGACGCGCCAAATTACTTCCGAGCGCCTCACGCAAATTTATTTGAAACGTCTCGAGCAATTCAATCCAAAGCTCCGCTGCGTCATCACCCTCACCAAAGATTTGGCCCTCACACAAGCCAAGCAAGCCGACGCCGAAATTGCCGCGGGAAAATATCGCGGCCCCCTCCACGGTATTCCCTGGGGCGGAAAAGATTTGCTCGACACCGCGGGCATCCCCACCACCTATGGCGCCGAACCATATCGCAATCGTATCCCGAAAGATGACGCCGCCGTCGTCCAGCGCTTGCACGCCGCGGGAGCGGTCCTCGTCGCAAAGCTCAGCCTCGGGGCCCTCGCCCTAAACGACATCTGGTTCGGCGGGCAAACCGTGAATCCTTGGCTGCTCGAAGAAGGCGCTTCCGGCTCCAGCGCTGGTCCTGGCGCCGCCACAGCCGCGGGACTCGTCGGATTCTCCATCGGCAGCGAAACCGGCGGCAGCATCGTCTCCCCCAGCATGCGCTGCGGCATCACCGGCTTGCGTCCCACTTACGGCCGCGTTCCGCGCACCGGCGCGATGACCCTCTGCTGGTCGCTCGACAAACTGGGGCCTATGACCCGCAGCGTCGAAGATGCTCTGCTCGTCCTGCAAGCAATCTCCGGCCCCGATCCTGGCGATTTGCAAAGCGTCCCCAGCAAACTCGACTACGACGCAGACGCGAGCGTGAAAGGATTGCGCGTCGGCTATTTCCCAAAGTGGATGAAAGAACAGCCCGCCACCGATGTAGATCGCGCCGCACTCGAAGCCGTGAAAAAAGTTGGCATGGTTCCTGTCGAAGTTTCCATTCCCGACTGGCCCTACCAATCCCTGAATCTCATTCTCTTCGCCGAAGGTGCCGCCGCCTTCGAAGAACTCACCCTAAGCGGCGAAGCCGACCAACTGAAAGTCCAGACCTACGACGCCTGGCCAAATCTCTTCCGCCAATCGCGCTTCTTGTCCGCCGTGGATTTTGTTCAAACCGATCGCCTGCGCCGCAGAGTTGCCGAAGAAATGGCCCGCGTCTTCTCCGAAGTGGATCTGCTCCTTGTCCCCTCGCTCCGCGACGAAATGCTCACCATCACCAATTTCACCGGCCAGCCATCGCTCACCATGCGCGCCGGTTTCGTCGAAGTCGCCGAAGCCCGCACCGACTGGGCCCCCGACCCCAGCCGCCCGCTGCCAAAATTTTCTCCGCCCCGCCGCGTCCCCCATGGCGTCACCCTCATCGGCCGCCTCTTCGAAGAAGGCACCCTCGGCCGCGCCGGCCTGTCCCTCGAACGCGCCTTCAACGTCGTCTCCGAGCACCCTCCTGGATTTCTAGCCTGAATGCTCCGGCTTTTTTGATTGGGAGAGCCGGAATAGTTTGAAAGGCAACCTGATAATAATTCTGGGTATCGCCTTTACCCAAAAATAGATCCAGAATGTCAACCATTCGAACACAAGAATAGTGACACGCAATGAGGAAGCATCGAACTTTCTATCCGCATGGGCAAAGAACGAAATGTTTTCTCCGTCCCACGCCACGGAGAATTTGGGCTTATATCGGACGACGGAGAGTCGAGGGAGTCGCAGTCCCACACCCCAACTCAATGGTTCCAGCAAAAAGGCCTTGCCATCCTTTTCGAAGGTCACCCACGCATGGCCTTCACCGTAACGGCCGGCCGTGCCCACAACAAATCTAGAAGGGTAATTCATGTGGATAAGTTGACGCCAAGTCCATAAGGCAAAATCTTCACAGTCACCCTTTCTTGATTGCTCAAAATCGTCCGGAGGTTGCCAGTAGTCATTCTCGCCGAACTGTTCTTTGTCCGTGACGTATTTACACGTCGACAAAAAACGCCGGAGTTCGGAAAAATCAGAGCACCATTTTTTCAGAGGTTGGCTTAGAAAGCGGCCAGGTGGAAAAGTGGATCGGAATCCACTGCGCCCGCGCAAATCCGGCCTAAAGGTTTTTCTACCGTCTGCATCGTAATAATCTTGGACAATTTCACCGATCAAAGAACCCACCACTTAGAGCTCAAATTCACGTTCAAACATCTTAACGGGATCGGCGCTAAAACGTTAAGCTCGCTGGTGGACCTGCATCGGTAATCCGTATTTCGGGCGCAGCGTAATGCTGAAAAAAGGCGTGACCACTGCGTCTGGCGCAAGCGTAAAGCGATAACGTTGCGCAATTGTCGCCAGCAACAGCGTCGCCTCCATCATCGCGAACCCTGCCCCGATGCACACGCGTGGCCCTCCTCCAAAAGGAAAGTACGCGAACCGCGGAATGCGCCCCTTTCGAATCGGGTCGTCGCGCCACCGCTCCGGGTCAAATCGCTCCGGATCCGGGAAAAACCGCGCGTCGCGCTGCGTCACCCACTGCATGATGAAAACATTTGTGCCCGCCGGAATGCGGTATCCGCCCACCTCGAAATCCGCCAGCGCGCGCCGGCCGACTCCCCACGCCGGCGGATACAAACGCATCGATTCCTTGATCACCATCTCGGTATAGGGAAGCCGCGGCAAATCCGCCAGCGTCGGCGCCTGCCCGGCCAGCACCGAATCGAGTTCCGCAGCCAATACTTTCTCGACGTGCGGATTTTGCGAAAGCAGATACCACGTCCACGTCAGCGCGTTCGCCGTCGTCTCATGTCCCGCGATGAACAGCGTCATCACTTCCTCGCGCAGTTGCTCATCGCTCATGCGCTCACCCTGGTCGTTCCGCGCGTCCAGCAGCCGTTGCAGTAAATCATTCGCCGGAGTCTTACTCACTCGCCGCTCCCGGATAATCGAGAGCACAATCTTGTCGAGCCGCTTTTTCGAACGCATCAGCCTCGGCGTCTTCGGAATAGGGAACCGATCCGGCAGCATAAAATGAAGCGCCGCCTGCGTGAAGAATCGTTCCATCACCGCCGCAACTTCCTCGCCGATGCTCCGCGCCACATGGCCAACTTTCGCGCCAAAAAGCGCTTTCGCCACGATGTCCAGCGTCAGCTCCGCCATCTCATGGTGCAGGTCACGGCTTTCTCCATCCTTCCAGCGCGACAAGTGCGTCGCCGCCGAGTCGGCCATAATTTCCGCATACACCGCGATGTTCTCATGGCGAAACGCCGGCTGAATCAGTTGCCGCTGTGCCTGCCACGAAGCGCCTTCATTGGTCAACAATCCGTTGCCCAGAAAAAATTTCAGCGCCCCGTAGTCCCGCGATTTGTGAAAATTCGCCGCATTGCGAACAAGCACGGCTTCAATGTGATCCGGGTGCGTCAGTTGGCACATCGGAACATGCAGAAAGCGGTAGCAGACGATGTCGCCATAGTCCCGCGCGCAGCGCTCCGAATGCCCCGGCCAGCTACGCGCCAGCTCTCTCGCGCTCCCCAGGAAAAAATTCCCCTTCGGCCCTGGAGGCGAGGGAAGTTGTGGAGACATCACCGCATGCGCCATCTTGAGAGTGTATCCCTTTGCACTGCGCGCGAGAACCCTGAGTTATCGGACACGGCGCTGTTATTCGTTTATAATCCGCTGGAGGATTTCGGCTGGTTCACGCCCCGAATTCTCTTTCACAAAAATTGTCACGGAACCACATCGCCGAATCAAAGGGGAGAGTTGGATGATCCGCAGCACGACGCACGTCAGGGCCATGGTGAGATTTCTTAAATTTGCAGCTTGCGCAGTGGTGTTAGCCATTTCCGCGCAGCCTCAAGTCTCGGCCCAGCAGAACGACAACGCCACCCTTTCCAGCGAAACTCCCGCCCACTTCCAACCAGTCACCAAAGATTTCGACTACGAACGTCGCGACGTAATGATCCTCATGCGTGACGGTGTAAAACTCCATACCGTGATCGCCATCCCGAAAGGCGCCAAAAACGCTCCCATCCTTCTTACCCGAACTCCTTACAACGCCGACGAACAAGTCAGCCACCGCGCCAGCTCGCATCTCGGCCCGGCCCTCTGGGGCTACGACAACGCCACTGAAGTCATCGTCGAAGACGGCTACATCCGCGTCATCCAGGACGTTCGCGGCAAGTACAACTCCGAGGGCGACTATGTCATGACCCGCCCGCTTCATGGGCCGCTGAATCCCTCGCCCGTCGATCATTCCACCGACACCTACGACACGATCGATTGGCTCGTCAAAAACATTCCCGAAACCAACGGCAAAGTCGGCATCCTCGGCATCTCCTACGACGGTTTCCTCCCTTTAATGGCCCTGGTCAATCCGCACCCTGCTTTGAAAGTCGCTGTGCCCATGAACCCGATGGTCGACGGTTGGATGGGCGACGACTGGTTCCACAACGGCGCCTTCCGCCAGCAAAATCTGCCGTATATCTACGAACAGGAAGCCACGCGCAAGAACGAGGAGAAGTGGTGGTCAGGCGTCCATGACGACTACGATCTTTATATGCGCGCGGGCTCGGCCGGCGAACTCGGCCGCGAACACGGCATGGAGCAACTTGGCTTCTGGAAAAAACTGATCGAGCATCCCAGCTACGATTCCTGGTGGCAGCAGCAGGCAATGGACAAAATCCTCGCCGCCCAACCGCTCAAAGTCCCCACGATGATTGTCGACAGTCTTTGGGACCAGGAAGATATCTACGGCGCTCCCGCACTTTACAAAGCACTCAAGCCCAAGGACGCAGCCAACGACAAAGTCTTCCTCGTCCTCGGCCCCTGGCATCACGGCCAGGAAATTGAAGATGCCAGCACACTGGGCGCCCTCCATTTCAACAGCGACACTGGTCTCTACTTCCGCCAGGAAATTCTGCGCCCGTTTCTTGCGCGCTATCTGAAAGACGGTGCCCCGCAATCGGAAGTCGCGCCCGTAAACGCCTTTGAAACCGGCACCAACCGCTGGCTCAAGCTGAACAGTTGGCCCTCGGGATGCCCCGCCGGCTGCAGCGTCAAGCCGACGCCTCTCTATCTCGCCGCCGGACTGAGGCTAAGTTTCCTCGCTCCCGCCAAAGACGATGCCGCCTACGAAGAATACGTCTCCAATCCCGCAAAGCCCGTGCCATTCCGCGCTCGCCCGATTCAACCTGTCGGCTATGTCGACGGCATGACCTGGCCTGAATGGCTCGTCGACGATCAACGAGAAGCCTCTGGCCGCCCCGATGTCCTCACCTTTGTTTCCGACGAATTGAAAGAACCACTCAAAATCAGCGGTCAGGCCATCGCTAATCTGGTTGCCTCCACCACCGGCACAGATTCCGACTGGGTTGTCAAACTCATCGACGTTTATCCCGACGAGGTCGTGGGCGAGCCCGCAATGGGCGGCTATGAGCTGATGGTCACCGCGGACATCTTCCGCGGCCGCTATCGCGAAAGCTTCGAAAACCCAAAATCCATCCCGCGTGACACGCCGCTCGCCTACCGTTTCCTGCTGCCCACGGCGAACCACGTTTTCCTGCCCGGCCATAAAGTCATGGTTCAGGTGCAGTCGAGTTGGTTTCCCCTCTACGACCGTAACCCGCAAACCTTCGTCCCCAACATTTTCTGGGCCAAGCCCGACGACTATCGAAAAGCCACCCAGCGCGTCTACCACACCCCCACCCAATCCAGCTTCATCGAATTGCCGGTAGCCACCACCAAATAAAAGTGGCACAGCCATTCCTGGCTGTGCTCTTGGGCTTGCATTTTCCTACTCTGCCATCCCGACCGAAGCAGCGGCGCCTTTTGTCGGTGCGGAGTGCAGGGACCGTGGCAAGGTCTTGGCTCTGGGAACGCTTGCCTTTGTAGGACCACCCTCCGAGGCCTCCCCTCAAATCTTCTGCTCCTTCCACTTCCCCCGCCGAAACAACAACACCCCCGCCAATGCAATCGCGCACTCCGCCACAACGATGGAATAGTACGCCCCCTTGGCTTGCCACCCCGCGCGCAGCGCCAAAAAATAAGCCAACGGAATCTCCAGCAACCAAAACCCAAAGAAATTCACCACCGTCGGCGTCACGGTATCTCCCGCCCCGTTAAACGCCTGCAGCATCACCATCCCATACGCGTACCCGATGTTCCCGTAACTCAAAATGCGCAAGCACGACGCGGCCAGCGGCACCACTTCCGGGTCTTGCGTAAACAACCGCACCACCGGCGTCGCATAAATCATAAAGAAAACACCAATCACGCCCAGAAAAATCATGTTGTAAAACCCGGTCCGCCACACGGAAGTCTCTGCCCGCTCCGGCTGCCGCGCGCCCAGATTTTGCCCCACTAGTGTCGCCGCCGCGTTGCTCAGCCCCCACGACGGCATCAAAATAAAAATCAGAATCCGAATCGCGATCGTGTATCCCGCCAGCGCCGCCGAACCGAACACGCTGATAATCCGCACGAGCCCGATCCAGCTCGTATGGGCAATCGCAAACTGCAGAATCCCCGTCAGCGAGATACGCACCAGCCGGAACAATACCTTCAAATCCAGCCGAATCTGCGAAGTCAGAATTCGGATGCGTTCCGTCCCGCGTAGCAGCCGGTAAAACTGATACAGCACGCCAATGCTGCGTCCAGTAAATGTAGCCACGGCCGCGCCCGTTACGCCCAGCTTCGGAAATGGCCCGATCCCAAAAATGAAGCACGGATCAAGAATCAGGTTGATGATGTTCGAAACCCACAGCAGCCGCATCGCGACCGCCGCATCGCCCGCGCCGCGGAAAATGGCGTTGTTCAGAAATAGAAGCAGCACCACGCCGCTTCCGCCCAGCGCAATCCTGGCGTAGCCGGTGCCCGTCGCCACGATCGCCGCGGAAGCGCCCATCAACCGCAGCAGATCGCCCCCATAGAACCAGCACGGAATGCCGATAATCGCCGACACGCCGAATCCAAGAAAGATCGCCTGCGCCCCGGCAACCGCTGCGCCCTGCGGATCCTTTTCTCCAATCCGGCGCGCCACCATCGCCGTCGTCGAAAGGCTCAGCCCCAATCCCACCGCAAACACCAGGCTCAGCAGCGATTCCGTCAGGCCCACCGTTGCCACCGCATCGGCGCCCAGGCGCCCCACCCAGAAAACGTCCACGACGGCAAACAGCGATTCCAGCACCATCTCCAGCACCATCGGAATGGCCAGCAGAAGAATCGCGCGATTTAAGCTCCCGGTCGTGAAGTCCTGATGCGATCCGCGAATCGCCTCGCGGATCGAACTCCACAACCCGGGTGGAACCCCCACTGCGGCCTCAGCCGACGCTGGCTGTAGATCCTGTACGGACATGGATACCTGCACGGTCTGCGCAAGTTCGGCCCCAAAACGCGGGCACTGGCGCGGGAAAAATGGTTAGTAGAAAAACGGGAAACCGAGGGTTCCGCAGGCGATGCGGCTTTAGAGGACCGCGACCATTCGTGCGATGAACATTGTTCGATCCTTGCGGCGCTCTTCGCACGCGCCTTGAAGTAGAGTCTACGTTCCGGCAGTATACACGCGCGGCCAACGCGTTGCCAATAAAAGTTTGCGGGCCGGAAACCCGATTCGAAAGAGGCTTGGGTGCACGACTTTGATGTGATTGTTCTGGGCGGCGGCGCTGCAGGACTCATGTGCGCCATCGAAGCAGGAAAACGTGGCCGCCGCGTCGTGCTGCTCGAGCGCGCCGAGAAAATCGGCAAGAAAATCCTGATCTCCGGCGGTGGCCGTTGCAATTTCACGAATCTCCACTGCCAGCCGAAGCACTTCCTCTCCGAAAATCCTCACTTCGCCAAGTCGGCCCTGGCGCGCTACACCCCCGCCGATTTCATCGCCCTCGTCGAGAAACACGGAATTTCGTATCACGAGAAAACGCTCGGCCAGCTCTTCTGCGACCGGTCAGCCACCGAAATCATCGCCATGCTCGAATCCGAATGCCATGCCGCAAACGTAGAAATCGCTGTCAACGCGATCATCCGCGAAGTCTGCCGCGACACGTCGTTCACCGTCCGCTGCAACGCAACCGAATATCATGCCCCCGCGCTCGTTGTCGCCACGGGCGGAATCTCCATCCCCAAAATGGGCGCCACTGCCTTCGGTTACGATCTGGCCCGCCAGTTCGGGTTGAATATCGTGCAAACCCGCCCCGCCCTGGTCCCCTTGCTCTTTCATACGGCCGATCGCAAGCGTTACAGCGACCTCGCCGGCGTCTCCACCGAAGTCATCGCCGCGGCAGGGAAGTCCGCCTTCCGCGAAAAAATGCTCTTCACTCACCGCGGCTTAAGCGGCCCGGCAATTTTGCAGGCCTCCAGCTACTGGAAGGAAGGCGAAGCGTTAGAAATCGATCTCGCGCCAGGCCGCGAAGCCACGCAAAAAATTCGCGAAGCCGGCACACGGACCGCAGCCGTAGCCGAAAAAGCTCTCCACGAATTTCTCCCGAACCGCCTCGCTGAACGGTGGCTGAAATTCCATCCGCCTAAGACCTGGACCAATCTCTCTCTTACTGCGTTTGAAAGGGAAGTGCACGCCTGGACCGTCCACCCCGCCGGCACCGAAGGCTACGAAAAAGCCGAAGTCACCGCCGGCGGCGTGGATACGGCCGAGGTTTCCAGCAAAACAATGGAATCCCGCAAAGTTCCCGGCCTCTTTTTCATCGGTGAAGTCGTTGATGTCACCGGCCACCTCGGCGGTTTCAATTTTCAATGGGCCTGGGCTTCTGGCGCCGCCGCGGGCCGCGCGCTCTGACCGCCACCTCTTTTCTCACACCAGATCAGCTGCTTGTCACTTCGGCTGCACTTCCACCGGGTCCGGCAAATGAACCGTCCCCCGCATCAGCGGCCCAATCGTCAATTCCTGTCCGTGTTGCGCGTAACGCGAAAGCACACCCGGCTGCAGCCACTCAACTCCCCACGCGTCCTCCACCGCGACAATTGTGTATGTGCCCGGCACAATAAACGCAACGCTGAACGTTCCATCGAAGTCGCTCTGGTCGCGCCGGAAATATTCGCGGTGTGATTCGGGATCTTTCGGGATCAGTACCACCATCACGCCCGCCACCGGTTTCCCCGCCTTTTGTGCAACTCCTTCCAGCTTCACGACTCCCCCGGTTACCCACGCCGTCAATTCCTGCTGCACTCCCGCCGCAAGCGTCACATCGTGACCGGAAGCTTTGAACGTCGCCGTTTCCGTGCGCGTTACGGCGTAGGCCTTCCCCTGCGTATTGCAAAAAATCGCATATTTCCCGGCGGCAAGTCCGCCAAAATTGGCCACACCTGAAGGGTCCACCTGGCTGCCCGCAACGATGCGCTGCCGGCGATCCTGAAGAAAGATCACCAGTCGATTCGGCAGCGCCTCGCCGCCTTCCGTTTTGAAAGTGATGTTCAAGTTGGAGAGCGGCTCCCCGCGCGACGTGTCGAGCACCTCGCCGTCTCGCGACAAATTCATCTCGCTCGCCTGCGCCATCTCTCCTTGTGCTCCGGAATTCATTCGCACCGAATATTTGCCCGGCGGCACTCCCACTAGTTCGTACACGCCCGGCTCTACCTGTTCCACGCCGCCGGTTTGCACCGGCTCCGCCCAATCAAACACCTGTTTTTGCAGCTGTGGTTGAGGGAATCCGTTTTGTCCGTCGTCTCCTGTCCGGAAAACAATGTGCAGCGCCGGAACTGGATTCAGTTGCATCTCAATCTCTGGATGTTCGCCGGCCTTCGCCACAATCGGCGTTGCATCCGCCGCCTCCGTCGCGCTGCTGTAATACGTGTTCAGATACGCTGCATCCAGCGCAGGCAACACGCCAGACCGCCCGATCTCGCTAGTTGCTTGCGAGGAAGCCGCATGCACGGCGTACCACGGGGCCGCACTGACCGACACAAAATACGTCCCCGGGATCAGGCTTGAAAAATCAAAGTAGCCGAGGTCATCCGACGTCGCCACCAGAAGCCGGTTGATGCGGTTCATTCCCCCGCCATGGTCTTCCCTGAAAAGTGTCACCTGCGCGTGCCGCACCGGCTCGCCATTTTCGTCCCGCACGTGGCCGCTGATCAGCGCCACCGGATTCAGCCGCAGCACCAGTTCATCCGTTTTCAGTTCGGGTCCCGTAACAATCGCCGTCGAAAACTGTTCATGCTGCTCGTAGCTCGCCGAAATGTATCCGCGCTTCGATCCGTCCAGGGAAAACTTTCCTGCCGGGAGGCCGATGAACTCGAAACGCCCTCCCTCCGAAGTTTTCTGCCGCCCGACGCTCTTCCGCGTTTTCGTATCAACCAGCGAAATGCGCGCCTCCGCCAGCGGCGCCCCGGTCACGCTGTTCACCGCGACACCGGCGACTTTGTACGGAACGCCTGGGCCGTCGCCGCGAGAGGCTATGCTCTGCGCGGCAGCGTTTTCTTGGCTCAGGCAAAGTGCCGATAGCGCCAGCACGCCAAAAGCCCAAAGTCCCATCCGCCACGTCTTCCTTCCGCGCTCCATTCGTGCGAGTTTCATGGCTCGCCCACCAGCGCCAGCGGCGAGGACAGACGTAGCGTCTGTGACGCGGAGAGTTCCACTACCATCCCCTTTGATTCGTACTTCCGGAGCAGTTCCGCGTTTGCGGAGCCGAGCTCCGGCTTCGGGTGATCGAACGCAAGCACGCGATACGAGCCCGGGGGAATTTGCATCTCGTCAAATGCTCCGTTCTGCCAACCCTGCGTCTCCCGAAATTGGCCGGTTAAGTCGCCCAGCGGGACAAAATAGATGAAGGCAGTCGGTCCTGTAACTTGAATCTGGGAATTCGCTTCTTGACGCAGTTGTACGCTGCCGGAAATTTCCGCCCCGTCATTTCGCAAGGAAACTTCGATCGGAGAACTTGCTCCCTCAGCGCCGACCACAAGCGGACGGTGGAGCACATCCACGCCGCCCCGGGTGGCGGAGGCTGCGTAACAATTGTTCGCCGTCACTTTCATCCAATAAGTTCCCGGAGCGACGTTTTTCAGGACCAGCGCGTTCTCAGATTCACCGGGCGCCGGTTGCGACCCTACGGCTTGCGCCATACCAAACTGCTCCACTGGTGAAATTACAATCGACGCATTGAAGGGTGAAACTGCCACAACATGGTTGCCATGAACCACGGCGGTTCCCGTTGAGTTGGGTGGGGATGGAAACTCCCCCGTTATGTTCACGCTCAGCGAAACGTTCGGATACAAACTCACCACGGAGCCTTCCAACGGCCCACCCCGGACGGAAAAGTTCATGCTCCCACTCGCCCCTGCCTCGCCTTGCGCGAAAAGTTTCACCGTGTAGTTTCCGTCTGGCAGAGTTCCACGCACCACCTGCTCCCCTGCATCGTAGCCCAGCGAATAGCCCGGCCCCGGGCGACCTTGCAGAAAGACCTCTACCCCCGGATAAACCCCGGGCGGAAGATTCGCAACCCCGATCTTCACGGGGTAGTATTCCCGTCGCGCCACCGTAAGATTTGCTTGAACTGTTCCGCCCGCCGCCAGTTTTATCGGCGTGGCCGAGGAAAAATCGCTGACGTTCGGATAAAAGACCGGTGGAAAACCGTAGAGTTGGTCCCCCGGGTTGAATATCGCCGGATCCCGTTCCGTTCGCTCCAGCGTGAAAAGCTTGTATGTCCCCGCTTCCAACTCTGAAAACCGGAATTCCCCGGTCGCCCAGGTCGTAAAATTCCCCGCCTGCAGCCACCGCTCGTGCCCCTGCTCAAAATCCTGACGGTAGAGCTGCAGTTGAATGCGGTCCGTGTTGTCCACGCCCGGCAGCTGCACGTGCCCTACAATCAGCGCTTCCGGCTCCAGAGGAATGACGACCTCCGCCCGTTCGCTCCCGTCTTGCAGCACGGAAGTGCCGCTCGGATTCTGCAGGAATCCCGGCCGTCGCGCAAAGAAAGTGTTCGGCCGCGTGTTTCGTGCGTACCACTGCTGAAACTTGCGCATGCCTTCCGCATCTGTGTCAGACGTTGGAGCGGGCGGTGCCGATTTTTCCGGCGGCGGAAATTTAAATTCGAAGTGCCCGCGGTCGTCTGTCAGCGTTGCGTACCGGTTGTCCGGTGAATAGACCAGTGCCCGCGCGATGGGTTCGTGCGTCTTGCCGTTGATCACCGTCCCATGAACACTATCTGGGCCCGACACAATTACGGTACTCGGGCCACCGTTAAAAGACTGAATCGATATTTGAGATTTTAATCGCGGGGCAAGGGCCAGGCAGAATCCAAGAAGAATCGCGAAGCGGAAACTGTTCCATTCGCCGGTCCAGCGTGAGCCCGCAGTGTGGGGTAGGGGAGTTCCAGTGCAGCCCATGGCAGGTACCTAATTCGGCTACAAGTATCGCACATCAGAAAACCTGCGGCGACACCCCATTGTTCGGCGCAGGTTTGACGGAAATCCGCCGTGCCGATAGTATCGAATAAGGTTTCGCCCCATGAAATATGCCTATTTTGACTGCTTTAGCGGCATCAGCGGCGACATGACCCTCGGCGCTCTCCTGGATGCGGGTGTCTCTATCGAACAACTACGCGGTGAGTTGCAGGCCCTGAACATCCCTGGTTGGGAACTGACCACCGAAAAGGTCTGGAAAAACGGCATGGCCGCCACCCACGCCAAAGTACGCGCGCAAGACACCCAATCACATCGCTCGCTGAGCACAATTCTAGGCATCATCGAAAAATCCACGCTCGCTCCAGGCGTGAAGGACCGCGCCGCCGCAATCTTCAAGAAGTTGGGTGAAGCCGAAGCCGGAGTCCACGACGTCCCGCTCGAAAAAATCCATTTCCATGAAGTCGGCGCAGTGGACGCCGTCGTTGACATCGTCGGCTCCTCGATCGGCTTCGCCGCACTCGGAATCGAATCCTTCGCGTGTTCTCCACTCAACGTCGGCGGCGGAACCGCAAAAATGGCCCACGGCGTCCTGCCCGTTCCAGCGCCGGCCACCGCGCGCCTGCTTCTCGGCAAGCCCACCTATTCGAACGGTGTCCAAAAGGAATTGGTCACGCCTACCGGAGCAGCCATCGTCGCCACGCTCTGCTCCTCCTTCGGTCCGCAACCGCCCATGACCGTCAACGCCATCGGCTATGGCGCGGGCACCGCCGATCTCGAAGGCCAGCCCAACGTTCTCCGCCTGATGGTCGGCGAAGCCGCCGAAAAACGCGCTACAGCGGAATCTGAAAGCATCCGTGTACTCGAAGCCAATCTCGACGACATGAATCCCCAAATTTACGGCTACTTTCTTGAAAGAGCCCTCGCCGCAGGCGCTCTCGACGTCTTCGCCACTTCGGTGCAAATGAAAAAGAATCGCCCCGGCACGCTCGTCACCGTCCTTTGCAAACTCGAAGACGAAGCCAAGTTCCACGAGATGCTTTTCGCGGAGACTACCACTCTCGGCGTCCGCAGTTACACTGCGGAGCGCCGGGTCCTCGCGCGTCAGTGGGAAACCGTGCATACCGCTTTTGGCGAAGTGCGGATCAAAGTGGCCCGGCTCAACGGTCGCATCCGCCAGGCTTCGCCAGAATTCGAGGATTGCCGTAAACTGGCAGAAGCAAAAAACGTGCCTCTCCAGCGCGTTATGGATGAGGCCATGCGTTCCTGGTCAACGAAAAGCTAATTTTACGGCACGTTGAACTTCTTAACTTTTGAACTTTTTGACTTTGCATTCTTAACTTTGAACCTAAAACTCGGAATCGCCCAAAGCACCCAGAGACGACGGAATGCCTGAGAAAAAAGAAAAATTCTATCTGACGACGCCCATCTACTACACCAATGGGCTCCCGCACATCGGCCACACCTACACCACCGTCGTCGCCGATGTCATTCGCCGCTACAAGCGCATGCGCGGCTACGACGTCGTGATGACCACCGGTACCGACGAGCACGGCGTCAACGTCGAACGCGCCGCCAAAAAAGCCGGCGTCCCCGAATCCGAATTCGTCGCCAAAATGGCCGAAGCCTGGCGCGCCCTCTGGGACGAACTCGGCATCCCCGCCGATGAATTCATCCGCACCACCGATCTGAAGCACGTCCGCACCGTGCAGTGGCTCTTCAAGCGTTGCAAGGAAAACGGTTACGTCTACAAAGGCCATTACACCGGCCAATACTGCATTTACGACAACGCCTTCGTAAACGATGCCAAGCCCGGCGACAACTGTCCCGATTGCGGCCGCCCACTCGAGACGGTCACCGAGGAAAACTATTTCTTCAAGCTCTCTTCTTTTCAAAAGCCACTGCTCGATTTCTACAAAAAGAATCCCGATTTCATTCAGCCTGATACGCGCCGAAACGAAATCATCAGCTTCGTCGAAGGCGGTCTGAAAGATCTCAGCATCACCCGCACCACCATCCGCTGGGGCATTCCCGTTCCCGGCGAAGAACCGCACGTTTTTTACGTCTGGTTCGACGCCCTCACCGCCTACTTAAGCGCAGTCGGCGGCCCGGAGTACGAAAAACGCGGTTACTGGCCCGCCGATCTGCATCTTGTCGGCAAAGACATCATCCGCTTTCACACCGTCTATTGGCCCGCCTTCCTAATGGCCGCCATGCTGCCAGTTCCCAAACAAGTCTGGGCCCACGGCTGGTTCCTCATGGACGCCGCGAAAATGAGCAAGTCCAAAGGCAACGTCGTCCTTCCGCGCCCCATCGTCAACATGCTCGGCATGGATGCGCTCCGCTATTTCCTTCTCCGTGAAGTAACCTTCGGACAAGACGGAAATTTCAGCTACGACGCCCTCGTAACCCGCTACAACAGCGACCTCGCCAACGGGCTGGGTAATCTAGCGAGTCGGACATTCACGATGATTGAGAAGTACTATCAAGGGAAAATTCCTGCGCCGGGAAATCTGGAGACAATTGATCAAGACATTAAGCAACACGCCGAGATAGCAGCGGGCGACAGCCCCTCAGGCCCCGGCCTCTTATGGTGTTATGACAACTTACAATTTTCCAGTGCGCTTGAGATGTCTAAGACTCTCATTTCGGCTGTCGACGCTTACATAACCAGTACTCAACCCTGGGTCCTGGCGGAAGATGAATCAAAGCGCAATCGCCTGGGAACCGTCCTTTATACGGCGTCGGAGGCTTTGAGGATTTTGGCGGCTTTATTGCATCCTGTTCTCCCTAATGCCACAGCGAAATTGTGGAAGCAGCTTGGTTTGCAAACCGCCTTAGATCATTACGGAATGCATGAGATTCGCTGGGGCCAGTTGGTGGCTGGCACCTCCCTTGGCAAGGCACAAACTTTATTTCCACGCGTGGACAAAACCGAAGCAATAGAGAGGATCGAATCAATGGCAAACGATGAACTGAACCCAACACCAGCGGCACCCGCACCTGCCGCAAGCACTCCCGCGGCCACTGGCGCTTCCGCAGCGGCTGCCGCGGCCCCCGCCGTCTCCGACAAAATCGGCATCGAGGATTTCGCCAAAGTCGAAATGCGCGTAGGCCAGATCAAAACCGCCGAGCGCATCGTCGGCGCCGACAAACTCCTCAAGCTCACCGTCGACATCGGCTCCGAAATTCGCCAGATCTGCGCCGGCATCGCCCAATACTACGAACCCGAATCCCTCATCGGCCGCAAAGTAGCCGTAGTGGTGAATCTCGCGCCGCGCAAACTCCGCGGCGTTGAATCCAACGGCATGATCGTAGCCGCCTCCGTAGGCCCCGAAGGCCGCCCCGTCCTGACCGGCTTTGACGAAGAAGTCGAAGTCGGCGCCCGCCTGAAATAACTCAGGTGTTGTAGGGCCCGCCTTCTGAGGCGGGCCGCTTTGACCACAAAATGATCGAACTAATCGACTCCCACGCCCACATAGACAGCCCCCAATTCGCCGACGACCGCGACGCCATGCTCGCCCGCGCCCGCCGCACAGGCGTCTCCACCATCCTCGCGATCGGCACCGGCCCTGGCCCCGAAAAACTCGACGCCGCTCTCCCCTGCGCTGAAGCCCACAACTGGATCTACACCACTGTAGGCATCCACCCCCACGACGCCAAAGAAGTCACTCCTACTCATCTTGAAACCCTCGCCGCCCTAGCCAAACATCCCAAAGTAATCGCCTGGGGCGAAATCGGCCTCGACTATTTCTATGACCATTCTCCTCGCGACGTTCAAGAGCGAGTCTTCCGCCAGCAAATGGACCTCGCCCACGCCGCGAAGCTCCCCATTATCATCCACTGTCGTGACGCCTGGGACGATTGCCTCCGCCTCCTCGATGAAGTCTGGAAGCCCACCGGCCTCGGCGGCATCCTCCACTGCTTCACCAGCACTCTCGACCACGCCCAAAAAGGTCTCGATATGGGGTTCCTCGTCTCTTTCACCGGCAACATCTCCTTTCCTAAAGCACAAAACATCCGTGACGTCGCGAAAGTTTTGCCCCTTTCAAACATTTTGATTGAAACGGACTCTCCCTACCTCGCGCCGCAGCCGCATCGCGGCAAGCGCAACGAGCCTGCCTTTGTCCTCGAGGTAGCAAAGGCGCTCGCGAATGTGAGAGACTGTGAGCTATCAGAAATTGCCGTCAAGACCACGGAGAATTTCCGGAGGTTTTTTCGGCTGACCCGGCCGGACGCGTCCACGGCCGAGGTGTCTCGCTAGCAGAGAGCGGGCTCGGAGAACGCATATCGCATTACAGACCGTCAAAGAGATTTTTGAATTGGTACGCGAAGACCTGGTGAAGGTTGAGCAGGAACTCTCGCGCCAGAGCGCCTCTGCCTATCAGCCCGTCTCTGAAATCACCAGCTATCTCCTCGGCGGGGGAGGGAAGCGCCTCCGCCCCGCGTTGCTTCTGCTCGCGCACGGCTATGCCGCCGGAAGCGAAGGCGATTCCCGCAGCGCGATCAAACTTGCCGCTGTCGTCGAACTCCTTCACAGCGCTACTCTCATCCACGACGACGTCATCGACAGTGCCGACACCCGCCGCGGCCGCCCCTCCGCGAATTCCCGGTGGGGCAATCACCGCAGCGTCCTCGCCGGCGACTGGCTCTACATGCAGTCTTTCCACATCGCTTTGCAGGAACGCAATTTCCACGTCCTCGACATCCTGATTGATCTCACCCAAAAAATGGTCGAGGGCGAACTCCTTCAGCTCGAAAAGATCGGTCGCATCGACGTCTCCGAAGACGACGCCCTGAAGCTTTCCACCTACAAAACGGCTTGTCTCTTCAGCGGCTGTGCCCGCCTCGGTGGTGTCCTGGGTGGCCTAGACGAAGAGCACGAAACCGCGCTCGCCGATTACGGCCGCTACTCCGGTCTGGCGTTTCAACTCGTCGACGATTTGCTGGACTTCACTGCTTCGAGCGAGCAACTCGGCAAACCGGTGCTCAGCGATCTGAAAGAAGGCAAAGTTACCCTGCCGCTGATCTACGCCATGGAAAACGGGCATCGCGAAGCCCGCGAAATGGTGGCACGTGTCCTCGAAGAAAAAGAGTTCAACTCCGTCCAGCCGGAAACTCTCGTCGCCCTCGTTCGAGATTCCGGCGCCCTGGAGCGCACCCGCAACCTCGCCCTCGAATACGCCGTCCGCGCCAAAGCCTGCCTCAACGGCACCGGCTTCTCCGAATACGCCCGCGCCCTCCAAACCCTCCCCGACTTCATCCTCGACCGCGAATCCTGATATTTGGTGGCACAGGCATTCCTGCCTGTGCTCTTCATGGATTGAAAGCCGTCTGTGCTACCTTTAAACGCGGAACACTCCATGCTGCCCTTCAAACTCGTCTACCATGAGCGCTACGACCTAAATCTCGGCGCCCACGTCTTTCCCTCCGAAAAATTCCGCCTCATCCAGGAAAAACTCCTCAACGACAGCATTGCCGAGGTCGGCGACTTTCTGCGCCCCGAGCCCGCAACAGACGCCGACATCCGCCGCGTCCACAGCGAAGACTGGGTCCAGAAACTCAAAACAGGCACCCTCACATCCAGCGAACAGATGAAACTGGAAGTCCCCTATTCCCCCGAACTCGTCCGCGCCTTCTGGCTAGCCGCGGGCGGCACAATCCTCGCCGCTGAATCTGCCCTCCAAGATGGCTTCGGCTGCAACCTCGGCGGCGGCTTCCATCACGCCTATCCCGGCCACGGCGAAGGCTTCTGCGCCATCCACGACGTAGCCGTAGCCATCCGCACTCTGCAAGCTCGCAAGAAAATCACCCGCGCCATGGTCGTGGACACCGACGTCCACCACGGCAACGGCACCGCCGCCATCTTCGGCAAAGACAATTCTGTCTTCACCCTCTCCATCCATCAACTCAACAATTATCCCGCTCACAAACCGCATTCCTCACTCGACCTGAATCTCGAAGACGGCGTAGCCGACGAAGAATATCTGGCCACGCTCCTGCCCGCGGTGAAAAAATCCATCCACTCCTTCCATCCCGACATCCTCTTTTACGTAGGTGGAGCCGACCCCTATCGCGAAGACCAACTAGGCGGCCTCGATTTAAGTATGGAAGGTTTGCAAAAACGCGACGCGGGTGTCTTCAAAGAAGCCCGCAACAAAGATATTCCCGTAGTCACCACGCTAGCCGGCGGCTACGCCCGCCGCTTGGCCGACACAATCCAAATCCACGTAAACACGATCCTCGCCGCAAGACGAGTCGCGGGAAGCCGCAATACGGGCAATCCTCTGTCCGCCGCTAGTGAATGATGGCTCCATCAATTGAGTCGATCAGCGTTTGATCACGCCCTTCGGGATCAAAACCCTCGGTTCGATAGGCTATTTTTCCTGTCCGGCTCAGGATCAGCGTGGTTGGGAAGGAATTTACATGCAATAGCTCGTCCAGGCCGTCGGCGAAGACCACGGTGGTTCTTGGTTTCACCTCCGCCAGGTACGGTCCCACCAGAGTTTCGTCCTCGTCACAATTCACTTCCAGGAAAACAACTTCTTTCTCGCGCCCAAGAAAATGACCGGCGACTTTTTCGAAGTGAGGTTCCCATTCACGACAGGGACCACACCACGTGGTCCAAAAATTCAGCACCAGCACTTTGCCTTTGGCGGCGGCTAAGGCAAATGCGGGCCCATCCGGCGCCTTGCGCAGCAGAAATTCCATGGGGTCCTTCAGCCCCTTGTTGCGCGCGGGCCTAGGATCGACCCCTGCAGCCATGGCCTCGTCGCATGCGCGCAGGACATAATCTCCCAACCCGTCTTCCGACCCGTGCGCCAGCCGCCAGACATTGCCCAGTTTCTTCCTCACCTCAGGGCGTGAGGCGCTGCCCTGCAAACTATCTGTGAGCGCAAAGGCCAGGGCATACTCGTGAATTGCGGTGGGCAAGTCTTTCCGGATTTCCGCCAACTCGCCCAGGCGCTCCGCGGCGGCTGAACCCGGCGCCATTTTATAGCTGCCCTCAAAATCCCTCTGGGCGTTTTGCGGTTCGTTCAGCTTTTGATACAGCCTGCCGCGCACGAGCAGGATGGAGGCCACATCGTGTTGTTTGTCTTTTTCGAATTGCTCGCTCGATTGTCGCGGGGATTTGCCCTTCGCGGGTTCGCGGCGGATGATATCCAGCATCCGCGTGCAATAATTCGCAGCACGCCGCCACCCAGCGGCGTCGCCATAGCGGTCCAGAAGCTGCACAGATAGCTGGTTGATGGAAAGATCTTCCGGATTCAACGCCACCATCCGCTCAGCATATTCCGTCGCGGTCGCGAAATCGCGAAGCTGCAGGCTCGATTCCACAATCGCCCGGTAAATCTGCGGTCGCTGCGACGATTGCGGATACTTCTTCAAATACTCCAGCAGGTTATGCATCAGCGCCGCGCGGTCGTTGCTCGCCTGCTCGATCGCTTTCTGCAAGTCCTGCTGCTCAGTCGCTGCCGCGGTCGCAGCACTCTGCTTGGCACTACCAGCCTTTGTCGCAGGTGCGGGAGCGGCAGGTGCGGATGCAGGAGCCGACGCGGGCGGAGTCTGTCCCGGGTCCGGTTTCTCTTGCGCCCGCACGAAACCCGTACCCGCCCCCGCGAGCACACCAATTCCCACAAGCATTCTTAGCTTTGTCCAAAAGGAACTCACAACCGCATTGTACCGAGGAATCGAAGAGAAGCACATGTAGGGCCCGCCGTCTGCTTGCCCTGACGCAGGAAGGGAGGTGGGCCGCTCTTCGTCACAAACTCAAACTATCAACATCTCACGACCCGCTCGAAACATTCACACTTCCCGAAACCGTATGCACTTCCACTCGCCCTGCCGAGCTCCCAATGTGCGCCCGCAGCGAATGCTTGTTCTGCTCTTCCAGTATCACCGGTATACTCGTCCGAATGTCCCCCGAAGTCGATTCCGCCGACAGCAAAAAACTCGCGTTCGAGGGCACTCGCAGCTCCACCGACCCGGAAATCGTCTTCAACTCCCACAGCCGGCTCGCCCCCGGGTTTCCAGAGACCTGAATCGAGCCGGAAATCGCGTGCACCTTCACGTCGTTGTTCGCCCCCACCACGTCAATCGACCCGCTCGCCGTCGAGGCGTCCACGCGATCGCTTGGATGCTGAATCCGTATCGATCCCGAAGCCGCGGTAATCTTCAATTCCCCCTTCACATCTGTCACCCGCGTGTCGCCCGACGCACTGGACACGCGCAAAGTCCCGCCGATCCCGGACGCATCAATCGACCCGCTCGCCGCATTCAGCTGCGTATCGCGCTCCACTCGGTACACGTGAATGTACCCCGACGCCGAACTTGCCTTCACTGGTCCCTTTACGTTATCGATCGTAATCCCGCCCGAAGCGACGCCCGCATCAATCTCCGTGTCATGCGGCACTTCCACCTGGTAATCGATCGTCACATTCTTCAGCCACGAAGAATTTTTCCCGATACGAATCGTGCTTCCACTTTGCTCCAGCGGCGGATTCGCGGCCACCTCTTCCACGTTCTTGCCGGAGCTTCCAAAGATCGACCACCCACCAGGCGAGACCTTGCCGTGCACATGCACTGTGCCGTCCGCGCTTCCTCGAATCTCCACGTTGCCCGACCCGTTGCTCAACTCAAGGCGCACCGGCACCGTCACGGTGAAAGTTCGGTCAAAGCTGGCATTCTCCGCCGCAACCGCGGACAGGGCAAAAGCGGCGAGGGCAGTGAACAGAATTGCTCTAGAAAAAAATTTGATGTGGCGTTTCATCATGAGCTCAATGTCCCCGACGAACCAGGTTCTCCCGGTACGGAGACCCTCCTGGTATCCTCTCTTCTGGCACCCGCTCTTCTGGTATAAAGATACGCAGTTCAGGCCCGGGATGTTCCGGCCGTTTTGGCCAGCGTCTCGTTCAGTGACCCCTGCCGGTAACCCTCTAAATCTAAAGCCACATACACGAATCCAGCCGCTTTCAGCTCCCGTGCTATCGCCGCCGCCATCTCCGGGTCCAGCGCCCGGGGGAGCTCATTTGGAGCCAATTCCACCCTTGCCAGTTTGTCGTGCAGCCGCACTCGAAACTGCTTGAAGCCCATCTCCCGCAGCGCTGCCTCTCCCCGCTCCACCAGCGACAACCGTTCCGGCGTGACTTCCGTGCCGTATGGCAGCCGTGACGACAAGCACGCCGACGCGGGCCGGTCCCAGCAGGGAAGTCCCGCGCGCTTCGCCAGAAATCGTATCTCTTCCTTGTGCAGTTTCGCCTCGAGCAGCGGAGTCAGCACCTGGTGCTCCGCCGCCGCCCGGTGCCCCGGCCGAAAATCCGAAGTATCGTCGGCATTCACTCCGTAAGCCACAGCCGCGAACCCGCGCTCCTTCACCAATCCATCCAGCACGGAAAAAAGTTCATCCTTACAGTGGTAGCACCGGTCCGCCGCATTCACCCGATAGGCGGGATTTTCCAGTTCGTGAGTCTCAACAAATTCATGCCGGACTTCCGTCGCCCTCAGGAAAATCTCCACCTGCTCCCGGTCATACGCCGAATAACTTTCCGAAAGCGCCGTCACCGAAAGCGCTTTTTCACCCAGCGCCCGATGCGCGGCCCAAGCCAGATACGCGGAATCTGTCCCGCCCGAAAGTGCCACAATCACCGAACGCAACTCCCCCAGCCGCGCCAAAAGTGCGCGCTCCTTCTCCGCGGCCATCTCCGCCGAGCCCTCTCCCATGCGTATATTCACCAAACTCGCCATTTCGCTTTCCTCTTCCTCCGCATGTTTCTTCTCAGCGCTCTCCGCGCCCTCTGCGTTGACTCTTTCTTTCTCTTCTCTGTGAACTCTGTGGCACCTCTGTGCCTCCGTTTGAACTCTCGCTTTTCCTGTTTACTTAAAATCTAGTAAAACCTCCACCGTCCCTTTCGCCGGATCAGTCTGCAAGAAATGCCCCACGGTATCGTAATGCACCGGCAAATCCTTGAAGATCGTCTCGCGGTGCGATTCCAGTCGGAACAAAAAATCCTCGAACACCTTCTTATCGAAGAGGTCCCCGGTCTTCATGCTCCAGGTCTCCTGGATCATCCGTTCTCCCGCCAGCGACATCCCCGAAATCGTCATCGATCCGTAGTGAAAAACCGGCCCCTCTACAATCGACACCTCATAAGACGTCGTATGCGCCGCGTCATCATAGGATGCAACCGGCATCACTTTAGCCTCAAGAAATCCCCGCTGCCCATACTCCTCCCGCACCCGCTCCCACCCGCCTTCGATCGCTTGCCCGTTCGCAACGTCGCCAGCCTTCAATCCCATAGTGTTCGTCAGCGTAATCGACGAAATCGCCGCGTTTCCCTTCCACTCCACGCCCTTCCACCTATAAATCGCCCCCGGCACGCACGGCACATACACCGGAATCTGCTCCGCCAGTTTTTGCTGGTTTGGATCTCCGGATAGCCGCACTTCCGCCGGCCCTATCTTCGCCTGCAGAAATCCCTGCTGCTGATAAATGGGCCGAATCTGCTCCGCAAGAAACACATTGATCGTCATCCGTGAATACGGGTGGCCTGCAATCTCTGCAATGTGCGCCCGCACTGCCAGATCTTCCGTCAGCTTCGGGTCGCTGAATTCCAGCTTGGCGATCTTCGGCACCGGCCCTACCACGCTGAACTGCTGCTCGGACCCTTCCGACAGCGGGCTAAGCACCAGTTGGTGCGTAATCTCCACTTGCGGAGCCCGCGTGGAAACAAACCCTTTCAGCACAGCCGCGGCCCGCTCCACCACCTGACCGGCCTCCGGCAAATGCCCATCATAAAAGGGAAGTTCCTTCCGCACCGCATCGTTCAGTTCCGAATCCGAGTACCACGGAAAATTGTCGTAGGAAACCGGCAGCCGCGCGCTTTCCTCGATGTGAAACGTCACCACCAGGTTGTCATTGTGCGTGTCGTACTTGAAATTCACTTTCGCGAATAGTCCCGTGCGTACCAGCGCGTCGGCCGCATCCTGCAATTCCTTCTTTCCCACTTGCGCGCCGGCCGCGAGCCCTGTCAGCGAAGCGACTTGTGCTTCCGTGAGATGCTTTGCTCCGTCAACGCGCACTTCGCGCAGCGTCGCCGTCTGTGCTTGTTGGGCGGGAGAGTGTTGGGCGTAAGGAAAGACGGGGCCCAGAAGCGCAGCAAATAGAATTACAACCCACAGGAGCCGCATACCCGCCATTCTATCCGATTTTCACTGCACGTGTAGTTCATGGCTGACGCAAGTTAGCTGGATGCGCTTGCTCCACCTATGTGCCGTTGGCGCGAAACAAGCTAGCCCAAGCCGCAAGGCCTGGGACCACAAGCGGGCAAGGAACAGCGCCGTAGGCGCGGCGCAAATTTACCTGCGAAATTGTGCTCAACACGGACTTTTGCCTCATCTTTTTTCTTCAATAAAAAATCGCTGGCTCCGGCGGCTGCTTCGGCAACGCGTTGGCCTTATCAGTCACCCACTGCGGAAACACCGGCTCATCCCGCGGCGGCTGCCCGCGCGTAATCGCCCAATGTTCCAGCCAACTCGACCCCTCCACACCAACAAACTCATCCGGCGCACTGTACGCCCCGTCGCTAAGCGCCTCTTCCAGCGTCACAAACACATACCCGCGCTTCCGCAGCAGCTCGATTAAATCTCCGATGTGATCCGCCTCCAGCCAGTTCCCGTGCAGCAGCAAAACCTGTGGCGGCTCATACCCAAACAAATTCCGCGACAATTTTTCGAAGTAATCAAAAACATTCGTCGTGTGGTCCAGATACGTTGCCGTCAATTTATCCTCCAACGGCTTGTCGTCCCGTTTGTGCGCGTCGTCATAGACGCCGCCAAACATCCAGTCCCACGCATCCATGGTCACTGGCGCGATCCGGTAACCCCGCGAAACCAGAAACGCCTCCGCCTCCCGCCGCGTCTGCAAATCCCGCCCGGTATCCAAATACGGATGCCGGAAATACCGCAACTTTTGCTGATGACCGGCCAGCAGCATCTTCGTCACCGTCTCCCCGCGAACCACCTCTTCTTCCCAAACAGGCAGCGGCACGCGATTCAGGGAAGTATGCCCAAAGGTATGATTTCCCAGCTCGAATCCCTGGTCGAGCCACAAACTCAGCGTCTTGATCCGCGCATCAGCCTCTCCGGGCTTGTACAGCTTACGCTCATTCACAAACCCAACCGCGGGCACGTTTTTCGCCTTCAACGTAGCAAGCAACTTGCTCGTCAAAGCGATCAGTTCGTCACCAGTCATCCGGTTCGCGCCTCCCGCGGGCAGGTCGTCAATCGTAAAGGCAATCGTGCGCTGAGGCGCGCCGCCCTGTCCGCGACCCGCCGGGCACACCAATCCGGACAAAACACCGCCAAGAATCAAAATGTAGGGTTTTCGCATGCAGGCATTCTAACCGAAACCTCAGCTACGGCATCCGCCCAATCGAGCTTTCGCGCCTGAGGGACTACTCCACTGTCACCGATTTCGCCAGATTCCGCGGCTGATCCACGTCGCAGCCGCGCCGCACCGCAATGTGATACGCCAGCAGTTGCAGCGGGATAATCTCCAGCAGTGGCGAGAGTAAATCCGGCGCCGCGGGTAATTCGATAACCTGGTCCGATGCCTCGCGTGCCAGATGATCGCCCGAAGTCACCACGGAAATCACGATGCCGTCGCGCGCCTTCACCTCTTTGATATTCGACATGCTCTTTTCATAAAGCATCATCGAAGCGGGATCCGTTTCATCCCGAGTCGCCAGCACCACCACCGGCAGATTCTCATCAATCAGCGCGTTCGGCCCGTGTTTCATCTCGCCCGAGGGATAGCCCTCCGCGTGAATGTAGGAAATCTCTTTCAGTTTCAGCGCGCCCTCAAGCGCAATCGGATAATGAATGCCTCGGCCAAGATACAGAAAATCCGACTGCCGGAAATATTGCCGCGCCAGAGTCTCGTAAAATCCCGTCTCTTCCGCTTGCAGTATCGTCTCCATCTTGTGAGGAATCCGCGTGAACTCCAGCATCAGTTTCCGCGCCGCGTCCGGTGCCAGCCTTTCTCGCACCTGTCCCAGGTACGAAGCCAGCAGCACCAGCGCCGCCAGCTGCGCGGTAAATGCCTTCGTCGATGCCACGCCAATCTCCGGCCCCGCGTGCGTCAGGATCGTCCCTGCCGCCTCCCGTGTAATCATCGATCCCTTCACATTGCAGATCGCCAGGCTCGGTGAGCCCTTTTGCTTCGCCTCCCGCTGTGCCGCCAGCGTATCCGCCGTCTCGCCCGACTGGCTGATCGAAACCGTCAGCGTCCTCGAATCAATAATCGGATCGCGATACCGGAATTCGCTGCCGTAGTCCACTTCCACCGGCAACCGCGCCAGCCGCTCAATCATGAATTTCCCGGCCAGCCCCGCGTGCCAGCTCGTCCCGCAAGCCACGATCCGCACGCTCTGGAATTCGCGGAACGCCTTTTCCGTGATGGCCATCTCATCCAGAAAAACTCTGCCGGTGTCCTGCGAAATCCGTCCTAGCAGAGTGTCACGCACCGCGCGCGGCTGTTCGAAGATTTCCTTCTGCATGAAATGCTTGTAGCCGCCCTTTTCCGCCATGATCGGGTCCCACGTCACCTGGTGTGCCGGTCGCTCCACCGGCTTTCCGTCCAGATCCGTCACCCGCACTCCGTCGCGGCTCAGCACCGCCACGTCGCCATCCGCCAGGAAGAAAATCTTCCGCGTATGCTCCAGCAGCGCCGGAATGTCGCTCGCCACGAAATATTCGCCGTCGCCCAGCCCGATCACCGAAGGCGGCCCAATCCGGGCCGCAATCAATTTCTGCGGATCCTTCGCCGAAAGAAATACCAGCGAATAAATCCCACGCAGATCCTTCAACGTTTTCCGCACCGCGTCTTCAAATGGTAGCTTCTTCGCGTACTCCTCCACCAGGTGCGCCACAATCTCCGTGTCCGTCTCCGTGACAAACTTGTGCCCCTCGCGCTGCAATTTCTCCTTCAGCTCCAGGTAGTTCTCAATAATCCCGTTATGCACCACCACGTACTGCCCAGTGCAATCCCGGTGCGGATGCGCGTTCTCTTCCGTCGGTCGCCCGTGCGTCGCCCAACGCGTGTGCCCGATTCCGTACGTTCCCTCAATCGGCGATTCACGCAGCACCTGTTCCAGATTTTTCAGTTTTCCCGGCGCCCGCCGGATCTCGATCTTCCCCGTGCCGTTCACAACCGCAATTCCCGCGGAATCATAACCGCGGTATTCCAGCTTCCGCAGCCCCTCGATAATCACGGGGACAACTTTCTTAGCCCCGATATAGCCGACAATTCCGCACATGCGGCATTCTCCTTGGATTTGTACGTTTAGGGTAACACGCGCATTCCCGTAGGCATATGGAATGCCAGCAACACGATTGCCAAACTTACCTTCGGTTGGGTTCGCTTACAGGCCGCTGCAATTCAAACGTGTTCAGCTTCCGGTTGGCGTCAAAATAAAAAGTAACACGCGCGATAACCGGCTGCATCGCCGCCGTATCCGTACGACGGATATTCGCTACAATCGTCCCCTGCTTCTGCGCGGCCAGGATGGGATACCCGTGATTGTCCAAAAAAAGTACAACTTTCTCCTCCGGCGTCCGCGGCGGAAGTTGCTGCTCCAACATCGTCTGGATGGTCTTCAGTTGCGGATCTTCCGCACGGCCAGTTCCATGACAGCCCGCCAAGCTGACCACCGCGAGAGCAACCATCAACCTGGCCTGCTCTCCGCGGCGCGGCGAAAACGTCCTTCGGAAAGATGAAAAGCGCAACGCCATTCAACTGCTCTTATTCCACGATCTCGAATCGGAACTCTTCGATCACAGGATTGGCCAACACTTCCTTCGAAATCCGCTCGACCTGCTTCTGCGCTTCGTCCCGGTTCCAGCCATCCAGATTCAGCACAAAAAATTTCCCCTGCCGCACATCCGAAACCTGCTCGTAACCCAGGCTCGACAGGGCATGGTGAATCGTCTTTCCCTGCGGATCGAGCACCGTCCGCTTCGGCATAACCCAAACATGTGCTTTCATGGTCTTCAGTATATCAATTCACTCCCAACCCGCGTAGCGTCCACCTTCAGGTGGACAAAATTCTACCGAACAGCCCCAAACGCAAACCGAAACCCGTTCTCCACCACCCCCGCAATCTCCTCCTCTGACAATCCCATCCGACGCGCGTTCCTGTATTCCTCTTCCAGCGAAGTGTGAAACATCGCCGGATCATCCGTCGAAATCGTCACCGGCACGCCTCGCCGCACAATCTCCGCCAGCGGATGTTCCTCCATCGTCACCACATCCTTCCGAAGCTGCACTCCCAGTGCCCCCGTGCGCAAATTGCTTGCAGGGCAAATCTCCAAAGGAATCCCTCTTTCCGCCAGCATCTCCATCAACGCCGGATCCCGAATCGCAGCAATGCCATGCCCGATCCGCTCCACACCCAGAATCTCAATCGCCTCGCGGATCATCTCCGGCCCGCCAATCTCTCCGGCGTGCATCAGTTTGTGAAAGCCACACTCCGCCACGCGCTCATAAACTTTTCGAAACTCCGCGGCCGCCAAGCTAAGTTCATCTCCCCCGATCCCAAACGCCACAATCCGGCGCGAATTGCATCCCCGCGCAACCTCCACCACCCGCATCGCCGCCGCCGCGCCGAATTGCCGCACCGCATCAAAAATCCAATTCATCCGCAAGCCTCGCCGTTCAAAAGGTTCCGTCGCCTCCAGAATCGCCGCAAAATTTGCTTCCGGCTGCTGCTGCCGCAAAAACATTACGCCAACCGATAGCGTCACCTCGGCATACACCACCTTCTGCTCCAACAGTTGCTCCGCCAGGTCCGCAGCGATCAGCGCAAAATCCGCCGGTTCCCGCACAAACGACGTCACCCACTTGAACGCATCCAGAAATCCCGCAAAATTGGTATACGCATACCGCCGCCGCACCTCCTCCTCCTTCAATGCCACGCCATGCCGAGCCGCCAGCGCGCTGGCTATCGCAGGACGGATCGATCCCTCCAGATGCAAATGCAACTCCGCCTTGGGAAGGGAAGCGATGCGTTCGGGAAAGGGATTGGCGTGCACGTTGCGAATTTAGTGAGGGAGTTGCGGCTTCCCTGCGTTCGTCCACGCGGTCAGCCAGTAAGATCCTACGTCGGTCGAAGCCTCCGAAAGCTGCCGGATCAGCGACGCCGCCGTCAAATTATAAAATCGGTCGTAGTAGTCGTCCGTATACGAATTCAGCCCCTTCATCGCGCGCCGGTCGGCAAGCAGCAGCGATTCCACCAGGCTGTGCGCTTCCAGGCACGCCTCAAACGCGTAGTCCGTCGGATCGCTGATGAAAAACGCATCGTGCGTGCTCATCGGAAAAAAAGAACCATACCGTGCAATCAGCCCGCTGTTAAATCGGTCGTTGATCCCGTTCTGTTGCGTCAGCCGCCCGTCGAAATTCTCCGTCGTGTTGAACGGGTCATGCGCCTCCGCAACATAATTCGCCAGGAACGCCGCGTCCAGCTTCGCCTGTTCCCATCGCCCGGCCCGCATATCTTCCGTTAGCTTCTGGCTGTACACGCCAATCTGCCATGGCAGCAGCCCGGTCGCCTGAATCTTCGATTTGCTGTATTTCTCGATCGCCGCCTTGTAGCTGCGCGGCAAAGCCGAAAACGGAAACTTTCCGTATTTATCCAGCTCGATGAAATGGTTGTTGCGCTCCCACGGATGCTCGTCAATCAAGCCAAGCGGGTCGTCTACGTGGTCCATCAAAAATTTCCGGTTGTTCTCGAAAAACGGCCGTATCTCATACGGAAGGGTGTCCACCGCGTGATTCACCAGCAGCCGCTGCGCGCTCTCTCCCCAGGCCAGCGTCATCCGTGGAGCCAGCAGCCCCAGCACTGCCAGCATCAAAACCGCCGTTCCGTTCGTTCGAAAGTGCACAGAGAATCGCAGGGGCATCGCGCGTGTCCTTAACCGATTCTTACTCAGTTGCGCCGGAAAGCCTTAGGGTACTCCTCCTGCGGCCATAAAAATAATAAATCACCAGCCCGATAATCAGCCAGGCGAAGAAGCGTATCCAATTCATGATCGGCAATCCAGCCATCAGCAGCACGCAGGTAATGATGGTGATCACCGGCGCAAGCGGTCCGCCCGGCGCACGGAAAGCTCGTGGCCGTTCCGGTTCACGGTAGCGCAAAATCAGCACGCCAGCCCCAACCAGCGCAAACGCAAACAGCGTCCCGATGTTCGAAAGATCCGCCAGCGTTCCAATGTCCAGCAGTCCCGCCGGAATCCCCACCACAAATCCCGCCAGCCATGTCGAAAAATCCGGCGTATGAAATCTCGGATGCACGCGCCCGAAAATCCGCGGCAGCAAACCGTCGCGCGACATCGCGAACCACACCCGCGCCTGCCCCAGCTGAAACACCAGCAGGGAAGAGATCATTCCCATCAGCGCGCCGCACAAAACCACCAGCCGCACCCCGCCGAAATGCAGCTTCTTCATCGTGTTCACCACCGGCGCCGCATCGTCCATCAGCGTTTGCCACGGCACCAGTCCAGTCAGCACCACCACCACGGCGATATAAAGAATCGTGCACACAACCAGTGTCGCGATGATTCCCCGTGGCAGGTCGCGCTGCGGATTCTTGCACTCCTCCGCCGCCGTCGAAACCGAATCAAATCCAATGTACGTGAAAAACACGATCGATCCGCCCGTCAAAATCCCGGGCCATCCGTTCGGCGCGAAAGGATGCCAGTGCGACGGCTTGATGAACCTCGACGCAAATCCCACGAACACCAGGATCGCCACAATCTTCAGCAGCACCATGATGTTGTTCGTTTCCGCGGACTCTTTGATCCCCCGCACCAGAATCACCGTCAGCAGCATCACGATAATGAACGCCGGCCAGTTGAATCCGAAATGCCACCCGGGCCCATAAATCATGTTGCCCTGCAGATCGGGCAAGCCAGTCGGCAAATACGCCGGCGAGATCCACTTCGGGTCCGGATGCCATCCAAACCAGTCCAGCAAATCCACGATGTGAGCCGAAAATCCCACGCTCACCGCCATGTTGCTCACGGCGTACTCCAGAATCAAATCCCACCCGATAATCCACGCGATCAACTCGCCCATCGTCGCGTACGTATATGTATACGCGCTCCCGGCAATCGGAATCATCGCCGCAAGCTCCGCATAGCAAACCGAAGCAAACCCGCACACCACCGCCACCAATATGAAAGAGATCGCAATCGCCGGGCCTGCCCCGGGCCGTCCAAACGAAGTGGAATGGGTAATCAGATACTGCAAAAGGGGAGCGTTCAAAATCGAAGAAACTTGCAGTTTCTGCCCGGCAATCGCCGTTCCCACCACCGTGAAAATTCCCGAGCCAATCACCGCGCCGATGCCCAACGACGTCAGGCTCAGCCATCCCAGTGACTTTTTTAATCGGATTTCTGCGTTTTCGGAGTCGGACAGCAGTTGGTCAATGCTCTTGCAACGAAACAGTGGTGACGCCACCCAAGCTCTCCGATCGCATCCGCGCCCCGGCGCCAGTCAGGAACTGGCCGCCCAACCTGTTCGGAGTCGGACACGCAGTGTAGGAACGTTAGCGCCCCACTCTATCGCGACTCTCCACCCCGCGCAACTCGCCCCACCGCAGGGTAGTCCGTCAGCTTCGGATTCTGCGACTTATGGGACTTGCCTAGGACTATAGTAAAATCTGCAGTGAGAACCGCTTAGATCAATATCCCGAACTTCCACGATGGTCATTTCGAGGGACTACGAATTGGACCAAGCAAGTTGGTTGAACTTTACCTGAGAACACAGGACGGCAGAGCGTTCATGTTGGTTTTGCAAGAAGCGGATGCCCTGACGGGTGCGCACGGGTTGGTCTTTTTTCGGGCTTTTGAGGTCCGACAGTCAACTAATTAACGCGGAGAAGTGAAGCAACGGCCAGTGCCTACCGTAGGGGCCACCTTCAGGCAGCCCCTCTTGCTCCGTCAGGTGATTTATGGAAGACAAATCATTCCTCTCTTAAAAGTCATGATCGCCACAACAAAAACGACGATGAGTGTCGGCACAACTTTTAAGAGTTTCATTTCCCGACCATATCGCCGCCCGGAAGTCGTGTCTGTCCAAAATTGTACAATTCCACGCCATTGCGGGTTCCGCTACCTGAGTTGCCGATAGTTGGAGGCAGCCCAATCAACGCGCTTCGTAAAGGAACACTGGTAGACCGCTGGCCTTCGCTTCAGGACTTCTTCGCCTTCGCCGGAGGCGCCAGCGCCACCGCAGCCTCCGCGGTGAGCATCAGGAACGTAAAGCTCTCCTGCAGGTAGAGCTGCACCGTGGAGTCGCTGTGGCTCAGGTAGCCGATGGAAACATCCTGGCCAAGGTGCAGCGAAAAATCGCCCCCTCGCGTGGTCAGCACAAAGGCTCCCTCGATCGCGGGCGCCCAGATAATCTCATCCCTCACCAGCCGCTTCACGTGCTCTAACACTGGGTATCCGTGATCACTGGTCTCTGCAAGTGCAGTATAGGCATCCGCACCGAGCAGCACCGAATACGGGCCATTGACCCCGACCAGTCGCAACTGGCTCAAGGCTTGCGCGATCGCTTCCGGGTACGCGCGCACGTCGGCCGGGAGTGCCAGAGCCGGATTGCTGGTTCCCTTGCGAATGCCCACGATACCGGCCGCAGCATAACTCTCAAATATGGCCCCATCTTCGGCGAAGGCGATCTTGCGCGCGGCGTCCTTCCCCGACTGCCAGTCGGAGTCGTTCGCACCGCGCTCGACATCGTCGATTGCCTGCCGGTCTAGCTCGAACGGCACACGCAACTCGACCAGCGCCTTAACCTCCCGCTGCCGCGCAAGGATGCCGTTCTGCGGCGCCGCAATCTTCTGCAGGTGGCCGGTGCCGACGGCGGAGATGCCAGAACCTGCCGGACCCTCCACGTCCACAACGCGCCGCCCGGCAAGGTAGCGCTTAAGCGTGCGCTTTGTTTCCTCTTCGATCTGGGCCCAGGCCGCATCGGAAATGGGGGCAAGCTCTCGATGCAGGTTATTCATGGGAGATTTCTCCTTTTAGGGAACCAATGTCCAGCGAACCATCGCCCCGCTTCGGCAGGAAAGTAGGGGGTTCTGCACCCGTCGGCGCGGCGGAAGGCTCCTCGGCCGCAGGCTGGTCCTGGGCCACAGAATCCAGAAATGTCGCCGATGGCACAAAAAACAAATTTCCGGTGACCGCGCGGCTAAAGTCGAGCAGGCGGTCATAGTTGCCGGGTGGCCGGCCAACAAACATATTTTCGAGCATCTGCTCGATGGTGCGGGGTGAACGGCTGTAGCCAATGAAATAGGTGCCAAATTCTCGCTGCGCAACGCTGCCAAAGGGCATGTTGTCTCGCAGGATCTTGACCTCTTTCCCGTCCTCGACAATTGTAGTGAGTGCACTGTGCGCTGAGGTTGGCTTAATGGAATCGTCCAATTCAATGTCTGAAAGCTTCTTGCGGCCGATGATTCGTTCCTGCGCCTCAGTAGGTAGCGCATTCCATCCGTTTAAATCGTGAAGATACTTCTGCACAATGACGTAACTGCCGCCGGCGAAAGCAGCGTCCTCCTCGCCGATAAGCACGGCGTCAATGGCCGCCTCGCCCCTCGGATTCTCCGTTCCATCGACAAAACCGATGAGGTCACGGTCGTCGAAGTAACGGAAGCCGTGTACTTCGTCTACCGGCGAAACGGCATCCCCGATGCGCGCCATTATTTGCGTCGCAAGCTCGAAGCATAAATCCATGCGCTTCGCGCGGATGTGGAACAACAAGTCACCTGGTGTGGCGACCGCGTGGCGTCCTCCGGCACGTATCTCGCGGAACGGGTGCAGTTCCGCCGGCCGCGGCGCCCCAAAGAGCCGGTCCCACGCGTCCGATCCAAATCCCATGACGCAGGAGAGGCCTCCTTCAATATCGCGAAATTCGACGGCGCGAAACAGTGTGGCGAGGTCTGCGCAGAACGAGCGGACGGCTGCTCTTGGCTCTGGGCCCGGATTTAGCGTCGCGACCAGGAAGATGGCGGCGCGGGTAAGCGGCGCGGCCACGGACTGCGCGAGAGCACGCACGCGCTTCGCTGCTTCGGGCTTTTGAATTGGATCGGAATCCCTCAAATGCAATCCTGGTGGAGCTTGCTGAGATTAGATGCTCGAAATATCGGAATGGCCCTAAATGTAAACAATTGGCCCGCCAGCTTACCATTGCCTCAAGACGAACGTCCACGCCGCCTCGAAATAACAATCCTCTACTCTTCGTCCGTCGCACCAACCGCCCAAATCGCGTCCGATTTTCCAATCAAAAACGCCACAAAACAAATCCCCAGCACCGAATGGTCCAACGAAGCCCCAAAATACTGCCAAATCGGCGCTCCCGCCCCCGGATAGTTTGACGAAACCAGCAGCGTCAGCATATACAGCAAACCAAACAAGCTGGCCCGCCGCAGCCAAAGTCCCAGCGTCAACGCAATCCCAATCGCCAACTCCCCATACGCCACCAGAAACGCAATCGGCCGCGCATGAGGCAACACGAAATTCCGCAAAACCGGCGCCATGAACGGATACGCCCCGCCCTCCAAAAACTTGTTAATCCAAAATTCAAATCCCCCGTGCAAGGTGAATTGCGTCCCAAAAACCTTGTACTGCCCAAAAATCAAAAACAATATCCCCACGCAAATCCGCAAAAACGCCAGCGCCCGCTGATTCGCGCGCTGAGGATCACTGTGGTTTCGCATGGGACTCCCTTTCGGCTCCCACAGCCTATCACTCTAAGTTCTATTCTTGGCGCTTCAAGTGGAAGAGACTCTTCAGGACCTGCTGCAACTGCGCGTACCGCTCATAAACCTCTTCACCGCTGCTGCTTTTCTGATGGGAGCCTTTATCCTGACAAACGCACTCACCGGACGTCCAGCGTGGCGGCTGCTGCGTCCGCGACGAACTGCCCGAGTGCCTTAGGGCTACGAAACACGTGGAGCATTGCATTTGGCGCATGGTTGGCAATCGCGGCCCTCAAAATCGGACGGCTCCGGTACCGGTATGCCAAAAGCCAACGCCAGAAGTCAGCGCGTTGATATGATCGACGAATTGCTCGCCAAGCGCAGCGGGCAAGTGAGAAATCCAAAAAGATGATCGTATCTGCCGCGCGAAGCCGGACCTCCACGTCATCATACGGTCCGAGGTCACCTTCGATGATCCACCGGTCCCCTGCAACAAGCTGCTCCTGCATTGCAACCCACTGCTCGCGAGGCGTTGCGATAAGCCCTGGCCGCCAGAAGATTTTATCCAACTCAATAATCGGCAGCCCCGTAACAGCGCCCAGCCGCTTCGCGAGGGTTGATTTACCGGACGCTCCGCGACCTAGGATGAGCACACGTTTCATACTAAGTTCAGGTTGTGGCGTTTCGGCCGGATCGCCCCTCAGACCTGCTGCAACTGCGCATACCGCTCAATAAACTTCTTCGTCCCGCGCCCCGGAAAACTCACACTCACGCGCCGGTCCTCATCCTCGCCCTCAACACCCACCACCGTCCCCACCCCATATTCCGGATGCCGCACCTTCTGCCCCAGCAGTGGAGCCGCCTGTCCGCCACGCTT